>OJBP01000002.1_pt1 | contig 338967 bp, 338 predicted proteins | sample 1590691 | NCBI WGS metagenome assembly OJBP01 (sample SAMN05416848, study PRJEB24817) | seawater metagenome | isolation source: Sea water | place: Canada:Atlantic | collected 2013-07 | reverse complement strand
AATGATGAACAACCCCATCACGCTCAGCCATATCTGGTTTCGCCGTACCGATATCCATCCCTCGATACACCAATGCGGAATCCACGCTGATGATTTCGCCATTTAGGTTTTTTGCAGCCTCAATACCCAGCGCTGTTTTACCCGATGCGGTAGGCCCCATAATAAAAATAACTGGGTGTTTATCCATATTCACACAATAACGGCTTATTGACCCCGCAAAAAGAGCGAGTCCAATTGTTTAGCGTCTAACAACACCCATGTTGGACGACCGTGATTACACTGACCACTGTTATCTGTTTTTTCCATATCACGCAATAAGGCATTCATTTCCATTTCGGTTAAACGTCTATTTGCTCTAATAGAATTATGACAAGCCATATTGCCTAACACTGTGTAACAGGCCTCTTTAACGCTTGCACTTTCGCCCGTGGCAATAATGTCTTGAAACAAATCTCGCACTAATTTTTCAGCGTTATCTGTAGACAAAAGAACGGGGATAGACCGTATCAGTAACGAATCTGGGCCCGAGGCGCTTACATCAACCCCTAATTCAGAAAATAACGCCTCGTTCTGTTCATATATCGCCATTTCATCAATCGACACATGAATTTTTTGTGGAATCAATAATGGCTGCGCCGCTAACTGGCCAGTGTCATATTGCTTTTTTAGTTTTTCGTAAACAATACGTTCATGTGCTGCGTGTGTATCAACTAGCACCAAACCCTTTTGTGATTCCGCCAAAATATACGTGTTATGTAAATGCGCTATTGCGAAGCCCATTGTGGGCGCGCCGTTTTGCTCGGCATCGTTATCTGATGAATATGCACGTTCCGCTGTACTGCCATGCGCATGTGCATGAGCGAAATATTGCTGTGTAGGTTCCGCAACTGATAATGGCATCGATGATTGCTGCATGTCTTGATAATTAGGCGAAGCCACACCACTTAGCGCTTGATACGCGACTTGCGGAATATAATCATCGGGCCGAGCATCCGTCAATATTTGCTTAATGCGTCGGTAAACAAAGTCATGAACCGCGCGGCTTTCTCTAAACCTAACCTCAAGCTTGGCGGGGTGGGCATTCACATCCACTAATCTTGGGTTAATCGACAAATACAATACATAAACAGGGTGACGACCATGAAATAACACATCTTGATATGCCATTCTAACTGCATGATTAATCAACTTATCTCGGATTAAACGGCCGTTAACATAAAAAAACTGCATATCTGTTTGGGATCGTGAATAAGTAGGCAACCCCACCCAACCTTGCAACGCTAATTCACCATTTTCCACATCCAAACTAATCGAATTTTCAACAAAATCCTTTCCGCACAACATGCCAACCCGTTGCGCTTTATCGTCAAACTCAATCGCAGGCTTAGCATTAATAACAACGCGCTGGTTATGCTTCAAACAAAAACCCACATCAAAACGGCTCAACGCCATACGTTTTATAACAGTTTCTATGTGTCCAAATTCGGTTTTATCGGTTTTAAGAAATTTTCGACGCGCTGGTGTATTGTAAAAAATTTCACGCAATTCCACTGTTGTTCCAACTGGGTGTGCAGCAGGTGCCACCTGCATATCTACCTCAGTTCCGTCTGTTTTCATACACCAAGCAGTCGAACTTTCTTCGACGCGTGACGTTATCGTAAACCTTGATACTGAGCTCATGCTAGGTAGGGCTTCACCTCTAAAACCAAAACTCATCACCGCTTCTAAATCATTCAGCGATGCAATTTTACTGGTTGCATGACGTGACAATGCTAACGCCAGTTCCGCCTTTACAATGCCGCCGCCATCATCACTAACCCTGATCAAACGCGCCCCACCTTCCTCAATATCAATGGTGACAAAATTCGCTCCAGCATCTAATGAGTTCTCAACTAGCTCTTTAACAGCAGATGCCGGGCGCTCAATTACCTCACCTGCAGCGATTTGATTAATAAGTTGTGGTGGTAAAGGTTTTATCGACATGGCGCCCCTGAATACAACGATTATTGTATCGGATTAAACAGATGAATTTATCAGAAAAGAGGAATGCGCCATTAACCAGGAATTTTGATGACTTGGCCAACACGAATCAAATTGTTTTTTAACGCATTAGCACGTTTAAGTTTGCTCAAAGGCACTTGGTAACGCTGTGCAATATCCGATAACGTATCACCTTTTTGAATTTTATAACGATTAGTGGCTTGGCGGTTCGATAATGGCGCCTGTTGAGCAAAATAAGCTTTAACACCTTTTAACACCGCAGACGCAATTTTTGATTGATGCGAAGAGCTGCGTAATTTAGCTTCTTCATGCTTATTGGAGATAAACGCTGTCTCTATTAGTATGGATGGGATATCAGGTGATTTAAGCACCATAAACCCTGCGTGCTGAACGCTTTTTTTGTGCACATGCCCAACACCTTTAAGGTTAGTTAATATTTCCCCAGCAACCGTGGCACTCGCATCTTTAGTTGCTTTTTGGGACATATCAAACAAGACAGATGCCAACATATCGTCCTTATCATCCAAACTCACACCACCAACTAAATCCGCCGCGTTTTCACTTTTTGCCAACCATCGAGCAGCCTCACTACTGGCCCCTCGGTTTGACAATACATAAACTGAAGAACCACGCGCTCGCTGGTCTTTAAAAGCATCCGCATGAATAGATATAAATAAATCCGCACGCGCTTGCCGTGCTTTTTCCATACGTTGTCGCAGCCCTATGTAATAGTCCCCCGACCTGACCATATAGGCTTTCATATTCGCTTGCTGATTAATTTTTTTGGCTAACTTTTTAGCAATGGCTAAGACGACATCTTTTTCGCGCGTTCCCCTTTTTCCTCTTGCACCCGGATCTTCCCCGCCATGCCCTGCATCAATGGCAACCACCCACTTCTTACTTGTTGATGAATTCGCCTTTTTTACGACTTTAGGTTTTTTTGATGTGCCCGAAGAGCTTGGGTACAAATCAACGACCAAACGATGCCCATAACTTTTATTAGGTTTTAACAAAAAGCTTTTAGGTTTAACTGATTGCTTTAAATCTAAGACAACTCGTAAATCTTTTTTATCACGAACACCCTCTCTGATTAGGCTAACAAGCGGGTGTTTTTCAAACGTTGGCAAGGTTGTACTAAATTTTGTACTTTTAAGGTCCAGAACGATTCGCGATGGGCTTTCTAACGTAAAAATCTTATGGTCGACCGGTGCCGAGACCCCGAACACTAAACGCGTATGATCTGGTGCCGTCCAAAGACGAAGCGACTCAACCGACACCGTTTTTGCAAAAACCGTCTGGCTCGTTATTAATACTAATATGCCAATTAAGTAACGCTGTTTAATTTTTTTGTAGCCTATAAATATACCCATATTTAACAAAACCCTATAACAGCTCAATGTATTTTGGCAAAACCTCTATATCGTAATGAAGTTCGTTCACAGCTTACGCCTCTTTAATCATTAATAACCTTTCTGAACCTTGAATATCGAACTGAATCACTATATCTGCCTTTGGCAACACACCTTCACCTTTATTTGGCCATTCAACAAAGGCAATACTTTCACTATTCAAATAATCTCTTATGCCCATGTATTCCAATTCTTCCGCATCGTTCACACGGTATAAATCAAAATGATACAGCTGCTGGCCAGACAGCTCGTAATGCTCAACTATATTATAGGTTGGGCTTTTAACCGAACTCATATGCCCTAAGCCCCTTAGCACACCACGAACAAATGTCGTTTTGCCCGCACCTAAATCGCCTATTAAATAAATTAGCGCCCCTGTGCCCAATTTTTTAGCAAACGCTGTACCCGCTTCGAGCATTTGCTCTTCATTCTTAATTCTCATTCACCAACTCACGTATATGTCGTATTAAATCACTTGCTAACATACCTTTTTGGCCATCTTTTGCGGCCCGATCACCTGCTATTGCATGAATCAACACACCTAATTTAGCCGCTTCTAACAATCCGTGCCCCTGAGCTATCAAACCAGCGATAACACCGGTTAACACATCACCCATTCCACCAGATGCCATGCCTGGGTTGCCCGCTTGGCATTGATATATTGTTTCAGAACCATCATAAATCAAACTTCCTGCGCCTTTTAAAACAACAACGCCGCCATATGTCTGCTGAATCTCTTTAATAGCCAACTTCCGGTCGCCTTGAACATCACGTATTTTACAATTTAAAAGCCGTGCGGCTTCGCCCGGGTGAGGCGTCAAAACCCATTGATTACATTTTCGTTGCTCTATTGACAATATATTGAGCCCGTCAGCATCGATGACAATGGGTAACTTCAATTCTAACGCTCCTTCAAGCATATGCTGTGACCATATCGCTTGCCCAAGCCCCGGCCCAATAGCCACCACAGTACAATGTTTAGCTAGTCTTTTTAACTCTGTCTGGCTCTCAACACCGTGGCACATTAATTCTGGGCGGCTCATGGTAATTATTGAGGCATGTTCAGCCCTTGTCGCAATACTAACAAGCCCAGCACCCGTCTTTAATGCGGACTTGCCCGCCAAACAAATTGCACCAGCAAACCCAAGCGAACCTCCGACCAAAAGAACGTGTCCATAATCGCCTTTATGCGAGTCAATCATTCTAGGAGACAGCGTTTTCTTCATCACATCAAAGGATAAAATTTCAACGTCTGTAATTTGCACACTTTTCATAACAATTGATTACTAAAGATACTGTTAATTTTCAGGTATCCTACAACAGATGAACAAAAACAGCACCGACTTCCAACAACTTGCACAAGACATAAAAGCCTATGGGCAATCATTGGGCTTTCAACAAGTTGGCATTACAGACACCGAGCTATCAGATGCTGAACAACAATTAAACCGATGGCTTGATTTAGGCTACCAAGGTGATATGTCGTACATGCTCAAACACGGCACCAAAAGAACCAGGCCCGCCGAATTGATACCAGGCACGGTACGTGTAATTTCTTGTCGAATGGACTATTTACCGGAACCGATGGAGAACACCAACCAACTAATGAGCAATCCCGCTCAAGCTTATGTTTCTCGTTATGCTTTAGGCCGAGACTATCATAAAGTTATTCGTAAAAAACTACAAAAATTGGCGGACTATATTGAACAACACGTTGGTCATTTTGGTTACCGTGCTTTCGTTGATAGCGCCCCTGTGATGGAAAAGGCACTGGCGGAAAAGGCGGGGCTTGGCTGGATAGGCAAACACAGCAACGTACTTAATAAACAAGCCGGCTCATGGTTTTTCCTTGGTGAACTCTATACTGATTTGCCTCTACCCACTGACCAACCTGCAAAAGAACATTGCGGAACCTGTACCGAATGTATTGATATTTGCCCTACTCAAGCTATTGTTGCGCCGTTTACTGTCGATGCACGACGCTGCATTTCCTACTTAACCATTGAATTAAAAGGGTCTATTCCAGAAGAATTAAGACCCTTAATGGGTAACCACATATTTGGCTGTGATGACTGCCAGCAAGTTTGCCCATGGAACCGATTTGCCCAACTCACTGACGAAGGTGATTTTATTGCTCGTCAACAACTCGATACCGCCACACTATTGGATTTATTTAGCTGGACAGAACCTGAATTTCTAACACGAACAGAAGGCTCTGCCATACGACGCATCGGCTATGCAAGTTGGATTAGGAATATCGCCGTCGCACTAGGGAATGCCCCCTACAGCATTAATACGATAAAGGCTTTAAAACAAAAAGAATATCATTCTTTAGACATTATTCGAGAACACGTCCAATGGGCCATTAACCAACAACAAAACCACCACCTTTCAACAAATTGTTAAAATGTCTAAAATAGTAATTGGCTTATTACATCTTTAAACACGTTTGCCGATAATACTTTAGCTCTTCAATCGACTCCCTAACATCGTCTAAAGCCTGATGCGTGCCTTGTTTAGTGAATCCTTTAAGCACATCCGGCGCCCAGCGACTGGCCAACTCCTTTAACGTACTAACATCTAAGTTTCTATAATGAAAAAACGCCTCGAGCCTTGGCATTGTTTTCGCCATGAAGCGCCTGTCTTGGCAAATACTGTTTCCGCACATAGGCGAAGCACCTTTCGGCACCCATTGCTCTAAAAATGCTATCGTTTGGTCCTCGACCGCCTTTTCATTCAAATCGCTATTTAAAACACGCTCGATAAGCCCCGATTGGCCATGGTGTTTTTGATTCCAAGCATCCATTCCATCCATAATGCTTTTTGATTGCCTTACGGCTAACACAGGCCCTTCTGCTAATATATTTAGCTCTTTATCGGTGACAATCGTCGCTATTTCAATGATAGAATCCGTTTCAGGTTCTAAACCCGTCATTTCAAGATCTATCCAGATTAAATTTTGTGCTTGCTGTGACATTAAAACGTACCTACATTTTTATCAAAAAATTAACACTAACACACATATAAATACATGAACGAATTTAGCTATATATTTTTATTATTTTTAGTCTCATCACTCTTATTGAAGCTATGGCTGAACAAACGCCAAATGACCTATGTGTATTTACATAGAAACAATGTTCCAAAAGACTTTAAGGGTAAGATAGAACTAGACGCTCATCAAAAAGCCGCTGATTACACGATTGCCAAAACGCAAATATCGACCCTTAATATATTAATCAGTAGTGGGTTATTAGTTTTTTTAACACTGGGGGGTGTTTTAAATATTCTCGTTAGCATCTCTCAACAATATATTCAACACGACTTATGGGCTGGAACGGCTCTAATCATTGGCGTTTTCCTTCTATCGCACCTTATCGAGCTGCCTTTGGATATTTATCAAACGTTTAAAATTGAGCAAAAATTTGGCTTTAACAACACAACCATCCGTCAATTTTTTAAAGACCAATGTTTACAGATCGCTCTAATGCTAATCATTGGCATACCCGTCATTTATGGTCTGTTGTGGGTAATGTCTCAAATGGGCGAATACTGGTGGGCTTTTGCCTGGTTATTTACCATCGCTTTCACCTTTTTTATGACCTGGCTCGTACCAACCGTTATTGCGCCGTTATTTAACACATTCACTCCACTTGAAGACGACCAATTAAAATCACGTATTCAACAGCTGTTAGAACGTTGCGGCTTTAATAGTAAAGGCATTTTTGTGATGGATGGTTCGCGCCGTTCTGGGCACGGCAATGCTTACTTCACGGGGATAGGAAATAATAAACGAATTGTGTTTTATGACACACTCCTCGAGTCGCTCGACCCGGATGAAGTTGAGGCGGTACTCGCCCACGAACTTGGGCACTTCAAGTGTAAACATATCACCAAACAAATGATTTTATCTACCTGCATGACATTAGTAGGATTTGCTTTACTCGGGTGGTTAAAACAGCAAAACTGGTTTTTTGATGGTCTTTATATGGCCCAAGTTAACGACGCCATTGCTCTATTATTATTTATTTTAGTTAGCCCTGTCTTTATGACTTTTTTGCACCCGCTAAGTAGTAAGTTTCAACGTAAATTTGAATTTGAAGCTGATGCATTTGCCAGCACTGTCGCTAAACCAACAGCATTAGTTCAAGCGTTGGTTAAGCTGTACAGAGATAATGCGAGCACACTAACTCCCGACCCTTTGTATTCAAGCTATCATCATAGTCACCCGCCAGCCAGTGTGCGTATCGACCATTTAAACTCACTTGCAAAGCCGAACAATTAATTTTATTGATGAAGACTTGATTAAGCATTATTCACTTTGAATATTTATAACCTTGTCTGACACCAAGCAACCAATGAGCGAGTTGCTTAAGGGTCGCGTTATTGCTCATCTAGGAAAAGCACTCATCATTGAGGGGACTGATGGTAACGTCTCCAGATGCCATAAACGGACTCAATTAGAACAGCCTGCAGTAGGCGACAACGTTCTTTGGTTAAAAACTGAGGAAGATGCTGGGAGAGTAGAGCAAGTACTACCACGCCACTCACTACTATCTCGCCCAGCAAAACGGGGCGGCACACGACCAGTGGCCGCTAACTTAGACCAAATTGTTGTCATTCTTGCCGTTAAACCGACTATTGATGCCTTACTTCTAGATCAGTATTTAGTGGTTTGCGAAAACCAAGACCTAACGCCGCTGATTGTTCTGAATAAATGTGATTTGTTGGATGAAGAGTCAACACTAACAACCCAATCAATTATTAATGATTACCAACGACTTGGTTATGACGTACTTAAAACCAGCGCAAAAGAAAAGAGCGATTTAACGGCGTTGAAAGAACAGCTACACAACAAAGTGAGTTTATTGGTTGGTCAATCAGGTGTGGGGAAATCGAGCATCATTAATGCCCTGTTACCGGACTTAAGTTTACAAACTAAAACATTGTCTAATGCATCTGGTTTAGGCAAACACACCACCACTGCAACTACACTCTACAAACTACCTGACGGCGGTGATATTTTAGATAGCCCTGGCGTTAATATCTTTGGGCTTGCCAATATTTCCGAGTTCGCCCTAGCGGATGGATATCGTGAAATAAAACAGCATGCAAGTCAGTGCAAGTATTCAAATTGCATCCATATTAAAGAACCTAAGTGCGAAGTTAAAAAGCAACTAGAAAAAGGTAATATTTCTGAAAACAGATACCGCAGGTATCTAAAGTTACGCGAAAAACTTAGCTGTTAAAAACAGTTTTAACGTAATAAAAAAACCTAACCTGGAGGCCAGGTTAAACTTCGCCCACCGAGTAAATGCAGGTGAATGTGATACACCTCTTGACCCGCATCTTTTTTGCAGTTAAAAACCGTTCGATACCCTGAATCAGCCAAGCCTTCCATCTCCGCTACTTTTTTAGCAGCTTGCATAATTTCACCCATCAGCACCGTATCTTCTTCACCAACATCAGCCAATGTGGCAATGTGTTTTTTAGGGATAATCAACACATGGGTAGGTGCGCGTGGGCTAATATCTCTAAATGCCAATATGTTCTCTGTTTCATAAACAATATCAGGCGCTATATCCCCCGCCACCATTTTACAAAACAAACAATCACTCATATTAACTCCCTATAGTTAAACATCACTACGGCCGCTAAACGCATGCGATAACGTACCACCATCGATATATTCCAATTCACCGCCTAAGGGAACGCCATGGGCAATCCTAGTGGCACGAACATTATGTTTTTTGGCCATTTCGGCGATGTAGTGTGCGGTGGCTTCACCCTCAACCGTTGGGTTAGTTGCTAAGATAATTTCCTTCAACAACCCTTGCTCCACTCGACTAGCCAATTTATCTAACCCGATATCTGCTGGGCCCAGCCCATCAAGGGGTGATAATCGGCCATTCAGTACAAAATACACACCTTTAAATGACGTTGCGCCTTCAATCGCCATCACATCCGCTGGGGTTTCCACAACACACAACAACTGTTTATCTCGCCTGTCGTCCGCACAAAGCCCACATTCATCACTTGAACTGAGTGTTTGGCAAATCAGGCAATGACCAATTTTATCTACCGCTTCAGCTAAACTTTCAGCCAAATGAAAAGCGCCCTGTCGATCACGTTCCAATAAATGAAACGCCATCCGTTGTGACGACTTTGGGCCAACGCCGGGCAAACAGCGAAGTGCATCCATTAGTTTTTGCAGTACGGGCTCTTGCATTTTCGTACTTAGAACGGCATCTTAAATCCTGGGGGGAGAGGTATGCCAGCCGTCATATCAGCCATACTATCCTTGTTTTTACTTTCAACTTTTTGAACCGCATCATTTATCGCCGCAACAACAAGATCTTCCAACATTTCCTTATCGTTTTCTTCATATAAACTAGCATCAATCGATATTCTTCTTGCTTGATGTTTACCCGTTAACGTTATTTTAACCAAACCGCCACCCGACTCACCTTGTACTTCTATATCCGCTAACTTTTGTTGCGCTTCTTGCATCTTCTCTTGCATTTTTTGCGCTTGTTGCATTAAATCGCCTAGTTGATTTTTCATCTCTTTACTCCGTACTTTATTGTGCTTTGTTAACCGTTTTAATCGATCGGTTTAATTGACCCTTCAATTATTTTTCCATCAAATAACTCAAGTATTTTGTTGACCGTTTTATTATTTTTAATCTCTTCCTCAGCTTGGCGCTGACGTTCTGCTTTTTCATTACTAACAATCGCATTTGGTGTCACAACGTTGCTTTCATCTTGTCTTAACACCAGTCTAAGTTTTCGCCCGTAATAGTCTGATAGCGCATCTTGTAATACCTCTTCAGACTTCTTACTCAATGACACATGCCCATCAGCCAACAATAATTCACAATCATGATCACCAAGTTGCGTTAGCGTCGCATTGTTCGCTAATTGTAACGTCATTGGGTCTAAATTTAATATTGGCACCAATTCATGCCATTTAACATCTTTATCTACCGTCTTTATTTCTTCAACTTGTTCCGTTGCTGTCAGGTTTTTAAGTGTTTTTTTTTCAGGGATTGTTAGCGTAGGTGTTGGCCTTTTTGGCGGTTGCGCGCTGATTTTTTTTTCAACGTTAGGCTTCACTGGGGCAAGGTGGACAGGTGATTTAATCACGTCACTTGATTGATCTGCTTGTACTGGTGAAAACGTTATCATTCTTAACATCACCATTTCAAAGCCCATTTTAGGGTTAGGTGCCAATGAAAGGTCTTTTTGTCCAAGCAAGCCTATTTGATAAAAAAGCTGAATATCTTCTTTTGTGATCTCACGAGATATATCTTGCAACGCTGGATCCAATTCCTCGGTTGCAACAATTTGATGAACTGCAACCTTATGTAACAGTGTTAACAGTGCCTGTAATACATCTGAATAATCAGGCGCAAACTCATCTAACACAGCAATAGCCTGCATTACGTCAGCACCTTGCTTAGTCGTTAACGATCGCATCAAATCGATAACGGGCTCGCGCGCCACACTGCCCAGCATGTCTAATACATCCGCTTCTTGTAGCGAGCCATTACCGTGCACAATGGCTTGATCCAAAAGACTTAACCCATCCCTCATACTGCCGTCTGCAACGTGCGCTAAACGCTCTGTCGCCTGCGATTCATACTCGATACCCTCACTGTCAAGGATCAGCTTAAATTGGCCTTCAATTTGCTCAGGGTATAAGCGCTTTAAATTGAACTGTAAACAACGTGATAAAACAGTGACTGGGAGTTTTTGAGGGTCTGTCGTTGCCAATAAAAATTTAACGTGCTCAGGCGGTTCTTCCAATGTTTTCAATAACGCATTAAAACTGCTTTTTGAAAACATGTGAACTTCGTCAATTAGATAAACTTTGTACTTGCCGCTAACCGGTGAGTATTGAACGTTTTCAAGCAAATCACGTGTGTCATCAACGCCTGTTTTAGATGCCGCATCAACTTCAATTAAATCAGGGTAATGACCCTGATCAATTTCTAAACACGTATTACATTTGCAACAAGGTTCAGCGCCTATTTTATCAGGGCAATTAAAAGCCTTTGCCAACACCCTTGCTATAGTGGTTTTACCCACCCCGCGTGTGCCCGTAAAAAGATACGCGTGATGTAAACGATCGTGTTCTAAACCATTAACCAGCGCACGTACCACATGCTCTTGCCCAACAACTTGGGCAAAATTTAAAGGGCGCCATTTTCTTGCGAATACTTTGTAGCTCATATCAATGGGTAGGGTATCAAAGCAACATGGATTTGTACGAATTTTTTAACGCCTTTCGCTAGGCTTAGAAATGGGTGGTAACTCACGCCAGCCACACCCCGGCACACGATTCCGCTGCTGCCGTTGCTCCCTTCCGGGCCTGGCGGAGTTCACAGCTTCACGTTGCGAGGGGACCGACATGAGTCACCATAATTCGTTGGTGTCATTCAGGATGTGGATTGTCCATGATTGTGTTCTATCAATCAAGCAGGCACAATAAAGTTTTCACTATTTTTATCTGCTTCAGTTGAATTTAAATTATTTATCGACCTTGCAATTAACATTAGATGAAGAAATTCACGATGAATATATTGACAAATTTAATCGCCGAAGAAGAGACTTCCAACCACAATCTGACCTTGAAGTATTGGAAGAACAAAAACTGTTAATTTCACTCATTGAACCTGTGAAACCTGTTATTTTTAGGTCCAACCATGCATCTAACGCATTGCCGTTAAAGGGCGTATTGCCTAAAGACCGTACGATGCTATTAAAACAGCTCGATAGGCCTCTAAGGACAACAGTAAAATGACACCTAATTGGTTAAGAGGGCTTTAAACACCTACAAGCGTTGGCATTAAGTTCCTTATTCCCTAACCGGCCTTTTCGCCAACATCCGCTGTAAGGTACGGCGGTGCATTTTTAGTTGCCTTGCTGTTTCCGATATATTGCCATCACATTCTAACAAGACCTTTTGCATATGTTCCCACTGTATTCTTTTAACTGATAAAGGATGCTCGGCCGGCTGCAAATCAACATTAGGGTCGTGTTGAGTAAAAGCAGTTAATATCTCATCAACGTTAGCGGGTTTAGTTATATATTGAATAGCACCCAACTTCACCGCTTCCACCGCCGTAGCAATGCTAGCATACCCAGTTAACATCACAACTTTAGTGTTTTCATCACTCTCTTTTAACTGCTTGATAATATGTAGCCCTGACTCTTGCTCTAACCTCAAATCCACTACGGCCATTTCTGGCTGGAATGAAATTATCAACGATGTAGCTTGTTCAATATCGTGGGCAGCCTCTACATCAAACCCTCTTTGTATAAATGCACCTTTCAGAACATCACTATACGTTTCATCATCATCAACAATTAATAACCTTACTTTATCAAAAGGCTCAGCCATTAAATATGTTCCTCATAAATTGGTACTCTTATCAACACATCTAAACCTTGTTCTTTATTATTTTTCCACTCGATATCGCCACCTAATCTCTCAATAGAAGCCTTAGCAATATAAGCTCCTAACCCTAACCCTGCTTGGGTTGATAGTTGCACGCTCACACCTAATTTTTCAAGCAACTCACCGCTCATGCCCGGGCCATCATCTCTTACAATCATATGAAGATATTGATTATCCCAATTGACCATAAGCATTATCTGCTCGTTAGATGCTTGCGCAGCGTTATCCAAAATATTGATAATTGCATGCGATAATGACACGTCAGACACTATTTTGGGTACGACACCTTTCCCGTTCCATTGTTGCTGAAAGCCCTCAGAAGCATGCGAAACTTGCCACTGCATCACCAGCTCTTTTATATAGTCATCGACATCAATAATTTGACCTGCATCTAGGCGCTCATGCGTGGCTGTTTCTGTGATATTTGCGAGTGACTCTTTGCAGCGTTTAATCTGCTTTTGAATCAGCACCAGTTTATCTTTAATTGGTTTTTGCTCTGCTGTTTTAAATTGCAACTCTAGCTCATGCGCAATGATATCCATTGTCCCTAATGGTGTGCCTAATTCGTGTGCTGCGCCTGTCGCTAAGGTGCCAAGCGCCACCAGTCGCTCATCGCGGTACATTTTTTCTTTCAATTCATTCAATACTTGATTTCGTTTACGAAGTGCATCAGCCATTCCCGCCACAAAATACGCCATCAAAAAAGCAGACAAAACAAACCCTAACCACATCCCAATAATATGCTCTTCAAAGTGCCCTCCCATGCCCATTTCCATCGGGTGATCCATATGCATCAAGGGCACATAAAAATAGACAATAACTGTATAAGCCAATGATGCAATAACGGCCATCAACCACGCATAACGTTTAGATAAAATGGTTGATGCTATTGTGTGTGGTACTAAAAGAAGCCAAGCGAAAGGGTTCGTTGCCCCACCAGTAAAATACAGCAAGGCAGTTAACATCAATACATCAAAGACCAATTGAATAAAAAAGCCATTTTCTGACACCTTTTCTTGACGCTGAAACAAAACGTAAGACGCAGCTGACCATATAGCATTGACGAGTAATAAGGCCAACAATGGTTCTATTGGAAGAGACAACTGGATGTGATGAACCGCTAACAAAATCGCCACCAACTGCCCTAGCATTCCAAATACCCGTAAAAGGAGCAAGCTTTTGAAATTTTCTTGAGGTGCAGATTTAGATGTTCTTGGTATGAATCGGCTCATCAATAACGTTTAATAAAAAAATAGTACTTTAACAGTAACCGCAAAGAACAACGATACCTTGCGACAATATGTCGCAGTCTAGTCACACATTAAACTTAATAAATAGTGCTAATAGCAAAGCAAAAAAATATTTTTGTGCCATATTTAAGTATACAAATTCATCACTGTTTATTCACGCCTATGATTCCTGACGAGAAAGCCACTATTAATGTTTCTAGCTTACCCAATGCCGCTGAGTTTGAGGAGCAAACAGAACACCTGTTAGCGTTTAGTTCACGAGCTGGTGCGACAGCCGCTTTGCTCTACATTTCATTTGATAAGCTCGTCAGCCATATTAATGATAAACAAAATGATTTAGCACTTAATGCCATCAGTGCACGTTTATTATCTAAAGCCCGAGAATCGGATATTTACGCTCACATTGAAAACATGGAGTTTGCCAACCTTTCAATCGAGACAAGCCATGAACACATTAAATTTTTAGTTGAAAAGCTTAAAGATGAATTAGCCAAACCAATCCAACTAGCAGATGGTGCTCTTATTAAACTCAATGCCAAAATTGGTATTGCTAAATTTCCAGATAATGGAAAAGACTACCGGCAACTATTAATGTTTGCAAAAACAGCTGCACTGACATAATCCAAAACAACCTATACACGCTTAACCGCTATACACGACTACCAAGCTACAGTATTATAAGCTTTTTAAAGTAGAGACAGCTCTTCCATGAAAGCTTATTTAACTGCTCTCGGTTTCATTTTAGCAACCTCTAATGTTATTGCCAATGAAGCCCCAGCAACTGACACTATTATCAGCGCTAACAACGTAAATCAATTTTCGCACGTTTTAGATGAACCAATACAGGCCCTAATTAAACAAGGCGCTCTTTCCGTCACTGTTGGTCCTCAGTTTGATATCCCTCAAAACTCAGTATTCGCTCAACAGACTGACAAACACCGTGGCACAACACAAATAAACCCTGACAACAAGCAACTCAAAAACTACCACGGCGGCACTCCTTTTACTGAGCCACCCGATTCTAATGATCAAAATGCGGGGCTAAAAATAGCTTGGAACATGCGCTATGCCTATGGAGGCGATACGTCCATCGTAGACCCCTTTATTTGGGATTATAAAAGCATGGTTGACGGTAAAATCGAACGCAGCATCTCATTTGTTGGTAAAACGCTCCGTTACAAATATAGAACCACTATTCAGCCAACGCCTGATTTACCTAAGAACCCAGCCGGCATTTTTAATGGGATCTATCTGTACGCCAAAGAACCCTTTGATTTAAAAAACACACAATTATTAGTTCATCGCCTTGAAGATGATAGCGCCCGTGAAAAAACATGGCTTTACCTATCTGTACAACGGCGTGTTCGCCGTTTACCAGCAGGACAAACCACCGATGCCTTTCTTGGAAGCGACATAATGATTGAAGATTTCCTCGGCTATAACGGGCGAATTAATGACATGGCATGGCGCTATTTAGGTACTAAAGAACTATTAACACCTTTTTACAAACATAATGCAATCTACCCTCAACAAGGCAACGATGAGTATCAATTTGGTGACTTTGAAGGTCAAGGAAATTGTTTCCCCAGTGTTCCTTGGCAAATGCGTACAACGTACATGGTTGAAGCTAAACCTACTTCTGACTCTCATCCTTTATCAAAACGGATTTACTATATAGATGCCGAAACGTTTATCCCCATAGCAGGGCGCTACTACGATAGGAATGACAAGATTTGGCGAATAGCGATAGGTGCATTTTCACATCCCGACTTTCACCTAGTCCAGAACAAAGACTCTGGCGTTGCCATACCCACACTAATATCCATGGTTGATGTACAAGCAAATCACTGCACAACCCTAAGAATGAAAACAGTCATTAACTCACCACAAGTAAAGAGAAAAGACTTTACTATTCAATCGTTACGATCAAAAGGGAAATAAGCAACACCCATTAAAAAAAGCCCTCAGACCAATCTATTCATCTGAGGGCTTTTTGTATTCTAAAAAATGCTAACCTAACTTGGTTTTAAGTGCCTCGTTGAACGCCTTCGAAGGCCGCATAACATCAACAGTCTTGTCTTTATCAGCTTTATAGTAACCACCAATATCAACGCCATGCCACTGGTCTGTTGTCAAATCATCAACAATGGCAGCCTCATTATCAGACAATGCCTTTGCTAACGGTAAAAAGTATGCTTGAAGCTCCATATCGTCAGTTTGCTCAGCCAATGCATTGGCCCAATACAAGGCCAAATAAAAATGACTACCACGGTTATCTAACTCGCCTGTTTTACGAGAAGGCGATTTGCCATTATTCAACAAGTCACCCGTGGCTTTATCTAATGTTTTAGATAATACCAAAGCTTTTGAGTTATTCTGATTAATACCTAAATGCTCAAGTGACGCGCCTAACGCAAGAAATTCACCTAAAGAATCCCAACGTAAATGATTTTCCTCTATCAACTGTTTAACGTGCTTAGGCGCTGAACCACCGGCACCCGTTTCAAATAAACCACCGCCTGCCATTAGTGGCACAATGGATAGCATTTTAGCGCTGGTTCCTAACTCTAATATTGGAAATAAATCCGTTAAATAGTCTCGTAAAATATTACCTGTTACAGAAATCGTATCACTACCACGCAAAATCCTTTCCAACGTATATCGCATTGCTCTAGTTTGCGACATAATTTGAATATCTAGCCCTGTCAAATCATGGTCTTTAAGATAATGCTCAACCTTTTTAATAAGTTCCTTTTCATGAGGCCGGTAATCGTCTAACCAAAATACGGCTGGTACACCAGACAAACGTGCTCGATTCACAGCTAATTTTACCCAATCTTGAATTGGCGCATCCTTAACTAGGCACATACGCCAAATATCGCCTTCTTCAACATCCATTTCTAACAATGTTGTACCTTCCTCATCAACAATGCGGATATTCCCGTCACCCTGAACTTCAAAGGTTTTATCATGAGAGCCGTACTCTTCTGCTTTTTGCGCCATCAATCCGACATTTGGCACACTGCCCATTGTCGTTGGGTCAAACGCACCGTGTGTTTTACAAAAGTTAATTATTTCTTGATAGATACGTGCAAACGTACTTTCTGGCATAACCGCTTTAGTATCTTTTAACTTACCATCTGGCCCCCACATTTTGCCGCCAGCTCTAATCATCGCCGGCATTGATGCGTCAACGATAACCTCATTCGGCGTATGTAAATTTGAGATGCCTTTAGCTGAATCAACCATTGCCAATTCTGGTCGACTTTCGTAACAGGCGTGCATATCCGCTAAAATCTCTTCTCTAATAGACTCTGGAAGCGTCTCAATATGATCATAAACACTGCTTAAACCATCGTTAACGTTAACGCCAAGTTTATCGAACAATTCGCCGTGCTTTTCAAACATGTCCTTGTAATAAATTTTTACAGCGTGCCCAAAAACAATGGGGTGAGAAACTTTCATCATTGTTGCTTTTACATGGAATGAGAACATGACACCTGTTTCTTTGGCATCCGTCATTTCTGCCTCTAAAAACTCACATAACGCTTTCTTACTCATAAACATACTGTCTATGATTTCACCTTCTTGCAAAGGTATGTTCTCTTTAAGCACGGTGACAGCACCATCTTCAGCGACAAACTCAATCTTTACCTTGCATGCTTTATCAAGCGTAAGGCTCTTCTCTCCCGCATAAAAATCACCGCCGTGCATATGTGATACATGAGTACGAGATGCTTGGCTCCACTTTCCCATTGAGTGAGGGTTGTTTCGAGCATACTCTTTAACAGCGGGTGGTGCTCTACGGTCTGAATTTCCTTCCCTCAATACTGGATTGACGGCACTCCCTAACGTCTTTGAATAGCGAGCGGCTGTTTCTTTTTCTTGAGCAGTTTGGGGATCATCAGAAAAATCAGGAATGGCATAACCTTTTCCTTGTAACTCTTCTATAGCATCTTTTAATTGAGGAATAGAGGCACTGATATTCGGTAATTTAATTATATTAGTATCAGGTTTTTGGGTTAATTTACCCAATTCAGTTAACGCGTCTTCAACACGCTGGCTCTCAGGTAACACATCAGAAAAGGCTGCTAAGATTCGCGTTGCTAATGAGATATCTTTTAATTCAACATCAATATTTGCAGCTGCTGCAAACGTTTTTATCACCGGCAATAACGAACACGTTGCTAATAATGGTGCTTCATCTGTTAATGTGTAAATTATCTTTGAATTCATTCCAATTTATCCTTCTATTTTCTGTAAATCGTGAAGGCACACATCAACCCAGTAAAAAAGGCACATATGCAGCCTAAACCCATATAACCAAATTGTACATTAAAACCAGTTTAAGTAGTGCTAGAAAGAATATGAAATGTGGAGGCTGAGAGCGGAATCGAACCGCTGTACACGGCTTTGCAGGCCGCTGCATAACCACTCTGCCACTCAGCCAGAGAGGACTTTATAAAAAAAGCCGCGGTGGAACACGGCTTGAAATTTGGAGCGGGAAACGAGATTCGAACTCGCGACCCCAACCTTGGCAAGGTTGTGCTCTACCACTGAGCTATTCCCGCTTTGAGGCCGTGTATTCTATCTTTAACAGCAAATGTGTCAAGGTAGAATGCTTACTATTTTTTAAAATGAGGGAGTGCTAATTGAATATATTGCCACATCGACCAAAGTGTCAGAATAGCCGCTATATATATTGCGCCTAAACCAACCATGCGCACAGGCACTCCATGGAAGTCTGCGTTATAAAGTAAACAGACAATCGCTAACATTTGGAAACCCGTTTTACACTTAGCGACCCAAGACACTTGCATTGTAGAACGCTGCCCAATACCAGCCATCCATTCACGTAACGATGCAACTGTAACTTCGCGTGCAATTATTATAGCCGCCGGAATTGCAATATAAACCGCCGAATCAGCTTGAACGATCAACACTAACATTATCACAACCATTAGTTTATCTGCGACAGGATCAAGAAATTCTCCAAACGCGGTTTGCAATCCCATTTTTCTAGCTAAGTAGCCATCAAACCAATCAGTTAAAGACGCAACAATTAAAATCAATGTGCACCACAGCCTTGAATCTTCTATAGGTAAATAAAAGATCACCATAATGACCGGTATCGATGCGATACGTAGTAGCGTTAATATTGTTGGGATATTAAGAATCATGCAGCGGTATATATGTCTTAGCTTTTTTCACATGTTAACATTTTTACGACGCCAACCCATCATGCCCGTCATGAAAACGATCGTATATGCGCTGGGCTAGCGCTTCATTAATGCCTTCTACCGAACACAAATCTTCAATCCCAGCTGACTTTATTTCTCGTAAACCACCAAACTGCTTCAACAATGTTTGCCTTTTCTTTGGGCCTAAGCCTTGAATTTTTTCTAACGTAGATTGTTTTTTTACCTTACCTCTTTGTTGCCGGTGTCCTTGAATTGCAAAACGGTGCGCCTCGTCCCTAATTTGTTGCAATACCAATAACCCTGAATCATCAGAATCAATGATGAGCGTACTGCCATCTATATCCTTGTATATCTTTTCCATCCCGACTTTTCTGTCACTTCCTTTAGAAATACCAATGATAAAAACCGAGCTACAACCAATCTCATTTAAAGCATGAGACACTGCATTAACCTGTCCTTTACCACCGTCAATGACCAGCAAATCTGGAATCGGTTGTTCACCTTTAAGTGATCGAAGAAATCGGCGTGTTGTGGCTTGTGCTAGCGCTGCGTAATCATCCCCTGCAATAACATCTTTAATATTAAACCGTCGATAAGCATCTTTAACAGTCCCCTCGCGATCAAACACCACACAAGAAGCGACTGTTTGATCTCCTTGCGTATGACTAATATCAAAACACTCCATTCGTTGTATTTCATTATCTAAGTCTAATAATACAGCCAATTTATCCAATCTAGACTGGGTGTTTTCTTGCCTAACTATTGACTGTTTTAAAGAAATATCCGCATTATTGATAGCCATAGTCAACCAGCGCGCTCTTTCACCTCGTGGCTTGGAGATGATCTTTATTTTTCTTTCTGCCTTTTCAGACAACACGTCCTGAACTAGCTCATGTTCATTCAAAGCATGGCTAATTAAGATTGATTTTGGCAATTCTTTATCCAAATAAAATTGCAATATAAAAGCCCCTAAAACATCTTTCTCATTTTTACCTGAGGGTATTTTAGGATAAAAGATACGGTTACCAATGTGTTGCCCATGTCGAATAAAAAACACCTGGACACAAGATTTTCCACCTTTTAACGCGCAACCTATTACATCAATATCACCTTCTTGACCACTAACGTATTGACGCTCAACAAGTTTACGAAGATGTGAAATTTGATCGCGATATTGCGCTGCTTTTTCAAAACTCAATGCAGTGGCGGCATTTTCCATCTTTGAAACTAGACCATTAATTAGCGACGTGCTTTTACCCTGCAAAAATAACACCGTGTGATTAACATCTTCGTTGTAGTCTTGTTCAGTTACAAGTCCTACACAAGGTGCAGAACAACGCTTAATTTGATGCTGCAAACAAGGCCTTGATCTGTTTTTATAGAAATTATCATCGCATTGTCGAACAGGAAATATTTTTTGTAAAATTTGCAAACTTTCACGTACCGCCCCAACACTAGGATAAGGCCCGAAGTATTGGCCTTTAGCCTTTTTGGCACCACGCTGTAAAGCTAACCTTGGGTACTGTTGATTAGATGATAAAAAAATATGCGGGTAGCTTTTATCATCTCGTAAACAAATGTTGTAACGAGGCTTAAGCCGCTTAATAAGCTGATTTTCTAAAAGAAGCGCTTCGCCTTCGGTATGCGTAACAATCGTGTCAATGCGTTGCACATGAGACACCATGACCTTTTTCTTTATATCTTTATCATCTTTATTAAAATAACTGGATACACGTTTTTTTATATTTTTAGCCTTGCCTACATAAATACAATGCTCATGACGATCAATCATTTGATAGACGCCCGGCTTTTGCGTTAGGCTCCTAAGAAAACGTTTACTGTCAAATTTTTCCGAACTTTCATTAACACTCATTAACGTAGTGTACCGCTACACGCTTTATTAAAAAATATCAGAACTAAAAAAAGCCTCTATAAAGAGGCTTTTTTTAGTTCTATAAATGAATAAAGTTATTTCTTATCTTTATCTTTATTAACCCCTGTTGGGTCAAGTATTTTGGAAAACAAGCCATCTTGCATGTCTTTAAAGACTTCCATATTACGGTTTGCCAATGACGTCATTATTCCTAGCGGATCTGTAGCATGTTCTAAACTGCTTCTAACTTTCGAACGCTGCTCAGCAATCAATTTAATCGAACTTTCTAAATAGCTCGCAAAGTTATTTTGAAAAGGGTCGCCATAGAACCGAATTAACTGCTCTAACATCTGCGCACTCATGATCGGCTTGCCTTCTTCCTCTTGCTCTAATATGACCTGAAGCAAGACGCTGCGCGTCAAATCAGCTTTAGTTTTAGCATCCACTACCTGAACAGGCTCTTTATCAATCACCAACTGCTTAACATCATTCAACGTGACATACTTACTAATCGACGTATCGTACAATCGGCGATTAGGGTATTTCTTTATAATGCGTTTTTCAGTCATTTCAACAGTGAATTAATTTTATTAAGAAAGAAGTTACTCTTCAGTAACTTCTTTCATGCTCAAACGAACACGGCCTTGACGGTCAACTTCAAGCACTTTAACTTTAACCACATCACCTTCAGCCAATTTATCGCTTACTTTTTCAACACGTTCTTCTGAAATTTGTGAGATATGAACCAAGCCATCTTTACCTGGAAGTATAGACACAAATGCACCGAAGTCCATTAGGCGTACAACTTTGCCTTCGTAAATTCTGCCCACTTCTATTTCTGCAGTAATATCTTCAATACGTTTAAGCGCTTTTTCACCCGCTTCACGATCAACTGATGCCACTTTCACAAGCCCTTCATCAGTAATATCAATTGATGCGCCAGTTTCTTCAGTAATCGCACGAATTGTTACGCCGCCTTTACCGATTACATCGCGAATTTTTGCTGGGTCAATTTTAAGTGTCAAAATACGAGGCGCAAAATCAGACATTTCATCACGGCCTGACGATAGCACCGCATTCATTTTTTCTAAAATGTGTAAACGGCCATCTTTCGCTTGATCAAGTGCTGTAGACATAATTTCTGCAGTGATGCCTTGGATTTTAATATCCATTTGAAGCGCAGTAACACCAGAATCAGTACCCGATACTTTAAAATCCATATCACCTAAATGATCTTCATCACCTAAAATATCGGACAATACAGCGTAATCATCGCCTTCTTTAATAAGACCCATCGCAATACCAGCAACAGGTGCTTTCATCGGTACACCAGCATCCATTAATGCCAAGCTAGTACCACAGGTACTGGCCATTGAGCTTGAACCATTAGATTCTGTCACTTCTGATACAACACGTAGTACGTAAGAGAAATCTTCTTGGCTAGGCAATACAGCTTGTATGCCGCGTTTTGCTAATCTACCGTGACCAATTTCGCGTCTTTTTGGAGAACCAACAAAACCCGTTTCACCAACGCAATAAGGAGGGAAGTTATAGTGCAACATAAAGTTATCACGGTACTGGCCTTCTACTGCATCAATCAATTGAGCATCGCGGTCTGTACCTAATGTAGCCACAACCAATGCTTGTGTTTCACCACGAGTGAACAGAGCTGAACCGTGTGTACGCGGCAATACGCCAGTACGCACATGTATTTCACGAACTGTTGATAAATCACGCCCATCAATACGGTGCTTTGTTGAAAGCACTAAGTTACGAACGTGTTTCTTTTCTAGTGATGAGAAGATATTCTTCACTTCATCACGGTCAAAGCCATCTTCATCTTCTAATTGCGCAATCACTTCATTACGCACTTCTTTTAACTTCACTTGGCGATCAAGCTTTACTAATACAGTGTATGCATCAGCAATACCAGCCGTTGCAAGTCCAGCTACTTTTTCAACCAATGCTTGATCTTGCTCTGGAGCAGACCATTGCATACGTGGTTTACCCACTTCAGCAGCTAACTCATTAATCGCTGTAATAGCTGATTGCATTTGTTCATGACCAAAGGTCACAGCACCCAGCATCACATCTTCTGGTAAACAATCTGCTTCAGATTCAACCATTAATACAGCATCTGCCGTACCTGCAACCACTAAATCTAATTGAGAACCTTCCATTTCAGACTTCAATGGGTTTAATGCATATTCACCATCAATATAACCTACGCGAGCAGCACCAATTGGGCCGTCAAACGGTAAGCCTGAAATGGCTAATGCAGCAGATGCTCCAATTAAGGCAGGAATATCCGGGTCAACTTCTGGATTTAGTGAAACAACAGTAGCAATAACTTGAGTTTCGTTTTTGTAACCTTTTGGAAACAATGGACGAATCGGGCGATCAATAAGACGTGATGTTAATGTCTCTTTTTCGCTTGGACGGCCTTCACGCTTAAAAAACCCGCCTGGGATTTTACCCGCAGCATATGTTTTTTCTTGGTAATTAACTGTTAATGGGAAAAATGAATTATTTTCACCACCTTCACGTTTACCAACAGCGGTTACCATAACAATGGTTCCGTCTATATCTACTAAAACCGTACCATCTGCTTGACGAGCAATTTCGCCTGTTTCTAATGTTACTGTTTGGTTACCTAACTGAAACTCTTTTTTTACTGGATTCACTATTTATGCCTGCTTATTGATTATCTATTTTCTTAAACCTAAACGTGCAATTAGTGCACGGTAACGTTCAACGTCTTTACCTTTTAAGTAATCCAACAATTTACGACGACGGTTAATAATTCTTAATAAACCTTGACGTGAATGGTGGTCTTTTGTGTTCTCAGAAAAATGCGGTGTCAAATGATTGATTCTCCCCGTTAACAAAGCAACTTGGACCTCTGGAGACCCTGTATCACCTTCTGATAACGCATATTCTTTAACTATCTCTTGCTTTTGTTCTGTGCCGAACGACATATTACTTACTCCAATTTCTATTTATCTTGAAAAAACAGTGTATTGTACTCTTGACCGCAATAGCTAACAAGACCATTAATCAATACACTCACTATTTATCGTCACTCAAAAATTCTAACCGGGATTAAATTACTACCTTCTTCCCATTTGCCTAGCCCAAATATTTTACCTTCGGCATCATTTATCCTGATCAAATCGTGTTTCTGCAAACCTTCCTTATGAATTGGCCGCCCAAAACATAAGTTTTTTTTCTCTTCATCAGTGCATACAACAACAGGGTAATTTAACAACGCCCAACCCAAGTCATGCAATAATAAATCAAATGATGTAATTCCACCTTCTATAGATTCTAACTGCTCAATAGTGATGGATTGACTTAATTCAAATGGCCCCGTTTTGATTCGTCGTAGAAAGGTAACGTGTGCACCCGTGCCTAATGCTTCACCTATGTCTTCAGCCAACGTCCTAACATAGGTACCTTTCGTGCAACATACTTCAAAACTTAAACTTTCAGCAGTTTGAGATAATAGGGTTAACGTTTTAATAGTCACCTCTCGAGCTGGCCTTTCTACCACGCCACCCGCTCTGGCAATCTTATACAACCGTTGCCCTTCATGTTTTAACGCCGAATACATGGGAGGGACTTGCTGAATATCTCCGACAAAACCTTTGATTACTTGATCTAGTGTAGCTTTTTCAATATTTGGAACAGGTTTTTCGCACACCACCTCACCTTCAACATCGCCAGTACTCGTCACCTGGCCTAGCTTCATCGTAAATTGGTACGTTTTATCCGATGCCAACAAATATTGAGATATTTTTGTTGCATGACCTAAGCAGATAGGCAACACGCCTGATGCAAGCGGATCCAAACTACCTGTATGGCCAACTTTTTTCGCACCATACAAGCGCTTAATAACTTGAACTGCTCTATTTGAGGAAATGTGAAGCGGTTTATCTAAAATGAGAATACCGCTAATATCACGGCCTTTCTTTTTTCTATCTGCCACGGATTATTGCTCGTTATCTGGATTTGTTGCTTTTAGCAACGCATCCATTTTAATTCCCTGTTCGATAGATTCGTCTAAGAAAAAACGCAACTCCGGCACCATTCTCATGCGCATCCGTTTTGACACCATGCCGTGTATATAGTTTGCCGCTCGGTTTAGCGCTGTAATACTTAGTTGCTTGTCTTCATCACCATTACTTGTTGTTAAAACACTGATAAAAACTTTCGCTACCGCCAAATCCTTTGTGACCTCTACATCACTAACGGTAACAAAACCAATCTCCGGATCTTTAATCTCACGTTGCAACACCTCAGCCAACTCACGCTGCAATTGGCGCTCTACACGCTGAAATCTTAAAAACTCTCTAGGCATATCGTACTAAACTATAGTTTTCTTTTAGTTTCAATACGGTCAAACACTTCAATTTGGTCACCTGCAACAACATCATTGTAGTTTTTAACGCCGATACCACACTCAACGCCAGATTTAACATCTTTAACATCGTCTTTAAAGCGCCTTAATGATTCTAATTGCCCTTCATAAATAACGACGTTATCGCGTAACACCCTGATAGGAAGGTCTTTTTTAACCGTTCCTTCTGTCACCATACAACCTGCAATAGCACCTAATTTAGGTGAATGGAATACATCACGCACGTTCGCAATACCAACAATTTGCTCTTTAACATCCGGTGCCAACATGCCAGAAAGCGCATCTCTTACATCATCAATCACATCATAAATAATGCTGTAGTAACGAACTGACACACCGCGGTTTTCTACCATGCGTCGCGCACTGGCATCGGTACGTACATTAAAACCAATTATTAACGCATCTGAAGCAGAAGCAAGGTTTACATCACTTTCGTTAATTCCACCTACACCGCTAGCAACGATATTCACTGCAACTTCATCTGTTGAAAGATCATTCAATGAGTCATTAATCGCTTCTAAACTACCGTGAACATCCGTCTTAATCAGTACATTCATAATGGACTTATCCGCAGATTCCATTTGAGAAAACGCCTGCTCCATTTTTGCCGCTTGCTGTTTCGCTTGCCTTGTTTGACGGTCTTTCGTGATACGGAACTCTGCAATCTCACGAGCTTTACGTTCATTAGGTGCAGCAAATACTTCCGAACCAGAACCTGTTGTACCTGACAAACCTAACACTTCCACAGGAACGGAAGGCTTTGCAGATTTCATCGGCTTACCGTGCTCATCAAACATCGCTTTTACACGCCCATGAGATTCGCCAGCAACAATGTAGTCACCCATTTTTAACGTGCCTTTTTGCACTAAAACTGTAGCAACCGCACCACGGCCTTTGTCTAATCTAGACTCAATAACCACACCTTGTGCAAGAATATCAACCGGTGCTTTTAACTCTAACAGTTCAGCTTGTAACGCAATGGATTCTAGAAGCTCATCGACACCATCACCCGTTAAAGCAGATACGTTAATAAACTGCGTATCACCGCCCCAATCTTCAGGCGTCACGTCCAATTGCGCTAATTCATTACGAACACGATCAGGTTGAGCACCTTCTTTGTCCATTTTATTAACCGCTATAATCATTGGCACACCGGCTGCCCGAGTATGCTCAACCGCTTCTTTTGTTTGCGGCATCACGCCGTCATCGGCCGCTACAACGACAATAACTAAATCAGTTACTTTAGCGCCTCTTGCACGCATCGCAGTAAACGCGGCGTGCCCTGGCGTATCAATAAAGGTAACCATACTGTCACCTTGCTTTACACGATAAGCACCAATATGTTGAGTAATACCACCCGATTCGCCTGCAGCCACACGGCTTGAACGTATGTAATCAAGTAACGACGTTTTACCATGATCAACATGACCCATAATGGTGACCACTGGGCCACGCGTTACTTCATCGCCATCATTTTCAATAACTTCCGCAAGCATCTCAGCTTGAATATCATCATCGCTTCGTAACACAGGCGTATGACCCATTTCTTCAACAACAATAACGGCTGTATCTTGATCAAGCGCTTGGTTAATGGTTGCCATAGTACCCAAGCCCATCAAAACCTTGATCACTTCTCCAGCTTTAACGCTCATGCGCTGGGCCAAATCTGACACAACAATACTTTCTGGAATCTCTACGTTATGTACAATTGTTTTTGTAGGCAATTCAAAGCCATGTTTGTCATCTGACTGAAGCCTGACATCTCGTCGTTGATTTTTCTTTTTACGACGCGGGTTAGCACCTTGAACATGCAACGTACGCCCTTTACCTTTACTTTTAACCTTGTCCGGTTTGCGATGGTCTTTAGTTTCTTTAACTGGAGCTTTTGCAGTCTTAGGAGCTTTTGCAGTCTTAGGCGCTTCAGGAGCCGCTTCAACTGGTTCCACAGGCGCTTCTTTAGTCGCTTTTTCAGCACCTACTTGAGCTGTTTCTTCTGGCTGCTCTTTCTCTGCTGCGTCAGCCTTTGTTTTTTCTGCTGCAAGCGCAGCATCTTTTTCTTGCTGTTTTCTACTTAAACGGCTTTGCTCTTTTTCCCTAGCAGCATCTTTTTCTTTAACCAGCGCTTCATGTGACTCCGCAGCATTTTTTGCTTCCGCAATTTCTTCAGCAGACAAACCTGTCTTTATTTCTTCCGCGGAACGACCGGCTGTATTCTTTCTACGTACTTCAACACTGACTGTGCCAGATGTCTTACCTTGACTTCGAGCTTGCTTAAGCTCAGTAACCACTTTACGTTTTAGCGTTACTCTCTTAGTTGCTTTGATTTCAGTTTTAGCTTTGCCGTGAGTTTGCCTAAGATGCGCCAATAGCGCCATCTTATCTTTTTCACTTAATGCTGAAGATGTGTCTTTTCCTTTTACACCCGCATCTTTAAGTTGCTCTACCAACTTTTCTGCGGTTGTACCGACAACCTTCGCTAATTGTTGAACTGTTGTATCTGCCATACCTTATCTCCAGGATTATCTACTGCTTACTCAGCAAACCAAGGTTCACGTGCTTTCATAATAAGCGCACTAGCCCTTTCGTCATCCATTGCCACTAAATCTGTCAGCTCATCCGTCGCGAGCTCAGCCAAATCTTCCATACAGACAATTTCTTTACTGGCTAATTCATATGCCAGCTCTTTGTCCATGCCTTCCATTTCAAGCAAATCTTGAGCTGGCTCATGTTCTTCAAGCACTTCTTCTGATGCAATCGCTTTAATCAACCAGGCATCTTTTGCTCGCTGGTGTAATTCTTCCGCAATTTCTTCATCAAATTCTTCAATAACAGCCAAGTCAGCCGCTTCAACTAGCGAAATATCTTCGATACTTGTGAAGCCTTCTTGGTATAAAATCATACCCACATCTTCATCAACATCTAAATCTTCCATTAGCTGTTTTACATAAACCTCTGCCTCAGATGCTGATTGCTCTTCCGCTTGCGTTTCGCCCATCACATTTAACGTCCAACCGGTTAATTCACTGGCTAAACGTACGTTTTGGCCACCGCGGCCAATCGCTTGTGACAAACTGTCATCTCTAACAGATACATCCATACTGTGCGTGTCTTCATCAACCATGATTGACACAACATCTGCAGGCGACATGGCATTAATGACGAATTGAGCATCGCTCTCATCCCATACAATAATGTCCACACGTTCACCCGCCAATTCGTTCGACACGGCTTGCACTCGAGACCCTCGCATACCAACACACGCGCCAACAGGGTCTAACCGTTGATCTCTACTTCTAACAGCAATTTTAGCTCTTGAACCTGGGTCTCGAGCTGCACCTAAAATCTCAATCAATCCATCACCCACTTCTGGCACTTCAAGATTGAACAATGCAATCAATAATTCAGACGAGCTTCTGCTGACTGTTAACTGAGGGCCACGAATAGCTTCTTCAACTTCTTTTAAATAGCCTCGAATTCGATCACCTACACGAACTGGTTCACGCGGAATCATTTCTTCACGAGGAATGATTGCATCGGCTGTACCTTCTAGGTCCATAAATACATTGCCTCGTTCTATGCGCTTAATAACACCCGTAACCAGCTCGCCCACTTTGTCTTTATAAAGCTCGTACACTTTTTTTCGTTCGGCTTCGCGAACCTTTTGAACAATCACTTGCTTAGCTGCTTGAGCGCCAATACGTCCAAAGCCGGCTGATTCTATTTGCTCTTCAATAAAGCCACCTAACTCAATATCAGGGCTCTTTTCTTTTGCATCTTCCAATAATAGCTGTGCATCGGGCCTTTCAATGCCACCTTCAACCTCGGGATCAGCTTCAACAGCTTCCCAGCGGCGGAAAGAATCAAAATCGCCCGTTTCTTGATCGATAGAAACGCGTACATCCACGTCTTCTTTAAACTGTTTTTTAGTAGCCATCGCTAACGCCGCTTCAATTGCTTCAAACAAAACGCCTCGATCTATTTCTTTTTCATTAGAAATAACATCCACAACCATCAAAATTTCTTTATTCTTCATGCCTAATCCCGCAATAAATAGTTATACATTAACAATAATTCGTGCTTTTTTAATCAATGAAAAAGGTATTTCCACCTCTTCTTCATCAACATGTAAATGAATGACATCGCCATTCACTTCAAGAACATCACCCGTAAACTTACGCTGACCTTCCAACGTCGCTTGACGCAGCTCTAACTTAACAACCTTGCCTTTAAAACGTTCAAAATGCTCTAACGTAAATAGCGGCCTTTCAATACCTGGCGATGATACTTCCAAGTTGTACTGACCACTAATAGGGTCTTCCACATCTAACACGCCGCTGATTTGGTGACTTACTTTTGTGCAATCACCCACCAATACACCTGCGTCAGTATCGATATAAACCCTTAATATGGACTCTTTACCCTGACCAACAAGTTCAGCGCCCACAAACTCATAACCCAAGCCTTCTACAGCAGGTTGAATAAGATCTAATAGTTTTACTGGTGCTAAATTCATTAATAAACTCACGTACAAAAAAAGGGCCAACGGCCCTAATAATCAACTTCGATTGTTAACTATTAATCTTATCTACCTCAAAGGCTAATAGTGTGCCGAAATAAAAATACCCCAAACGGGGCAACATTAAAACGTGTGAATTAAAGGAGTGTTATCAACTTAATAAGCTCTAACTAATAACCCTACAACCTTAACTACGCGAAGAGTATAACAAATCTAACGACTCGTTATCAACAAACACATCGAAAACTTTCTTACTAACTGTACTCCACCCTATTATTTTAATGAGAAAACGCTTTATGAACTACTTTTTACTCGTAAACGCGTACCATAAACTAGCGACATCGTAATTTCCTCTGGACTAAAGTGTGATGGAAAAAGCACACCACTAATTTTCGCATTGTAAATACTAGCACCAGCTAATTTTGTTTTACTTAAATCTATGCCTCGTATATCAGAGTTTTTAAAATACGCGCCAGACAAATCCAAGCCTCCTAAGTTTGCGCCTCGCAAATCAAAAGATCGAAACCTTGCACTTGACAAATCGACTGAAACACCTTCATCACGCTTTTTATTAAACTCTTCAACATTATCGTTTTGCAAATATTCGTACATTTCATTGTCTTTTTCTTCAAGCATGGTCTGAACCTTTTGTTTTTATATCCAATACAAAGTGTAGCTGATATATCAAGAATTTCTGCGCAACAAACAGCCATAAAAAAGCCCCGCATAAAGCGGGGCCCTTAATACTATAGCGACGTGGAAGTCGATTTACATCATACCGCCCATTCCACCCATACCGCCGCCCATGCCACCCATGTCTGGCATACCACCACCAGCACCAGCTTCCACAGGCTCATCTGTAATCATCGCTTCTGTCGTAATCATTAAACCAGCAATTGAAGCAGCATTTTGCAACGCTGTTCTTGTTACTTTAGCTGGATCAAGAATACCCATCGCAATCATATCGCCGTATTCACCCGTTGCCGCATTGTAACCTTCGTTACCTTTGGCTTGCTTAACCGCTTGAAGAACAACTGACGCTTCATCACCTGCGTTTGTTACGATTTGACGAAGCGGTGCTTCCATCGCACGTAACGCAATTTTAATACCAATTTCTTGGTCATGATTGGCTGCTTTAGCTTTGCTTGCTGCGTCTAATACGCGAACAAGTGCTGTACCACCACCAGGTACCACGCCCTCTTCAACAGCAGCGCGAGTTGAATGCAACGCATCTTCAACGCGTGCTTTCTTCTCTTTCATTTCTACTTCAGTCATCGCGCCTACTTTAATAACCGCAACACCACCTGCTAGTTTAGCAACACGCTCTTGCATTTTTTCTTTGTCGTAATCAGAGCTTGCTTCTTCAGCTTGCGCGCTAATTTGTGCAACGCGCGCTTCAATATCAGCCGCAGCACCTGCGCCATCAACAACAACCGTTGTTTCTTTAGAAATATTAACGTGCTTTGCAGACCCTAAATCTTCAATAGTTGCTTTTTCAAGTGTTAAACCCACTTCTTCAGCAATCACTGTGCCGCCAGTTAAAATAGCAATGTCTTCTAACATCGCTTTACGACGATCACCAAAACCAGGTGCTTTAACAGCCGCTACTTTAACAATACCGCGCATGTTGTTAACAACCAATGTTGCTAACGCTTCGCCTTCGATGTCTTCAGCAATAATTAATAAAGGACGACCTGCTTTCGCAACGCCTTCTAAAATTGGCAATAAATCACGAATGTTTGAGATTTTTTTGTCGTGCAATAAGATCAACGGATCATCCATTTCAACACTCATGCTTTCTTGGCTAGTGATGAAATAAGGTGATAAGTAACCACGGTCAAACTCCATACCTTCAACCACGTCTAATTCATTTTCTAAACCAGAGCCTTCTTCAACAGTAATAACACCTGCTTTGCCTACTTTATCCATTGCTTCAGCAATAATTTCACCAACAGACTCGTCAGAGTTTGCTGAAATAGTGCCCACTTGAGCAATTGCTTTTGTGTCCACACAAGGAACAGATAGCTTTTCAAGACCTTTTACAGCCGCGATAACCGCTTTATCAATACCGCGCTTTAAATCCATTGGATTCATACCCGCAGCAACTGACTTCATGCCTTCGTTTAAAATAGCTTGAGCCAAAACAGTCGCTGTTGTTGTTCCATCACCCGCCACATCAGATGTTTTAGCGGCCACTTCTTTAACCATTTGAGCGCCCATGTTTTCGAACTTATCAGCCAACTCAATTTCTTTTGCAACAGATACACCATCTTTAGTAATGGTTGGGCCACCAAAGCCCTTATCTAATACAACGTTACGGCCTTTAGGACCTAACGTAACTTTAACTGCTTTTGCTAGCGTGTTTACGCCGGCAACCATTAGGCTGCGTGCGTCATCACCAAACTTAATTTGCTTTGCCATGTTTCTTTTCCTTATTTAAATTTTAAAATTACTCAACAACCGCAATGATGTCGCCTTCGCTCATCACTAATAATTCTTCGCCTTCAACTTCAACTTCAGTCCCAGAGTATTTGCCGAATAAAACGTTATCGCCAACTTTTACAGACATCGGGCGTGTATCGCCTTTATCATTTGTAGAACCGTTGCCAACAGCAACGATTTTGCCTTCGCTTGGCTTTTCTTTTGCTGAATCTGGAAGCACAATGCCGCCTGCGCTTACAGCTTCTTCTTCAACGCGTTTAATAATGACGCGATCACCTAGTGGACGTAAACTCATGTGTAAATCTCCTATTGTTTTACAGTTTAATTAAATTGCTCTTCAGATATGGGGCGGTACGAGCCTAAATCAACCCCTTCTTATCAAATATTTTTAATTTTTTTCTAAATAAATTAGCACTCTACTCAGAAGAGTGCTAATGATAGCCATAGATAACTAGCTGTCAAGCATCCAGCACAAAACTCGGTTAACATAATCACAACATCCATTATCAAATCAACAACCATGAACGACGAACAACTCTTAAGATACAGTCGCCAAATCATGCTGCCTTCCATCGATATTGAAGGACAACAAGCACTTTTAGACTCACGCGTATTGATAATAGGTATGGGCGGCTTAGGTAGTCCCGTTGGGCTTTACCTTGCCGCAGCCGGCATTGGTCATATGGTCATTAGCGACTTCGATGAAGTCGACCTATCCAATTTGCAACGCCAAATTGTCCACACAACTGATAGCATTGGTCTATCTAAAGTTGAGTCGGCCAAACAAACATTCCACGCAATAAATCCACTGATTAAAATAACCGCCATCAACAAAAAACTAGAAGGCGACGAATTATTAGATCAAGTAAAACAAGCCAATCTGGTTGTCGATTGTTGCGACAATTTCGAAACTCGTTTCGCCATTAACGATGCCTGCGTTGAAGCTAAAACCCCCTTAGTCTCCGGCGCTGCTATTCGGTTTGAAGGCCAAATTTCCGTGTTTGATTCACGCGATGAAAAATGCCCATGCTACAACTGCCTATACCCACGCGATGGTGCAGTTACACAAAGCTGCTCAGAAAATGGCGTAATAGCACCCATAACTGGCATCATCGGTAGCATGCAAGCACTAGAAACCATCAAAGTACTCACTGGTGCAGGCGAATCACTACAAGGCCGTGTTTTATTACTCGACGGCCTATCAATGGAATGGCAAAGCATGCAACTGCCTCGCAACCCAAAATGCCCAACTTGTTCAAATAATAAATTCAAAGATTAAAAATATGCCCAAGCCATACACAATAAGATTATTTATTCCTGAGGGTGACCCTAGTTCCTTAAAAATCATTGATAAAATGAATTGGACAGGTACCGGCTTGGAAATATCAAGAGACGCATGGCAACAGCATAAAAACAGAAAGGAACTTAATGAAGCTGGCATTTATATTTTATTTGGGTATCAAGAACAAAGTGAATTACCGACAATCTATGTTGGTCAAGGTGACGGCATAAAAAAACGAATTGATTCGCATGAGAAAAACAAAGCGTTTTGGGATAAAGCCTTCGTTTTTGTATCAAGCAATGGTGGGTTAAATCGCGCACATATTACTTGGCTTGAATGGGCTCTTATTCAACAAGCATCAAAAATTGGACGATGCTTGCTAGATAATACTGTGACACCAAATGAACCAATATTAACTGAATCTGAAAAAGCCGATACTAAAGAATTTCTACATGAGATATTAAGTATTTTGCCGCTTGTAGAAATAAGAGTTTTTGAAGAAGCAAAAAAAATCAATGTTAGTGACCAACCGCCTGCTACTAAAAAAACAATAAATGATACGATTGTTATTCCAGCACAGGAAGATGGATTTAAAAATGTATTTCTCGGTGAAAACTGTTGGTACTCAATAAGAATTGGCGGCGGTAAATTAAAAGACATTAAATATATTGCCGCTTACCAAACGTCACCAATCTCATCAATTACTCATTACGCTGAGGTTCAATCAATAGAGCCATATGGGGATGGGGAAAAATACAAACTAAATTTTTCTGCTCCCGCAACAAAAATAGAACCTATTGTATATGGCAGCGCAAAGGCCGGTATGTTGCAGAGTCCTAGATATACCAGCTTTAAAAAACTTTTAACTGCAAAAGAACTAGTCGACTTATTTGACTAATGCATAACAATTAATTCGGGCGATAGGCTCTCAAACCCATAAAAAACCATCTTAACTAGAGGCCATAAACAATGGAATTAAACGTATACCTTTCTGGAGAAATACACACCGATTGGCGAGAAAAAATAATTGCGGGCTGTAACAAAAATAACCTGGCCATTTCCTTTTCGTCCGCAGTAACAAACCACGATGCCAGCGATGCTGCGGGTGATGTATTAGGCGCTAAAGATAGCGGTTTCTGGCGCGACCATAAATCGGCCAAGGTTAACGCGATACGCACTAAAACATTAATAGAAAACTGCGATGTGGCTATTATTCGCTTTGGCGATAAGTACAAACAATGGAATACTGCGTTTGATGCCGGTTATTGTGCCGCGTTAGGCACGCCCTATATTACGTTACATGCCGAAGACATTATTCACCCACTTAAAGAGGTAGATGCCGCCGCACTCGCATGGGCTACAACGCCTGAGCAAGTGATTGACGTTTTAAAATATGTTGTTAGCACAAAGTAAAACCTAAAATCGAGAACAACATAAATACTTGCATTCACCAGTAAAAAACTTATACTTGAACCTAGTTAAATTTTAACTGTCTATAAAAAAGCAACACAATATCAATCGAACAGGAGATATATCATGAAATGGGAAACACCAACATACAAAGAGTTACGTTTCGGTTTTGAAGTAACAATGTACATCTACAACCGATAGATAAAAAATTTTCCTAAAAAAGGGTTCCGTTAGGAGCCCTTTTTTTATATCAAACACAAAGTAAAATTTATGCAAATTCGAGTTCTAGGTTCTGGCGCTGGAGGCGGCTTTCCTCAATGGAATTGTAGCTGCCCTAACTGTAAAGCGGTACGCGCTGGTACTATCAAAGCGTCTACACGCAATCAATCATCTATTGCGGTGTCATCTGATGGTGAACATTGGGCGTTATTTAATGCATCACCCGATGTTCGTGCGCAATTAGAAGGCTTTCCTGAAATTCACCCAAAGAACAAAGTACGTGGCACGGGGATTGAAGCGATTGTGATGTTTGATTCGCAAATCGACCACGCCACCGGCTTGTTGATTTTGCGTGAAGGTGATCCGCTAACGATTTACTGCACTGATATGGTGAAACAAGATTTAACATCAGGCTTTCCCATCTTCAATATTTTGGAGCATTTCTGCGGTGTGGAAGACCACCCTATTCCACTGAATGGTGAATCATTTACCATCCCAAATATTGATGACTTAGAATTTACCGCCTTACCTTTAAAAAGCAAAGCGCCACCTTATTCTCCCCACCGAAATGACCCGCACGAAGGAGACAACATCGGCATGATTATTCGCCAAGTGTCTACCGACAAAACAACGTTCTACGCACCCGGTTTAGGCATGATTGAACCACATGTGGAAAAAGCCATGACCAATGCCGACTGCGTATTAGTGGATGGCACCTTTTGGACAGATGACGAACTAGCGTCAGTCGGCAGACCATTACTCGCCAGAAAAATCGGCCATTTACCGCAATCGGGTGAAGGCGGCATGATTGAGTTTTTAGATACACTCGATAAACCACGTAAAATTCTGATTCATATCAACAATACCAATCCAATTCTCAACGAAGAATCTGCGGAACGCGATATACTGACGCAACACGGCATTGAGGTGTCGTACGACAACATGAATATTGAATTATAAACATGACAGAGCAAGCACCCTGGTCTTTACAAGAATTTGAAAAACGCATCCGTGATATGGAGCGTTTTTACCATATCAATCATCCGTATCACGTGATGATGCACGAAGGCACGCTAAGCAAAGAACAAATTCGTGGCTGGGTCGCAAACCGTTTTTATTACCAAGTGAACATCCCGTTGAAAGATGCGGCGATTATGGCGAATTGCCCTGATAAAGGCACGCGCGCACAATGGGTACAACGCATTATTGATCACGATGGCGCACCCGGTGAAATTGGTGGCATTGAAGCCTGGTTACAACTGGGTGAAGCCGTTGGTTTAACGCGTGAAGAAGTGCTGTCTGAAGAACACGTACTACCCGGCGTTCGTTTTGCTGTTGATGCGTATGTTAATTTTGCACGCCGAGCCGATTGGCACGAAGCGGCAAGTTCATCGTTAACTGAACTTTTCGCACCAAAAATCCATAAACAACGTTTGGACAATTGGCCTGAACATTACCCATGGATTGATCTTACTGGCCTCACCTATTTCCAAAAACGTTTAAGCGAAGCAAGGCGTGACGTTGAACACGGCTTACGCATTACACTTGAATATTACAAAACACGCGCAGAACAAGAAAGAATGCTGGGCATTTTAAAATTCAAACTCGACATTCTTTGGACAATGGCCGATGCTATGCACATGGCCTATGTACACGAAATGCCGCCTTATTTTACGGTTGAATCATGAGTTTATTACCCGACCAAGCGTTACAGTTAGCCCCTGGCTACCGTTTGCAATGGGAAGAAGCACAACAGATGTTCGTACTGCTTTACCCAGAAGGGTTGGTTGAGTTAAACCCAAGCTCTGCGGAAATATTACAGGTGTGTGATGGCGCCAATAAACTAGCCGACATTGTTCAGACGCTAGAAACAAAATTTGAAACAACTGGATTGGAAAACGACATCGTTAACTTCTTAAACATTGCGTTAGATAATGGCTGGCTCAATCAAAACGCCTAGCCCACCACGTTGGCTGTTAGCGGAGCTGACTTACGCGTGCCCTTTGCAGTGTCCGTACTGTTCAAACCCTGTTGACTACGCCAATGTTTCAGAAGAGATATCAACTGAAGATTGGAAGCGTGTACTAAAACAGTCGCGTGAAATGGGCGCAGTACAGCTCGGCTTTTCGGGTGGCGAACCACTGGTTAGAAAAGATCTTGTTGAGCTCGTCGATTACTCACACAAACTCGGTTATTACACCAACCTCATTACATCCGGCTACAACATGGATGAGGCCAAAATTATTGCGCTTAAAGAAGCCGGGCTCGATCATATTCAAATCAGCTTGCAAGCCAGTTCAAAAGAATTGAATGATTTTATCGCCGGCACTGAAAGTTTTGAGCACAAAAAAGTTGTCGCCAAACTGATAAAAAAACACGGCTACCCGATGGTGCTTTGCGTCGTATTACACCGCCAAAACATTCATCAGATGAAAGATATTTTAGAAATGGCCATTGAGTTGGGCGCAGATTTTGTAGAACTCGCCAACACACAATATTACGGTTGGGCACACCATAACCGTGACCAACTAATGCCAACGCAAGAACAGCTACAAACCGCAGAAGCGATTGCCAATGAGTACCAAGAATCTCAAAAAGGCAAAATGAAAATTTACTACATCGTGCCTGATTTCTTTGAAGGCCGACCAAAAGCCTGCATGAACGGTTGGGGAACAACCTTCTTAACCATTGCTCCAGATGGTTTAGCCTTACCGTGCCATTCAGCCCGCCAACTACCTAACTTTGATTGCCCCAGTGTAAAAGATCACTCCATTAGCGAAATATGGAATGAATCCAAAGCGTTTAACTACTTCCGTGGTAATGACTGGATGAAAGAACCGTGCAGAAGTTGCCCCGAAAAAGATAAAGACTTTGGTGGCTGCCATTGCCAAGCGTTTTTATTAACGGGCGATGCAACAAATGCTGACCCTGTTTGTGACTTATCGCCATTACATCACACCGTAACGGATGCAATAGAACAAGCCGCTAAGCCAAGCCAAACGGTGGAGCAACCGCTATTATTTAGAAACTCTAAAAATTCTAAAACGTTTTAGAATTTTTTACCGGCCTCACTCAACACGCATCACCTTATTTTCGTGATGATAAGTAGAAAATTGTCGCCTAAAGTCGTGCGCTGTCATGCTGGTTTTTCGCTTAAATAGGCGCCTAAAGTAACTGCCATCCATCAGCCCCACTTGTTCTGAAATATCTTGTACTGTCGCTGATGATGTTAGTAGTAGACTCTTAGCCGTATCAATCCTCAAGTTTTGAATATATTCGTTAGGCGATTGCGTTGTCGCTTTTTTAAACCGGCGTTTAAACGTTCGCTCGGCTAAACCCGACTGCTTAATCGCCAACATAAGTAAATCATCCGCCTCTAAATGTTGCTCAATCCAAGCCTGCGACTTTTCAATGGTTAAATCACCATGCGAAATCGTGCTTTTATGTTGCTTGTATGGCCGTTGCCCACCTTGGTGAGAATTTAATAAAAAAAACTGCTCAATATATTTCGCCGTTTCTACCGTTGAATACTTTTCCACCAAGTACGTTACCAAGTCTTGCCACGATGTCGCCCCACCGGCACAAATTATATTGTCTTGTTCGGTGATAATCATATCGCTATGAACCTGCACGTTTGGAAATTTTGATTGCATTAATTCGGCAAAAGCCCAATGGGTCGTCGTTACTTTTCCATCCAATAAACCTGTTTCCGCCAATATAAAAGAACCCGCACAAACACTTGCTAGTACCGCGCCATTTTTATGCTGATTGATCAACCAAGTCTTTAATTCGGGGTATTTTTGTAAAAATGGCTCATCTGCAAAATCAACCGACGGTATAACAACCAAATCGACATCACCCGTTTCAGTTAAATCTTGCTGACAATCAATCGTAAACCCATTGTAACAACGCAATGGCCCTTTATTAACTCCAACAATAGATGTAAACGTTAGGAACGGTGGCGCGGTCGGCACAGCCTGTTGACTACACGATGCGGCCGCTGAAAAAATATCGTACGGCCCCGCTAAGGTGTAAATCATCGTTTCTTCAATGGCGAGAATAGAAATCGTTATTTTTGGCATAAATAGCACGCTTTTGTCTTTTTTAGACCTTACCACTCAAAACTGACTCTGGCAAACTATCAGCTCCAATAATAATGAGGTTGAGAACATGTCGAACAAATCCTTTTTCCAAGCTTTAAAAAAGAGTGCCAAAGGCGCCATACTTGGTTCAACAGCAATAATGGCCCTTGGTTTAGTAGCACTGCCACAACAAGCGATTGCTGATGAAACTTGCATGTCTCCTTACATGGCAAAAATTGTCGGTCAAGAAGATTACGTCTACGTTTGGACGCTCGGCGCTGTTGGCGTTGGTGACGAACAAGACAAATTAGTCACCGTAGCTGCCAATCCTAAAGACAAGCAATACGGTAAAGTCATCAACAGCATTTCTGTTGGCGGAAGAAACGAAGCGCATCACTCAGGCTTTACAGATGACCGTAAATACCTTTGGGCTGGCGGTTTAGACACAAATAAAATCTTCATTTTTGATGTCCACACAAACCCATCAAAACCAACGTTACACAAAACAATTAATAACTTTGTAGCAGACAGTGGCGGCGTTGTTGGGCCACACACAACCTACGCAATGCCTGGCACCATGATGGTGAGTGGTTTATCCAACAATAAAGATAACGGCGGCCGTACAGCACTAGTTGAATACACAAATGCTGGTGATTTCGTTGCTACACACTGGATGCCAACCGATGGCGATCTAAATGGTGCAAAAAAATCTGGTAAATTTGCTGATGGTTATGGCTATGACGTTCGTGTATTACCACGCCGCAACATGATGGTTACTTCATCATTTACTGGCTGGAATAACTACATGATGGACTTTGGTAAACTTGTCGGTGACGCAGAAGCCATGAAACGTTTTGGTAACACTGTTGTGATTTGGGACTTGCATACAAGACAACCTAAGAAAATTCTAGACGTACCAGGTGCGCCACTTGAAATTCGTTGTGCGTGGGGTGCTTCCAACAACTATTGCTTCACTACAACAGCGCTTACTTCTAAGCTATGGTTAATTTATGAAGACGACCAAAACGAATGGCAAGCAAAGATTGTAGGTGACATTGGTGATGCATCAAAAATCCCTTTACCTGTTGATATTTCAATCTCAAGTGATGACCAAACATTATGGGTTAATACCTTTATGGATGGCAAAACACGTCAGTTTGATATTTCAAACCCACATGCTGCGAAACAAGTGTTTGAACAAAAAATTGGTGAGCAAATCAACATGATTTCTTCAAGCTGGGATGGAAAACGTCTTTACTATTCTTCATCGTTACTAGCGAACTGGGATAAGAAAGGTGAAAGCCAAGACCAGTACATTCGTGCATTTGATTGGGATGGTAAAAAATTAACACCAACTTTCCAGCTTGACTTTATCAAACTTGGCTTAGGTTTCCCACACCAAATGCGTTTTGGATCTAATGCTCTTTATGGTAAAGCACCAACACAAAGTGCTGAAAAAATAATTGCATCTCTTTCAAAATACCTCTCCCCTGAATAAGCTCATGGTTTGAGTCTATTCATTTGGGGCCGCCTCGGCGGCCCCATTTTTTTATTAAACTTTGGTACCATTATGTTGAAATTAATTATTCTAATGCTCTGTTTTTTTACAACGTTAATACAGGCTGATAATTCGCAAAGCAAACAACCTGTTGTACTGGCGCCTGGATATGGGCCTCTAACATTTGAAGCACCCGAAGCAGGTACCTATAGCCAACCAGTTTATGGCGAAGCAACAGATGGAAAGGTTATTAACAGCACTGGAGTAACGCAAAACTTATATGACCTAATGGGCGATAAAGTAGTTCTGTTGAGCTTTATCTATGCAACATGTAATGATGTTAATGGCTGCCCTTTATCAACCGCTGTATTTCACAAAATAAAACGGCGCTTGTCTAAAGCGGGCCTTAAAGATGATTTACGCCTTATCACTCTGAGCTTTAACCCAAAACACGACACACCTGACGTTATGGCAGACTATGCCAAATCATTAGAAACAAAACAAACGGATTGGCGCTTTTTAACGACTCAATCACAAAAAGAATTACAACCCATTCTTGCAGGTTACAACCAAAGCATTCAGCAAGAATATGATGACAACGGCCTGTCAACGGGGACCTTTTCACATACCTTGCGCGTTTATTTAATCGATACCAACAAAAAAATTAGAAAGATATACAGCGTTGGATTCTTACACCCCGACATTTTAATTAATGACGTTAAAACACTTACGTTGGAATAATATTCATTAACAAAACTCGCCCAATGTAGGCTTTGGTATAATTTGTTATGAAAAACAAACTCTTTTATTTCCTATTTATCGCGTTATTAAGCTCGGTTAGTTATGCCGAGAAAGGCAATATTCCTGCTGCACCTCAGCTACACGGCGCTGGCGATGATAAAACGGGGTATGACACTAAAAACTATATAACCAACAGCAAAGCGTTAGCCACTCGTGTTGGCAAAAAAGCCGACTTGATGGCATTAATAAAACAGCCACCACTTGGCTTGCCTGCTGTCCCCATCCCTACCCATAATCCTATTACAGTTGAAAAAATTGACCTCGGCCGAAAACTTTTCTATGACCGCAGACTCTCATTAAACAACACATTTTCTTGCGCCATGTGCCATGTGCCAGAGCAAGGCTTTACACATAACGAACTAGCTACATCCGTAGGGCTTGAGGGCCGATCTGGGCGTCGTAACAACCCAACGTTATACAACATCGCTTATGCGGAAAAATTATTCCATGACGGGCGAGAAGACAACCTTGAGCAGCAAGTATGGGGGCCGTTATTAGCCCATAATGAAATGGGTAACCCATCACCCGGCATTGTTTTACGAAAAATACGTGCGTTAGAGGATTACAACGGTTTATTTGAACGTGTTTTCGGCAAGCCCCTTAATATGGAAACCATTGGCATGGCCTTAGCGACATACCAACGCAGTTTAAATTCAGCCAATAGCCCGTTTGACCAATGGTATTTCGGCCAGAACGAACAAGCGGTTAGCGCTAACGTTAAAAATGGCTTTAAATTATTTTCAGGTAAAGCGAATTGCATTGCTTGCCACACCGTCAAAAAAGACCACGCCCTGTTTACCAATAATCTGTTACACAACACGGGGCATGGATTTCGTGTTTCCACGCAACCTCGCCCTGCTAAACAAATGATCACCATTGCCCCTGGTCAAACGATTGAAATTGAATCAGATTTATTTGATTCAGTCTCAGAAAAGAAACCGAACGACGTTGGCTTGTACGAAATAACCGAAAACCCAGCTGACCGCTGGAAATATAAAACCCCGACGCTTAGGAACATTAGCTTAACGGCGCCTTATATGCACGATGGTGCATTTAAAACGTTAAAAGAAGTCATCGAGTTTTACAACCAAGGCGGCGTTCCAAATGAAGACTTAGACCCGCTTATCAAACCGCTTAATCTTACTTATAATGAGCAAAGTGATTTACTCGCCTTTTTAAACAGCCTAACAGGCTCCAATGTCGACGAACTCATCTCTGATGGTTTTGCCGCACCTGTTGGCGATACTCAACAATAATACCAAGGAAAACAAATGAAAACTATTGCAGCCGTTGCATGGGAAGCAGGTGCGCCTCTTTCAATCGAAACGATTGATTTAGATGGCCCAAAACAAGGTGAAGTATTAATTCGTAACGTCGCTACCGGCGTTTGCCATACCGATGCATTTACCTTATCAGGCGATGATCCTGAAGGTATTTTCCCCGCCATTTTAGGGCATGAAGCCGGTGCAGTTGTGGAAGAAATAGGCCCCGGCGTTACCTCAGTAAATGTCGGCGACCATGTTATTCCGCTATACACACCAGAGTGTGGGCAATGCAAATTTTGTTTATCAGGAAAAACTAATTTATGCCAAGCCATTCGCGCAACCCAAGGCAAAGGTGTTATGCCGGATGGAACGTCACGTTTTTCCAAAAATGGCAAACCTATATATCACTATATGGGCACCTCTTCTTTTGCCGAATACACCGTATTGCCCGAAATTTCCCTCGCAAAAATCAACAAAGCAGCGCCGTTAGATAAAGTCTGCTTATTGGGCTGCGGGGTAACAACCGGTATTGGCGCAGTACTTAACACCGCCAAAGTTGAAGCTGGCAGTACCGTGGCTATTTTTGGTTTAGGCGGCATTGGCCTTAGTGCTATTCAAGGCGCTGTTATTGCAAAAGCAGAACGTATTATCGCGGTTGATATCAATGAAGATAAGTTTGAATTTGCCAAACAACTCGGTGCTACCGATTGCATTAATCCAAAGGATTTCGTTGGTGAAATTCAAGACGTATTAGTCGACATGACTGATGGCGGTGTTGACTATTCCTTTGAATGCATCGGCAACGTTAACACCATGCGTTCTGCGTTGGAATGTTGCCATAAAGGCTGGGGCGAGTCAGTGATCGTTGGTGTGGCCGGTGCTGGGCAAGAAATAGCCACCCGCCCCTTTCAATTAGTAACCGGTCGCGTCTGGCGCGGCACCGCGTTTGGTGGCGTAAAAGGCCGTAGTGAATTACCAGAATACGTCGAAAAATACCTGCGCGGGGAAATTAAAATAGATGAAATGGTCACCTACACCATGGGGCTGAACGACATTAATCGAGCGTTCGATTTAATGCACCAAGGCAAAAGCATTCGCTCCGTCATCATTTACTAAATAAACCATGAATACACTCGAACTCATTAACCAAAACCATAGCTTCGGCGGCACGGTCACTTTTTACAAACACGCATCCCGTGCATGTAAAACCGACATGAACTTTTCGGTTTATTTACCGCCCCAAGCACTGGCAGAACCTAATAAAAAATTGCCCGTATTATTTTGGCTTTCTGGCCTAACGTGTACCGAAGAAAACATGATGGCAAAAGCTGGCGCTCAACAATATGCCGCCGAGCTCGGTTTAATACTTATTGCGCCAGACACCAGCCCACGCGACTTAAATTTACCTAAAGAAAATGAAAGTTGGGACTTCGGCAGCGGCGCAGGGTTTTATATCAATGCCAGCAAATCGCCTTGGAATAGCCATTACCAAATGGAAGACTATGTGGTTAGTGAGTTGTTTGATTTGGTTGGCGAGCAATTTCCAGCTGACATGAACAAAGCCGGTATTTTTGGGCATTCAATGGGTGGACACGGCGCTATCACCCTCGCCTTTAAATACCCTGAAAAGTACAAATCCCTTTCTGCCTTCGCGCCGATATGCGCACCCACCTTATGCTTATGGGGCAAAAAAGCCTTCGCGGGGTATTTAGGCAGCGATAAAAACATATGGGCAGAACACGATGCGCATCTACTCATTAAAAAAACCGCTGCGCGCCTTCCTTTGCTTATTGACCAAGGCAGTGAAGACCCTTTTCTACAAAGCCAGCTACTACCAGACCATTTAGTCAACGCCGCAAACGACATTGACTACCCTATGCATTACCGCCTACAAACGGGTTATGACCACAGCTATTACTTTATTGCGACGTTTATGGAAGACCACTTACGCCACCACGCAAAACAGCTCGCTTAATACAAGCTGTTAGTTAGAAACAAATGAATCTGTCGCACTAACCAATGCGTCAATCATCTCTTCACCGTGCGCCAAGTGCGTTGAATTGGGTAAAGAAATAAACGCTGCATCTGGCAGTACTTGCGCTAAAGCAAATGATGCTTCTATTGGGCACATGAAATCCTTACGCCCATGAATAATCGCGCAGGGAATGGCCGATAAAAGATAGGCTTTGTCCAAGATTTTGTTTTCTTCAATGAAATAACGGTTCATAGCGTAATGCGTTTCTATGCGTGCTTGGGCAATCGCCGTTTCAGGCACATCACCGTCTAACTCATCCGCATTAAAATCATCGCCCAATACAACGGCACCGCCCCACGCATCCCATTCCCGCGTCGTTTCTTGCCGTACTTCATCATCATTAATCGCTAAACGGTGATAATACGCCGCCAACATGTTCTTACGCTCATTCGGCGACACATGCTGGCTAAACCGCTGCCACGCTTTGGGAAACAAACGATTCGCACCGTCTTTAAAGAACCAATCTGCATCTTTTTCACGCGCTAAAAACGTCCCGCGAAGTATCAAACCCGACACCCGCTGCACGTGTTTTTGTGCATACAATAATGCCAGTGTTGCGCCCCACGAACCACCAAACAACAACCATTTTTCTATGCCAAGCTTTTCACGAACCATCTCCATGTCCAACATTAAATGGTTCGTTGAATTATGTTTTAAACGGCCTAATGGGCGCGACTTACCTGCACCGCGTTGATCCATTAAAATAACGTGGTATTTTTCAGGGTTAAAAAAACACCGGTGATGGTCTTTACAGCTAGATCCGGGCCCGCCGTGTAAGAAGATAACTGGTTCGCCATCAGGGTTACCCACCTGCTCTACATACACCTCGTGTCCGTCGTCTGTTGGCAGCCATTCACTGGCAAAAGGGGCTATTGCTGGGTATAAGGTTTTATTGTTCATGTGTTGCTTGCTCGTATAATGTAAATAAATGTTTTACCCGTTCTAACGGGCTGTTAAAGGCGGCTTTCTGATATAAACCGTCCACCGCTTTGTCCAATTTTTTATGCGCTTTGCGTAAGCTGGGCGGCATTAAATCAGGGTCGTACAAATCGGCCAATGTGGTGCTCGCATCTTTATCCACTTCTTGCTGCCGCGCATCCAACACCGCTTGGGCAAGGGTTTCAATGTGTTGACGTTGGGCATCGTTAACCGAAGGCCACGGGAATAATTGATACACATTTGGAGAATAGCTGTAATCACTTTTTAACCGACCTGCTACTGTTCTCATCCAATCCATATGCATTTGGCTGATTAATACACCCAATTCATACAAACCCACCTCAGGGATCATATAAATCTTATTACTTGGCACATTATCAGCCGACATTAGCACCATTGGAATATATTCTCTGCGCTCCGAACTTACTTCAGGCACCGCTAGAAAACTTTTTCTCGGTTGCCTATTTTGAGTAAATAAGTACGGTGTTTCTGCTGCCGCTTGAACACTACTTGTTGGGCTTTTTAATCTTGCCGCTTTAACCCCTTCAAGTCGCTCTTTAAGAGCAGGAATTTGGGCTAAATCACGTAATGTTTTCACTGAGGTATCCGCAAACCATAAGCAGTAACGCTCTAAACCATTAATTAATTCTCGCCCGCCAATAAAAGGCTTAATCCATTGTTCTAATTGAGGATGCACGCCAATTAACTTCAATCGTTCTTCATTAGATAAAGTTAAATAACCTCCGTCGGTAGGTTGACTGCCTTTCGTCATCGCGGGCATCCCCTTTCTTGGCTTACTTCGAGATGGCAAAATAATATCAGGCGCATCAACTAAGTAAGGGTTGATGTTACCTGCTTTAATTACGGTCGCTTCACCTTGAATGTCAGGGTAATCAAACAACCATTTTTCGGCTTGTTCTCGTTGACCAAAGCCAATAATTACACAATGTACTGCGGCTTTTCCTTTCGCATCGTTATGCCATTGAAAAGTACGGTGAGCAAAATGAAGTTGGTAACCCATATCCAAAATAGGTTGCCATAAAATGGCTGTTTGTTCGCCCATTGTGATTGAATTGGTTGAGACCAAGGCAATATCAACGCTTGTATTTTGGCAAAATAACGCGGCTTTATAAAACCAAGCAGCTACAAAATCTAGCTTGCCAAATTTACCGGACATTGGAAATACGCTTGCCATATCTACTTTTTGTTCAGCACTACGCCATTGATGACCCACAAATGGCGGGTTACCAATAATGTAATTTAATTGTGCAGCGTCTACCACCTCGCCCCAATCTATTGTTAAGGCATTGGCGTGGTGAATATTGGCGTGTTCTTTTAGCGGCAGTAAGTCAGGTTCGCGCCCAAAGGATTTAGCAAACTCTAGGTTCATTTGGTGCTGGGTGAGCCACATGGCCACTTCGGCGATACGCGCGGGCCATTCGTCTATTTCTATGCCGTAAAAGTTATTTAGGCTTATTTGTGGGTCTATTTCTATGCTAACGGCGCTTTGTTTTTGATCGTGCTGTTGCGCCTGCATTATTTGCAGTTCTAAGCGCCGTATTTCTCGATAGGTAATAATTAAAAAATTGCCGCAACCGCACGCCGGGTCTAAAAAGGACAGGCGTTGTATTTTTTCCATCAACGCCATTAAGCGCGTATTGCGTAACTTGGTTTGTTTGAGCGCGTTGGCGTCGTTAAATTCGCTGTGTAATTGATTGAGAAACAGCGGTTCAATCACTTTTAGAATATTCGCTTCGGAGGTGTAGTGCGCGCCTAAGTTGCGCCGCTGTTGCTTGTTCATGATGGATTGGAACAAGCTGCCAAATATGGCGGGGCTGATGTCTTTCCAATTAAACAGGCAGCATTGAATCAGTTGCTCTCGCATGGCTTGGCTAAAGCTAGGCAGGTCTATACGCTCTTTGAATAAATGCCCATTAACGTAAGGAAAGGCGTTTAGTTCGGCGCTTAGGTTGCTGTTGCGTTCGTTTAGCGGCTTGTCTAATGTTTGAAACAGTTTATGCAGGTGCATTTCTGTGTCCAGTCCTGTTTCGTCGGTGTAGCGCATGAGGTACTGGGTAAACTGGTGGCGATTAAAGACGCCGGTGTCTTCTGCAAACAGAATAAACAATACTCGCACCATAAACACTTGTAAGTGGTGGCCTTGGTAGCCGCTGTCTTCTAGCGCATCGTGCAGTTCGCCGAGTAATTGGGCGGCTTGTTCGTTGAGGTCGTATTCGTCTATATTGTCAATTTCATTGCCTTGCATGAAATCGAATAGGTGCAGGTTGTCGGATAGTTCGCTGAGTGTAAACGCGTAGTCTTTGCCGTCGTCTAAGTCGTACAGGCGAAAGTCGTTTAGATCACATACCATCACGTAACGCGGTAAGTCGGCGTCTTTTAGCCCTTTAAAATACCCCATGCCTTGTTGGTAGGCTTTGTCGAGGTTTTGCCCTGTGGATTTCATTTCAACGAGCAAGGTGCCACGCCAAAATAAATCAATGCGTTTGGTGCTGCCTTTTTCTTTTGTTTTGACGGGGTTTTCAAAACTGGCCACGCGGCGGCGCTCTACGCCAAACACATGAAAAAAGTCGTTTAGAAAACTTTGCGACTCAGCATTTTCTTTGGTTGCGTCGTTATAATTGATAACGAATTGATGGGCGCGATTTTTAATCTCGGAGTAAGATAATGCCATTGCTTCCTTTTATAATGACGACTGAATGTTGACTGTTATCGTAACCCGTTTACTCTTTTCTCACTATGTTTGATTTTGTCATTATTGGCGGCGGCATTATTGGCCTACTCACCGCTAAAGAGCTACAAGAATCTGGCGCATCTGTTGCCGTTATTGAAAAAAACAGCCCCGGACAACAAGCAAGCTGGGCAGCGGGCGGTATTTTATCGCCCATGCGACCTTGGCATTATTCTGATGCCGTTAACGCCATTAGTTCTATTAGCCAAACGGTTTACCAAGAGCTTTCAAACGAGTTATTTAACGAGACCGGCATTGACCCAGAATGGCTATTGGCAGGCATGTTGGTTTTACATGATGAAGAAACCCCCGATGCACTAACATGGTGCAAACAACAGAATGACTCTTACGAACTTTTATCTGTTGAGCAACTTTCAAACACGTTTAACCATTTAAAACCCATAAATGAGGCCGCTTTATTACGGCCAGCTGTGGCCACCATTCGGCCACATAAATTGCTTGCGGCGCTTCGTGCCTTTTTAGTAAAGCATGGCGTAACGTTTATTGAACAAGAAGCGAAGCACCTTGTTACGCCAAACCAGCAGATTAATGGCGTCCAACTGGAATCTGACATCGTTAAAGGTGGCGAATATATTCTTTGTGCTGGTGCATGGACCCCACAACTACTGCGCGAAAACATAACCGTGGATATTCAGCCAGTAAAAGGGCAAATGATTTGTTTCCCCCCCATAGAGCTACCAAACCATTGCATGGTGATGGATGGGAACCGGTACATTATTCCGCGTAAAGATGGACGAATTGTGGTGGGTAGCACTCGCGAAAATACAGGGTTTGATGCATCTACTACACCACAAGCTTTTAAAGAATTGCGAGACTTTGCACAAGCACTCTACCCCGCTCTACAGAATATTGAACCCGATGCGCACTGGGCTGGGTTACGGCCTTCTTCACCAAACAGTATCCCTTATATCTGCCGAGTAGTCCCCTTTACAAACCTTAGCCTGAATGCCGGCCACTATAGAAACGGCATTGTTACTGCACCTGCCAGTGCACAATTAATGGCTGATATCGTCCTTAATAGAACGTATCGTATTAACCCAACGCCCTATCAACTGACTCGCTCATAGCGTGCAAATAACGCTATGCTATAATTATTGGCAGTGATTATGAAAAATTCTATGAACAAACAAACACCTAAAAGTATCCAGCAATTATTGCAGGAGCGAGGCATTACGCCGACTCAACAACGCTTAGAAATTGCGAATTTTTTATTCAGTAAGCAACAACACGTGAGTGCGGACCAAATTCTTTCTACGATCAAACTTGAAGGAAGCCCAGTGTCTAAAGCCACTGTATATAACACCTTAGGATTATTTGCCTACAAAGGTTTGCTGCGCGAAGTTATTATTGACCCTAACAAGGTTTTTTACGACACCAATACCGAACACCATCACCACTTTTACAATACAAGCGATAGCAGCTTGATTGATATTGATAGTAACGACATTGCAATTAGCAATATCCCCACGTTACCAGACGGTACGGACGTAGAAAGCGTTGACGTTATTATCAAAGTCAGCAATAAATAACCCCTATTTATTTAAACCGATGTAGCTCAGGTGGTAGAGCGGCTCATTCGTAATGAGTAGGTCAGCGGTTCGAATCGGCTCATTGGCTCCAAACTTCAATCACCACTGAATAATAGATCGCTTTATTTTTACAATTACTGCGTCTATTAGCATAACAACCCCCTTTATAAAGCTTGAACTGTGATTACCTTAACAGTACCAATGGCGTATGAATAATAGTGGTCAATAGCGCTTGTAAACGTTTCCTAAATCAAGTTACTATTAACACTCAATTTTCACACGGAAAAGGAAATAAAATGAAGAAAATTATAGGCGGAGCTTTATTAATGGCTGTTTCATCTACAGCATTTGCAGTAGCTCCAGGTGGAGCAAATTGTGGCTGGGGGAACTTATTATTTCAAGGTTCAAAAGGTATACCAAGCCATGTTGTCGCAGTAACAACAAACGGAACTTCTGGCAATAATACCTTTGGTATTACAAGCGGAACGAATGGTTGTGATGCCAGTGGAAAACTTTCTTACGGCGGACGTGACATGGTGCAAGTTTCAGCCATCATGGATGAATTTTCTGAAGACGTAGCAAGAGGACACGGCGAAGCATTAGATACTGTTGCTGTAATGATTGGTATTGAGCAAGAAGATCATGCGGCTTTTTCTAAAGTTATGCATGAAAACTTTGCGTCTATTTTTCCAAGCGAAAACGTAACTGCTCAAGATGCCATGCTTTCAGTTAATGAAATTATGAAGTCAAATAGTCAGTTAGCTAAATACGCAGCTTAACGTTTAGATTTGTCAAAAATTTGGCCCTGTCTCTAATTGAGGCAGGGCCTTTTTTATAGCATGAAAAAAATATCACCTTTCCTCTTTATTATTCTCGTTGCTTTTTCCACAACGGTTGCTGCTAACAATGATAACTATCTCGCAAATTTAATACACAACGCTAAAGCCCAACAACTATCTAAAGAAAAGGTCTGGCTAAGTCTTTTACATTACCGTAAGAACGATAGCGCCATTACACAAGAAGATTTCTTTCTTTCAAACGTTGGACGAACAAACCCTAAAGCTGAATTATTAGCCACTTTAAATGCTTTCTTCGCAGGTGAGATTAGCGGAAGTGAACACCCTCTTTGTCGTTTCGTTGCAAGACGACGCTGGTTAACAGAACAGCTGAATATTGAAGAAAATCGCCTACCCACTGTTACATGCAATGACTATATTGAATGGCGTAAGAACGTACCTTCAGCAAAAGTCACCCTAGTCTTCCCTGCTTACTATTTAAATAGTCCCTCTTCTATGTTTGGGCATACCTTACTTCGGCTGGACCCTGAAGACGGCGAAAACTGGTCAAATTGGTTATCGTATGCTGTTAACTTTGGTGCAACGGTAGATAACACAGATAACTCATTAATATATGCCTATAAAGGTTTAATGGGCGGCTATCCCGGTAATTTTGCGGTGATGCCCTATTACAAAAAAATTCTTGAATACTCACGGATTGAGAGGCGAGATATTTGGGAATACAGTCTGAATTTAACCCCTGAAGAAGTGAACAAGCTAGTTGAACATTTATGGGAATTGAAAAATGTAACGTTTGACTACTTCTTCTTTACTGAAAATTGTTCGTACCGTTTATTAGAACTGTTAGAGGTAGCGCGCCCTTCTGCTGAGTTAACCGATGAGTTTGCTGTGACCGCCATTCCAGTGGACACCGTAAGAGCCATTGAGCGAGAAGGCATGTTAACAACAGCGACGTATCGCCCATCTCGCGGCGCTGTATTACAGTCGAGGATACAACTGTTGAATGCTGACGAAGAAAACACCCTTTCCGAGGTTATGGAAAGCTCAAACCCAGCAGTAACCGATTTACTCGCTCACTTACCAGAAAATAGACAGCTCTTTATAGCCGAGACTGCCTACAAACTGATTCGCTTTAGGCAAAACAAGCGTGAACGCGACAAGGACAAAGCCAAAAAGAGTTATCAGCTTCTATCCTTAATTAATAAATACCCTGTTGGAACCAAGCAAACTGTGACAGCCCCTAAACAACCAGAAAAAGGACACCTATCTGGCCAATGGCTTTTTAAAGTCGGCGAACGCGATAACAAGCGCTATACCGAATTAGGTTTTAGAATGGCTTTTCATAGTTTAGAAGACAATGAAGAAGGCTTTTTGCGTGGCGCGCAAATTAACATTGGCCAAATTCGTTTAAGGCGCAGTGAAGAAAATACTTTATTCTTACAGCAGCTAGATATTGTCAATATTTTCTCATTAACGCCTAGAACAACGTTTTTTACGCCCCTTTCTTGGCGTGTTAAAGGTGGTTTAGAAAGGGTCTATCGTGATGGTCAAGACCGCTTGGTTTCGCATGTTTCCGGGGGGGTTGGATATGCGTGGAATGCCACACCAAACAACCTAACCTACTCTCTTCTAACCGCTAGAGTGGAAGGCGGAAGTAGCTTTAAAACTTTTGTAGAGCCTGCACTTGGTGTGACCACAGGTATGTTAATTCACACTGCTTTAGGCACCGGCAGGCTCGAGCTAGCGGGTGAAAAGTTCTCCGGTGGCGAGAATACGATAGAGTTAAAGTATGTGCAAAATATTGTTTTATCTAAAAATACAGCGATAAAGCTAAGTGCCCAACGCGAATGGTTGCCCAATAAGCAAATATCAGAAATCGGTATCAGTTATCAACTGCATTTCTAACAAGCTAATGATACGGTCGTTATTATTAATGCTTTGCTTGCAATTATCCGGTTGCTCATCCGTTTTTTTCTTTCCAATGACGGAACATGTACGAACACCTAATCATGTTGGTCTTGATTACGAAGATGTGACCTTGTTAACGAAAGACGGCGTTAAAGTTCATGGTTGGTTTTTGCCAACGCCCAACGAAGCTAAAGGAACGGTTTACTTTCTTCATGGCAATGCAGAGAACATTAGCACGCACCTTCGAGCGGTATATTGGCTACCCAAAAATGGCTATCAAGTTTTTTTAATTGATTACCGCGGTTTTGGTTTATCTGAAGGCGCCCCCAACGTACCGGATGCTTTAATTGATATTGAAACAGGGTTCAACTGGTTGCTTGAACATGAAGGCGTAGCGCATAAACCTCTGTTTTTAATGGGGCAAAGTTTAGGTGCAAGCATGTCAATTTACTTTGCGGCTACGAACAAACGCGCGAAGAGTTGCTTGTCTGGTGTTATCAGTGACGCTGCATTTACTCGTTACAGCGACATCACTCAGCATGTCGCGAGTCAGTCTTGGATAACATGGTTATTACAATACCCTGCTTCATGGGCCGTTATTTCAGGCTATGATCCTATTGACTATATTGGCTCCATTTCACCTACCCCCATATTATTGATACACAGCGAAGAGGATAACGTTATACCTCTACAGCATTCGAGCCAGCTGTTTGAGCGAGTATCAAAATACAAACTGAAAATCATCACCCAAGGCAGCCACGGTGCTACCTTTGAGAAGAGGGAAAACAAAGCATTTTTATTGACGTTTTTAGAGGGGGCTTCAGAACCATTCACAAATAGCTGTTTCTTTGTTAAGCCATAATTTGATAGCAACCTAAATCAAAAGCTCACAACTCTTCTCGTGCTTCGCGAATCACACCCCAAGCAGAACGCATGACGATAAAAGCAATGACCACGCCAATAATAATATCTGGTAGCGGTGAAGAAAGCCAATAGACTAACCCTGCCGCTATCAATACACCTATGTTGTTTATCATATCGTTTCGTGTACACACCCATGTGGCTCGCATATTAATGTCACCATCGCGATACGCCATTAACAAGAAAAAAGAGATTGAATTAGCAATCAGCGCCAACACACCAAACACCCCCATATTGAATGCATCTGGCATATTACTTGTGCTGATTAGATAGATAGGTTGCACTAAGATTCCCACACCTAATACCATCTGAAAAATACCGCTCATCAGTGCTGCCCGGTTTTTCCAATGTTCTGCACGCTCAAGAGCAAACAGTCCCATCGCATATATCAGTGCATCGGCCAGCATATCTAACGAGTCTGCCATCAAAGCAGTAGAGTGGCTCATTAGGCCCGCTGCAAATTCAACTACAAACATGCTGGCATTAATCAATAACACGATGATTAATACCCGTTTTTGCTGTTTGCTAGCCTTTGCTATGTTATCCGTCGAGCAACTATCACATCCAGACATGTTTTTCCTATTGAGTAAGGTGCTGTTTTGAAAAGAACGAATATAACGCAGGAATAACGACTAATGTTAATAAGGTCGCAGAAAACAGGCCACCTACCATCACTGTCAATTCGGCTATTTTATTTTTGCTGTTTTCCATAACAAAAATATAGCTGGTAACAAAAATAATGAAAAAATTAACGTACTCAGCATGCCGCCAACCATGGGCGCAGCGATTCGACGCATCACTTCTGAGCCTGTTCCAGAGCCCAACATAATAGGTAATAAACCCGCAATAATCGCCATCACCGTCATCACAATCGGTCGTATTCTTTTTAATGCGCCCGATTTAACCGCTTGTTGTATATCAACGATTGTTAGTTCTTCGCCTCGCTCTTCTGCTGCTTTAATTTGTTCTTGTAACGCCTGATTCAAATACACCAACATAATGACGCCTATTTCTATGGATACCCCAGCTAAGGCAATAAAACCAACAGCAACAGCAACAGATAAGTTGTAGCCCAATAAATATAGCAGCCAAATTCCACCCGTTAAAGCCATGGGTAAAGTGCCTATAATAATCACTACTTCTGTTAGGTTTCTAAAGTTTAAATACAGCAACAGTATGATGACGGCCAACGTGGCGGGCACAACCGTTTTCATTTTATCGGCTGCACGTTGTAAATACTCATATTGGCCTGACCAGCTAATTGAATACCCCGCCGGTAATTGTATGGTGTCATTAATGCGTTTTTTTGCCCGTTGAACATACGTACCAATATCATCATCTGACACATCCACATAAATCCAGCCATTAAGGCGAGCATTCTCCGTTTTAATCATGCCTGGGCCTTGCTCTATGCGAATATTCGCTAGTTCTGACAGTGGAATATGCGCGTTATTAGGCGTAACAACCGGCAACTGCTTGATTTTTTCTAACGTATTCCGATAATCTCGTGGGTAGCGAATGTTAATTGGGTAACGCTCTAAACCTTCGACCGATTGAGCCACTTCCATACCGCCCAACGCGGTTTTAACCACCATTTGAACATCACTGATGTTTAGACCAAAACGCGCCGTTGCTAAGCGATCAATATCAATCGTTACGTAACGGCCAGATGCCACTCTTTCAGAATAAACCGAGGCTGTGCCCTCTAACTGGTTAAGCTCCGTTTCTATTTGTTCGCCTATTTTTTGAATAACATTTAAATCCGAGCCAGCCACTTTAAGGCCAACGGGCGTTTTTATACCGGTTGCCAACATATCAATACGGTTTTTAATCGGCATTACCCATATATTTGAGATACCTGGGATTTTCAGTTTACTGTCTAACTCATCGCGAATTTTTTCAATGGTCATGCCCTCACGCCATTCTGATTTAGGCTTGAATTGAATCGTGGTTTCAACCATCGTTAACGGCGCAGGATCCGTTGCGCTATCAGCCCGACCAATTTTACCAAAGACGCTTTTTACTTCAGGTGTGGTTTTAATAATCTTATCAGTTTGCTGTAAAAACTGCTTAGCCTTACCAACCGAAATAGAGGGGAATGTACTTGGCATGTACAGCAAATCACCCTCGTCTAAATCAGGCATAAATTCTGAGCCCAACTTGTTCGCCGGATAAAATCCCACCATTAATAATAAAACCCCAACCAAAATAACCTGCTTAGGTGATGCCAATAACCAATTAATCGCAGGGCGGTATATTGTTATTAATCCACGATTTATTGGGTTTTCACTTTCCGGCCTAATATTGCCACGAATAAAGTACCCCATTAACACAGGCACTAGCGTAATGGATAACAACGCAGCGCCCGCCATAGCAAATGTTTTGGTATAGGCTAATGGTGAAAATAAACGCCCCTCTTGTGCTTCTAAAGTAAACACAGGGAGAAAGCTCAGGGTAATAATAACTAACGAGAAAAATAACGCCGGCCCCACTTCAGACGCTGCTTTGGCGATAATTTGCCAGCGGTTCTCATCGTTAATTGTTTTTCCTTCCATTTGTTTGTGCGCGTTTTCAATCATTACCACCGCCGCATCCACCATCGCGCCAATCGCAATCGCAATGCCACCCAACGACATGATATTGGCATTAATACCTAAGTGGCGCATCACAATAAAAGCCATGAGAATACCGACTGGTAACGATAAAATCACTACCAATGATGAGCGAAAATGAAATAAGAAAATGGCGCAAATTAAAGCGACCACAAGAAACTCTTCAATGAGTTTGGAATTAAGCGTATCGACTGCTCGTAATATCAATGAGGAACGATCATAAGTCGTCACGATCTCCACACCTTCAGGCAAGCTAGCCTTTAACGTCTCTAATTTAGCCTTGACCGCATCAATGGTCGTTAGTGCGTTTTCACCCGAACGCATCACAATAACGCCACCAACCACTTCACCTTCACCGTCCAACTCGGCTACACCTCGTCGCATTTGTGGCCCTAAACGAATTTCTGCGACATCTGATAACAGTAAAGGCGTCCCTTCTTTACTCACCATCACTGGTATGTTTCTTAAATCATCCAAACTGTCGATATAGCCCGTCGCACGAATCATATATTCGGCTTCTGCCATTTCAATAACCGAACCGCCAGTTTCCTGATTACCTTGTTGAATGGCCTTTCTAACCGCATCTATCGGTAAGTTATAAGCCCGCAAACTATCTGGATTAACAATCACTTGGTATTGCTTCACCATGCCGCCAATCGTCGCTACTTCAGACACGCCATGAACTGTTTGTAATTCAAATTTCAAGAACCAGTCTTGTAAACTTCTTAACTGCGCTAAATCATTTTTCCCGCTGCGGTCGACCAAAGCATATTCATACACCCAACCAACACCTGTCGCATCTGGGCCTAATTTTGGCTTGGCTTGTTCTGGCAAGTTTGCTGCTGCTTGGCTTAGGTATTCAAGCACACGTGCACGCGCCCAATACAAGTCTGTTCCATCTTCAAAAATAACGTATACATACGAATCGCCAAAAAATGAATAACCACGAACATTAACCGCTTTTGGCACCGATAACATGGCTGTTGTTAATGGGTAGGTCACCTGGTCTTCTACTACTTGTGGTGCTTGCCCTGGGTAATTGGTCTTAATAATTACCTGCACATCGGATAAATCTGGAATGGCATCCAACGGTATATTCTTTACCGACAATACCCCCCAGCCTGTAATTAAACCGGTGAGGAGCAGTATCAACACCCGGTTTTTAATCGACCAATGAATCACATGCGAGATCATTTCATCTCCTGCATGCTTTCACCACTATCTGTGGATAGTCTACTCATGCTCCCGCGTAAACTGGCCTCGGAATCAATTAAAAATTGACCTGAAACAACCACTTGATCACCTTCAATAACACCCGTTAATAACTCAATATAATCGCCGCTTTCGAGGCCTGAAGTCACTGTTCTTGGCTCAAACTTCCCGTCACCTTTCGATATAATTACGCGCTCTTCAACGCCTGTTCGTATTAACGCCTCTGTTGGAATGACAAGGATATTATTCTTTGCGCCACTGAAAATTTTAACCTTAGCAAACATATTCGGCTTTAACATTTCGCCCCGATTATCAAACACTAAACGAACTTTTAAAGACCGCGTCTTGATATCAAGTGATGGGTATATATAATTCACTTTCCCTTTCCAAACTTTACCCGGTTGATACGACAAACGAACTTCGGCAGGATCCCCCACTTTTACCCAGTTTGCTTGCTTTTCAAAAACATCAACAAGCAACCAAACGGATGATAAGTCTGCCAAACTCATCACTTTGTTTGATGGTTTTACATACATGCCGTGACGAACTGATAACTTCGATACAACACCATTCTGGTCCGCATAAACAGGCACAGTTTGCAGTACTTGTCGTGTCTTTCTAAGTTTCTTTATTTGTTTATCAACCAAACCTAAAGATGACAAACGGCGTGCAGATAATTTAATCAGTTGTTTATTACCCGACCTAAGCGCTTGCACATACTCTTCTTGAGCATTCACCAATTCAGGCGAATAGAGCTCCAGCATAATATCGCCCTTTTTAAAGCGCTCACCCACCGAATGTGTGGCCAAATGCTCAATCCACCCTGCTGTTCGTAAATGAATATGGCTAACTTTGGCCTCATTATAATCAACATAACCCACCGTATTGATGCCACGCCACAAGCGTGTACGCTCAACCGGTGCCACACGAATTCCAAAGTTTTGTACGACGTTTGGCGAAATGCTCACGCCTCCGCCTGATCCGTTATCCTCGTAGATAGGCACCAACGCCATACCCATGGGTGATTTCCCTGGCTTATCCCGTTTAAAGTTTGGGTCCATCGGCGCAACCCAGTACAACACTTTTTTCTCATCCTTTTCATCCGCAAACGTCACGGTTACGCCACATAAGAAAACAACGCTTAACGTTAAAACCACTCGTAATAATTTATAAGTATCCATCCTATTTCCTTACTCTTTTGAAACGCTATAAAACAATACCCGCGCCTGCGCTTTTGTTTTATCTACATTTATTCGGTTATGTTGAATGCCTGTTTCCAATTCAGTTATTCTCGCTTGCAACAAGGTAGAGAAATCGGCCACGCCACTTTGGTAAGCACGTAGAGCCGCTTTCGTATTTTCCGTTGCTTGTTGTTGCAAGTAGGTTTTATAACGTTCGGAACGTTCCGTTAAGCGCAGCCAATTACCGTAATGCTGATTCAATTGTTGGCGCATATTTCGCAACGTATCTGAGCGCTTTAATTTAAACGACTGATACCCATACTGACTTGAAGACAGTCTTTTATCCTGACGTTTTTCAGGAAAAATTGGCAGCTCCATCGTCACCATCGCAGCGACCAAATCTGCACGATGCTGTCCATTCAGCTCGTCTCCAAAGCGTTTACGGTATTCAACGCCCACGTTAAAACCCGGCTTATATTGCTCTTCAGCCAACAGTACATCTTGTTTAGCGGCTGCCACCAATGCATCATCAATTTGCACCATGGGGTGATGAATTAACGACAGTTCTGTTTGTTTTAAGCTTGTAGGACTCTTTAACATCGGTAATTTATCGTCTAAATCCTGCTGTTGGGCGCTAGGCACCCATTTGCCTAACATCGCTTTGTTTATTTCGAATAAATTTTGTGCCTGATTGATACGGTCTTCCAGACGAGATAGTTCAAGCTTTGCCAATAAAACATCTTGTTGGTTTACTCTTCCAACACCATAAAAGTTTTCTGTGGTTTTTAATAAATCAACAAAGTAACGGCGGTTTTTATTTAAAATCTCAACTGTGCCTTGATGATAAAAGGACTCCAAATAACTCAGTCGAACATCAAGTAACGTCTTCCTTTTCAACCACTCCGTTTGGTGTTTTTTAGCTAAAGCATATTGCGCACCCTTTAGCTTTTTAAACCGTAACGTATCGCCTTTTGGCAAGGCTTGTTTTACGCCTAGTCTTAATTGAGTCGCCGAATTTTTATTTAAATCAAAATCATCACTAGGCAAATTGAATAAACCAAATGTGAGTTTAGGGTCAGCTAATTGACCATCGGCAATGGCAGTTTCAGATATTGACGCTGCCAGTGCATCATTTCTCTCTATAGCCGGGTCAGCAACTAGAGCAGCATTTTCCGCATCAGTTAACGATAAGTTTGACGCAAGCACGAGCGACGAAAAAGATAAAAACACGGCACAGCTGATTTGACTTAAAAAAACGTTGAGTTGACGCATGTCATCTCCCTAAAAATTATTAACAAACACCCACGTAAGCGGGTACAAAATAACGTTTATGAAATGACGGGGGGCCTAAGCAAGGGGGAAGGGTTTATAGACGAGTATTGCAAAACCACACGACCAACAGTCGCTGTTTCAGGTTTATCGATAGAAAACTCAATTGAATCTGAAAAATATTGCACACTGGCGTTACACGTTTTGCAGCAGTCTGGCATTACATCTAACTCGCAACAGTCAGCACTTTCAGCCATCGACTCTTGCATCACCATGTCTTTACAAACAGCTGTTGTATCAGCCGATGCGTTCACTACCGTTGTAAATATCAACGTAAACAACACCAGCCCACATAGTATTATATGTGCAAAATGTCGAGTTGGTTTTTTAAATGAAATAATCATATGTTGATACAAATCATAGTACATACACGTGTTTATTACAAAACAAGCTCAACATTACAACGGCGCATGAATTCAACTGTCTGCGTCTTTAATAAATTGGGGGATCACTTGCTCCAACCAATACCGCTTACTCGGCTCTCCACCCCGACTGATAAACCCAACATGCCCACCCTGATCAGTTACAAATAACTGGGTAGTGTCTGACAGCTCACTTTCTTGTGGCAAAACAGCCGGTGACATAAATGGGTCATCCTTTGCGTGAATTAATAACGTGGGTACTTTTATATCTTTCAAGTAGCTTATTGAACCGCACTGTTCATAATAGTCGTCGACACCATCAAACCCATGTAACACCGCCACTACGTGATGATCAAACTCCCAAAACGATTTAACCCAACTAATATCGCCTAATGCATCTAGTTTTTCGAATTCCTTCAACATGTTGTTCGTTTTAAAAAATAATCGTTTATTGGCTAACTTCTTTTTCATTGCACCAATCAGATGTTCACGGTAAATTTTCGAAAACCCTTGATCCACTTTATCCGCACAATTGGCTAACTTATATGGGACAGACACTGTCACTGCTGCTGCAATGTCCAATTCAGTCGACTTTTCGCCTAGCCACTTCAGCATAATATTCCCACCTAAGGAAAAACCCACCGTATAAATCGGACCCTTTGGATGGCGGGCGCGAACCGTTTGATACAATTGGTGAATATCATTCGTGAACCCTGCATGATAACTACCCGCTTTTAGATTAGGCTCACCACTGCAGGCACGAAAGTTTATGGCCGCAACCGTAAAACCTTGTTGTTCAAGCTTAAACTGTAAACCCAACACATAATGGGAATTAGAACAGCCCGTTAAACCGTGAAGTAGTATAACGATGCCTTTATCACCACTGCCATACCAATCTACGTCGAAAAAATCGCCATCGGGCGTTTTAAAACGTTCTCTCACACGATTTAAATCTAGCGATTTTCGAAAAAAAGAAGGCCATAGTGTTTGTACATGTGGATTAGATAACCACTTTGCGGGTATGAACTGATTAACCATTACTGAAAGAAAACATTGCTTTAAACTTGCGCCATCTAAATGCTAACAACGCTGATAACGCGATGGCGTAAATAATAGGCTCTTGATAATCTAATTTTGTTAGCCAAAAAAAGTGAACAACGCCCGCTATAGCAATCACGTAAACTAATTTATGTAACGAATCCCACTTTCTACCTAGGCGTCTCATCATCCCGGCTGTTGAGGTCACTGCAAGCAACATCAACATGATATAGGCTGCCAAGCCTAATATAATATATGGGCTTTCTGGCACATCTTCTATCATATTGTCTAAGCTAAACGATTGATCCAACACTAACCACACCAGCAGATGTAGGCTTGCATAAAAGAAAGTAAACAGGCCAAACATTCGCCGGAAACGAATCGGTACTGGCGTCTTAAGCAACCGCTGAATAGGCGTCATCGTTAGCGTAATCAACAAGAACCGTAACGTCCAATCACCCGTTCTAAAATGTAACGTTTGAATTGGGTCAGCACCCAGTAAGTCATTCAATGCATCCCATGTAATTACTGCAAAAGGCAGCAAACAAACAACGAAGACCATCGTTTTAATAACACCCCATTGAAAGCGAGATAACCTTTTTTTTGCCATACGTTATGAACCTTTAAAAAAAGGTTTTTAGGTTCATATCTTTATACATACTGGCTACTTGTTCGCCGTACCCATTAAACATCTCTGTCTTACGTTTTGGCGTAAATAAAGAAGCCCCGATTATACGTTCGCGACTTTGACTCCACCTTGGATGAGGCACCTGTGGATTCACATTGGCATAAAATCCATACTCGTTTTTAGCTGACTCATTCCATGATGTTTTTGGCATCTGCTCAATTAGCCTAATCTTGACAATCGATTTAATACTTTTAAACCCGTACTTCCACGGCACAATCAAACGTAACGGCGCACCATTTTGATTAGGCATTTGTTCGCCATATAAACCCGTCGCCATGAGTGTTAAAGGATTCATCGCTTCGTCCATTCGTAACCCTTCTGTATAGGGCCACTTTAACGTTCGACGATTTTGTCCCGGCATTTGTTCAGGGTCATACAAGGTTGTAAATTCAACGTACTTAGCCTTCGACGTTGGCTCCATCTGCTTAATAAGGTCAGCTAACGAAAAGCCAATCCACGGGACGACCATAGACCACGCTTCGACACAACGTAAGCGATAAATGCGCTCTTCCAGTTGTTGGCGTTTTAGAATATCTTCCAAATCGTAAACACCCGGCTTACCCACTTCACCTTCAACCGTGACGCTCCATGGTTTGGTTTTGAGTAAATGTGCACGTACAGCAGGGTCCCCTTTAGACGTACCAAATTCATAAAAATTATTGTAGGTTGTTACATACTCATAGGGCGTCGGCTTTTCTTTAAGGGAAAACTTACTTTTACTATAATTCTCAATTTTATTACCCGCCCAAAGCGTGCTAGGCGCTAATCCACCGACCAACATAACAGTTGAGCTTTGCGCCATAAATTGACGACGAGAAGCGGAAATTAAAGGTCGGCTTTTCTCAAAATCTTGTTTTGGGGTTGTGTGGCTCTCTGTTAGTAACGCTGGTTTTTTAATAAGCATTATTGTCCTTGTTGATTTGTTCACTAACTCAGACCTTATCCTACCTTAAAAGCTTTCACATATAAAAAAACGGGGCAAATGCCCCGTTTTTTTATATCACCCTTCTTTTAACTACCCTTATCATTCACCGTAATACGTTTTGGCATGACCGTAGGCTTTTTAGGGATGATGAGTTCAAGGACACCTTTTTCATAATTCGCACTAATTTTCTCTTCATCGGTTGTATCAGGTAATACAAAACGTCGATAAAACGTGCCATTGAAGCGTTCAACTCTTTTGTAGCCATCTTTCTCTTCTTTTGACTCACTGGAACGCTCACCACGAACAGTCAAAACACCATCTTCCATCGTCACATCTATTTCTTCAGGACTTACACCCGGCACATCTGCATGTAAGACGAAACGGTCATCTTCTTCTTTAATGTCCACAGCAGGTGTCCATGTTGAGGTTGAAGAGACACTGTCTTCATCACCTGATAATGCACGGCCTAAAATATTCCATGGTTCATATCTTACAATTGCCATATCAATTCTCCTGTTTAAGTTATTCACACTACTTAAATAGGATCGCTAAAGATATTTTCAAGTGTTACGTAGAACTTTTTTCATGATTCTTAATGAAAAAACAAGCAATAGCTGTAATGAAGCACAAACAGCCAAATACGATAAAGTTAATATTCAATCCGAAAGATGCTGCTACTAATGCGCCTGCCAATAAAGGACCAAAAATAGACCCCGCTCGCCCAATGCCGTTAGCCCAACCCACACCAGTAGAACGAATATGTGTTGGATACATATAACTCGACAAGGCATTTAAACTAATTTGCCCACCGACGATAAAGAAGCCCGCGAAAAATGACAACACCATCACCAGCGTTAAGGATGAGCCCAACTGACCAACGGCAATCATACTAATTGCGCCCAATAGAAAACATGTTGTTAAGACTATTTTCGTTCCTAACATTTTGATAAGTTTAGAAAATATAAAAGGAGCGATAGCACCACCTATATTCAAAACCACCACTGTTTTGGTTGCTTGACTTAAATCATAACCCGCATCTACTAGTAACTTAGGAATCCAACTATAAAGAAAATACACGACCATCAAATTAAAAAAGAACACCATCCAGAGCAATAATGTATCTCTTCTTCTATCCTCTAAGAATAGGGCATTAACTGGGGATTCCTTTGTCTCTTCAATGTGGTGAGCAAACTGAGTGTTCTCTGCAATAACACCTGTCGTATCAATTTTTCTAGCAATTTTTCTTAAAAGCCTATCGTTATCTTTGTCATGTTCAACCAAAAACCTCGGTGACTCAGGCAACCATAGCAACAGTAGCGGTACCAATATTAAAGGCATCAAACCACCCACATAAAAAAGTGACTGCCAACCAAATACAGGAATGATTTGACCAGCCAATAAACCTCCCGTAATGCCACCAATGGGAATCCCTAAAAAGATAACAGCTATAGCAATATTACGGTGTTTGTTCGACACATACTCGGTCATCAATGCAGTAGCATTCGGCATAGCACCACCAAGCCCTAAGCCAGTTACAAACCGTAATACTAATAACTCGTTATATGTTTCTATTAAACCCGTTAACAACGTACACAAGCCAAAAACAAACACACTGCCTATAACGGCATATCGTCTGCCATATTTATCGCCCACTGGCCCTAACACTAATGCGCCAATCATCATCCCGACTAACCCAGCTGAAAATATATACCCCAATTCACTTTTGGGTATATCCAATGCCACACTCAATGCCGGCGCTGCAAAGGCAATAGCCAGCACATCAAAACCGTCAAAAATAATAATTAACGTACAAAACAACATCACTAATTTTTGAAAAGCACCCAATGGGTTTTTCTCAATAATATCTGCCATTTCCATTGTTGCATCACTCATTCTTATGCCTTCGCAGCTAATGCATTGTCTAACGAAGCTTGCACAATGTCTAACACAGTTTGAATTTCTTCATCATCACGTGGTGCATACACTAACGCAATCGTTTCGGGAATTGGCCCCATACCGGCTAATGGGTGCTTTTCACCCCATTGTTGGTCAATAACGTGCTGAAAGTCTACTGCCGACAAAGCCATATGCAAACTACCATCGTACGCGGGGTGTACATGCGCAAATTCACGGCCAATCATAAAACCATCGGTACAGTTGCACGCTTGATTTTCATTCAGCCAAAGCGCCTCTGCTCCGGGTACAGAAATAATACTCGGGCGACGACTGACATCATCAAAACAAAATAGTTTCGCTTTAAACCGTTCATGCCATTCAGCATTCGGGTTTTGAGTTAATTGTTCGTGAGGGTTGGAATTTGTTGTTTCTGGGCGCTCACCTTCTCTGCGGGGTAGTTTTAACATGTTCGTGCTTTATAATTAGAATACACAGGAATTTAACACAATTTACCGTATGAGTCTTTACCGCCCACCAGCCCCACCAAAATCACCTTACATTACTAAACATGGTTTTGAGGTGTTGCAAGCTGAAGAAAAAGAATTATGGATAAAGCGGCGTGCTGTAGTAACCGCATTATCGGCCGCTGCAGCTGAAGGTGACCGTTCAGAAAACGCCGAATATATATATCGAAAAAAAGAACTTCGTGGACTCGATTGGCGCATTCATTATTTACAAAAACGTATACCTAATTTGATTGTTGTCGACCAGAAACCCAGTAACATTAATCAAGTGTTTTTCTCTGCAACGGTAACAGTTGAGGACGAACACGAAGGTATAGCTACCTATCGTATTGTTGGCCCAGATGAAATAGACCATCAGCCACATAACATCAGCATGGATTCACCGGTTGCAAAAGCGCTTTTTAAAAAGCATTTAGACGACGAAATTCTTGTCAAAACCCCATCGGGTGATACTCACGTTATTATTACAATCATTTCCTATGAATAGCACGCCTTGCCTTTGTGGTTCAAACATCTCGTTTGATTCGTGCTGCGGACGTTTTCTAACTAAAACAGAAAAGCCCGACACAGCTGAGCAATTGATGCGATCTCGTTTCACTGCGTTTTGTCTTAACGATCACCAGTATTTGGCTGATACACACCACCCAAATAAGAGACAGCCCCACAAATCAAATGAGCTTGATTCCTCACAAACCAAAACGACCTGGATCAAATTAGATATTCACCATACTATTGACGGCCTACCTCATAACAATACTGGCAAAGTTCAATTCTCCGCCACATTTAACGAACAGGGTGAGTTTTTCGAGTTGCTAGAAACATCATCATTTATAAAAGAAAAAGGCCAATGGATGTACGTTGATGGCCAACCAATTATTAATAGTGTTCACTTTAAACTAAAAAGAAATGAGCCTTGTTGGTGTGGAAGCGGTTTAAAATACAAAACTTGTCACCTGACATAATAAATCATTCTAAATTGAAAAATATCGATGATATTCAACAAAGGAAACGTTAATGTTTGATTCTGATAGTTTCGGCCTTTGGGCCATGTTCGCCTTTTGGGGCAGTGCCATTGGCGGTATTTTTTTAGCTGTACAGTGGGCTAATAGGAAAAGCAAAAAAAGCCCCGCCCCTCGAGACGTGATAATTAAATCATTAGATAAACGGTTGCGTGATGGTGAAATTACTCAAGAAGAATACCAACAAAAAATCAACAAACTATAAATCCTAGCTTGGTTTTACCCTACCCACTTCCTGGCATTTCTAAACATTCTTAACCACGCACCATCTTCACCCCAAAAATCCGGCGCCCAGCTATTCTGTACCGTTTTAAAACACCGTTCTGGGTGCGGCATCATGATCGTGAAACGTCCATCGTCAGTAGTTAAACCAGTAACGCCTTGTGCAGAACCGTTTGGGTTGAATGGGAATTGTTCGGTTACTTCACCGTCGTGATCAATGTACCTTAAGGTAATATGTCCATCGACTTCGTTGTTTTTAAATTCTGTTCGACCTTCACCGTGCGCAACAGCCACCGGCATTTGTGAACCGTCCATACCCGCGAACAAAATAGACGGCGAGGCTTGAATTTCAACCATTGCAACACGCGCTTCAAATTGTTCAGATTCGTTTTTAACGAAGTGCGGCCATGCTTGAGCGCCTGGAATTAACTCACGCAAGTTCGACAACATTTGGCAGCCGTTACATACGCCTAAACCAAATGTATCTTTTCTATTAAAAAAATCGCTGAACGTTGTGCGTGCTTGTTCGTTAAACAAGATTGATTTTGCCCAGCCTTCACCAGCACCTAAAACATCACCGTACGAGAAGCCGCCGCAAGCGGCTAACCCTACAAAGTCAGATAAGTCTTTTTTGCCTGAAATCAATTCGCTCATGTGCACATCAACTGATTCAAACCCAGCTTTATCAAACGCCGCTGCCATTTCGACATGGCCGTTCACACCTTGTTCGCGCAGGATAGCGACTTTTGGTTGCACATTTGAAGCATTTAATGCTTCAACAGTATTTTCTGCCGGGTTAAAACTTAACTCTGCAAATAAACCCGCATCAGCATTATTGCGAATACGATCATATTCTTGTTGTGCGCAGTTTGGGTTATCTCTTAACGATTGAAGTTTGTACGACGTTTCTGACCATGCCTGTTGTAGATCGGCACGTGTTTCTTCCAAAATCGTGTTACCCGCCTTTGTGACGACAATACGCTGAAAGCTAAGGGCTGTGCCAATCACTGAAACACAATGCGCCAGACCGGCAGACTTAAATACTTCAAGCACTGCCACTTCGTCGCCTTTATCTACCTGAATAAGCGCGCCAAGTTCTTCATTGAACAGGTTATTTAGCACATCGCCTTCTACGTTAATCATTGCACCACAACGGCCTGCAAACGTCATTTCGCACAAAGTTGCCCATAAGCCGCCATCTGAACGGTCATGGTAAGCCATTAACTTATCATCTTCGTTGAGCTGTTGAATGGTGTTGAAAAATGATTTAAATAAAGCGGCGTCATCCAAATCTGGTGCTTGCTCGCCCATCATTTGTTGCGTTTGAGCCAACACCGATCCACCCATACGGTTTTTACCCGCACCCATATCAATTAATATCAGGCTGTTGTCCACATCGGATTTAAGCTCTGGCGTTAAGGTTTTACGTACATCTTTTACCGGAGAAAACGCAGTGATGATTAATGACAACGGCGAACTGACTGCCTTTTCTTCCCCTTCTTCTTTCCACGCCATTTTCATCGACATGGAATCTTTACCAACAGGAATTGCTAGACCTAAAGCCGGACATAATTCCATACCTACTGTTTCTACTGTATCAAACAAGCTAGCATCTTCACCGGCTTCACCACACGCTGCCATCCAATTTGCAGACAGGCAAACTTCATCTAAGCCTTTAATATTTGAGGCCGCTAAATTGGTTAATGCTTCCCCAATCGCCATACGGCCTGATGCCGGGCCGTCAATTAACGCTAATGGTGTACGCTCACCTAGCGACATTGCCTCACCTGAATTGTGATTAAACCCACTGCTAGTCACCGCCACATCGGCCACGGGGATTTGCCAAGGGCCGACCATTTGATCACGCGCCACTAAGCCCGTAACTGAACGGTCGCCAATATGAATTAAGAACGATTTATCACCCACCGCAGGGAACTGCAACACTTGGTAAGCCGCTTGTTTTAAATCAATGCCAACATCATTGTATGCCGGCACATTACTGTCTACACGAGCTACAGTACGTTCCATTTTCGGTGGTTTGCCGAACAATAATGACATCGGCAAATCAATCGGTTGGTTATCAAATAGCGAGTCGTTCAATACCAATTGCTCTTCTTCGGTCGCCTCACCAATATGTGCATACAGGCAACGCTCGCGTGCACACAGTTGTTTAAATTCTTCTAAGCGGTCAGCTTTTAGTGCGATAACATAGCGTTCTTGAGACTCGTTACACCAAATTTGCATCGGTGATAGGCTGCTGTCTGCACATAAAATATCGCGCAACTCAAAACGCCCGCCTAAATCCCAATCGTGGATAATTTCTGGTACGGCGTTGGATAAACCACCTGCGCCCACATCGTGAATTGAAATAACTGGCGTGTCATCAGCCATTGCGTTACAGGCTTCAATCACCTCTTGGCAACGGCGTTGCATTTCTGGGTTTTCGCGTTGTACCGAAGCAAAATCTAAATCTTCCGAGCCTTCGCTGGATGTTTGTGATGATGCTGCGCCACCACCCAAACCAATCAACATGGCTGGGCCGCCCAATACAATAATTGGCGAACCCGGTGTAATACCATTTTTTAACGCATGCATAGGCCGTACTGACCCTACGCCACCCGCCAACATAATAGGTTTATGGTAACCACGCGCTTTGGTGCCTTTGCTGTTCGGTACATCTTGTTCAAACGTACGGAAATAGCCCGTTAAATTAGGCCGGCCAAATTCGTTGTTAAACGCAGCGCCACCCAATGGGCCTTCCAACATAATATCTAATGCCGATGCGATACGGTCTGGTTTGCCAATACTCTGTTCCCAAGGCTGTTCAAAACCAGGAATGTTCAAATGCGATACCGTAAAGCCGGTTAACCCCGCTTTAGTACGCGAGCCTTTTCCTGTTGCGCCTTCATCACGTATTTCACCGCCCGACCCTGTCGCAGCACCTGCGTATGGAGAAATAGCGGTTGGGTGGTTATGTGTTTCAACCTTCATTAAATAAGGCACATGTTCTTCCACAAAATGGTATGTACGACTTTGCGGATCACGAATCATCACGTCGGCATCACTGCCTTTTGCAACTGCCGCATTATCGCTGTATTTTGAGATAATGCCTTTTGGGCTGTGCTTGGCCGTATTCTTAATCATGCCAAACAATGTTTCTTGTTGTTGTTCGCCGTCTATTTGCCAGTCCGCATTGAAGATTTTATGGCGACAATGTTCTGAGTTTGCTTGTGCAAACATCATCAGCTCAATATCATTTGGGTTTCTACCTAAGGCAGAAAAGTTTTCAACTAGGTAATCAATTTCATCATCTGATAATGCCAAACCCATCGATTGATTAGCGCTAACTAGCGCTTGTTTTCCGCCACCAATAATATCAATGGACGCAAGCAAACCAGGCTCTGCTTGTACAAACATATCATTTGCGCTCTCATTATTACGCAAAACACGCTCCGTCATTCGGTCGTGCAACATCTCAGCCAACACCACTAAATCATGTTCACCCAATTCACCTTGAATGTAATAAGCGACGCCACGTTCAAGCCTATTAATTTGCTTCAAACCGCAATGCTGGGCAATATCAGTCGCTTTACTAGACCAAGGTGAAATACTGCTGGCACGTGGCACCACTAGAATTTTTTGGCCATCATGCGTGACCGCTTCAGTGTCTGGGCCATACGTTAATATTTTCTCTAACGTTACTAAATCACTAACAGATAACGTGCCATCCACATCAACAAAGTGAATATACTCAGCGTTGATATCAGTAATATTCGATACCTTGCCTGATATTTTTTTTAATAATCGTTGTTTTCGAAATTCTGAAAGCGCGTTGTTGCCAATGAGTTCAAGCATGTAAAGTCTCTTTGCTAGTTATATCTGTTGTTAGTGAACACCAAGGCAAACCTTCGTCTTGGTCTATTACTTTTAATCTTGCCCTGTCGCAGCGAATAGCTGCGCTGACACTGTCTAATACACGCTCATGACTATTGTTTTTTTCGCTGACGTGCGCTAGCACCAAGTGCTGCAAGTCTTTCGTTCCCAATTCTTGTAACAACGCAATAGACTGTTGGTTTTCTAGGTGCCCCCAGTCACCAGACACTCGGCGTTTCAACGACTCTGGGTACACGCCATTGATCAACATATCGTAATCATAATTACACTCTAATAAGAGTCCGTCGCAGTCAGTCAGCGCTGCAACCATATGCGGTGTAATCGAACCTGTATCTGTCATTATTCCGAACTTTAAATCGGCCGCTTTAAAAACAAATTGTGTCGGTTCACGTGCATCATGCGGCACGGGGACTGGCACAACGTCTATTTCATTGAGGGTTAGCTTTTTGTTACTATCAAATTTTTTCACAGTATCTACATCTTTCAGCATCGCGCTCGTTCCATGGCTTGCCCAAACTGGAATGTCATAACGTCTTGCAAAACGAGCAACGCCCGTGGCGTGATCGCTGTGTTCATGCGTTACCAGAATAGCGCTAATTTCTTGCCCATTAACACCTAACCTTTCTAAACGTTTATCTGTTTCTTTTATTGAAAAGCCGTTGTCAATCATCAACAAGGTATCGCCATGTTGAACGAGGGTTGAATTCCCTCGGCTGCCGCTGCCCAGGGAGGCGAACCTCACGTTGTTAGTTTGCGCAACAGATCGGCATAAATACGTTTAGACACGTCATTATCAACCAATACGCCCTCACTGTTTTGAACCTTAACGGCGACTCCATCAGAATATTCTTTAAAGACGACTAAATATTCAATTGTCGATTCGCTTTTCCAAAACGTTAGTGAAGACAGCATGCCTGGGTCATTACCTTCTTCAGGAATATTGAGATACACCTTGTTCTCTTCACGGTTTTTATCTTCAATGTCGTATTCCAGTTCTTCAAGTGCAGTAATTATTTTACGCCATGTGTTTCTATAACTATCGTGCACTAACAAATAGGTGACTTCGCCAATGTTAATAATTTCTGCGCCCGTTTTAGACTCATCGTTTAACGGTGTCGTGTTAACAATTGCGTTTTGTTTAACAGGAGGCACTACACGTACAGCATCCGTTTTACTGTCAGCTTTTATTGCCGTCGACTCACTAACAAGTTCTGGCGGCAACTCTAAAGAAGGCAACTCGTGTGCATTTTTATAAGCTTCTTTTTGATCAACAAATATACCCGATGTTGACGGCATAATGCTACATGCCATAAGCCCCATGGAAATCAATGCTATTAATGTACATTTGGTCATTATTTCTTGTGTTCTCATTTGTTACCTTTTTGATGTTTCTGCAACAGACATTGCCTGCTGCACAGTTGATTCATATTGTTGTGACAACCATGTCATGGGTAACCGAATTCCTTTTTCAATTAGACCTAATTCGCAAACCGCCCACTTTACCGGAATAGGGCTTGATTCAATAAATAAATCACGGTGCAGGGGCTGCAATAAGTCATCAATCGCCTTTGCGCCGTCAGCATTACCCGACAATGCTTTTTCACACATTTGATGATTTTTTGCTGGCGCAACATTACCCGTCACCGTAATAGACCCTTTTGCGCCCATTAAAATCAACTGACACGCCGTTGCATCATCACCAGAATACACAGCAAAATTATCATCACTTAAGTCAATCAGTGCTTTGCCCACAGCCATATCACCCGTTGCGTCTTTAACACCCACAATGTTTGATACATCTTTTAATTGTGCCACCGTTTCCGGCAACATATTACAAGCTGTACGCCCAGGCACATTATATAAAATTTGTGGAATATCCACCGCTTCAGCAATGGTTTTGTAATGGAGAACCAACCCTTCTTGCGTTGGCTTATTGTAATAAGGTGTGACTAACAAACAAGCATCGGCACCCGCCTCTTCAGCACAGCGTGTTAAATCAATCGCTTCAGATGTGGAGTTAGCGCCAGTACCTGCAATAACAGGAATACGTCCCGCCACCATGTCAACAACCTGCCGAATGACATGGCAATGCTCTTTTTCATTTAACGTTGCGGACTCACCCGTTGTGCCCATTACAACAAGTGCATCTGTACCTTCATTAATATGAAACTCAATCAGTTTTCGCAAACTAGCCTCATCTAACGAGCCATCTTCATGCATCGGCGTAACGAGCGCAACAATACTGCCTTGAAACATAGTTAAATCCAAATCTTAATTAGCCTCATATTATACATGCATAGATACAACTTCTGAAAACCTGTCTGTTAAAATAGTATTAATTTTATAACCAACAACAAGGCAGCCCCATGAATACAATTGAACTAAGCAAAGCCGTGCCAGAATTCACATGCGCCACCACCAACAATGAAGCGATGACCTTGTCTAGCTTGAAAGGGAAAAACGTTATTATTTATTTTTATCCAAAAGATAACACACCTGGCTGCACGCAAGAGGGGCAAGATTTTCGTGATCTTTATGGTGAATTTCAAAACGCCAACACGGAGATTTTTGGCGTCTCCCGAGATTCAATTCGTGTCCACAAAGGGTTTAAAGAAAAATATGCCTTCCCGTTTGAACTAATCAGCGACCCTGACGAAAGCTTGTGCGAACTATTCGATGTTATCAAACAAAAAAAGCTATATGGCAAAGAATACATGGGCATTGAACGCAGTACTTTCTTGATCAATAGCGATGGTGTGTTAGCTCAAGAGTGGAGAAAAGTTAAAGTAAAAGGGCATGTTGACGAGGTGCTAACCGCCATTAACAATTTATAGTTTAAAACCGAAAGAGTGGTATCACTTTTTCAACACCACGCAGGTCTTTTACAAACGCCGTCGCTTTTGCGGCGGCTTCTTTACTTAACTGGTCGCCTAGCAAATAAACCTGTTTATCTGTCACAACCACTTTGATGCTGTCGGTAGATTGAATAATAGACGCATGCAATAACTGGTTGATAATGTGTGCCCGACGAACATCATCATCACTTTTCTCAAGCTCCGTCCTTGGCTCTGTTACACGAACTTCATTGTAAAAACGATTCACCGTACTGCATTCCTTCGCTGTTTTTAGATTGAAGCGGCGCCTATCATTAGCTGCCATTTTAGAGGCCTTCTCACCACAGGCTTGAGCGTTTGATGGCTCAACGTTATTGACATCTCCTTGAGTCCATTGCAAACGCGCCTCATCAAGGACTAACGCCAACACCATATCTTTTAACGCCAGTGTTTTAGCTTCGCCAGCAATAAGCACCGAACTGCGGTTACGCGATACTAAAATATGCGTATCTTTTCTAAGTTTATCGTTTCGTAATATTACCGATTTAACATTAAACTCAAACGCAGCATCTCTTAACTGCTCCTCTATACCGATCGCCTTATCTTTGAACAGAGTATCTGCAACATCTGTTAAATCAAATGCATTGGCAGAACTGACAGCCAATATTAACGCGTACACAAAAAGATAAACCTGCTTCATTTCTTTCTCATTTAAATGGTGTTAACTAATTTCGGCTTCTTTTTCTCTCGGCCAAGCAACCATCACCGCCTGTACAAGCGTTGCTAACGGAATGGCGAAAAACACCCCCCAAAAACCCCACACGCCGCCAAAGAATAATATAGCCACGATAATCGCCACTGGATGAAGGTTAACCACTTCTGAAAACAACAAAGGAACCAGTACATAGCCATCCAATGCCTGAATAATAAGAAAAACGGTCATTAAATAAACAAACTCATTCCCCCATTTCCATTGCACATACGCGACAAGCAAAACGGGAATAGTGACCACCGTTGCACCCACATAGGGCACCAACACAGACAAACCAACTAAAAAGCTGAGCAGCATAGCGTAGTTCAAACCTAACAAGCTAAAGGCAATAAAACAGGCCGTCCAAACTATTAAAATTTCCCAAATTTTGCCTCTAACGTAATTTGCAATCTGTAAGTTTACGGTGACCCAAACCTCGGTCGTTAAACGCCTATTACTTGGCAAAAAGCTCGCAAACCAATTTACGATATCCTTCTTATCCATAAGAAAAAAGAACACCAACATCGGTACAAGTAATAAATAAACGATCAACGCCACAATATTGAGCACTGAGGCAGCTGAAAAAGACAATAAACCTTGCCCATACTTAATCGCTTCTGAGCTGATTTGCCCAAAAATTAATGTCAGTTGTTCTTCTGTAATGAAATCTGGATACTTCTCAGGCAAGGCCATAAAAATGTCCACCCCTTGGTTCAACATACTAGGCAACTGTTGCGCCAACTGAACAGTTTGAATTGTTAATAAAGGAACTAGACCAAACACCATATAGGATAACAAGGCCATAAACAGACCAAACGAAACGATTACTGACCATTTTCGTACCAGCCCTACAGACTGTAGTTTAGTGACCATACCTTCAAGTAAATAGGCAATAACAATACTCGCTAAAACCGGTGACAATACGTCACCCACCCATAAAATCACCACAAACCCAACTAGCAGCGTACCCACTAAGGCTAATGCTTCGGGATTCACTAAAAGTCGATTAAACCATTGTTTTATTTGTTCCATTATTTTTTCTACTAAATACTATTTAAAAGGGCCATTCGTTTATTAAAACAAAATAAGGATAGCCCTGAATCACCCCAGACAACCATCCCGTCACGACCGCAACACTAACAAAACCAAACATCCCCACAAGAAAACGTTTTATTATTCCACTTAATGCAGCTTCATGATGCCCATTCGCCAATGCAGAACCACGCATATCAGAACCATTGTTAGTTGACTTAACGGCCAACAAAAAGCCTACCAGTACGGCCAAACCAACCGAGAGAACACCCGCAATAGTCGATACGCACCATGGACATTGGTGCACTGCCTGCCCATCATGAATATTACAGTGGCTTTCGAGACCCGACCAAGGCCAAGTACAACCACAATCAAACAAAAGCCCACACAACGGAGTAATCGCTATAAGTGCAACTATAACCGTTAAAATTCCTGCTTGATACCTCACCAAATTTGAGCCAACCATATTTACACTTAGTTATTGTTTATTTTTAAATTAAAGATTCTACGCCTAATAATTGTAGATACAAGCAAGCGCCCCTTTACAAACCTTTAGAAAATAAGGACACTCGGTTGTTTAATTATTTAATAAGCATTCATGTCAACATCAGCATCTAAAAAAGTAATTTACGCCGCCTTAATTGGTAACGCTCTCATTTCAGTCACCAAGTTTTTTGCCGCCTTCTATTCAGGTAGCTCTGCCATGTTGTCCGAAGGCATTCATTCACTTGTAGACACCGGCAACCAAGTTTTATTATTGTATGGATTAAAGAAAGCTAGCCAGCCAGCTGACAAGCAATTCCCATTTGGCCATGGTAAAGAAATTTACTTTTGGAGCTTTGTAGTAGCAATTCTTATTTTTGCAGTCGGCGCAGGCGTGTCAATCTACGAAGGCATTCACCACATTCTTGCCCCCACAAAAATGGGTGATCCTACGCTGAGTTTTTACGTGCTTGGGCTAGCAATGGTTTTTGAAGGCGCAGCATGGTTTTTTGCTTTCAAAGAGTTTACCCGAAGCAAAGGAAAGTGGGGTTATGTTGAAGCGGTTAAACGCGGAAAAGATCCATCTATGTTCGTTGTATTATTTGAAGACTCGGCCGCGATGCTAGGCTTACTAATTGCTTTCATTGGCATTGCGATTGCTCATTACACAGGGAACCCTATTTATGACGGTATTGCCTCTGTATTAATCGGCTTAATTCTGGCCGGCACAGCCATATGGTTGGCGTATGAAACCAAAAGTTTACTCATTGGTGAAAGTGCAAACCCCGAACTTATTGCTGAAATTCATGACATTGTGGATGAGTTTAAAGCCGTTGAAACAATCAACGAGTTACTTACCATACATATGGGGCCTGATTTTATACTCGTCACCATGAATGTCGACTTTAATGACAACCTAAGCACAGGCGAACTAAAACAAACCATCGCCGAAATGGATTTGAAAATCAAACAAGCTTGTCCTCGTGTTAAGCGTATTTTTATTGAAGCCGAATCTTGGAATGCTCTCACAGCGAAACACCAATAGAAATCGACCTGTTGAAGTAAAAAGCAACCCACTACATACAACCACGTTAAGCTTCTCTTCATACAATCAAACCACTTCAAAGCATCCTCAATTGAATTTTTGTGCACATTAACACTAGACAAATATCATAATTATAAAGTTTAATTACTTAACTCTATTTTTCTTATTGGAGCGCATCCTATAAAGCAAAGCTATTTAAAGCTTAATAGGCAATATACATAAAGCTTATAAGAAACATAAACCAAAGGAAGTCTTATGAACAATAAAAAAATACTACTGATGTCTTTGTTAACAGCAATACTTCTTAGCGCCTGTGAAGCCGAGCCAACAAGAAGCGTTGATTGGTACATCCAAAACACTCGTGATCAAGCAACTAAGCACACGTTTTGCCAACAACAGCCTGACATTAGAGAAACAGCTAATTGCATTGCTGCCGCGAAAGCCGAGCTTATTATTTCCCAAGGCCACGAAGCAATAAAAAAACACCTTGATTCGAAAGGTCTTAAAAGAAACATTTAATAGATCAGTAATTGCCTTTATAACTGTGATTCAGTCATGAAAGGCATTTGCTAAAGAAAAAACCAATAAGGTCTAACTTTATTGGTTTTTTTCTTTAGCGTTTTTGATGAATTCACTTCATTCAACACATCAGGAAATACCTTCTGTGTAAGATAGAACCCCTCAATTAACTACGCATTATTTGGTTAAACGCAACGGCCCGCTAATACTTTCGATTTAAGTTTAGCCCACTCTAGATCTTTGCCAATCGCTTAACCAATTCAGTAAAATAATTAAGCCCTCAATAATTCTATTTAATGAGATAAACTAAGTGATTTCTCCTTTTTAATATATCGCTTAGTTTTTAAAATATGTCGGATTTCGAAAATCATACCCAACAAGCCGAAATCGCCCTCTGCAAAAGGGACCCTAAACTAGGGAATATTATACGAAACGGCCCACCCTTTGATAGCAAAGCATTCAAAAAACAACCGTTTGAAGCGTTAGTTCACGCCATCATTGCTCAACAACTATCTGTAAAATCAGCCTCTGCTATTCGCCAGCGCGTGCATACGCTTCTACCAAAAAACGACCCGAGCGCGGATGCATTCAGCAAAATAACAACCACTGATTTTAAAAACGCAGGCCTGTCTCTTGCTAAAACAAACACTGTTGAAAGGCTCACCACTTATGCGCTTAATAAAGACAACCAATTTGAGCAGTTGAACACGCTCCCAGACAACGTCATAAAAGAACGCCTATGCCAGATTAAAGGCGTTGGTCCATGGACAGTTGATATCTTTTTAATGTTTGGTCTAAAGCGGATCGATGTTTTCGCGCCCGGCGATTTAGGATTGAGAAAAGCCGTCAAATCATTGTACTCATTAAACGACTTGCCCACACCTGTTGAGTGCAGTGCTATTGCTAAAAAATGGCAACCCTACCGCACAATTGCAGCCTGGCATCTTTGGCGTACCGTCGATTAGTTATATAAATTATTTCTTTAGGTTTGACTGTAATAACAAACCACCAACAATCAACGCCGCACCTAAGCCTAACGTTAAAGTAAACGGCTCATCCAACCAAAGCATTGATGCCAATATTCCCATTAACGGTACCATTAAAAAACCTAAGGAAACAGTCACCGCTGGCAACATTTGCGTAACACGCATAGAGGCCCATTGCGCCAGTGCTGTTGCCATCACACCGTTGTATAACAAAATAATGGCCAGCTCATTACTCCAAATTACTGGCCGCGTTTCAGAAAACCATGCAAAAGGAATAACAACACAAAGCGCCACCAGTATTTGCCATGGCGTTAACTCAAGCACCGTGCCTTTCCATTGATGCTTTCTGACGTGCACAATTGACAATGCCCAAATTAATGCCGCAATCAATAGCAAGGCATTGCCCTTAACTACGGAGGCATCATTCCAGTCAAACGCGAACGGGTTAAATAAAGTCAACAAACCACACAGGCCAACACCTACACCCACTAACTTCATCCCGGACACTTTTTCTTTTAGAATAAAGTAAGCCCCTGGGGTAACCCACAGCGGTGTTGTGTAAGCCAACAAAGCAGCTCGGCCCGCGTTAACCTCCATCAAGCCGAGGTTAATTAAGGTTACAAATGCCGCAAATTGCATCAGCCCAACACCAAAAACAATTGGGATGTCTTGCTTGTGAGGCAATTTTAAACGGCCCATAAAAAGTAACAACATTGAAATAGCAACAAGCGCTATCATCAAACGACCCGCCGTAAACCAAAGCGGATCGATAGAGCGTAAGCCTATTTTCATAATAGGCCAATTGGAACCCCAAATAAGCACCACCAATACCAGCAATACCCATGCGGATGACAATAACTTTTTCACTATTACACGCTATAAAAAAAGAATTGACTATAGCACTCTAAGTGCATGACTATAATGACAACTAACAAACCAGCATAAGAAAAAACCATGGCCAGAATTAACATCACTTACCCCGATCAAACCCTGTTTACCTGCACGTTACCTGTACGAATTACCGACATTAACTACGGTCAACATTTAGCCCATGACAGACTGATTTCCATGTTACATGAAGCACGCGCCCAGTTTTTTCTATACTTTGGTATGCAAGAAGCAAATATTGCAGGTTTAGGCATTATTTTGTCTGATCTTGCCATTTGTTATCAGGCGGAAACATTTCACCCAGACATGCTAACAATAGAAATAGCTCTAGGTGACCCCAGTCGTTGTGGTTGCGACATGGTCTATCGCGTCAGTAAAGAAAACGGAAAAACATTGGTTGCTACAGCCAAAACGGGGTTGGTGTTTTTTGATTATCAGCGCAAAAAAGTAGCCTCAATACCCGATGAGTTCAAACAACTGCTTGAATCATGAGCGTCCCTTTAAAACTTAATGGCTTTAACTATCAGTTTATTACGACACAAGGCGCAAAAATAAACGTCGCCAGTGCAGGAGAAGGACCACCATTATTACTGCTACACGGATACCCTCAACATCACCTCATGTGGCATAAAATTGCACCTATTCTAAGTAAACAGTTTCACGTTATTTGTCCAGACCTACGCGGCTACGGCGATAGTTCAAAACCTCCCAGTGACGAACTTCACTATGCCTATAGCAAGCGTGAAATGGCAAAAGACATGATTGAAGTTATGGAACAGATGGGACACAGTGCATTCTATATTGCAGGGCATGACAGAGGCGCGCGAGTCACCCATCGCATGGCTTTGGATCACCCTAATAAAGTCCTCAAGGCCGCTGTTTTAGACATTGTCCCAACTTACGAGATGTTTAAAGACATTGACCGAATTATTGCCACGGGCTACTACCACTGGTTCTTTTTAATTCAAGATAATAATCTACCCGAGCACTTAATTGGCAAGGATTCTAGCTTTTATCTGAAAGACAAACTCAACCGATGGAGCACTTACCCAGAACGATTTGATAAAAGCATAATAAATGACTATTTACGATGCTTTAAAAACCCTGATACAATTCACGCCACCTGTGAGGATTACCGAGCTGCAGCAAGTATTGACTTAGAACATGACCGTGCTGATTTAGATACGAAAATTACGTGTCCTTTGCTCGTGCTTTGGGGAGAACACGGCATTATTGGGCGACATTTTGACCTTCTAACTATCTGGAAAAGCCGTGCAGATAACATCGAAGGGCACGCTATAGATTCAGGCCATTTTATTGCTGAAGAAGCACCGGATGAGACGTGTAATAGTCTACTCAAATTCTTTCAGAAAAGCGTATAAGCATAATGCGTTACAATATGGCTTGATTAAACTTAAGTCGCAGTTAACGTGTCAAACAACCCCAAAACATATTCATTAAAAGAGCTAGGGCTTTCACCAAAAAATCTAGACAGACATGCCGTCTCCATTACAGACAAGCTTGTTAAAGCAGGGTTTCAAGCTTACTTGGTTGGCGGTTGCGTGCGCGACCTGTTATTAGGCCTTCAACCCAAAGATTTTGACGTATCCACGAACGCCGAGCCTGAGCAAGTACAAGCATTATTTAAGAACTGCCGGTTGATTGGTCGCCGATTCCGCTTGGCGCACATTCATTTTGGCCGACATATTATTGAAGTTGCCACCTTTCGCGGCCCACATGTTAAACAAGACAAAAACACGAGCCATGCTCACAAGGACGGACGGCTACTTCGTGACAATGTCTACGGGACACTAGAAGAAGATGCCTGGCGCCGTGACTTTACCGTTAACGCCCTTTACTTAGATGCTCAAAACAACACGGTTATCGACCACGTGGGCGGCATTGAAGACCACCAAAATAAAACATTGCGTTTAATGGGCGAGCCAATTCAGCGTTATAAAGAAGACCCAGTCCGTATGCTTCGAGCGATTCGCTTTAAAGCCAAACTGGACTTTCAACTTGAGCATGGTACTGAATCACCTATCAACGATTTGGCCCCTTTATTAAAAGATATACCTAGCGCTCGCTTATACGATGAAGTGTTAAAGTTATTTCTAAGCACACAAGCCACTCAGGTTTTTGAAGGTCTACGTCAATACGGCCTATTTGAAGCGTTATTTCCGCAATCTGAACAGTGCCTTAAACACGCCACATCCGACCAGCCTTTATTGTTAGTTAGGCAAGCCATGGAAAACACTGAAACACGTTTAAAAGACAATAGGCACGTAACACCGTACTTTTTATTAGCGGCTATTTTGTGGGAACCCGTACGTCGATTAACTGAAAAGAATAGGCCTTCACTCAATAGTGATGTACAAGCAATTAATGCCGCGGCCGGTGAGGTAATAGCTCACCAAATCGGGCGTATTGCCATCCCAAGACGAATCACCACCCCCATGCGAGAAGTTTGGGCCTTACAGCCAAAGTTTCATAAACGATCTGGTATTCGTTGCTTACGTTTTCTCGAACATCCCCGTTTTCGTGCGGCCTATGACTTTATGTTATTACGCGCTCAATACGGCGAAATAGACTCTAAAGTAGCCGATTGGTGGACTCATATCCAAACATTAGACGCCGGCGAACAAAAAAAGTTAACACATGCCAAACAATTTCAAGGTAAAAGAAAACCTAAAAAAACATCACCAACCAAGCCTGCTTAATACAGTGAAAAGAGGTATTTATATTGGGCTGGGAAGCAACTTAGACAACCCCGTTCAGCAAGTTTTAACTGCCATTAAGCATTTACGATCTGCTGCCGACGTTCATGTTGTGGCCGTATCGAATTTATATAAAACACCACCGATGGGCCCACAAGACCAACCCGATTATATTAATGCCGTTGTTGAGCTTAAAACAGCATTGTCGCCTTATCAACTATTACAGTTTTTACATCAATTAGAAAACCAGCAAGATCGTTCAAGAGACACCGAACGCTGGGGCGCAAGAACTCTCGATCTTGATTTATTGCTCTACGCAGACACTATTCTCAACACGGATGAACTAACAATCCCACATACCGGCATCAAGCAACGCGCTTTTGTACTCTACCCTTTGCATGATATTGCCCTACATAAAGCCTTACCCTTGATAGGCCAAGTAGACGCCCTCATCGCGCAGCTCAACGAGCCACAACCTGAAATTATTAACCCCAACAAACTGGATGTATAATATCCTTTTACTAATTTAAATAGACAGACACGTATTTTGAAAAACAGCGCGATCGAGCAACTCAAAGCACCTAAATTTATAGCGATTGAAGGCCCTATTGGCGTTGGTAAAAGCAGCCTTGCTGAACGCCTTGCCAATAGCTTTGGTTGTGATGTCGTTAAAGAAAAAGCAGATGATAACCCCTTTCTAGAACACTTCTACAAGCACCCGGAACAATCCGCTTTGCCTGTCCAGCTTCACTTTCTTACTGAACGAGTAAAACAGTGGAATGAGCTGAGCCAAAACGACCTTTTTTCAAAAGGCATTGTGGCCGACTTTATGCTGGAAAAAGACCGGTTATTTGCGCAACTAACACTCACGGCTGAAGAATTTAAGTTATACGACCAAATGTACCAAACATTATCTGTGCAAAAAACAAATGCAGACTTAGTCGTTTATTTGCAAGCACCGGTTGACACCTTACTAAAACGCATTAAAAAACGTGGTATTCATCATGAAACAGGCATCACTCGTGATTATTTAAAACAATTGTCCGACTCATATACACAGTTTTTTCATCACTACGACAGCAGCCCTTTATTAATAGTTAATGCGGCTGATATTAACCCTGTTGATAATGATGCTGACTACCAACAGTTGTTGCACCATATTTGCGCCACACGATCTGGGCGGCATTTCGTCAACCCACTCCCCATCAACTTAACTGCAAATTGAGATCATTATGAGCCAACATGCCTCTGTAAAGAACATAACGAATGTTGAGCTAATCAACATGAAAGAACGGCAAGAAAAAATCGTCAGCTTAACGGCATATGATGCAAGTTTTGCCCATATTTTGGATGAAGCCGGTGTTGAAATGGTGCTGGTAGGTGACTCGTTAGGCATGGTCGTACAGGGTCAAAACAGCACAGTACCCGTGACTATCGATGAAATGGCTTACCACTCTAAAATAGTATCTCGTGGTTTAAAGCGATCATTATTAGTCACCGACATGCCTTTTATGAGCTACCCAAATGCAGATATTGCCGTTGAAAATGCGGCTATTTTGATGCAAGAAGGCCATGCACAAATGGTCAAACTTGAGGGCGGCGAAAAAGTAGTAGAGAGCGTACATCACATTGTTAATCAAGGCATTCCCGTTTGCGGGCACTTGGGCTTATTACCCCAGTCAGTCAACCAGTTAGGTGGTTATCGCGTTCAAGGGAAGGAGCAAGCTCAGGCAGACATTATGCTTAACGATGCGACATCTCTTGAACAAGCAGGCGCAAGCGCCATTGTTATCGAATGCGTTCCAGCAGCGCTAGCAAAAACCATCACAGCCTCCGTCAACATCCCCATTATTGGTATTGGTGCTGGCGTAGATTGCGATGGCCAAGTGTTAGTCAGCTACGATATGCTCGACATAACGTTTGGTAAGCGTCCTAAATTTAGTAAAGACTTTATGGCAGAAACCGGCAACGTATCAGAGGCAGTTAAAGCCTATGTCAGCGCTGTTAAAAACAAACAATTTCCTGCAGAAGAACACTCTTTTTAATCATGCTGATTTGCACCTCTATTAAACAATTACAAGACGCCTTAGCATCGTTTCGTTTGGCGCATCAATCCGTTGCCTTAGTACCTACCATGGGCAACTTACACGAAGGTCATTTACAATTAGTACACACAGCAAAAAAACACGCGGATGCTGTCTTAGTGACTATATTTGTTAACCCTACACAATTTGGTGCTAATGAAGACTTAGATAATTACCCTAGGACACTAGCAGAAGACATCGATAAACTGGATGAAATAAATACAAATATTTTATTCACTCCATCCGTAGAAGACATCTACCCTCAAGGTGGCTCACATTCCACTAATGTTCACGTTCCGCAACTAACCAACCTGCTATGTGGAGCCGCAAGGCCAGGGCATTTTGATGGCGTTACGACTATTGTCAATAAACTATTTAATATGACACAAGTTGATGTCGCTATTTTTGGTGAAAAGGACTTTCAACAACTCGCCGTTATACGCCGCATGGTCACCGATTTAAATATCCCTATCAACATAATAGGAGAACCTATCGTACGAGAGCAGGATGGACTTGCCATGAGTTCCAGAAATGGTTACCTCAGTACAATGGAACGAGACATAGCACCCCAACTCTATAAAATATTAACGTCAGTAAAAAAACAAATAGTAGAAGGTGGTACAGACTATAACGCTATTGAAACAGCAGCGAAAAAACAGCTAATTGATAACGGATTTAAGCCCGATTATTTCAGTATTGTTGATCAAGAAACCTTAGCCCCTCCCATCAATAACGCCTCTAAACTTGTTATATTAGTCGCTGCACACCTTGGCACAACCCGGCTCATAGACAACTTGGTTATTAACAATGCATAAATGTTGGCTCCTCAGTACCTCACTATCACTCGTCCTGTTTTTTATATTCTCTATCAACACGTTCGCCGCTGGTGAAACAACTGATAGCTCAAGCACCACCGTATCTGAAGCTGATGCCAACTTAAGTTCGCCAAGAAAAACGCTTGGCACATTCCTCCATAGCATGAATGATATTAAAAGAGGGCAACCCGAACGTATTAGAAACGCTGTTAAAACTCTCGATTTATCTTTAATCAATCCGTTAATTCGTGAGGAAAAGGGTCGCGATCTAGCCTGGTTATTACTTGAGGCCATTGATAAAACTCAAGTGGTTAATTTAAATAAAATTCCTGATCGTAAAACAGGGCAAGATTACGTCTTTTCGCGTTACAACAGTGGCTCCATTGAAATCACCCTCATTGATGGGGCAAACTGGAAGTTCTCGCCTTCAACGGTGAATGCCATCCCCAATATAGTTGATGAGTTATCCTCTAAAAATAGCTTGAAGAAAGGAGAACCACCTTCTGACTATTTGCCTTGGCAAATTAGTTTTAGACAACAACTTCCAGAATCATTACGCAGTCGAACCTTTTTGCTAGAGAACTGGAAATGGCTTGGCATTCTTCTCATCATAGCGGTAGGCGTGGTATTAGATAAATTAACCGCCTTTATATTACAACTATCCATTAAAAAATCTCGCGCCAGAGCCAAAACAACCGCATTCGCGGAAATACCTGACGACCTACTAAGGCCCTTTGGCATGATGGTGATGGCCATCGTTTGGTGGGGTGGACTTAATCTGTTATCTCTACCTGATCAAGCCATGATAATTTTGCTTGTTGCAGTAAAAATATTAGCAGGGTTTGCGGGTGTATGGGCTGCCTATCGTTTGGTCGATTTAATCACGCAATATCTCCGCTTTAAAGCAGGACTAACTGATAATAAAGTGGATGACGTTTTAGTCCCCCTCATCAGTAAAACACTAAAAGTTTTCGTCACCGTTATTGGCATCACATTCGTGGCATCGAATCTTAATCTTAATGTATCAAGCTTACTTGCAAGCTTAGGTCTTGGCGGCTTGGCGTTTGCTCTAGCCGCAAAAGATGTCGTACAAAACCTATTTGGTTCTGTCACCGTTATCCTTGATCAAACGTTCCATGTTGGTGACTGGATTGTGGTAGGTGACGTTGAAGGTAGTGTTGAAGAAATTGGTTTGAGAAGCACAAAAATTCGTACGTTCTACGATTCGCTTATCACTCTACCGAACTCAGCTTTCATCACCGCCAATGTTGATAACATGGGACAAAGACGATACCGCCGTCTCAAATGTCAAGTATCGCTGACCTATGACACACCGCCTGATCAAATTGAAAGTTTTTGCGAAGGTGTGCGCGAATTAATTCGTCTCCACCCCTATATGAGAAAGGACTATTTTCACGTCTATTTAAACGAATTATCGGCATCTTCTTTAGATGTTTTAGTCTATGTATTTTGGGAAACGCCTGATTGGAGCACCGAGCTAAGAGAACGCCAACGTTTTCTTTTAGATATTTTAAGGCTATCTAACGCCTTGGGTATCGAACTGGCTTTCCCAACCCAAACATTACATGTACGGAACCACCCTGAAGACACGGGTTTTGAAACACTTGATATTAAGAGCATATCCGAATTAACCCAACAGTCTAAAGAGGCTGCAAAAAGTATCGTGACAGAATCAACAGGACTCGACAAACGCCCTCCACCTGTCTCTTTTTAATTCAATCAAGCCTTTAACTCGTTGATACTATTGTAGTTATTGCAAACGCACATTAAAGTTGATGCGAATTAAAAGATAAGGGATAATTGCCGGCCATTGTTTAAGAATCATAGATAGTCAATATGCAGTCAACCATGTTACAAACAAAGCTACATAGAGCAACCGTAACCCATAGCGAACTTCACTATGAAGGGTCATGTGCTATTGATGGAAGTTTACTTGACCTATCTGGTATACGTGAATACCAACAAATTGAAATTTATAATGTCAACAATGGCGAACGCTTTACAACCTATGCAATACGCGCTGAAAACAATAGTGGCGTTATTTCAGTTAATGGTGCAGCAGCACGCCGCGCCGCTGAAGGTGATATTTTGATTATTTGCGCCTATTCAAATTATAACGAAGCCGAGCTTGCTGTCTTTAAACCTCGACTTATTTACCTTAATGAAAGTAACGGTGTAAAAGAAACGAAAAACGCCATTCCTGTGCAAGCCGCGTAAAACCACACACTCTATATTTCTATAGAGTTCAGCCATTTCAAGCAAGACCACAAGCAAATGGCCAACGTAACTATTCGGCTATTTTATCTCCTAAGAAATGTGTATAACTTAAGTCAATACCTACCTAACTATACGGCTGCCATTTTTATGTTAGCTCTATTGTTAACGGCGCAACCCGTTCATGCAGTTAACACACCCTTTTCTTTAACCGTTTCACATGAAAACAACACATACCAAACTAACCTCACGGCAATTATAAATACACCTCCTGATAAGCTCTTTAAATTACTAACAAGCTATAACGAACTTTATAAACTTAGCCAACTTATTCAAAAAAGCGAATTACAAGCTAATGGCGCGTTATTACTTGAGTTAAGAAGCTGTTTTGCTTTTATTTGCTTCAACAAAAAACAGATGATGAACATGACGACTTCACAATACACTGTTACTGGAACGATCATACCTGAGCACAGTGATTTCTCATCTGGCTGGGCGCGTTGGCAAATTTCAACACTCAACAACCAAAGCAAAATCTCATTTAAAAGTGAAATGACACCTAAATTTTGGGTGCCACCCTTTATTGGGCCTTGGTTAATAAAACAAAAACTTAAAGAAGAGGCCCTATCTAGTATTCACTATATAGAAAATCATTCAAGGCCGAATTAGCTAACAAGTTATTCAATAGTCATCCCTATTTTGATATTGGCAAATTTTCCTTATTCCACGCCAACATACCGCCCTTCATATTTTTCACTTTTTCAAACCCTAAGCCCTTCAAAATTGCTGCTGCGGTTGTACTTCTAGCGCCAGATCGGCAAACAAATACAATCTCCTTATTGCGCACAGCTTCCAACTCTTCTAATGCTGATGTAATCGTTGATAGGGGCACAAGTCGACTTCCCTTAATATGCCCTAATTCACCGATATATTCTGATTGTTCTCGCACATCAATAATAATAGAATCAGTACCCACTTTATTTTTCACATCAGCAGGGTTCAGCTGAAGTACCGCATTTAATTCAGCCACTTTAGGGAATTTAATACGGTCGTCTTCGATTTCACTTTGATTAATCTGTAATACCTCTTGAATTCGGTCCGGTAAAGGTAAGTTCAAGTTAGCCATGATCTCGATATACTCTTGCTTGCTTTTACCCGCTATTCTCGGATTGGTGTTTTTTTCTTTCTCAATAGTCGACTGCGTATTCCCCCTGTAGTCATGTGCAGGGAATACAATCGTTTCACCCGGCAGAGTAAACAATTTGTTTGTAATTGAATCATATTGGTCACCCGAATCGCCACCTGCAAAATCAGCACGTCCCGTTCCCTGAATCAACATGACATCACCCGTTAGTATGCGATCTTCATTGACATAAAAACTGAGGCTGTCGGGCGTATGCCCAGGTGTTTCAAGTACTTTTATTTTAATACTGCCCACATGTAATTCATCACCATCAACCAAACGTTGATCAACATAAGGTTGTGGAGAGGTTTCATGCATTAATATGTTGGTGCCTGTTAAACGTTTGACAGCCGTACAAGCGGAACGGTGATCGGCATGTGTATGCGAATCAACTACAAAATCCAATGTAAGCTGATGATAAGCGAGCACAGCTAGGTAACGATCAATATTGCTCTCTATAGGGTCTACGATTGCAGCTACGCCAGATTCAAGGTCTGCAATTAAATACGTTTTGCATTGTTCGTTATTTAACTCCTGAAAAAACATACATAACTCCTTATAGTTAATAATTATTTATATATTCTAACTGATTCGCTAAAAAACACCCTGACCTAAATCAATTTTTTATCCAGCCAATCTCCCTTGCTGTTAATTTACCAACGACACAAGAACGTAAAGAATAGGGCATTTCAGACGTAGAAATATCAATTGGTATTTTCCCTGCCATTATTTCAGCTTTTGTTTGTTGAAATTTTTGATCTGGCTTTGCATAACCTGCTGGAAATACCGGCTGCCCAGTGAACGCATCATATTTATCGGACGCTCCCACCGTATGCAACAACTCGTGAGCAATCACAATATTGTTTTGCTTCATATAGTCAGCCGATGAATAACCATTAACGACACCTATCAGCCCTTTTTGTAAACCTAATGAGTGGGCCAACTTAACCCCCTCTTTCGGTTGATGATATATCACATAAATATTAACATGAGCCTTCTCGGAAGGAACAGCATGCTGATATGACCACCAACGCATCTGCAAACTCCAAAGCATCACCTTTAACGTGGTTTGTTTACTGGGCGGAACTGGCGGCAAGTCAGTAACAATATTCTGCAACTCTATGTCTACTGTACTTAACACAATGTCATCGTAATGCTTGTGCTCATCATGCAAAAAAACGCCTATCTCGGCAAAGTCACCCTTCGTTAATGCCGCAATGTATTCACCCACAACCGCACTACTATCTCCATTAATAGGATATATTGAGACGTGTAATGGACGTGTCCACGATGTGCTTTCTAGGCTTTGTAATTTGCTATAAAAAGCAACGCCTATCAACAATATGATCAATAATAAAATTCTAATTAGTTTAAACATATACACATCAATAACATTTGACTTATAGATCCATAGTATAAAGGGTTCATAAGCATTTAGTTTTCAATCAAAATTCGACTATAATACCTACAAGAAACATAACGGAAAAGCAATGGTAGAAGCTTTAGCAACAATTATTGTTGTCATAATTGGTTATATTCTCTATAGAAAAAAAGCAACTTTAGCGAAACCAAAAAGTCGCCAAGAAGAACTTATAGAGAAAAATGCCAATAATTTAATGGATATACAAGACTCGGACAAAGTCTGGGGGATTTATATTGATTACGACAATGAGCAACTTTGCTGCAAGAATGTTCTAAACTTTGAGAAAAAACACTTTTCAAAAAAAACAGCTCCCTCATTACCTCTCAAAGGTTGTGACCGTTCGTTATGTCGATGTCACTATGTCAGCCTGCCTGAAAAACGAGATAAAACAAGAAGAGAGCATCAAGATAGGCGAGATGAAATCCGTTTTGAAGATGACAATGACCGCCGATCTGGTTCAGAACGACGGTCTGGAATATGGGTACATCACGACGAATAGTCTTTACTGCTTCACAGAACTACATTTTGATAAAATTTCTTGATCAGGCATCCCTGCATTTTTCCAATACAAAATCAATTCAACTGTGCAAACTCTAGGCTTTTCAGGGTCTAAAGTAATCACCTCTGGTTCTCTTGTATCATCTATAGCTCGGACCGCAATCGGCTCAGCTTTTTGAGACGTTAATGATGCTGCCACTAAAGGGTCGCTAAACAAAGCCTGCATTTTCTGCCTGAACGCATGTGGCAGCGTTCTCTTTGCATTCGTTATTGGGCCAGCAATCACCGCACCACCAAACGTATCATGCCCTTGCGTACGCTTATAAGACAACAATTGTTTTTCCGTATTAAACACCTCAAGTTGTGCATCAAACCATAACGATGTGTCTACCGCTGTTAAGCTTTTCCATTCTTTTAAGGTGATTAACGCAACTTTAGGTGCTCCCGCTTCTAACAGTGTTTTGACTGCATCTTGCTTCGACAAACCCACATCAAGTAACACTGTTTGGATGTTAGGGAATTTTTTAGTCAATAACGAGGGTAACCGGTTAGAAAACTCCGTAACCATTGGTTGTTTTGATTGTGTAAATGCATCATATGGGTCACCCATAGACAGTTGAAACTGACCAATGTATTTTGCTGGTTTATCGCCGGACACGACATATGGCCGCTCATCCAGTATTCCTACGACAATGGCATCAGAACTTTCACCTTGCAATTCTAAGGCAGGCAATTCAAACGCAGCCTTGCGTGTATTTTCAGTTAAAACACAGCCAGACATAAACACCATTAATAACACGACACTTAATTTATAAAACATTAAACAAACTCCACATTAATCAATAAAATTACAATACCGTTAGCCGGCTAACCAATCAAGACAAACTATCTTTTAATACAAATAAACTGGTTTATAATAAGCTTACTTCACCCTTTAAAATAAACACTATGTTTAAAACAGCAGATCTTTGTGATGATTTTTCTGACACACTTCAAGTTGTGTCACCTTTGTTTCAATCATTCGGGGGTAACAAACAGTTTAGCGGTATTATCCAGACTGTTAAAATTTTTGAAGATAATGTGTTGGTGCGTGAAATGCTATCTCAAAAATCCTCAGGAGACGTACTAGTCGTCGACGGTGGTGGGTCTTTACGTTGTGCATTACTCGGCGATATGCTTGCTGAAATGGGCTATAAAAATGAGTGGGCTGGCGTCATAGTATATGGCTGCATAAGAGACTCTGTCGACATCAACAACATGCCAATTGGTGTTCGAGCAATACAAACCCACCCATTAAAAAGCATTAAGAAAGGTTGGGGAGATAAAAACATACCCGTGACTTTCGCCGGTGCAACATTTAACCCTGGCGAATATTTATACGCTGATGAAGACGGCATCGTTCTTTCAAAAGAGAGTTTAATCTAACCCCATGGGACACAGACTTTCTAAAATATATACCCGCACTGGTGACTCAGGCACAACCGGGCTAGGCGATGGTAGCCGTGTTGATAAAGATTCCCTACGCGTTGAAGCCTACGGTACTGTAGATGAGTTAAACAGCCAAATTGGCCTTGTGATAGCTTCCACTAATAACGACCTTATCGCTAACCAGCTGCTTGATATCCAACATGATTTATTCGATTTAGGCAGCGAACTTTGTGTTCCTGGCTATAGCGCTATTAACAATACCCATGTTGATTTACTAGAAAACATACTCGATAAACATAATGCCGACCTCCCACCTTTAAAAGAGTTCATCCTACCCGGTGGTAATATTGCTGCGGCAACCTGCCACGTTGCACGTACTGTCTGCCGGCGCGCTGAACGCAACACAGTCAGCTTATCGCGACAAGAAAACATTAACCCACCTGTTATTAAATACCTAAATCGTTTATCCGACTTATTGTTTGTTCTTTGCCGAGTACTGGCTCGTCAAGACGGGCAAAATGAGATTCTTTGGGATAAAAACCGTCGGCAACCATCAGACAATAAACCATAAATGCAAATTTTATTAGCCAACCCTCGAGGTTTTTGTGCCGGTGTTGACCGTGCAATTGACATTGTTGAACGAGCGCTCGAATTATTAGGCGCGCCTATTTATGTTCGTCATGAAGTAGTACATAACCGATTCGTCGTTGAAAACCTCAAAAAAAGAGGGGCCGTGTTTGTTGATGAATTACATGAAGTGCCTGATGATTCTACGGTGATATTTAGCGCACATGGCGTATCCAAAGCTGTTGAAGATGAAGCAAAGCGCCGACAACTTAATGTATTTGATGCTACCTGCCCCCTTGTAACCAAGGTTCATATGGAAGTGATCAGCAACGCAAAAAAAGGACGCTGTGTTGTCCTTATTGGCCATAAAGGGCACCCTGAAGTAGAAGGCACTATGGGCCGATATGAACAACAGAATTCTACTGTTTCCATTGAGTTAGTAGAATCACCAGACGATGTATCCCAACTAGAAATATCAAGCGATTTAGGCCTTTCTTATGTCACCCAGACCACCTTATCCATGGATGACACCAGTTCTATCATTGATGCGTTACGCGAAAAATTCCCACATATTTCAGGTCCTAAAAAAAGTGACATTTGTTACGCCACACAAAACAGGCAAGATGCCGTTAAAGACTTAACTAATAAGTCCGACCTTGTTTTAGTGGTTGGCTCACCCAATAGCTCAAACTCAAACAGGCTAAGTGAAATTGCTGAAAAAATGGGAAAGGCATCCTACTTAATTGATGGCCCAGAAGATATTGATAAATCCTGGCTAAAAGGCATTAACAATATTGGCGTAACGGCCGGTGCATCAGCCCCTGAAGAGTTAGTTCAAAGCGTCGTCAATCAACTTAAAGCATGGGGTGGGAAAACGGCCATTGAAAACAAAGGTATCCAAGAAAAAGTGACCTTCTCTTTACCTAAAGCACTGCAAAAATAATTTTCTTTCGCGAATAAAAAAACGGGCCCTTAATAATAAGGGCCCGTTTTTTGTGCTATCTGAAACGTAAAATTACAGTCGTTCCCATAAAGTAGCAATACCTTGCCCACCACCAATACATAAAGTAGCTAACGCATATTTACCTTGTACACGTTCTAACTCGTGCAATGCTTTAACAACGATGATGTTTGCAGAAGCGCCAATAGGGTGGCCTAAAGAAATACCACTACCATTAACATTTACTTTATCCATAGGAAGGCCAAGCTCACGACACACACTTAATGCTTGAGCAGCAAACGCTTCGTTTACTTCCCATACATCGATATCAGCAATGCTTAAGCCAGTATCCGCAAGAATTTTATGTACAGCAGGAACAGGACCAATGCCCATAATTTCTGGTGCAACACCTGCGTGAGAATAAGCAACCAATTTAGCCATTGGCTTTAAACCGCGTGCTTCAGCCACATCTTTCGCCATCAAAACCACTGATGATGATGCATCGTTAATACCTGATGCGTTACCCGCCGTAATGGAACCGTCTTTTTTGAACGCTGGACGCATACCGCCAAGTTTTTCAACGCTGATATCGCCACGAACATGTTCGTCTTTATCAAACACAACAACGCCTTTACGTGTTTTCATTTCAACAGGAACAATTTGCGTATCAAAACGACCTTCTGCTTGTGCACGTGCTGCATTTTGGTGACTTGTTACTGCTAATGCATCTTGGTCTTCACGAGATACATTGTATTTATCCGCTAAATTTTCAGCAGTCATACCCATATGACCTGTGCCGAACGGATCTGTTAGCGCAGAAATCATAAGATCAATCATTTGGCCTGCACCCATTTTTTGACCCCAACGCGCGCCAGGTAATGCATAAAGTGCGTTACTCATAGATTCAACACCAGCACCTATCGCCACGTCATAATCGCCTAGCATAATGCCTTGAGCCGCATCAACAATTGCTTGCATACCACTACCGCATAAACGGTTAACCGCTACGTTTGATGTTTCGCACGGAATACCAGCTTCAATTTGAGCCACACGAGATGTATAAGGCGCTCTTTCTTCTTCAGGTATTACTGTACCCATAACAACCATGCCAACTTCAGCTGGCTCAATGCCTGCTCTAGCAACACTTTCTTTTAGTGTAATAGCTGCCAATGCACTAGGTGCAACAGACTTTAAACTTCCACCAAAATCACCAATAGCAGTTCTAACAGCGCTTAGTGCAACAACTTCTCTTACTCCACTCATGTTTCTCTCCGTTAAATTAGGTTATGCTTGAGTACAACCAAATTATTATAGTTGCGTTGCAACAAAAAGTCACTGGAAACATCATGGAAACCAAATACATCACAAGCTGTTCTATCGGCGGGTTACATAAATTGGCGTACCTCGAATGGGGTGATGAGAATAACCCCAATGTGTTGATATGCTCGCATGGCTTAACCCGCAACAAGCATGACTTTGATCTTCTGGCAGAAAAGCTTTCTGACACCTACCGGATTATTTGTTTTGACCTACCTGGCCGTGGCGAAAGTGATTGGTTGGCCAATAAAATAGCCTACGATTACAACCAATATACCGTTGATGCGTTAATGGTTATCGCTAGAGCTGGCGTTGAAAAAGTCGATTGGCTTGGCACATCAATGGGCGGTTTATTGGGCATGGCGTTAGCCGCTATGCCAAATTCACCCATCAAAAAACTTATCATTAACGATGTTGGACCCTACTTACCAAAAGAAGCATTAAGGCGTATCGCGGAATACGTTGGGCAACAGCCTTCTTTCGATACCTCCGAAGAACTCGGCGCATACATACGCACTGTTTATGCTGGCTTTGGCGAATTAACTGAACAACAATGGAGCAATATGCTGACATATGGGCAACGTACGTTAGAAGATGGCCAATTCACCCTCAATTATGACCCAGATATATCCAAAGTATTTATGGATAAGCCATTAGAGGACATCAACTTATGGCCTGTTTGGGACGTAATAACTCAACCCACTTTAGTTATAAAAGGAGAAAACTCTGACCTTCTAATGCCGGATATAGCAACCAAAATGTTAACCACTGGCCCTAAAGCACAATTAATTACCATTCCTAATACTGCTCACGCACCCGCGCTAATGAATGAAAATGATATACAACTAGTTAAACATTGGTTACAACAAAACCAGTAAACGTGCTCACCGTACCCATTCCTTTTGTTCTAACCACCTAAAAAAAGCACCTCTAGCCGGCTCAACGCCGGTTAGCAAATAATCCAACACATGGTGATTGTTGATGTTTGCTTCAAATAAGGCCTTTTGGTCTGACCGCATACAAACAAGCAATTCATCTTCAGCCATTAGCTCTACAGCATGCGGCGGCATTACTTTTATTGTTTTACCCCTTTTATGCACTATGACAACAAGGTTTAAATGTTCTATTTGTATGGCAGGATCCCGACAAATATCCCCCAGTTTCACTGCTGTTTGTTGAAATAGCTTTTGGTATACAGCCCGAGCACTTGTCTGTGTGATTTTATATGTTTTAACAACCGGACACTCACCACCCACTTCTGAGGCTAGTCGGTTAGTAATATCCGCTAACTTCGAGGGTTCGTTTTCATATAAAAGACGTAAATGACTAAAAAATGGCTTTAGCAATGGCGCTGTTAACGAAAAGAGCACCATTCGTGCAATAACTAAACTTGGCTGCATGGTGTAATCAACATTCGCTCTTTTAAACAACACTTCATTTGTATGTTGATTTTGCCTAACCAAAGAGAATAGCGATGGATTCACCCTGTTCGCTTGGTGAATCATGCTTAAGTTGAACGTGTCATCTCCTGTGCCAGCGATTAAGCCTACGCAGTCTCTTAAGCCTGCTTTTTTTAAATTTTCTAGATTGCCCCTACCTAATATTGCATGCTCCGCAATATCTTCAATGTTCTCTACCAATGGTTCTACAACGGTAACATCAATGTTTTTTTCAGTTAGTTTCTTATAAACAATACGCCCCATTCGACCGTGTCCGCACAAAATCCACTTCCCCCCTTTTAATGGGCAAATATTATGATCTAACACCGCGCCCGGAGAGCCCGACACCCATTCATTTATAGTCTGAATGGTTGGGTTATAAATCATCATACTTAAATAGCTAGCGAATACACGAAACGGGTCTACGACATGGATATCACCACCAATGGCAAGAATTTCGCTTTCATTTTCCGAAGACGATGAACGGCAAATGATTTTCAGACCCGGCCTTAACACCCTTGCTGAAATCGCCACCTTAAGGTTGGCGTGCTCATCATTTGAAAGGATTAAAACGCCAATACACTTTTCATTTTCGATGCCTGCATCTAACAAAAAACGGGGGTTTGTTGCATCAGCACATAGCCCTAATACTTTAGATTTATAATCTCTTAGGTCCAGCGCTTTAATACGTTCATCGTTTGACTCAAGCACAACCGTTGATAAGCCTGCATCGTCCAACCCGCGCAATAAAAGACTGCCCGTATCTCCAAAGCCACAAACAATATAATAATCCTGTTTCTTTTTAGCTACTGCACGAGCAAAACGTGCCTCACTAATAGCAGATTGTAAGTGTGGGTTTTTTATTAGGCCGATAATTTTGCCCACTGCGTACAACCAAGTAACAACACTAATATATAAGCAAACAACTGCCCACATTCTTTGTGCATTACTAAATTCACCTGGTAATTCACCGAACCCCGTCGTCGTAGCCGTATAGGCCAAGAAATAATACGCATGGAAAAACGACATATGGGTTACGTTACCTTGCGCATCGGGTAATCCCTGCACCAAGACCATACCTAAAATACAGACAGCATAAACACACACCAACACAATAATCGGTATACGCATATGGCGTAAAACGATAAAAGAAACTCTATCTAGTTGATGGGCAGGCATAGCTATAGCTGCCTATTACCTTCTCGACATTAATGTATCAGATACCAACATCACTACAGACACAACGTTTGCGATTAACGCTCCGCCCGTTAATGACACCATCATAGATGTGTTTTCTGGCGTAAGTCCTGTGCCAGACACATGCTCAACATAGCCCCAAACTGATGCTGCAGCTACAAGCTGTAGATTAGCGACCAGACTAGTTGATAATAAAACAGCACCAACTTGGGTTCTATCGCCGAGTTTAAGCGCTGTTGCAAGAAAATTCACGAAAATTGTCGCAAACAATTCATAAACATTATGGTGAGTTGGGTCTTCCATTTCCCCCATAAAAAAACCAAAATTTAACGTTAACGCCAGCACGATAACAAAACTAAAGACGACTTTTTCGGCATTCATATCCAACCCCTTATTGAATTAATTCTTTTGTAGAAGTGTACCGTTCTCTCTCTCGTTAGCAACAGTTAATATGCCTGTTTCTTATTTACTATTCTTGCCAACCTCTATTGAATGGCACCCTAACGAACGTTTTCTTTCGTTGCATAACAACAGTAAGGCTTGTCGTTTCTGATCAGAATACGATGTCCACGACGTAATTTCGTTTAACAGCCGCCCACACCCCAAACAAACATCATTTTCATTAAGGGTGCACATTCTTATACAAGGCGATTTCATAGCCATATTTTAAAATATTTATTTGCTGCGGAGTCATTTCTTTATTGCAAAAAAAAGGCCTGATAAACAGGCCTTTTTAAACTAACTAAACGTTTTAAGAAGCTTTTGCCATTACAAATGAACCTGGCGCTGGTTCAAGTTCAGCATAGTCTTTGTTGCCAAGCTCTTTAGGCGCATCAATCATTTTTCCGCCTTGTGCTTTTAACCATTTATCCCAGTGTGGCCACCAGCTACCTGGTACCTCAGTTGCAGTTTCCAACCATTTTTCATCGCCCTTGCCTAATTCGCCTTCAACCCAGAAGTGACGTTTGTTTTTATTCGCAGGGTTAATAACACCCGCAACATGGCCACTAGCAGCCAGAACAAATTCAACCGGACCTTTAACAAGCTCTGTACCAATAAATGTGGTTTTCCACGGTGCAATGTGATCTTCAATCGCTGATAAGAAGTACACAGGGCAATCAATTTTACCTAAATCAACTTTAACGCCACATAACTCAACGCCGCCTGGTTTTGCTAGGTTGTTTTCTAAATACATATTACGCAAATACCATGTGTACATGGCAGATGTCATGTTTGTTGAATCACCATTCCAATAAAGGATATCGAATGGAGGTGGTGTTTTACCTTTAAGGTAGTTATTAACAACATAGCTCCAAATCAAATCATTCGCACGTAGCATTGCAAACGTTGAAGCTAGCTGTTTGCCTGGCATCACGCCGCCTTCTTTTAATTTATGCTCATGTTGTTTAACTTGAGATTCATCAATAAACACACCCAACTCACCTGGATCGGAGAAATCTAATAAGGTTGTAAAGAACGTTGCGCAAGCAATTGGTTTTTTACGTTTTGACGCCAATACAGACATCGTTGTTGCCAACATTGTGCCGCCAATACACCAAGCAACTGCATTGATTTTTTTTGCACCTGAAATGTTTTGAACTGCTTCAATCGCAGGAATTGTACCTTCAGAGATATATTCATCCCAAGTCACATCACCTAGTGTTTCGTCTGGGTTTCTCCAAGAAATAATGTACACATCATTACCCTGTTCTAAGCAATAACGAACGTATGAATTATGTTCTGATAAATCAAGAATATAATATTTATTAATACAAGGAGGGACAATAATAATAGGGCGTTCATTAACCTTTTTAGTCATAGGCTTAAAATGAACCAATTGGATCATCTTATTTTCAAATACAACTGAACCCGGTGTTGTCGCAATATTTTCACCTAACGTAAACGCAGATTCATCCGTCATGGTGATACTGCCTTTATCCATGTCTTTCATCAAATTCTCAAGGCCATTCATCAAATTTTGGCCTTTAGTTTCTACGGTTTCTTTGAGTACTTCAGGATTTGTTAACGCAAAGTTAGATGGAGACATTGCATCAATAAATTGGCGTGTGTAAAAATCACATTTAGCTTTGCTCGCATCATCCAATGTTGAGTCACTAATCATGCCAGTCATCCAACGGCTAGATAATAAGTAAGACTGTTTCAAATAATTATGAACGGGGCTTTCTTCCCACTCGTCGCCAGAAAAACGACGGTCACCGCGTGCAGGTTTTACAGCTGATTCGCTAGCAGGGTTAAACATATTCACCCAAAGGTTAAACTGGTCTTGATAAAACCCAGACATGGTTTTAACCCATTCTTCAGGGCTTTCCATTGCGCGTGACATGATGGTATTCCACGAGTTGCCTAGCTGAGACATCATTTCGTGTGACTCATTTTTTGAGAAATCTTTGAACATACCTTGGCCTTTGCTAGCCATTCTTTCAAAAAGTTCTTGTGGGGTTTTATCGTTCATTTTATTACCTCGATATTATTTTATTTATTGCAGCGCATCATTATAGGTGTTTTTTCCCTATATATCTACCTTCATTAAAATAGCCCTACTTATCGTCATAATTCCTTTCTGCCATTAATTCACCCGCATCTGACCAAGATTCAAACACGCCAATACGTTCCCCTTTTTCAAAATAGCCCTGTTCCCTTTTTTTACCGTTGGGCCAATACGCAATAAACAACCCATGATAATTACCACTAACAACCTCTGCATATAACGCAGCTTGGCCACTTAAGTACCAAGATGTATGTTTGCCCTGCATAACACCGTATTCAAAACTCGTTTCAGAAATCTTTACGCCGGTTGGGTGCCAAATTGTCCGCGTGCCGTGAATGTTCTCCCCAAGGTACTCACACTCTTCTAAAAGATTACCTTCGTCATCTTTCTTAATTTTAATGGTTATGTTTTCAGACATATTTCACCTCTTAATTAACACCATAAAAAAACGCGCATAGTTGCGCGTTTTAAATAAATCAGCATGAATTTCACTGATAACTAACAAACCATTTGTTTATTTTTTTAACGTTTTCAAGCCTGCTTGGCTAGCGAAATAAGCTGCTAAATCAGCAATATCTTCATCACTTAATGCCGCAACGGAACCTTGCATAATAGGGTTGTTACGTGTTTTGTTTTTATAACTTTTAAGTGCATGAACGAGGTAATCAGCATGCTGGCCAGCTATAGTCGGAAACATTGGGCTAGCACTGACACCTTCGGCCCCATGACACGCAGCACAAGCTGTTGACTTTTCTTTACCTGCTTCAATGTTTCCACCGGCAAATGCACTGATAGATATCAACAAACCCAACGCAATAACTAATTTAATTAACTGTTTCATTTTCTTCCTCAATAAATCTGTGATTAGCAATTATTTGCCATCTTGTTCAAAATACGTCGCAATATCTTCCATGTCTTGCTGAGATAAATCAGCCACATTTGCAAGCATACTAGGGTGTGCACGTAAGCCGTCTTTATACGCTTTCATTGCTGCCACCAAGTAGCCAGCATGTTGCCCGCCTAATTTAGGCACGTGGTATGTAGGGTAAACATTGTTGTAATTCGGAACACCATGACAACCTAAGCATGTTTGCCCTTTAATCATTCCTGCATCAGCATTCCCAGCGGCTTGTGCACCTAAAGACACTAACATTCCAACAACTAATAACAGTACAAAAATTCGTTTCATTATTTATCTCTCGAATTAACTAAAAAAATTGATGGGTAATTCTACTTAATACATAACATTTGTGCCAGTACAAACCCGTTAATACCTATTATTTAATAGTTTCAGTCTGATAACATGTCAATTTTGACTCTATAAATTACGTATGCCATCTATCACAATTTACACCACTGCTTATTGCCCTTATTGCGTTCATGCTAAACGTTTACTAGATAGCAAAGGCGTTAGTTACACGGAAGTATCGGTGGACAATGACCCTGAAAAAAGATCAGAAATGATGCAAAAAAGCCAACGCCGTACTGTGCCGCAAATTTTTAACGGTGAAAAACACATTGGTGACTGTACCGAACTATATGCTTTTGAAAGCGAAGGTTCATTGGATGCATTACTCTCTTAACTGTTTTGAGCAAAGAAAAATCACCTTTGTTAACGCTGCGCATCGATAAATGGCTGTGGGCTGCTCGCTTTTTCAAAACGCGCCGATTAGCGTCTGATGCCATATCTGGCGGCAAAGTTCATATCAATGGCCAACGAACAAAACCCAGCAAAGAAATTAAGCTCAATGACGAACTTCAAATAAACAAAAACGGTTATCAATGGGATATTGTCATTGAAGGATTAAGTGCACAACGGCGACCGGCTAGCGAAGCTGCCCTATTATATAAAGAGGCCGAAGAAAGCTTAAATCGTCGCCAAGCCTTAGTCGCACTTAACAAAGACACCTATGCATCAACACCTAGAGCAGAACGCCCAAATAAAAAACAACGGCGCCAGATTCACCGTTTCAAAAAGGCTGATTATAGCTAAATACAAGAAGGCGGAATCGGTAAACCCGCATACTTATTAGCGTATTTTAAAGGTCCATCAGGAAACAACGTGTACAAATAAATTGAAGAGCCTTTATCAGCTCCTAACTGTTTTTTTATTGCTTGACCAAATAGACGAGCATTTGGCTGGTGATTGTATTGATCGTAATACGATTGCATGAATAGAATAATTTCCCAATGTGCGGGCGACAATATCAAACCGTCTTTTTCGGCAAAAGTTGTTGCAACACGTTCACTCCATTGCGTTCGGTCTTTCATAAACCCAAATTCATCTAACGTTAAATGCTCAAGGCTGTCCATTAGAACCAAGAACGAATTGGGCTATTGTCCGCCACCAACTGTACAAAACCATCATAATCTATGGGTTTTACAAAACCATAGCACGACGTCAATAGTAACCCTCTTGCCTCTAGATCAGGCGTTAAGACATACAAATTAACCTCATCAAATACGCGCTGTTCCATTAGCATCAGTTGATTTTTGACCCCACAATACACACCATTTTCAATGAGTAAAATTGAACTGCCTTTGCTCACAATTTGCATACAATCATGAAGCAAAGCGCCGTTTCCGTCATTTTTATTAATTATATGCAGCATACTAAAAGCTGAAGATATGGTGTGCAGTTAACATAGTTTGTTTTACCTTCTCTCTTGGCATCACATTTGAAATTTCATGTAGCTGAGATATTACAAGCCCTCTTTCTCTCAATGCTTCCTCTTCAACAGTGACACCATTAATACCGTATAACGACAACGTTCCAAACACTGGCAATATGTTCTTCATATCCAGCTTCTCAGGTTGTTGATTATCAAGCATTGCAAAAACCCCATCGCCTACAAGCACCACGTCCACTCGTTGATCAAATGCAGCAGCCATCAATATACTATCTAAAAACTCTTGTGCTTTAACATTCCCATGTAATGGCTTATCAATAATAAAAACAAGGTGCTTACTCATCACTAAGCACCAAAAACAATATGTCGATCAGACTCAATCACACCTTCCATCCACAAGCCTAACCCAGCAATCCGAAACCCATCTGCTAATGCGTGTTGGTAGCCACTTACTTTTTCAGCAACAGAGGCATCCAACAAGCCTCTACGTTGCGCAGAAGAAACACAAACAACCAAATCTATATCGTGAACTGCATTCAATGTTGCCCACCGTTCCACAATATGTCGTTCATCGCCTGGGGGGCGAGCATCTCTAAAGGCGTTGTATATGCCATCGTTATAAAAAAATACGCGATAGACTTCATGCCCGCTTGATAGAGCAGACATCACAAAATGCCAAGCACTATCTGACGCTTGATACTGATAAGGACTTGCGTTAACTTGTATGGCAAACTTCACTTTTAACGACACCAACGTATTTTTATTAATGAATCTAAATAATTTATTTTTGTCATAATACCATGCGACCTCTTTTTCAAATATTTTGCAGCGCCTTATTTAGCTTCCTTTTTGTCAGCAGTTTATTGTCATGGTCTGACGTAAGCATTGCAAATAACCGAATCAAACTCCCAGATATAGGCAACACCTCAAATATTATTATATCTGGCGAAATAGAGAAAAAACTCGGCAAAGCATTTATACGCAGTATCCGCCGTAGCGTCCCAATAAGTAGCGACCAAGAAGTATCTGACTATGCCCAGAACCTTGGCAATAGAATAGCTAAATACAGCGAGCAACCCAATCGTCATTTCAATTTTTTTGTCGTACAAGATCGGCGTATTAACGCCTTTGCTGGCCCCAATGGGCATATCGGTTTAAATGCTGGCCTTATTTTAAATACCGAATCAGAAAGTGAATTAGCCTCTGTTGTTGCCCATGAAATTGCTCATGTCACTCAGCAACATTTACAACGCGCCATTGAAGCTGCCAGCCAAATGTCACTACCCAGTGCCGCCGCCACATTAGCCGCTGTTGTTTTAGGGCTTACAGTGCCGGGCGTTGGACCTGCGGCTATTCTTGCTGTTCAAGCTGGGCAAGTACAAAAACAAATAAACTTCACGCGAAGCCACGAAGCCGAAGCCGACAGAGTAGGCGTACAAAACCTAGCCGATGCAGGTTTTGACCCTAGAAGCATGCCAGTCTTTTTCGGCCGTCTTCAAAAAGCCACTCGGTCTTATGGCCAAAAGGTACCAGAAATATTACGCACTCACCCAGCGCCTACGTCACGAATTTCTGACACTCAAGCCAGGGCTGATAAATTTGCGTTCAAACAGGTCGAAGACTCTCAAGACTTCCGCCTAATTCGCATGAAGTTGCGCGTTAAAACAAAACAAGTCCCTGCCAATGAGCTAATAGACGCCTTAACCAATGAAGCAAATCAAGGAACTGAACCTCTTAGAGCAGCTGCTAGTTATGGATTAGCCATCACATTAATGGATGATCATCAGCACGATAAAGCCCGGGATATATTAAACAAACTAGTCGACAAACACCCTGAACAGTCACATTATTTAACTGCTCAGGCACTCAATGAATATTTAGATAAAAACACAACTCTATCACTCGCCTTATTAAAAAAAGGACAACTCTTATTTCCAAAAAATCGAGCCGTTAACTTGTTAAATGCTCGGGCGTTGCTGCACGCAGGGCAACCCAAAGAAGCACTGGTGTTTTTAAATAAAGACCTAGTTAACCATAGCCCCACCCCGCAGCTATATGACTTATTATCCATTGCCTACGGCCAAGTGAACAATCCTGTAAGAGGCTTTCAATACCGAGCTGAATTTTTATATTCTTTGGGGCAAACTAAAGACGCCATCATTCAATTGGAACAAGCGTATAAAGCCGCTGAAAATAACTTTTATTTAAGTAGCCAAATCGAAAACAAAATTGCAATATTACGGGAAGAGCTCAAAGCCCCTTCTCTACTTTAACCCTCTAAAACCCCACAAAACATGATCCATACTGATACGCCGCCTGGGCTTTTAAAACGGCTCCTTGTCATAATCTACGACTTGCTACTTGTTATCGCCGTGCTTTTTCTGGCCACGCTCTCTTTACTACCCTTCAACCAAGGCGAAGCATTTCAACCAGACTCCATTGCATTCTCACTGTATCTATTCTTTGTTGGTTTTGTTTTTTATGGCTGGTTTTGGACACATGGCGGCCAAACATTAGGCTTAATGGCCTGGAAAATGCGAGTGGTTAGCGATAATGGTCAACCATTAACCTGGAAGCAGTCACTCGTTCGCTTTGTTGTCGCCATGTTTTCTTGGGGGCTTGGGGGCATTGGCATTTTATGGATGCTTTTTAATACTGAACGTTTAACTTGGCATGACTTAGCATCCAAAACCCATGTAGTGTGGAAAATAAAAACTTAAGTGACTTTCCGAATAGCAATAACAGATACTGTCAGCGCTAACAAGAAAGGAATGGACGCCGCCACATAAGGATTTAGGCCATACACAACGCCTATATTACCGAACAACCTATCTATCAAACTAAACCCCACACCAATCATCACCCCTGCCAAAATTCGGCCGCCTGTACTACCCGCTCTTTGCACACCTAATACAAAGGGCACAGCAATCAGTAACATAACAAGAATCACAAACGGGCGGATAATCTTACTGGTAATCGCCACTTTATATTTATCTGCATCTTGGCCATTGGTTTCCAAAAATTGGATGTAACGTGCCAAACCTATTATCGACAATCTATCCGGCTTCACGACAATAACATCCAAAATATCTGGGTCTAATAATGACTCAAGTTTCGCTGTCTTTAGCTCTTTCACATCAACTCTGCCATCAGATATTGTCGTTTGATGAATACCTTCAAGTTGCCACTTATTTTCTTCAAAACGGGCTTTTGCAGCATGCGTTGCATGCTTAAGGCTATTGTTTTCACCCATTTCGTAGATGCTCACATCTTCTAATTCCGACGAGTTTTTTATTTCCCTGATATTAAAGTAAGTATTACCATCGCGCGCCCAAAATCCATACTTGGTTTTTAATGCGACCTGTTCGTTTTTAGCTGTGAACTTTAACATTTGCGCAGCTTGTTCCGCTGGTGGTGCAATAAATTCACTGACAACCAGCGAAAGCACCATTAACGCTGCGCCCACACGCAACACAGAAAAAATTATTTGCCAGCGGCTAACGCCCGCAGCACGCATTGCTGTTAATTCATAATGATTAGACATGCTACCTAAGGTAATAAGCGCACCTAAAAGAGCAGCAGACGGCAATAATTCGTAAATATTACGTGGTGCTATTAACGCAAGGTATTTAAAAATAGCACCAAGTCCATATTGCCCCTTACCTAAATCATCCAATTCATCCGCAAACGTAATAATCAACACTAAAGACAACAAAAACAATAATGCGATCGATGTGCTTTTTAACACCTCGCTAGCAATGTACCGATTTAAAACCCTCATGAACGTGCTACCAGCATTGATTTAACGTATTTAACGCCCAACATGCGCACCAGCATAACCAACGCGACTATCAGCACAAGTAAATGCACCCACCAAACACCTACCCAAGAAGAAATTTGCCCTTTCACAATCCATGAGTGTGACAAGCTCATTAAATTTTCGTAAACAATATAAATCATCAGCGTGGTCAGTAAGTTTCCATACATCCCCGCACGAGGCGAAACACGGCTGATAGGCACAGCCAACAGCGCGAACGTAATAAGTGCTATGGGGATGGACAACCGTTTCTGTAGCTCGCTAACTGCACGAGGGCTAGAAAGCTTCATAAGATCACCCGATGACAGCTCTTTCGTGTCAAACGCCACCTTCACATCACTTTTTTCAGCGACAACAACGCCATATTCTTTAAATTTCGTCACCTTATAATCAGCTTGTCCAGGCACCCCTTCATAACGGTTACCATCATTTAAAATAATGAAACGGTCACCCGTTTTTTCATCAATTTTAATCTCGCCAGATTTTGACGCAGTGATGCCTAATTTTCCATGCTGCCTGTTTTGAATAAATACATTCAACATTTTGTCGTCGTCTGTTATTTCTTCAACGTAAAAAACCAAGTCACCTTGACTGTATTCGTTGAAACGGCCATCAGTGATACCTCTTATATCCAGGCTACTTTGGTCATTCGATTTAATCATCTCGATCTGCTGTAAACCCCAAGGCATTGTCACCAAAGACAAATAGATGGAAACAACAAAAAGGGGCGTTACAAACAAGAAGACTGAGCGATAAACGCGTGACAAGCCAACACCTGCAGAAAAAAGTGCCGCCATTTCATTATCTCGATACATTTTTCCCAGCACCAATAAAATAGACACTAGCAATGCCGCGGGTAACAGCTTAATTAGCAACAACACCATATTGAAACCAACCAAGGACAACACAGCATCGGCCGATAATTCACCAGAGGAAACTTTGGACAAATAACGGACAAGGCGTTGGCTTATCAAAATAACGGATAAAACAAGCATAACGCTTGCTAGCATCTTTGATAATTCAAAAACAAACAAACGATCAATAATTTTTAATTTAAACGCAGACATCAAGGAGCTATTTCGCTTATAGTTAGACACTAAAATTCGTTGTGTATATAAGCTCGTATCCTAACGGAAATAACAAACAAAAACATTACTAATCACCGAGGTCACATCATGGAATTCGTTTCAAAAACAGGTCAAATCGATAAACTCTCAACACCTTGCCTTATCCTACCGGTGTACAGCAAAGGTAAACAACTTGATATCGTCAACCAGTTTGACAAGACCATTAGTAAACAAATAACCGCTGTTTTAAAACAAGGCGATGCGTCTGGAAAAGCCGGTAATACGCTCCTCTTACAAATGACTTCAGACCATAAAACGAAACGCGTTTTGTTAGTCGGACTGGGTGAACAAGGTAAAACGCAGCCCGAACAATTCAAAAAGGCCTCACGCGCTACAATTAATGCCATTAAAGCATTACCCATTAAATCTATTTGCTCCGCATTATTAACCGCTGATGTTGCAGGTAAAGATGATGCATGGAAGGTACGACAACTTGTTCTAACATCACGCGAAGTTTTATACCAATACAATGAAACATTAACCACGTCAGCGCCAGACGCTAACGTATTAGAAAAGTGCCAATTACTAGCGCCAGAAACAATATCCGCTAAGAACATCACCAATCAAATTTCAACTGCAAACAGTATTGCAAACGGCATAGACGAGGCAAAAACATTGTCTAACTTACCAGGCAATATTTGCACACCCACTTACTTGGCCGATACTGCAAAAAAACTAGGTAAAACTCATGCATCATTAAAGGTCACCATATTAGACGAAGCCAAAATGGAAAAACTCGGCATGGGATCTTTATTGTCCGTTTCTCGTGGCTCACGTCAGCCCGCAAAACTCATTACCATGGAACATAAAGGCGGCCCTAAATCTCAAAAACCCATTGTTATTGTTGGCAAAGGACTAACGTTTGATGCCGGTGGCATTTCCATTAAGCCATCGTCAGGTATGGACGAAATGAAATACGATATGTGCGGTGGTGCCAGCGTTTTTGGCGTAATGAAAATGTGTGCAGAACTCAATTTACCCATCAATGTTGTGGGCGTTGTTCCCTCTTCAGAAAACCTACCTGATGGCGATGCCAACAAACCCGGCGACATTGTTACCAGCATGAAAGGTCTGACCATTGAAATCTTAAATACGGATGCTGAGGGGCGTTTAATTTTATGTGACGCATTAACCTACGTTGAAAAATTTAAGCCTGACGTGGTCATTGATATTGCCACCCTAACAGGCGCATGCGTTGTTGCACTTGGCAAACATGCCACTGGGTTATTAGGCAATAATGAGGACTTGGCCAACGAACTTCTGATCGCAGGTATTAATGCCGATGATAAGGCATGGCAACTTCCACTCTGGGATGAATACCGGCCTCAACTTAAAAGTAACTTTGCAGACCTAGCAAATATCGGCGGCCCCGCTGCTGGAACCATCACTGCGGCTTGTTTCCTTTCTCGTTTCACTGAAGATTACAAATGGGCTCACTTGGATATTGCTGGAACAGCGTGGAAATCAGGTGCCGAAAAAGGCGCCACAGGCAGGCCTGTCCACATGTTAAGTCAGTTTATTTTGGACCGTTGTTAACAAAGAGACGTTTGCCGTGACACGCATTGATTTTTACGTTTTACCGGATACCAGCTTAGATAAGCAATTCGTTTATGCCTGCCGTTTGGCACAAAAAGCTAACAAGCAAGGCCATAGGGTCTACATTCACACCGAATCTGCGCAACATACAAAGCAGCTTGATGATTTGTTATGGTCTTTTTCCCCAACCAGCTTCGTACCGCACACCGCGAATGCATCTGAGTGCGCCAACAATTCTGTGTACATCAATCACAGTGGTGACCCGTTGGATATCCATGATGTGCTTATTAACCTCGCACATCATACCCCAGACTGCTTTAGCCGTTTTGAACGGTTTGCAGAACTGGTTAACCAAGATGAGGGCATAAAACAAGCCGGACGTGAGCGTTATACATTCTATAAAAGCCGTGGATACCCGTTACACACTCATAAACTGTAAAAAATCATGCTCCGCATTATCTGCAACAGTTTTTACAGCGCTATAATAGCGCCTTTAAAATTTAATACTTAAAACACGATGGAAAAGACATACGCCCCGCACGACATAGAATCTCGTTGGTATCAACAATGGGAAGATCAAGGTTACTTTGAACCCAAAGGCGGCGACTCAGCGTATTGCATAATGATCCCCCCACCAAATGTCACGGGTAGTTTACATATGGGGCACGCGTTTCAAGACACCATTATGGACTCTTTAACGCGTTATCACCGTATGCAAGGTAATAACACGCTTTGGCAAGCCGGTAGTGACCACGCAGGTATCGCCACCCAAATGGTAGTAGAGCGCCAATTAAACGCCGAAGGAAAAACACGCCATGACCTAGGTCGCGATGCCTTTGTAGAACGTATTTGGGACTGGAAAGAACTATCTGGCAATACCATCACAAAACAACTACGTCGCATGGGATCATCGCTAGATTGGTCTCGCGAGCGTTTTACCATGGACGAAGGCTTATCAAAGGCTGTTAACGAAGTATTCGTTAAACTACACGAAGAAGGTTTAATTTACCGTGGTAAACGCCTCGTCAACTGGGACCCAAAACTTCACACCGCCGTTTCTGATCTTGAAGTTATATCCCAAGAAGAACAAGGCCATATGTGGCATATGCGCTACCCGCTTAGCGACGGAAGTGGCAACATGATTGTGGCGACTACTCGCCCTGAAACCATGCTAGGCGATGCTTGTGTTGCTGTTCACCCAAACGATGAGCGCTATCAACACCTGATTGGAAAAACCATTAATTTACCCTTATGTGATCGTGAAATACCCATTATTGCCGACGACTACGTAGACCCTGAATTCGGCACCGGTTGTGTAAAAATCACACCCGCGCATGACTTTAACGACTACGACGTTGGTCAACGCCATCAAATGCCGTTAATTAATATCTTCACTGTTGATGCCAGCATGAATGATGACGTACCCGAAAAGTATCGCGGCATGGACCGTATAGATGCGCGCAAACAAATCGTCAAAGACCTTAATGAACTCGGTCTATTAGAAAAAGTCGACGACCACACCTTAATGGTGCCACGCGGCGATCGTTCTGGCGTTATTATTGAACCATTACTCACTGATCAATGGTTTGTAAAAGCCAAGCCATTGGCAGAACCTGCTATTGAAGCTGTTAAAAGTGGCAAAATTAAGTTTGTACCAGAAAATTGGGACAAAACGTATTACAACTGGATGAATGATATCCAAGATTGGTGCATTTCACGCCAGATCTGGTGGGGGCATAGAATCCCCGCTTGGTATGACGAAGAAGGCAACATATATGTTGGCAGAAATGAAGCTGAAGTTCGTGAAAAAAACAACCTCGATGAATCCCTAACCCTCAAACAGGATGAAGACGTATTAGACACATGGTTCTCTTCTGCACTCTGGCCTTTTTCAACGCTAGGATGGCCTGATAAAACGCCTGAATTAGATACCTTCTACCCCACTAGCGTACTCGTTACCGGTTTCGACATTATCTTCTTCTGGGTCGCTCGCATGATCATGATGGGGCTTAAATTCATGGATGACGTACCGTTCAAAGAAATCTACATTCATGGTTTAGTGCGTGACGCAGAAGGCCAGAAGATGTCTAAATCAAAAGGCAATGTACTCGACCCTATCGATTTAATTGATGGCATTACCCTCGACGCACTTATCGACAAGCGCACCAAAGGGCTAATGCAGCCAAAAATGGCCACAAAGATTGAAAAGGACACGCGTAAACATTTTCCAGATGGCATCCCTTCTTTTGGCACAGACGCTTTACGCTTTACCTTTGCATCTCTCGCCTCAACAGGCCGCGATATTCGCTTTGACTTAAACAGAATTGAAGGCAACCGAAATTTTTGTAATAAGCTTTGGAACGCAACACGCTACGTACTAATGAATACTGAAGGCGAAGACACTGGCATTAACAACGAAGCTTGCGACTATAGCTTGCCAGATCTCTGGATTATTTCACGCCTTCAAAAAACCGAAACCAGCGTGAAGGATTCGATTGAAAAATACCGTTTTGATATGGCCGCTCAATCATTATATGAGTTTGTATGGAATGAATACTGTGACTGGTATTTAGAATTATCAAAGCCCATTTTGTTAAACGAACACAGCACTAACGAGCAAAAGCGTGGAACACGGCAAACCCTGGTTCGTGTCTTAGAAACCGTCTTGCGTTTATTGCACCCAATAATGCCATTTATAACAGAAGAAATTTGGCAACAAATAGCGCCAATGGCTGGCAAGTCGGGTGATACCATCATGTTGCAACCCTATCCTGCAGCTGATGAAAGCAAAATATCAGACCACGCAGAAAATGAAATGGCGTGGGTTATGGACTTTGTAATGGGTATTCGAAAAATCCGTGGGGAAATGGATATTGCCCCGAGCAAGCCCTTACCTGTTCTGTTAAAAAATTGTGATGATGAAGACCTACGCCGGTTGAGTGACAACCAACTATTACTCGAAAAACTTGCTCGCTTAGAATCCATAACAACGTTGGCATCAGCTGACGAAGCACCACAATCGGCCATTGCTTTGGTTGGCGACATGCAAGTACTTATTCCTATGGCAGGCTTAATCGATAAAAAAGCTGAACTAGAGCGCCTTAATAAGGAAATAGAAAGGCTGAATAAAGAAAATGCTCGCATCAATGGCAAATTATCTAATGCTTCGTTTGTAGATAAAGCACCTGCTGCAGTGGTAGATAAAGAAAGAGAGAAACTAAACGATATTTTTTCAAAGTTAAATAACTTAAATGAGCAAAAAGAAAAAATAGCTTCTCTCTAACGCTTTGGGGTAAGCTAATTACTCTCTTAACTCTGGAGAACAGCATGCCTAATGAGAAGACATTATTGTTGGTCGCACATACGCCATCGCCTAATTTAAAGGCGTTAGCCGATGCTGTATTAAAAGGTGCTCGGCACCCTGATATCGACTCCGTAAACGTACGGGTTATCGCTCCTTTAAATACTGAGCCAGAAGATGTTTTATCTGCTGATGCCATTATCCTTCTAACACCTGAGAACTTAGGTTATATGAGCGGTGCAATGAAGGATTTCTTTGATCGCATTTATTACCGCTGTTTAGAAGAAAAACGGGGTTTACCGTGCGCAATTATTATCCGTGCAGGACAAGATGGAACAGGGACAAAACGCGCCCTAAAAACTATTTTAACCGGCTTAAAATGGCGAATTGTTCAAGAACCACTAACTTGTCGTGGTGAGTTCCAAAATGAATTCATTACGCAATGTGAAGAGTTAGGCATGACCCTAGCCGCTAGCTTGGATGCCGGTATTATTTAATCAGCCCGGCAATACCAATTGCACGACACCCACAACTATCATTATAAATAAAAAAGCCAATATAAACCCTGTGGCAATAAACACTCTCGGGTTACCGTGTTGAAAGTCGCGTTGCCGGCGAGACTCTTTAGATACACCTAAAAAAGACAGCATTGTACTTCCAACCATTTGCCAAAAGGTAGGGGGTAATAATTTCCCGTCGTTCGACTCTTCTTCCATACGCTATAGCTCCCAAAATGTTGGGTCACATTTTATCATGGCAACTATCAATAAATAATTAGATTTCAACTAAACTTCTAGCAATGTAATCGCTATGAAGAAACCATGGATTTATACTTAAACGATTTAAATATACTGATTGTTGAGCCATCACAGACCCAACAAAAAATCATAACAAAAGAGCTTAATAGCTTGGGCATTAATAAAATTGATACCTGCAAAACGGGTAAAGAAGCCCTGAGTTATATAAATGAAGGCGCTCCAGACTTAATTTTAAGCGCCTACTATCTAAGCGACATGACTGGCAGTGAATTACTTCACACAATAAGAGAGAACGAGTCTACGCACAATATTTGCTTTCTACTCGTATCAAGTGTGACAGACATTAGGCAACTGGATGCAGTACGCCAAGCAGGTGTGGTGGCCATATTGCCCAAGCCATTTTCTGCAAAAGATTTAGCGTTAGCATTGAGAACAACTCTGCATCATTTAAACCCGGAAGAGCTGGAACTGGATGAAAGCGATGTGGATGATATCAAAATTCTATTAGTTGATGACAGCTCTCTAGCACGAAAACATATCAAAAGAACCCTTGCTTCTATGGGGTTAGACAACATTGATGAGGCCGTAAATGGGTTAGAAGCAGTAGAGCTTCTAAGTAACAACCTATTTGATCTTGTTGTTACTGATTACAACATGCCAGAAATGGATGGCCGAGAATTGTCTGCCTATATACGGGAACAAAGTTCGCAACAGTCTATTCCTATCATTATGGTTACTAGTGAGCACAACGATAGCCGACTAGCGGCTGTACAACAAGCTGGCGTATCTGCTATATGCGACAAACCTTTCGAACCCGAAAATGTGAGACAATTAATCAAACAATTAATTAGCTAAACGTTACAAGAACTCTATGGCAACTGCAAAACCTTCTCTAAGCATCGTATTGCCTTGCTTAAATGAAGAAGACAACCTTATTCAATTACTCCCTTTTATCAAAGAAGCTCAACCAACAGCAGAAATACTCGTTGTTAATGATGGCTCAACCGATCTGTCAGCAGAAATATGTCATCAGTTCAAGGTGAATGTTGTATCTCACCCAAAGCCATTAGGCAATGGAGCAGCCATTAAAACAGGTGCGCGTAATGCAACTGGTGACATCATCGTTTTTATGGATGCAGATGGCCAACACCGGCCTGAAGATATTCAACGATTACTAGATAAACTTGATGAAGGGTATGACATGGTGGTTGGCGCCAGGCAACCTTCTACTCACGCATCTAAAAAAAGACTTCTTGGAAACACCGTTTTCAACAAACTAGCCTCATTTATGACTGGCCAAAAAATTGAAGACTTAACGTCAGGATTTAGAGCAGTTCGAGCAAAACACTTTAAAAAATTCCTCTATCTATTGCCCAACGGTTTTTCATACCCCACCACCTCCACTATGGCATTTTTTCGCTCGGCTTTACCTGTTGCCTATATCCCCATACACGCTGGTAAACGGGAAGGAAAAAGCAAAATAAAACTCGCCAAAGACGGCCTGCGTTTTTTTGTTATTATCTTAAAAATTGGCGCTTTATTTTCTCCTATGCGCCTATTCTTACCTGTTAGTTTAATCTTCTTTTTTATCGGCTTTTTAAACCATTTACATACTTATTTTTCATGGGGCGGTTTGAGCAAGGGCAGCTTATTAATGTACGTATCTTCAATCTTCATTTTTTTAATGGGGATATTGTCGGAGCAAATTTCATCGTTACATTATCGAAATTCAGAGAACGACAATACGTAACAATATTTCTATCCAACAAATGAACCTTCTCTTTATCTCAAGAGCACACCCACCAATAATTGGTGGCATCGAAAACCAGAATGAAGCATTAGTGCGCCACCTGTCTACGTTGGTAACTTGCAATAAAATCATCAACAAACATGGTAAAAAAGCACTTCCGTTGTTTATCCCTTGGGCGATAATTTTAGGGCTTTTTAAATTAAAGTCTTCGGACCAAATTCTACTTGGAGATGGAGTTACCGCAATCATTGGCTGGTTCATAAAACTATTTTCTAACAAACCAGTTACATGTGTTTTGCACGGTTTAGATATTACTTGGGGTAACCCTGTTTACCAGAACCTATGGGTCCGTTTTTTCTTTAAACGAATTGATCATTTCATCGCGGTTAGCCACTCAACGCAAGAAATTGCAATAGCGGCAGGAATACCTGCATCAATAATCACTATCATCCCAAATGGTGTCGAGCCATCAAGCTTAGAACCATTATCAAAAACAGAATTTCTAAAAATCTTACCTATTAACATTAAGAACAAATTCGTCTTGCTATCTTTGGGCCGGCTTATAGACAGAAAGGGCGTTTACTGGTTTGTCGCAAACGTTGTTACGAAACTACCAAAAAACATGGTTTATTTAATTGCCGGTGATGGGCCAAATAAAGAAAAAATTCAATTACTTATCGACGAGCTTAATTTACAAAAAAACGTAGCATTACTAGGTGAAGTTAATGAGCAATTCAAAAACAGTTTATTTATGCATAGTGACTTGTTCATACAACCAAATATACCAATCAAAGGCGATATTGAAGGATTTGGAATCACCCAATTAGAAGCAGGAATCTGTGGCCTGCCTTCCATCTCTTCTGACTTAGAAGGCATCAAAGATGCAATACAAGAAAACAAAAATGGTTGGTTAATTGAACCTTTAAATTTCAATAACTATGTAAACACGATACTGGAAAAAGAGACTCTTTTAAAAACATCATCAAAAAACATTAAAGAACATACACAAGAATACTGCCTAACAAATTTCGAATGGCCAAAAATAACAAAACACTATATAGACACCTTAAAGAACTTGAACCCAGACAAAACGCATCGCACAGGCTTTTCACCAACTACTAATCGCAAGAACAAAGCACAAAAAATTCTCAACGTCTTACAAGAATACATTGAATCACCAGTTCAGAATCAAACTATTTTAGATATAGGAACAGGTAACGGCGAAATATCATCTTATATTGGCGAAACAAATACAGTTTTCAGCGTCGATATTGCTGACACACGGCAGTCCAAAAGTAATTTTAATTTCTCACTTTGTAACGAAGCACTACCTTTTCAAGATAATAGCTTTGATTTTGTTATTTCAAACCATGTCATCGAACATGTCCAAGATCAAGAATTACATATCAAAGAAATTAAACGCGTCCTTAGAAAAGGGGGGGGTCTCTACTTAGCAACTCCAAATCGTTTATGGCCTTTTGAAGTGCACTATAGGCTTTACTTTCTTCACTACCTTCCACATAAATTATTTATTAAAATCCTAAAAAAAACAGGGCGCTATAAAGAAGATATCGATTTATTAAGTTTGGGCAATATAAAAACGTTATTAAACAACGGTAGACTAATAAGTTTTAGTGGGAAAATTATAAAAAACCCATCATCCTATTTAATGAACACACCCATATGGATCGAAGGATACCTGAATAAAATACCAATTAGTTTGCTAGAAAAAGCCACCTTTATACACCCTACTTTCATCTTCTTATACAAAAGCAATTAGCGACTCCAAGTTGTCAAAACCCTTTCAAATAGGGCTTTGTATTCATTTATCATCCTATCTGAAGTAAATTGTTTTTCCACCTTGTTGCGATTGTATTCACCCATACTTTCACATAACACTGGGCTCTCAGCAAGTTCATTTATCCTATCGGCAAATTGTTCTATTTTACCTAAATCACATAAATACCCACCTTCATTGTGACTTACTAATTCTGGTATCGATGAGCTGTCAGTCGCGACAATTGGCAAACCACAAGCCATCGCTTCTACAATCCCAAGTCCAAAGCCCTCTCTAATTGTAGGGGATACCAACAAATCAACTGACTGATACACTTCCGCCATATCTTTATGTGCTATATGGCCAATATTTTCCATTCGTGGATGATAGGCTAACGACATTCTTCTTCTTAAGCCCGACGTATACAAGATCTTTATATTGCTATTTAACTTATCTGCAATCATTGGGAGCAAGTTCACCCCCTTTAACTTTGATAAATTTCCGCTGTATAACACACGAAATTCAGCCTTTTTGGATTTCCTAATTGGTTTGAACTTTTGCTCGTCAATGCCATTATAAATAACCTCTATCGACTGTTTAGTCCCCAAATCTGACTGAACTAAATTCGCAGTAAATTGGCTAACCGCAGTTACTACATTTGCTGCCTTTACGGCTTTTTTAGTAAACCATCTCAAATCTGTTTTATAATGAATCTTTTGCAATGTAGAACAATGCTTATGGAAAGCCGCATCCAAAACATACCCGTGAAAAGTCAAAACCAAAGGCACGTTTTTTCGATTATGAAAACTTGCATAGTCAGGCGTAGTATGGATAATGTCGGGCTGTATTTTACCCACTAACGGCCACAAACTAGGCGGGAATAATGTGCGGTAAGAATGATAAGACTTCACTTGATAGTCTTTTATCGCCTGCTCTATATTTTTATGAACAATATATGCACCATTACCTCTCGCGATTGGGCTACTTATCACCTTATATAACACCTACAACTTTATTCAATACTTTCGATAACTGGTTAGTTAATACTTTACGCTCGTACTTATCATGAAAACCTGAAGTCTCAGCACTATAACTATGTAACTTTCCATCAAGCCAGTCTTTATATAGTGATTTGATAGCATCAACTACTACGTTTACTTCATACGTTGTAACTATTTCATAACGGGCAGAATATTTTTGAATTAGTTCTTGATTATCCCCTTGCGGTGCAATTGATAATATCGGCCTCCCAGACCTAAGATACTCATACGTCTTACCAGAAACCGCCTGAACCTCTTTAAGTGAGTTCTCTTGATAAGCCAACAGCACATCTGCCTTAAGCATTTTTTTAATCATTTCAGAGTGTGCGAGCTGGTTTCTAAGAATTACTTTTGATTCTAAGCCCATTAATTTTATACACTTTGAAACTCTTTCAGGTTGCTCTCCATAAATGATACACTTTATTTTCAAGGTGTCTTCTAATAACTTTATAGCTCCAAAAATCAACTCTGGATCTCGACCCCCTACTCCAAACCTTCCGCAATAAAGAATTTCCATAAAATCTTTTTTTTTGCCACTAATAACATCATTTTTTCCCACGAAATCTCGTTCATCATAACCATTTGGTATAAACACTAGACGCGAGGCAAATTCTGGATACATTTTTTGATAAGCATTCAACATAGATGGCGTATTCATAATAATTCTATCAGCATTCAAAAATGCCCACCTTTCCACTTTAGGAAACACGTATTTATAAACAACCTTTTTCAAACGACTTCCTTCTTGATACGGATCCAAAGACCATGCATCTCTTAGGTCAAGCACCAAAGGAATCCCAGCATTTTTCTTCAGCAGCACACCTGAAATAGCTTGAGGAAAAGGCGGGCAAGAAACATATATCACATCAAAATCTTTTCTAACCCTGAGTTTGTTCCACAAATTTATAGCCCAACCGTACGGGTAAAGTTCATATGGTTTTGAAAAAGGTAAAAATGATTTTAACCTTGTAATATTACTAACAATTTCAGCATCCTTTCTATCAATTTCTGAACCTAACGCAACGATTGATGGATGCCAGCCAAATAGATCCAAAAAATCTGCAAATTTTTTGGATCTAATACTCCCCGCGATTTCAATACATGGCGGGAAATGATATGCAATAAACAATACTCTACGCATCATCTTAAAGGTCACTTAAGAATGGCCAACATTTTTTTGATATTAACCCACCCCACAATTGAATATTATTCATGTTTCTCAAATAAACGTCTTCTTGAATTGTTTCTATCTTATTTTTAAACAATATCCAGTTACCCGCAATTTCAGCAGTCATTAAAGACTGCTTCAATATATAACAGTGGCTTCCTCATTTGAATTATTTTTTCTATAACTTCTATATAGCTGCACATGCTAAAGATGTTTTTTAGCTCTAAGGTGAGCAAGAGAAATAACAGACATAATATTTGATATCCATAACCATAGATTAACAATTTTCAAAAAAAATGATACGGCCACCTATACTCAAATGCCCATGAAGCGTAACAAAGACATGCTTACCTTATTCTAACCAAAACTCTATATACTCGCTGCTCTTTTTGACCTCTACAAATTGCCGAAACAACGTACCAACAATTGCATTTTCAATCAAACTAAGTAACCAGCGATAAATAAGGTTTTTATCAATATATATATACATTGATTTATTCAACATTACACATAAAACCTTCAAATGTTACTGCTTTTCCTGACGTCAGTAAGTCTTCCATATATTCTATTCCTGACAAGTTAACAAGTATAGGTTTCACTCCTAGCTCAATAGCTTCGTATATTGCAGTTGAATAAACACCAATCACGTACTTAGAATCAGATAGAAGAGCATACAAATCGCAAGCTTTGATAACTTCCACATTTTTTAATTCGTTCAATTTAAGCAAATCAGAATATTCTTTCCAGACTGCATATTCTCCTGGATGTAATTTATACTTAATTTGATAATTTTTTAAAGCAAACTGATTCTGAAAAATAAAACTGGCAAGATCCTTCCCTATAGTTCCCTGAGATATCACAACAATTTTATTTGGGTCTTTTGGCATATTTAAATATTTGTCTATCCCATCATATAAAAATGGAAACCCATGGTTAACAACCTCTACTGGTAAACATAGCTCATCATATACACTCTTCCAGAAGTCACTCCATGCATAAAATTTATCTGGAAAGTATGTTAGCTCTAAACCCTTACTAGACACGCCATAACCTGGGTGATGTGGGGAAATAATGCCGTGCTGTAACTCGACCACCTCTATACCTAAACTTCTAGCTGCATCAATAGAAGAGGCGCGCCCATAGGAGACAACAACATAGAGTTTATTTATATTAAATCGTAAAAAAATTTTTCTATAAAATCGTTTTTCCAACTTGAACTTTATTAAATTCTTTTTTAGAAGAATGCCAACATTTCCCGCATCACCAAAATCATTAATCAGTATCTGACTTATTTGAAAAATAGCCTTATCGTCTTTTGAAGGCCAAAAATACAAAAGTAACGCCAAGCCTTCTACAAGGTTTGACATCAAATCAATATAAAACCGATTAGCGCAATTGGTCTTTTCATCATACCCACTTTCCCCAGTGTCCAGTCTTATAAAAGGGGTATTGTTTTCATAAAATGATTGAGAAAGTTTGTGAGAATATATATCAACATTCTTACCCTCATACGGTACCGATCTAGAATGTTCCAGAATGCAAGCAGTCTCTTTCTGACTAATTGGTTGAGAAATAAACAAAGGGTCTCTAAAAAAAAATCTCAATCTTTTCAAGCTTGTTAAAAGCTTTGAATATATTGACTCATTTTTTTTCATTCTATGCGGTGTTTCAATAATTTTTAATTTTTTAGCAATCCTAATAAAAATTACAAAACGAAACGCTTGCCATAGAAAGACTCCACTAGACTCATAGTTAAATAAATTTTCCCTTCTTTCCAGTCCCCATAGTTTTTTACGAAAACCTGCTAAACTCAAATCTAACATCTTTTTTTCTCACTTAAATATAATCGTGTCAACAAGCTGAAAAACTATTGAATAACTCTCAATAGGTGAATTAAACGATGAATAAATATCTAAATTCATCGTCACATCATACGTCTATGAAACAGATTTAATAACAACTAAAACCTTACCAAAAGTTTGTTTAATTACAAAGATAAAACTAACGAGGCCAATTAGTTTAACTAAACATACACTACAGAGTGTATTTGACTATGGGACAACAAATGAAGATTAATAGCCGAAAAACCAATTTAGTTTCGGCCTCCGGAATTTACGTAGCTGCAAACATAATCAATTCATTGATTCCTTTTGCATTACTTCCCGTATTAACTAGATATCTCAGCCCCTCGGAATATGGAGAAGTTGCTGTCTATCAAGTATGGATTGCAATGATTGCCTCAGTTTGTGGATTTAGTGTTCATGGGGCAGCATTAAGGAAGTATTATGATGATACAAAAGGAGAAATGGCAGAATTTATTTCTTCATGTATATTTTTGCTAATCATAAGCAGCATAATTGTTATTGGCATTGTTTCCCTGATTGGAGGCACAATCTACACCCTTATAGGTATCAATTCTCAGTGGTTGCTTTTAGGGGTGCTTACTGCAAGTGCAGGCTTTGTAATACAACTAAGATTGGGGCAATGGCAAGTAAGAAATCAGCCGATTAACTTTGGCACTCTTCAAGTAACGATGAGTATTGTAAATATGCTCTTGTCTGTCTTCTTAGTTGTTATTCTTTCCCAAGGTACAGAAGGAAGAGTAATGGGTATTTCGGCAACCGCCTGTTTGTTCAGTATAATCTCCTTAATATTACTACGACTTGACGGTCTTCTTTTATTCGTATGGAGAAAAGACCTAATAATAGAAGCGTTGAAGTTTGGTATCCCTCTTCTTCCACATGTTCTGGGCAGTTTTTTACTATTAAGTATTGATAAGGTAGTAATCAGTCATCAATTAGGACTAGAATATGCTGGTTACTATATGGTCGCAGCTCAATTAGCAATGGTGCTGGGAATATTGTTAGAAGGTATTAACAAAGCATATACCCCTTGGCTTTATGACACACTTGCCAAAGACAATTATTCTGAAAAAGTAAAAATCGTTAAGTTAACTTATTACTTTGCATTTTTCCTTAGCGTATGCGTAGCATTAACCTTTGCAATTGGCGACAAGGTTTTAATCTTTATTGCCGGCGAACAATACTCAAAATCGGTCTCGATCATTGGTTGGTTAGTACTTGCCAAAGCTTTTCATGGGATGTACTTCATGTCCTGCGGCTATATTTTTTACAAGAAGGAGACTCTTTTGATTTCAAAAATAACTTTAGTTAGTGGTGCTATAAACTTAGTTTTACTGTTTATTCTGTTAGAGAAATACGGGATTCTCGGTGCTGCATGGGCTATGTGTTTAGGAATGTTTGTCCAATGGATATTAACATGGGTAACAGCAAGTCGCCTTGTACAAATGCCATGGCGTCTAAGGTAAAATATCATGTACGTTTTAAAGTTGATATCGGAAATGTTTCGTAATCTAAAAAGGATGATTCGTACCACTTATGTTCTTAGTAAGTGTGGTGACTATGGGGAACTCATAAAGGTAAATGGACCGACGCGATTAACAAAAAACACATATCTAGGGACAAATATTCACTTTAACGGTTTAGTTATTAATGGCAAAGGGAAAGTCACTATAGGAAATAATTTTCACTCTGGGCCAGACTGCCTTTTGATAACTCAATATCATAACTTTAATGGCGAAGCATTGCCCTACGACAATACTTATCTAATCAAAGATATTGAAATTGGAGACAATGTTTGGTTAGGAAGCCGGGTAATAGTTTTGGGGGGTGTTAAAATAGGTGAGGGAGCAATCATTCAAGCAGGCAGTTGTGTAGTACGTGATATTCCCAAATATTCTGTTGCAGGAGGGCACCCAGCAGAAGTTTTCAAACAGAGAAGTATTGAACATTACATAAGGTTAAAAGCTCAAAATAAATTTCATTAATTATGAATAAAGTACATTTAAACTACAAAGGAATATTGTGAAGACTGCACTTATCACCGGTATAACTGGCCAAGACGGCTCATATTTAGCCGAATTACTACTGGAAAAAGGTTACGAAGTACACGGTTTGAGACGCCGCAGTTCATCTGATAACATACAACGGCTTAGACATTTAATAGCTGACGAACACGACTTAAAAAATCAGTTACATTTACATTATGGTGACCTAACTGACTCCACCAGTATATCTCGTGTCATTAGTAAAGTTCAACCAGATGAAATATATAATTTGGCAGCACAGAGTCACGTTCATGTTTCATTCGATACCCCAGAATATACGGCAAACTCAGATGCTTTAGGAACACTCCGCCTTCTTGAGGCGATTCGAATGATGGGCTTATGTAGTACTACAAGATTTTATCAAGCCTCTACCTCAGAGTTATATGGACTAGTTCAAGAACCAGTTCAGTCAGAAACAACCCCCTTCTACCCTCGCTCGCCATATGCTGTCGCTAAACTATATGCTTACTGGATAACAGTGAATTATCGTGAAGCATATAATATGTTCGCTTGTAATGGAATACTTTTCAATCATGAATCCGAAAGGCGAGGCGAAACGTTTGTAACTCGTAAAATCACAAGTGGTCTTGCTCGTATAGTTACCCGCACACAAAAGTGCCTTTATATGGGTAACTTAGATGCCGAACGCGACTGGGGGCACGCAAAGGATTATGTTTATGCGCAGTGGCTGATGTTACAACAAGAAAGCCCCGAGGATTTTGTGATTGCAACAGGAGAGAAACGTAGTGTTAGATATTTTATTGAAACAGCAGCGAAAATAATTGGCTTAGAAATAGAGTGGGAGGGCTGCGGAGTTAACGAGATTGGTCGTATTGCAGGTATTTGCACTCCATCAGTTCCAGCATACAAAGCAGGTGATTTGAAAAATTTAATCGGTAAAAAAATTATAGCCATAGACTCCTACTATTATAGACCCACCGAAGTTAGCTCTTTATTAGGTGATGCTACAAAGGCCCAAGAAAAACTCGGCTGGACCCCTACAATATCTTTAGAAGAAATGATATACGAAATGGTCGAGGCAGATATCAATCATGAATTGCATAAAGTATAAGAATCGCCTTCACACCTATATAATTGCTGAAATAGGTGTAAACCATAATGGTTCAGTTGAACATGCAATAGAGCTTGTCGACCTAGCTAGCTCTGCGGGAGCTGATGCAGTTAAATTTCAATCTTTCAGAGCCGAAGACTTATCGCGCATTGACACTCCTAAAGTGCAATATCAAATTACTAATACATGCTCTGGTGAAACTCATTATGAAATGTTGAAAAAACTGGAGTTAAGTAAAAGTCAACACCAAGAAATTATTTCGTACTGCCAACAAAAGTCTATCAACTTTATATCAACACCATATAGTATAAATGCAGTTGAAATGCTTGAAGATTTAGGGGTATCAGAATACAAAATCGCATCAGCTGATTTAGTAGATATCCCCTTACTAGAAGCAATTGCTGCAACAAGAAAACCTTCAATTATATCATTAGGAATGGCAAGTTTAGCTGAAATCGAATTTGCTCTAAGAAAATTTTCAACCTACAAACCCTCTGATTTAGCCTTACTACATTGCGTGTCCAACTACCCTTGTTCTGATACAAGTTTGAATCTCAACGTGATAAACACACTAAAACAAAACTTCCCCTATTCCGTTGGGCTTTCAGATCACAGTATAGGTTCCGTTGGGGCAATTTTATCCGTTGGGTTAGGAGCATCAATCATTGAAAAACACTTTACTTCAAATAAAGCCTTAGAGGGGCCGGACCATAAGGCATCAAGTACGCCAAATGAGTTTTCAAATTTAGTTAAAAATATAAGGCGCTCGGAAGCCCAACTAGGAAATCGAGTCAAAACAATGCAGAATGAAGAAAAGGAGATGGCACAAATATCCAGAAAGTCGTTAGCATATTCTAGAGATATTCTAGTCGGTGAAACACTTCACAAAACTGATTTTATGATGATTAGACCAGGTACTGGGTTGCCTTGGCAGGCGATAGATGGTTTTATAGGCAACGTTATTTCAACTGCCCGAATGCGCGGTGATCATTGTTCACTCTCAGATATTTTATGCATCAAAAAATCATTTTAATAGGAACAGGTGGTCATGCACGCTCCGTGAAAGAAGTGATCGGATCCTTACATGATTTTAAAATTAAAAATATTACATTACACATATCAAACATATCTCAAAAAAAACCTTTAAAATTAGAACACTTCGAAACAGATGATAGCTCTGGCTATTTCATTGCTATCGGCGATATTTCCATCAGGGAACATATAGCAAGCCTTAAACAATTAAAAGAGATTTCTGCAATAACATTAATTTCACCAACTGCCACCATCGCCCCAACTGCAAGCATAGGTACAGGTGTAGTCGTGATGCCAGGTGCAATAGTTAGAGAAAATGTTGTGGTTGGCAATCATTGCATCATTAACACTGGCTGCATCATTGATCATGACTCGGTCATAGGTGATTTTGTAAACTTATCACCTGGCTCAATTATATGTGGGAAATGTAGTATTAATGATCGAGTATTCGTTGGAGCAGGTGTGATTGTCAATGATGGCATTACATTGGGCAAAGATATTATTATTGGTAGCGGTGGAGTGGTCACTAAAGACCTAGCTCAGCCTGGAACATATATTGGAAATCCAGTACGGTTAAAAACGTGAATACATATATTTCCACAGGTGGCTTCAAAAAACAAACAGCCTGTCAAGCTGCATTATACCTCTATCAATTAGGCTTTAAGAACATAGAACTTTCAGGAGGCTTGTATGACGAACAGCTTGAAAAAAACTTAAGCTCTTTAATTTCTTTAGATTGCAATATTTCAATCCATAACTACCTTCCTTATTCGAAAAATAGCTATGTGTTAAATCTTGCAAGCTTTGATGAAAACGTTAGCAATCAGTCTATTGCACATGTAAAAAAGTCAATCAACATATGTAGTAGGTTTGAAATCCCTCAGTATGCTGTCCATGCAGGTTTTCTCTTTGATCCAAAGCCAAAAGAATTAGGTCGCACCATAGTAGGTCGCCAAATTCAAGACCGTAAAAGAAGCCTTGATGAATTTAAAAAACAAATAATCTTATTATCTGAATATGCTGAGCATCAAGGCGTAAGGTTACTGATTGAAAACAACGTGCTCTCACTAAGTAACCTGCATGCCTTCCAAAAAAACCCTCTATTACTTAGCGACCCTGATGAAATTGAGTTTTTTTTTACAAACATCGATGCCCCCGTTGAATTGCTTTTAGATGTCGCACATTTTAAAGTGAGTTCAAACGCACTTGGTTTTGATCTGCTTTCAGGCCTCAAACAAGTTAAAGACAAAATTGGAGGTCTGCATTTAAGCGATAATAACGGCAATGAAGACACTAATGATCCCTTTGATAAAAACTCATGGTTTGTTGGTCACATAGAAACAATGCCATACACCGTAATAGAAGTATATTCATACAAAAAAAATATACTAAAAAAACTAATTAGCATATGTGAAGACAGCTTATGATTAGGATCTTTGAGCCAAATTTAAATGGTAATACCCGCCTGTACCTAAATCAGTGTTTAGACGAAAACTGGATTTCATCTCAAGGGCGCTTTGTAGCCCAATTTGAAAAACATATGGCACGTAATACTCTCGGGAATGCGGTGTCAACATCAAATGGTACAGTGGCATTGCACCTTGCATTGTTAGCTCTAGGGGTAAAGAAAAACGACGAAGTTATCGTACCTAACATAACTTTTGGAGCAACACTTAATGCTATATTATATATAGGTGCAATACCAGTTATTGTTGATGTTGACGAACAAACGTGGAACATAAATCTAGAAAAAGTTAAGGCCGTATTAAACGACCGAACAAAGGCAATCATTACAGTCTGCCTCTTTGGTAATCCTTCAGGTATTGAAGCAGTAACTAAATTGGCAAAAGAAAAAAAAATTTATTGCATCGTCGATGCTGCTCAAGCAGTGGGCGCAAAAATATTTAATCGTGATATTGGGAACTGGGGAGATGCGGTAACTTATAGCTACTTCGGCAACAAGGTCATTACCACTGGAGAAGGAGGTGGGATTATTTTCAACTCAAGTAAAATAGCGGACAAAGCACGTGTTCTCAGAGATCATGGAATGGCGCCAGGAAGGCGATACCATCATGAGGTTGTTGGATATAATTACCGAATGACCAACTTGCAAGCCGCAGTAGGTGTAGCGCAATATGAAATCATAGATATTTTATTGGCGAAAAGATTGATTACACTTCAATTCTACCAGTCAGAATTACAACATCATGATATTAGTTTTCAACATATAGAACCAGATTGTTTTTCTTCGAATTGGGTTGTTGCAATTAGGGTAACACCCCATATCAGAGAACGTATAGAGAAAAACTTTGCTGCTTCAAGCATCGAATACAGGCGTTGCTTCGAGCCAATGAATATTCAGCCAGCTTTCGAAGCTTGTCGTAAACAAAATAATTATGATTTATCAGCTTGTTTATATAAAGAACTATTGTTGTTACCAGCCCACCCAAATTTAAGTGAGAGCGATTTGAAAAAAGTTACTAGGAATATAAAGCAATCAATGAAGATTGAATGAAAAATATTTGCATTATCCCTGCTAGGGGCGGAAGTAAAAGAATCCCAAATAAAAACTTAGCTTCCTTATGTGGTAGGCCACTTATTTACTACACCCTACAAGCAGCAAAAGAAAGCAAGATATTCGATAAAATAATTGTTTCAACCGACTCTCAAGATATCGCACATTTTTCTAATTCCTGTGGCGTCCTTGTAAATGAATTAAGGCCTCTGCACTTATCATGTGATAATTCGACAGCCGCAAATGTTATTCAACATCATATAGAGAATATACCAACCGGTAATATCTGCTACTTGCAACCGACCTCCCCACTAAGATCAATAGAGGATATCTTAGCCTCTTATCGTAAATTTAAAAAAGGAAACTATAATTCAGTTATAGGAGTAACATCTTGCGAAATACCAAATGAATGGACATATCAAAAAGAGGATAACTTCGATAGTTTCCTAGCAACATTAAATGTAAAAAGAAGTCAGGATTATACTGAAAGATTTCGCATAAACGGAGCCATATATTGGTTTAAAGTCGAAGCATTTAAATCAGCCACAACACATCTTATTCCTTACAAAAGCCATCCATTTTTTATGCCATTGGAACGTAGTATAGATATAGATACCGAATTAGATCTTTTGATAGCTGAGACCTTAATGAAGGAAAACCTTCTTCAAAGCAGCATGCGATAATCATATAAAACAACCTAGAAAGCATGTTTTACCCCACTTACTCCGAGTTTACTTCACAAATATAAAACAGCTTTAACACCGCACCTAATTATCTAGGTGTTTTCAACTATAATTACCTCACTTTATTAAACGGATTTTAACTTTCTAAAATGAACATGATTTCCCCCGTCATCCTCTCCGGCGGCTCTGGCACCCGCCTTTGGCCTCTGTCTCGTAAATCTCGCCCTAAGCAGTTTCTAGCTATTACATCTGAACAGACGATGTTCCAAGAAACACTTTTGCGCTTGAATACACCAATAATATCTAGCCAACCCATGGTGATTTGCAGTGATGACCACCGATTCATGGTGGCTGAACAGTTGAGAGAACTTGACATCACAGCAGAATCTATTATTTTAGAACCTATAGGGCGTAACACCGCACCGGCTTTAACCATTGCAGCTTTAACCAGTGACCCTGAGGCGTTGTTACTGATTCTGCCCTCTGATCATGTCATTAACAACAAACAAGCCTTTCATGACGCATTATCCGTTGCCCAACCATTAGCGGAAGCTGGGAAAATTGTTACATTTGGCATTGTGCCTACCCACGCCGAAACAGGCTTTGGTTATATTGAAGCTAATATGTCGAGTAATAACTCTCATCCTATCTCACGTTTTGTTGAGAAACCCAATGCAGACACCGCTCAACAATATATTGAAGCAGGAAATTTTTTCTGGAACAGCGGCATGTTTTTATTTAAAGCCTCCACTTTGATTGAAGAAATGAGAGAATTTCGGCCTGATATTTTAAATGCTTGCGAACAAGCGCTCGAACAATCGTCACACGACATGGACTTTACTCGTTTAGAATCCACATCCTTCGAGCAATGCCCCTCTGAATCCATCGACTATGCCGTAATGGAAAAAACCGACCATGGTGTGGTTGTTCCGTTAGATGCTGGTTGGAGTGACCTAGGTTCTTGGACATCACTGTGGGAAACAGCTGAAAAAGATGCTGATAATAATGTTATTCGCGGTGATGTGCTGCAAAAAAACTCTACCAATTGTTATATTCATTCAGAACACCGGCTCGTGACCACTCTCGGCATGGACAAAGCCATTGTGGTGGAAACGGCTGATGCTGTAATGGTTGCACACCCTGACCACGTACAGGATGTAAAATCGCTAGTTGACCAGCTTAAAGAAAACTCCCGCAGCGAATCAGAAAGTCATCGAAAAATTTATCGCCCCTGGGGTAAATATGACTCTATTGATGTAGGTGAGCGATACCAGGTGAAGCGCATTACGGTAAATCCTGGCGCGAAACTGTCGGTACAAATGCACCACCATCGAGCTGAACACTGGATCGTCGTTTCTGGTACGGCTAAAGTCACTATCGATGATGTTGAACGGTTATTGTCCGAAAATGAATCAACGTACGTGCCCATTGGCTCTGTGCATTCATTGGAAAACCCCGGAAAGGTACCCGTTGAAATGATTGAGGTGCAATCTGGCTCATACCTTGGGGAAGATGATATTGTGCGTTTTGAGGACCTTTATGGTCGAACAAAAGAGTAATGCATGACGTTCAGCACAAAATACACTTATCTACTTTCTCAAATACTGGACAAATTAACTTTTTATACTAGTATTAAGCTATTACCGAACTCAACTTAAGGATGCAGTAGATAATTTAACATGGCAGTTTCTAAAGAAAAAATGCATTTAGGTGGACTAGCGCGGCGCCTTGTCTTAGACGGATTACTAACCGAGGAAGCTGCTCGACAACACTTTGATGAAGCCCTTAAACATAAAACACCTTTTGTAACGCATCTAGTTGAGAAGAAAATTTTGGATAGCCAAACAATTGCTATCGCCGCCTCTCAAGAATTTGGGGTCCCGCTTTTTGATATTTCTGCTCTGGACCTTGAGGCTATTCCATCAGACCTTGTTACCGAAAAGCTCATCAGAAAACACCACGCATTGCCAATCTTCAAGCGAGGAAACAAACTTTTTGTAGCCGTTTCTGACCCTACCAACTTACAAGCGCTGGATGAGATTAAGTTTCACACTAGAACCAGCACAGAAGCGATTCTTGTCGAAGAAAACAAGCTCTTAAAAGTTATTGATGCGAGCATGGAAGCGTCTGAAAGCTCCATGGCTGATCTCATGGGCGGAGACTTAGACCTTGATAACATTGATTTTGAAGAAGGCTCAGATACACCAACTGAAGATAACGATGCTGATATTGATGACGCGCCGGTCGTTCGTTTTGTTAACAAAATTCTATTAGATGCCATTAACAAAGGCGCTTCTGACATCCATTTTGAGCCATATGAAAAAATCTTTAGAATTCGAGTTAGACATGACGGAATTTTAAAAGAAGTGGCGTCGCCACCATCTAGTATTGCGAATAAATTGACCTCGCGTATTAAGGTCATGTCACGTATGAATATATCCGAACGTCGCGTCCCTCAAGATGGTCGTATTAAAATGTCTCTTTCCAAAAAAAGAGCCATCGATTTTCGTGTGAACACCTGCCCAACACTATACGGTGAGAAAATTGTTCTACGTATATTAGACCCAACCAGTGCACAAGTTGGCATTGAGCAACTCGGCTTTAGTGAAGTGCAAAGAGAACAATTTATGACGGCCATTAAAAAGCCGTATGGAATGATTTTGGTTACCGGCCCAACGGGTAGTGGTAAAACAGTGACCTTGTACACTGCCCTAAATATTTTAAATGACCCCGATATTAATATTTCAACTGCTGAAGATCCCGTTGAAATAACCGTTTCAGGTATTAACCAAGTTAATGTTAATGTAAAAACCGGTTTAACATTTGCGGAAGGTTTACGTGCTTTCTTACGGCAAGACCCAGATATTATAATGGTTGGTGAGATTCGCGATCTAGAAACAGCTGAAATTTCAGTTAAAGCGGCTCAAACAGGTCACCTTGTATTATCTACATTACACACTAATGATGCCCCACAAACATTAAACCGTTTAAGTCAAATGGGCATTCCACCTTACAATATCGCTTCTGCTGTTTTATTAATTATGGCTCAACGTTTGGCAAGAAAGCTGTGTGATAGCTGTAAGGAAGAAGAAACATTGCCAAAAGAATTACTTCTAAAAGAAGGTTTTTCTGAAGAAGAAGCGGCCACCGTCAAAACATTTAAAGCGGTTGGTTGCGACTTATGCGTTAACGGCTATAAGGGCCGCGTAGGTATTTTCCAAGTGATGCCTGTTTCTGAAGAAATGCAAAAAATTATTATCCAAGGTGGCTCCACCAAAAACCTTGAAGACCAATCTGCAAGTGAGGGCGTACTAACATTACGTGAGTCAGGTCTAGATAAAATCAGAACTGGCGTGACCAGTATCGAAGAAATTAACCGAATTACAAAAGACTAATACTTATGGCTGCAACACCTGAAAAAATTACGTTTATCTGGGAAGGGACCGACACAAAAGGCAACCGAAGCAAGGGCGAAATTTCAGCTCGAAATGATGCGATGGTTAAAGCCGAACTTAGGCGACAAGGAATAAGGCCGATAAAAGTTAAAAAGAAGCCTAAAGATTTATTTGGCAGTTTCGGGCAGAAGCCAATTGTACCCAAGGATATTGCTGTTTTTAGTCGCCAACTAGCCACCATGATGGCTGCGGGCATTCCGATGGTTCAAGCATTTGAAATCATTGGCAAAGGTCATGAAAAACCAGCCATGCAAGACATGTTGTTGTCAATTAAGGCTGAAATCGAAGGCGGTTCAACTTTAAACGAGGGACTCAGTAAATTCCCTCACCACTTCGATGAACTATTTTGTAACCTTGTAGAAGCTGGCGAACACGCAGGTATTCTAGAGGAGTTATTAGGAAAAATCGCAGAATACAAAGAAAAAACTGAAATCCTAAAAGCTAAAATTAAAAAAGCGCTGACATACCCAATTTCTGTACTTGTTATTGCAGTTATTGTTACCGCTATTCTTCTAATTTTTGTGGTTCCGCAATTCGAAAGCTTGTTTACAGGGTTCGGTGCCGATTTACCCGTGTTCACACAAATGGTTGTTGCATTGTCTCGGTTTATGCAAGAGTGGTGGTGGGCTATTTTTGGCACCATAATGGCTATTATTTTTATACTAAAAGAAGTCAAAAAACGCTCATTAGCATTCAATCACGGTATTGACCGAGTGGTATTAAAAATGCCAATCATAGGTGAAATCATGAATAAAGCAGCTATAGCCCGTTATGCTAGAACATTAGCCACTATGTCAGCTGCTGGTGTTCCACTTGTAGAAGCGCTTGGTTCTGTTGCTGGTGCTACGGGTAATATTGTGTACTCAAAAGCGGTGATGCAAATTCGTGAAGAAGTCGCAACTGGTATTCAGCTACAGCAAGCAATGAAAAATGCTGAACTATTCCCACATATGGTTGTGCAAATGGTCGCCATTGGCGAAGAAGCGGGTTCTGTTGAAGCCATGCTAGGTAAAGTCGCCGATTTCTATGAAGAGGAAGTTGATAATGCCGTTGACTCTCTGGCCAGTCTAATTGAACCTATGATCATGGCTGTGTTAGGTGTGCTTGTGGGTGGATTGATTGTTGCCATGTACTTGCCCATCTTTAAAATGGGTGATGTCTTCTAAGGACGTTAGCGAAACACACCTGAAGCCTTAATATGGACACGTTTGTACTTTATTTTCAGCAAAACTTGCTGTTCTTTTCGCTATCCGTTGCCACGCTAGGGCTACTAATTGGAAGTTTTTTAAATGTTGTCATCTACCGACTGCCCATTATGTTACAGCGAAGTTGGACACATGAGTGTTTAACCTTTTTGGATCAAAAAGACCCTACGCCTGAAGAAACTGAAAGTTTCAATTTATCCACACCTCGCTCCAGCTGCCCTTCATGCAGACATTCTATCTCTGCTTTAGAGAATATTCCTCTCATCAGTTATATTTTTTTACGAGGCCGTTGTAAAGGTTGTAAAACTCGAATCTCCATTCGTTATCCAATCGTTGAACTAACAACAGCTATTTTATCTTTCTTAGTTGCCATTGAGTTCGGCGTCTCCTTTCAAACTCTGGCTTCTCTGATATTTACATGGACTCTTATTAGCTTGGCATTAATTGATTTTGACACCCAGCTGCTGCCAGACTCGATAACACTTCCATTACTATGGTCCGGTTTATTTTTTAGTTTATTTCATATTCATGTTGCGCCTCATCAGGCCATCATTGGCGCATTAGCAGGCTACCTAAGTTTATGGTCTGTTTATTGGCTCTTTAAAATAATAACCAAAAAAGAAGGGATGGGATATGGTGATTTCAAGCTACTCGCCGCTATTGGTGCTTGGTTAGGGTGGGAAATGCTCCCCTTAGTCATCATGTTATCAGCCTTTGTTGGTGCCATTATAGGGTTATCATTTATAGCTATTAAAGGAAAAGACAAAAGTGCGCCAATACCATTTGGTCCGTTCTTATCAATTGCTGGGTTTATTGCCCTAATGTGGGGTGACACTATTAATCGAACATACTTACAGTTTGCAGGTTTATAGCTAAAGATGCTAACCATTGGTTTAACAGGCGGTATTGGTTGCGGTAAAACGACTGTCAGCAATATTTTTATTGAGCTGGGCGCCCCAGTTATAGACGCTGACGATATTGCTCATCAACTAGTACGTCCTGGACAACCTGCATTACAAACTATAGTTAAGCAATTTGGGTCAACGTTTTTACTGGCCAATGGTGAACTTAATCGAAACAAACTTCGGTCCCATATTTATAACCACGCCGATGATAAAGAAAAACTAGAATCGATTATGCACCCGCTAGTTTTTGACGAAATGCAACGAGAACTTAACAAACTTAATTCAGCATACGGCATTCTAAGTATTCCTCTTTTGTTCGAAACAAACTTTCATCACCGTGTTGATGAAGTGGTGGTGATTGACTGCGACGAAACCACACAAATCGAACGCGTTAAACATCGTGACAATCTTTCCTTAGAAGAAATAAAGTCCATTATATCTAGTCAATGTACGAGATCATTTCGTATTAAAAATGCAGATGAAATCATTAATAATAATGGCCCTTTAGAAACGCTTACCAAACAAGTACAAACGCTTCATAAAAAGTTTTTAAACATCAGCACTGGTATAAAGGGACTGAATCCTTCAAAATAGGCCTCATTTAAAGACACTAACGATTCTGTGGCGAATTCAATAACATACGAACTACCATTAAATGAACGTATTCGTACTTTTTTAAGGCTCGAAAAACTCTTTAAACAGGTTGGTCATTTCTCTCAGCACGATAACGAATGGCAAGCTCGTGCCGAATTGGGTTGTCTCTTAGACATATTCACCCTGTCTAGTCGAGCAGACCTCAAGTCAGAAATAACTAAAGAAATAGAACATCATACAAAAAGTCTCGCTTTTTACTCAAATAGCCCTAATGTGGATTCTGAGAAACTTCGATCTTCCATCGAAAAACTGAATGAATTAAATCTTGCACTCCACGCAACACCTGGAAGAATTGACCAAAAGGCGAATCAAATTGATTTATTAAAGTGCCTTAATCAGCGTAGCAGCATTCCTGGAGGCACTTGTGACTTTGACTTGCCGGGTTTTCATTATTGGCTTAACAAGCCCCTTCAAGAAAGACGTGAAGAAATTCAATATTGGAGTGAGAACTTAATACCCATACAAAAGTCAGTAAATTTATTACTAGAATATATTCGCTCTAGCGGCATGCCAACCCCTAAAGTTGCAGCCTGCGGTGTTTACCAGCAAAGTTTAGGGGACCAACAAGCCGTTCAACTAATTCGTGTTTCTTTAGACCAACAATCCCCATATTTTTCAGAAATAAGCGGCGGAAAACACCGTTTTACAGTACGCTTTATGTCATTAAGAGAGACGGATAGGCCGACTCAAACATCGGATAATATTAACTTCAACCTAATCCTGTGCCACCTTTAGCATTATGACTGTCGCTGTAAAATGTCCCACGTGTCTTAAACAAGTCACCTGGAATAAAACCGAAACCTACAAACCATTTTGTAGCGAGCGTTGCAAACTAATTGACTTAGGTGAATGGGCATCAGAAAACCATGCCATACCAGGTGAGCCTGCCATTCTTCCAGAAGAACAGCCTGAATATTAACTTATAAAACACCTGATCCCAGAAACGCCCTGCCCAGCATGTTCTTTAGCTATGCTTATATCAGCCTCGCCCAAACCTCCTAACGCGTAAACAGGTATACCCACTCCCTCAGCCAGTTCTCTAAAACGTTTCCAACCTATCGGCATTGCACTGGGATGAGTGGCTGTTTTGCACACTGGCGACAAAACTGCAAAGTCCGCTCCAATCCTCTTTGCATTAATAATATCTTCTTTGGTATGACATGAGGCCGCTATAGAAATACAGCTTTTTCCCTCATGCTTATCTAATTTTTCAGCTTGTTTCGAACTGACATGGACACCAGCAGCACCTAATTCAATAGCTGTTTGTACACTGCAATTTATATACAAACGGATATTGTTTGCTTCACTAAACTTAATAGCCTTTTTTGCCAATCTTTCAAAAATAATTTTAGACAGACCGTTCGCACGAAATTGAATAACCGAGAAACCTCGGTCAATTAAGTTTTCTAGTTGCTCAAGCATTTGCTCGGGTGTTCCCATTGAGCTATCGACTATTGGATAACAGCTTGGCAACTGTAACGCTGTAATAATGGGCCTATTAGCGGCGGGGAAGCTGTAATTTTTCAACTCTTCTATTTGCACCCACTTTATAGGTTGCCCCTCAAGGCCAATAGCTTCGCCTTCATACGATTCAACTGTCAATACATCCAGCGATACACCAATATTCGAATACTGGTGATTAACTTTAATGAGATGCTCGGTAGACTTAACCTTTATCCCAAGCTCTTCAAGTAATTCTCTTTTAAGCGCTTGATAGGTATTTTCGCCAACGTCTACCTTACCTCCGGGGAATTCCCATAATCCGCCTTGTTCAGCATTCTTAGAGCGCTGACTAATTAAGACCTCTCCTTGATTATTTAGAATCACACCCACCGCTACATTCAACATCGTAGCAGCTCGGCACTCAATTGTTTATGAGCGATATTCCGCATTAATTTTTACATAGTCGTATGATAAGTCACACGTCAATACACTGGCAGAACATTGCCCTTGTGCCAATACTATCCGAACAGTAATTTCCTCAGATGACATAACAGCTGTCCCAGCTTCTTCTGTATAAGCTGAAGAACGCTGCCCTTTTTTAACGATACAAACGTTACCTAAGAATATATCAATTTTTCCCACATCTAAACACTTCACCGGAGCACGCCCAACCGCCGCTAAAATACGCCCCCAATTAGGGTCTGAAGCAAAAAATGCTGTTTTAACTAAAGGTGATTGCGCAACGGTATAAGCCACTTCTCGGGCATCTTTGGTACTAATGGCTTGTTCAACTTCAATAGTGATTACTTTTGTTGCACCCTCACCATCTCGCACAATTGCCTCGGATAAATGTTGAAACACATGAACTAACTCAACTAGAAAAGCCTCACATCGTTCATCACCTTTTGTTTCAATTTCTTTAACGTTCGCTTTACCTGTCGCCATTAGCACAACAGCATCATTCGTTGATGTATCCCCGTCCACTGTTATTGCATTAAACGAAACAGCTGAGGCGGCCTTAATACAATGTTTTAAAATATTCTGAGAAATGGGCAAGTCAGTCGCTATATACGCAAGCATAGTCGCCATATCTGGCCGAATCATCCCAGAACCTTTAGCAATACCCGTAATGGTGATTGTTTCCCCATCCAATTCAAATGACCTTGAACAGCCCTTACTGCGTGTATCAGTGGTCATTATAGCTTTAGCTGCTGCGAGCCAATTATCTTCCGATAGGTTGCTTATGGCCTCTGGTAGGCTTCCCACTAGCTTATCAACAGGCAGTGTTTCACCAATAACGCCCGTGGAAAAAGGCAATACTTTATTTGTTTTGCAATTGGTTTCCCTAGCTAACGATTCGCAACAAGTTAATGCTGCTATTAACCCTTCATCACCTAGGCCTGCGTTTGCATTCCCTGAGTTAACCAGCAAATAGCCCGTATCAGTTTCTGATAAATGTTGTTTCGCCACTAGCACTGGCGCTGCACAAAACACATTCTTAGTGAAAATAGCTTCTACACGGGCACTCTCACTAATCTCAAAAACGGTGACATCGTCTCGTTCCTGCTGCCGTATTCCAGCTTTAGCTGTACCTATTCGAACGCCATCAATGGGTTTTAAATGTAACGGTGCTTCTTTACCTACTGGCATTTATCTTCTTCAAATTATTACAGCTTGCCATGGCATTGTTTGAATTTTTTCCCAGAACCACATGGGCAAGGATCATTCCGGCCAACTTTTTTATCTGTACGTTTAAATGGTTGTGCCTGTTGTTTTTCATCGGCCGTTGGATCTGCTAAAGCATTCGCACCTGCATGTTTATATTCAACTTCTTGTTGGGCACGGCGTTGCTCATCGATAGCTTCCACGTCTTCTTCAGCACGCACCTGTACTTTAGTTAGAATTTTAACGACTTCACTTTTTAAACTTTCAAGCAGGTCCGTAAACATTTCAAATGCTTCACGTTTATATTCTTGCTTAGGGTCTTTCTGAGCATACCCACGCAAGTTAATACCTTGTCTTAAGTGGTCCATTGCCCCTAAATGATCTCGCCATAAACTATCTAATGTTTGCATCATCACCGATTTTTCGAAGTGACGAAGCACATCAGCGCCAGCTAACTCTTCCTTCTTTTTATAATCTTCATTAATATTACTTAGAATTAGCTCACGTAAACTATCTTCATTAACACTGTCGTCTTCATCCAGTAATTTCTGGATACCCAAACGGCAAGAAAACTCATCATCAAGTGCCACTTCCAAGGCACCGATATCCCATTGTTCTTCCATGGATTGCGGAGGTATGTACTGATCAATCAAACCAATAACAACGTCTTCACGAATTGAAGCAACGGTTGATGATATATCATCAGATTCCATTATTTCATTACGCTGTTCGTAAATAACACGGCGTTGATCATTGGCCACATCATCGTATGCCAATAATTGTTTACGGATATCAAAGTTGTGCCCTTCAACCTTACGTTGAGCATTTTCAATCGCTTTACTAACCCATGGGTGTTCAATTGATTCGCCTTTCTCTAAACCTAGCTTCTGCATTAGACCGGCCACTCTGTCGGATGCAAAAATACGCATTAAACTATCTTCAAGCGATAAATAAAAACGGCTAGACCCTGGGTCACCTTGACGGCCTGACCGACCTCGTAACTGGTTATCGATACGTCTGGATTCATGTCGCTCAGTCCCAACAACCCTTAGGCCACCAGCATTTTTTACCGCTTCGTGTTTTGTATTCCATTCATCGTCATTTTCAGCTTCTTGCTGTTTACCGCCTAGAACAATATCCGTACCACGACCAGCCATATTAGTAGCAATAGTTACTGCCCCCAATACACCTGCGTTTTCAATAATATGGGCTTCTCTTTCATGTTGCTTTGCATTAAGCACCTCATGTGGGATCTTTTTCTGCTGTAATCCTTTAGCCAAAAACTCAGATACTTCTATTGACGTTGTACCAACTAAAACAGGCTGCTGTCGTTTATGACAATCAGCAATATCTTCAATAACTGCTTCGAATTTTTCTTCCGCTGTTAAATAAACCAAATCGCCATCATCAATGCGCGCCATATTGCGATGCGTTGGTATAACAATTACCTCAAGCCCGTAAATTTGTTGAAACTCAAACGCTTCTGTATCAGCTGTACCTGTCATACCAGATAACTTTTCGTACATTCGGAAATAGTTTTGGAACGTAATAGACGCCATCGTCTGGTTTTCACTTTGAATCTTTACATTTTCTTTTGCTTCTACTGCTTGGTGTAGCCCCTCACCCCATCGACGACCCGGCATAGTACGACCAGTAAACTCATCGACAATAACAACTTGGTTATCTTGAATGATGTAATCTACATCTTTTTGGTACAATGAATTTGCACGTAAAGCTGCATAAACATGGTGCATAAGTCCAATATTTGACGCATCATATAAACTTTCATTCTCTGCCAATAGGTCAGCTTTAACTAAAAGCTGCTCAACTGTCTCATGACCTTCTTCGGTTAAATAAACCTGTTTGGCTTTTTCATCAATAGTAAAATGCCCGGCACCTACTTCCTCTTCTGGGGACAAATCTTTGACTAACGTATTTAAACGCATATACAGGTCACTTTTATCATCTGTAGGGCCAGATATAATCAGTGGCGTACGTGCTTCATCAATTAAGATTGAGTCTACTTCATCAATAATCGCGTAATGTAAGCCACGTTGCACTTTGTCTTCCACACCGAACGCCATGTTATCGCGCAGGTAGTCAAAACCAAATTCATTATTTGTTCCATAGGTAATGTCTGCTGCATAGGCTTCACGGCGCTGATCAGGGCTCATGATATTAACAATCACGCCTGTGGTAAGCCCAAGAAACTCATACAGCTGCCCCATCCATTCAGCATCACGTTCTGCCAAATAATCATTAACAGTCACTAAGTGAACACCCTTCCCAGGCAATGCATTAAGGTAAGCTGAAACGGTTGCAACTAAGGTTTTACCTTCACCCGTTTTCATTTCTGCTATACGGCCATCATTTAGCACCATTCCGCCAATCATTTGAACATCAAAATGGCGCATACCTAAGGCACGTACACTCGCTTCGCGCACAACAGCAAAAGCCTCTGGTAAAAGTGATTCTAGTGTGTCGCCTTTTTCTAGGCGCTGTCTAAATTCAACCGTCTTTTCTTTAAGTTCAAGGTCAGATAATGCTTTTATGGTCTCTTCAAAAGCATTAATAGGTTTGACGATTTTTTGCTTAGATTTAACATAACGGTCGTTTCTGCTACCAAAAAGCTTTTTTACAATGTTTACAACCATAATAGGGAAGGTTTCTTTAAAAACTAAAAAGAGAATGATACCGCAAAATGCGACTCATTAGGCAGACATATAAAGAGGATTTTGCGAATTAACGTGATGCGTATAAAAATTTACGCGGATTAATTTTTTTACCGTTTTTTAACACTTCAAAATGGACATGAGGACCCGTTGATCGTCCAGTAGAACCCATCTTAGCTATAACATCACTTTGCTTAACCAAATCACCGGTTTTAATAAGAATTTCTTTGTTATGGCCGTATCGGGTGACGTAGCCTTCACCATGATCAATTTCAATCAAGTATCCATACCCGTTCTTATCATCAGCAAAAGTTACTATGCCGGATGCAACCGCTACGACATTTGAACCATTCTTACCCGCAATATCTACGCCATGATGAAATGTACGTTTACCAGAAAACGGATCTGCCCGATATCCAAAATGTGAAGATAGCCACCCTTTTTGAACTGGCAGCCCTGCTGGTCGAATCGTTTTGCTAAGTATTTTATTTGAAGAAAAAATATCCAACATTTCAAGCTGTTGTTGGCGAACAGAAATAAGCTCTTCAAGCTGTGTAATATCAGTCAATAATTGACCTTCTCCGAATGACTCTACAGAATCATTCACTTCAGCACTACCTTGGGCAGGTAGCACATTAAAATCAAATTCAGATATGTCTAGTTTAGCTTTCTTAGCCAGATGTTCACCAACTGCATTTAAACGTGTAATTTCTGCTTGCATTTGACCAACGCGCAAAGCAATACCATCTAACGTATTACGAGACTTGGTTTGTAAGCGAGTTAATTCCTGTCGTTGTTCGGTCAGTTCTTCGACAACCATTGCCGTAGACGCTATGTTTTTTAAGCCCTCACCTTTAGACATCCCTAATGTAAAGAAAACCAAACCCAATAACATTCCGCTAGCCAATAGCGTTAACATAAGCTTGTTTCTAGTTAAAGAAAGCTGAAATGTCTTTCGATTTTTCTGAGAAATTAAAATTATTTGCATAGTATTTTTTTACAACAATGATATGTTTAACCTAAAATAGCCCAATGCTAAAACACCCCTTACGTAATTCCCGCAAACCTACAGGGATGGAGCGAATAACGCTGACACTTCAACAAAATCAACTGCATTTAGAAGCAATTCAGAAACAACTACCCAAGCAGCTAGCCGAACACTGCCTTCATGCCGTTTTCAACAATAACAAATTAATGTTATTTACTGACTCCCCCGTCTGGGCATCAAAACTACTCTACAGTAGAGTAAAAATAATAGATGCCATTGCCTCACATTTCCGAGACCCTGTTCAAGGTTTAACTATAAGAGTAGTAGACAACTCTATTTTTGCGTACAAAAAAAGGCAAAACAAGCCTTTTCAAGATAATACCAGTAATTTAAATCCTTCCGATAAGCCTGCCAATCCTCATGCGCTGAACAACGCTCTGAATAAATTAGCAAACGTACTACAAAATCAACGTAAATTAAACAGAAGCCGGTAACGGGTCACTATACGAAATTGGATATGTTTCGTCCTCTTCAAATGTTACTTCTTCCCAAGCATCTTTTTGGTCCAAAAGTGCTATTAACAATTTATTATTTAACTCGTGCCCCGATTTATAACCTTTAAATTCACCAATCAAGCCGTGTCCTAATAAATATAGATCGCCAATCGCATCTAGAATTTTATGTTTAACAAATTCATCTTCATAACGTAGCCCGTCTTCATTAAGCACACGGTAATCATCAACAACAATAGCATTATCCATGCTACCTCCAAGCGCCAGATTACGGTCACGAAGTGTTTCTATATCTTTCATAAACCCAAATGTCCGTGCCCTACTGATTTCTTTAACGAAAGAAGTAGAAGAAAAATCTATCGATGCTTCCTGTTTTCTTGAACTAAAAGCTGGGTGTTCAAAATCAATGCTAAAGCCAACTTTAAAGCCATCAAACGGTTCAAATGATGCCCATTTATCACCATCTTCAACTTTAATTTTTTCCTTAATTTTGATATATTTTTTTGGCGCATTCTGCTCTTCAATACCGGCAGATTGCAACAAGAATACAAACGGACCAGCGCTGCCATCCATAATAGGTACTTCGGCCGCACTAACGTCTATTAAAATATTATCTATGCCCAGCCCTGCAATTGCACTTAACAAGTGTTCTACCGTAGAAACTTTAACGCCATCTTGAATTAACGTGGTTGATAATTGCGTATCACCAACATTTTCAGCTTTTGCCGGTATAACAACGGGCTCGTCAAAATCAACGCGGCGAAATACGATGCCAGCATTTGCTGCTGCTGGCCTTAATGTTAGGTATACCTTTTCACCACTGTGCAAGCCAACGCCAGTAGCACGAATCACATTTTTAAGTGTTCGTTGTTTGATCATTTACAACTCCAAGCAAATAAATAGTTGAATAAAATATTCTTTATTTTTTTATCTTAACACACCTCTCGTATTTTCAACAAAGCCGAACGTGAGCAGTCCGACAGAACTGCTCACCTATTTTGTTCAACAACTAGTCAGCTTGGCGTCTTAAAAAAGCCGGAATATCTAAATACGCAGGATCTAAATTATCTTCTAGACCACTCGCTTTTTTTACGACTGGTGCTGGTTTATCACCTCTAACAAACGTTGGAATATCATAATTTGTATCAGCTAAATTCACTGCTTCTACCGTAGGCTTTTGAATTTGAACAATGGGTGTTACATCTACCACTGTTTGTTTTGTGCCAAGCCCTGTTGCTACAACAGTCACCCTCATTTCATCAGATAAATCAGGATCAATTACTGTTCCTACAACTACTGTTGCGTCATCTGATGCAAACTCTCTAACAGCTTGACCCACTTCTTCAAACTCCCCGATAGACATATCCAAACCAGCAGTGATATTAACCAAGATGCCTCGAGCGCCTTGCACATTAATATCTTCTAACAATGGACTATGGATTGCAGACTCTGCTGCTTCACGAGCACGTGATTCACCTCTTGCAGAACCTGTACCCATCATTGCATCACCCATCTCTGACATCACTGTTTTAACGTCAGCGAAATCGACATTGATTAAGCCAGGGCGAGTTATTAATTCAGCAATACCTTGCACAGCACCAAGGAGTACATCATTTGCAGCTTTGAATGCGTTCAAAAGGCTCATTTCTTTACCAAGAACATGCAGTAGCTTTTCATTTGGTATTGTTATCAATGAGTCTACGTGGTGACCCAACTCTTCAATCCCTTTATCTGCAATTAACATTCTTTTATTGCCTTCAAATGGGAACGGTTTTGTGACAACAGCCACGGTTAAAATACCCATTTCCTTTGCAATTTCAGCCACGATAGGTGCTGCTCCTGTGCCCGTGCCACCACCCATACCTGCTGTTATAAACACCATATCTGAACCTGCAATCACTTCTTGGATACGCTCTCTATCTTCTAAAGCAGATTGTCGACCCACTTCTGGATTTGCACCCGCGCCAAGCCCCTTTGTATTGTTAGTACCTAGCTGTAATACAGTTCTTACTGGCGTGTTCTTTAACGCCTGTGCATCTGTATTTGCGCAGATAAATTCAACACCATCTATCGCACTATTTACCATATGATTGACAGCATTGCCGCCACCGCCACCTACTCCAATAACTTTTATAACTGCGTTTTGTGTATGTGCATCCATTAATTCAAACATAATATTTCCCCTTTCTCGTTAATCAATTAATTAAATTTTGTAACCTAAAAATTACCCTGAAACCAACTCTTCATTTTTTCCCACATTGCTTTAAACCCACCGTTCACTTCACTACTGTTCGACACTCTATTTTGTTGTCCAAAAATCAATAAGCCCACGCCTGTTGCATAAATTGGATTTCTAACCACTTCATTTAATCCAGATACATATTGCGGACACCCTAGCCGCACTGGCATATGAAATACTTCTTCAGCCAGCTCAACCAAACCTTCTACTTTTGCGCTACCACCTGTCAGGACAATACCTGCAGGTACAATATTTTCGAATCCACTTCGTCTTAATTCTGCTTGTACCAACATCATTAATTCTTCATATCGCGGTTCAATTATTTCCGCCAAATTACTGCGTGAAATTTTTCTGGTCGGCCTATCTCCGATACTTGGCACATCCAACACCTCATCTTCTTGAACCAGTTGCGTTAAAGCACAGGCATACTTCAACTTTATTTCATCCGCATGTTGAGTAGGCGTTCTTAAAGCAACGGCTATATCGTTTGTTACTTGATCGCCAGCAATTGGAATAACTGCGGTATGCCGAATAAACCCATCACAAAAAACGGCTATATCAGTAGTACCACCACCTATATCTACCAAACAAACGCCTAACTCTTTTTCATCGTCAGTTAACACAGAGCTGCTAGAAGCCAATTGCTCTAAAATAATGTCATCTACTTCGAGACCACAACGGCGTACGCATTTGATAATGTTTTGCGCGGCACTTACTGCACCTGTAACTATATGCACCTTAGCTTCAAGACGAATACCTGCCATGCCGACCGGTTCTTTAATTCCCTCTTGCCCATCAATAATAAATTCTTGAGGCATGATATGAAGGATTTTTTGGTCCGAAGGAATGGCCACAGCCCGTGCTGAGTCAATAACACGATCTATATCTGACAAAATGACTTCGTTATCTCTAATCGCAACAACTCCATTCGAGTTCAAGCTACTGATATGGCTACCTGCTATTCCAACGTAAACTGAGTTAATTTGGCAGCCCGCCATAAGTTCTGCTTCTTCAACGGCGCGTTGAATTGAATGGACTGTAGATTCTAAATTTACGACGACACCTTTTTTCAAACCCCTTGAACGATTTGAACCAATGCCAATAATATCTATTCCACCATCTGGGGTAATTTCCCCAACAATCGCTGCTACTTTCGATGTGCCAATATCTAGTCCAACAATTAAATTTTTATCGTTATTCTTTTTCATACATTCAACTTTTAATTAATTGCTTAGCTGCATTATTAGTGCTCGTGTTATTCAAACTTTCACCTTCTTTCCATATAACGGATACACCATTTGGGTACCTCATATCTACCTTTTTAATTCGACTAAGTACGTCCATTTTCGCTAACGTTAATAGTTTGATTCCTGTCACTATTTTTTTAAAAGGGTCTATGTTGCCAGCCTCTATTTGTACGCCACTTACTGTTTCTGCAGACCAACTTCCATAATTCGTTTCCGACAATGTATTGATAGAAACACCCATTTCACTTAATCCATTATTAATTTGTTTAAACGATGCATATAGTTGAGCACTTTTCATATCGTCACCTGCCAAACTGGGTAATACACCACGTATTTCTTTCATTTTAGGTTTGAAAATTTCACCCTTTCCATTCAATAAAAACTGCTTATTCCAGATAGCGACGGGTTGTTGTTCAATTATCTTCAAAGAAACTGTATCTGGCCAAACCCTACTTACTCGGGCTGACTTTACCCATTCAATATGTTCTAGTTTTTCTGTTATTCCATTCGTATTCAGCGCAAAGAAACCTGTTTCTAATAATGTTGACGATGCGGCAGAAACACTCTCTTTCGACACATGCTTCAAATCACCCTCAATACGTACGTACTTAATTGGAAACGTATCAACATTGCTCAACCATGAAGACAAACTGATATAGAAGGCGAATAACACAAGCAAAAGTGCAGTTCCTTTAACTAGTCGACGCATCGGATCTGACATAAACTTACCCATGACTTGACACCTCGTCAGTAAAACTAGTCTCTAAAATTTTGCACACCAACGTTTCGAAGTCATAACCGGCTTGTTTTGCTGCCATTGGCACTAAGCTGTGATTTGTCATTCCAGGCACTGTGTTGATCTCAAGAAACCAAGGGTTGTTTGCCGCATCCAGCATTAAATCAACTCTCCCCCAGCCAGAACCCCCCAATACTTCAAAGGCTTTCAACGCCAATGATTGCAACTGCTTTTCTTTTTCATCAGATAATCCACATGGGCAATCATATTGAGTTGAATTCGCTTGATACTTTGCTTCGTAGTCATAAAACTCATGAGGCGTCTGTAACTTAATCATCGGCAGCGCTACTTCACCTAAAATAGCAACCGTATACTCTTTACCGTTTACCCATTTCTCTGCAATAACATCACAATTAAAACTGGCTGCATTAACATACGCCGCATGTAACTCCTCTATATTGTTAGCCTTCGCCATTCCTATACTAGAACCCTCTAGCGAAGGCTTCACAATAACGGGAAAGCCCAATGTCTTAGCGCAACCATTCACATCATTGTTAGCTCTAAGTACGTACCAGGCAGGCGTTGGAATTTGGCTGCCACTCCAACATAATTTAGTTCTTAATTTATCCATTCCTAACGCAGACCCTAAAACACCACTGCCGGTATATGGGATGCTCAACATGTCTAAAGCACCTTGCAACAAACCGTCCTCACCACCACGCCCATGAATAATATTGAATACGCGATCAACACCGTGCGCCCTTAATTGCTCTAAACTTTCGTTCTTTGTGTCAAAACCAAATGCATCAACCCCTTTTGAAACTAACGCATCAAGCACTGCCTTTCCGCTTATCAATGAAATGTCGCGCTCCGCTGCATCTCCGCCCATGGCAACTGCTACTTGGCCGAACATTGATGGTGTGATTTGGCTCGTACTCATTAACTTAGCGCCTCACCAATAATGCGAACTTCTGTTTGAAGCTCCACGTCTTGTTTGTCTATCACCACACCCCTCACGTACGTGATTAACTCTTCAATTTGACTAGCCGTTGCACCGCCTTTATTAACAATAAAGTTTGCATGTTTTTCTGATACTTCGGCCTCACCAATTTGATACCCCTTTAAACCACACGCTTCAATCAAACGTGCTGCGTGGTCACCTTCTGGGTTTCTAAAAACTGACCCACCACTAGGTAAATTAGTCGGTTGAGTCTCAGACCGCTTTGCTAATAATTGACGTATTCTTTCTTTACCTTGCTGATCATCTCCCTTAGGAATTTTTAGTGTTGCCGACACAAACCACTCACCTTCATTCAAATTAACGGTTCGGTAAGCTACTTCAAACTCTTCTGCCCGCTTTGTTATTAAGTCACCGTTCTTATTTATGACGACAACTGAGCTCACCAAATCCCAAACCTCACCACTGAAAGCACCTGCATTCATGGTTAAGGCACCACCCATGGTGCCAGGAATACCGGCAAGAAATTCCGCACCTGCTAGGCCTTTATCTACAGACTGTTTAGCCACATGCGCGCAAGGCACACCTGCTTCCACATACATTTCATCTGACGAGGTGAATTTAATTTCTGACAAACAACCACGAGTGTATATAACTGACCCTCTTATACCCCCATCTCTAACCAAAACATTGCTGCCCAAACCAAGCCAAACCACATTGTCACTGTTCGCTATACTACTCAGGTAATTCTGCAAATCTGCAATACCAGATGGTTTATACATATAGTCTGCCAACCCACCTACCCGCCACGATGTATAGCGCGCTAGCGGCTCGTTATCTAACAATACACCTTCCATTATGTTTGAATTATTGGCCATAGTTAGCATCAGCTCCCATTTCCTTTCGTTGTCGAGAGTAAGGAATCTATTTCACGTTTCAGTACCGCTGATGCTGCGCCAATATTGCCTGCACCCATCGTCAAAACGATGTCATTTTCTTTAATAACACCAACAAGTGTTTCAGCTAATGTGTCTATTTCTTTGACGAACACTGGTGTTAATTTTCCACGTTGACGAATAGCCTGGCTTAACGCTGGTCCATCTGATGCTGCTATTGGCTTTTCACCTGCCGCAAATACATCTAACAGAACCAACATATCCGCCTCATTCAGTACTTGAACGAAATCTTCAAATAGGTCGTGCGTTCTTGAATAACGGTGGGGTTGAAAAACCAATACAATTCTTTTATCTGGCCAACCGTCTTTAACGGCGTCCAACGTTGCCATCACTTCTCGCGGATGATGCCCGTAATCATCCACCAGTAATGCCGACCCATTTTCTAATGCTATCTCTCCATTAACCTGGAACCTACGACCAACGCCTTTAAACTGTTCGAGCCCCAATTTAATCGCTTCGTCAGACACACCCAGCTCGCTAGCTACCGAAATAGCCGCTAACGCATTTAACACGTTATGCTTGCCTGGCATATTCAAGGTGATTGACAAGGGCTCAGTTTTACCCAGTCTTTTAAGCTTGAAGTGCGTATGAAAACCCATTTGGCGAATATCTAACGCCTGGAAATCAGCATCATGCTCAATGCCGTAGCTAATAATAGGTTTGCCTATTAATGGCGCTAATTCGCGTATATTCTCATCATCAGTGCATAAAACAGCTAATCCATAAAAAGGTAGCTGGTGAAGAAATTGCTTAAACGCATCTTTAACTTGTTGGAACTCTCCGCCATACGTTTCCATATGATCTTGATCAATATTGGTCACAATCGCAATCATTGGCTGTAAGTGTAAGAATGAAGCGTCACTCTCATCTGCCTCTGCCACCAAATAATGGCTTTCGCCCAACTTTGCATTGGTACCCGCACTATTAAGTAAGCCGCCAATAACAAACGTAGGGTCCAACTCACCTTCGGTCATTAACATTGCCAGCAAACTGGTTGTTGTTGTTTTACCATGCGTTCCTGCAACTGCAATACCAAACCTGAAGCGCATAAGTTCCGCTAACATTTCTGCACGGCGAATCACGGGAATTTTTTGTTCTGCGGCGGCATTTACTTCAATATTTTCTTTACTAACAGCGGTTGATGTCACCACTACGTCGCAACCTTTCACATTCTCAGCATCATGACCAATAAATACGTTGGCGCCTTGCTTGCTTAAATGGGCCGTCATTTTATTTTCTCGCATATCCGAACCCGATACGTCGTAACCAAGGTTAATTAAAACCTCAGCTATACCACTCATTCCTGCGCCACCAATACCAACAAAATGAACCTTTTTAAGCTTTCCAAACCCTAAATGTGCCGAGTAATGCTTATGTGTATCTGGCATCATAAAACCACCTTTAAACATTGATTTGCAACGGTTGCTGTCGCTTTCGGCATAGCTAATTTAGTCGCCTTGTCGCTCATGTTGGTTAATTGCTTAGGGTTTCTTAATAATTCAAGTAACTGCTGTGCCAAGACATCTGACGTTAAATTCTTTTGAGGGAGGTGAATAGCGGCTCCTGATTCAGATAGGTACTCTGCATTTTTGGTCTGATGGTCATCAATAGCACTTGGAAGCGGCACTAATACCGAAGGCAAACCCATTACCGCGATTTCACTGATAGTCATTGCTCCCGCTCTACAAATAACAACATCTGCCCAAGAATAAGCACTTTCCATATCCTCAATAAAGCTCGTTACCTCTGCTTTAACCGATACTTCTTCATACTGTTGTTTAGCGAGAGCTAACGTCTTTTTCCCCGCTTGGTGAATAACGTTTATATCCACCTCTTTTTGCACTTCACACAAAGACATTGGCACACATTCATTTAATGCCTTGGCGCCCAAGCTTCCTCCTAAAATAAGGATATTTCGTTCTGGCGATTGCTGTTTCTTAGGTCCTTTTTGCAACCCTTCTCTGAGTGGGTTTCCTGTACATAATGCAGCCACATCAGGCGTAAAACTCTTAGGGAATGCCTCTAACACTCTAGTGGCGAGCCTTTTTAATAGTCGGTTCGTCGTACCTGGCACTCTATTTTGTTCATGTATAACCAAAGGTTTCCGGTGCACCCAACTCATCAACCCACCAGGCCCTGATGCAAATCCACCAAAACCTAACACGACGTCTGGTTGGCGTTGACGAATAATAGTAGACGCCTGCACACAAGCCTTCATCAACATAAATGGGGCCATTAAAATACTGAAACCACCTTTACCTCTCAAACCGGTAACATTTAACCAATCAATTGCTATGCCAGCTTCAGGAACTAGCTTAGCTTCAATGCCATTTTTAGTACCTAACCAACTCACTGAGTGTCCAGCCTTTCGCAAATACTCTGCTACTGCTAATCCTGGGAACACATGCCCGCCTGTTCCACCAGCCATAATCATTACGCGTATTGCCATGGCCCACTCCTTTTTATTTGGTTCTCATGGTCAAGTTTCGTTTCGTGGTTTATCCGGCATAACAGCCCAACGACCATACACATAACAACCATGCTGCTACCGCCATAACTCATCAACGGCAACGTTAACCCTTTAGTTGGTAATGCCCCCATATTGACCGCTATATTTACAAAAGCTTGTAAGCCAACCCAAACACCCAATCCGTAAGCCATTAAAGAATAAAACCTTAAATTCAACCGCTCAGCCGCTTTACCCATTTGAAAGGCACGCCAAACAAACAAACCAAATAATAAAATGACCAAACATGACCCCAATAAGCCTAGCTCTTCACCCAACACGGCAAAAATAAAATCGGTATGCGCTTCGGGCAAGTAAAACAACTTCTGAATACTGCTGCCCAAACCCACGCCAAGCCATTCCCCTCTGCCCATCGCAATTAATGATTGCACCAGTTGAAAACCCGAGTCTAATGGGTCTGCCCAAGGGTCAATAAACGCCATTACGCGCTCCATACGATAAGGTGACGAAACAATAGCTACCACACCTAGCACCATCCCAAACAGCACCAAGGTTAAAAATTCAATAAGCTTTGCGCCACCCAAAAACATCATACAAATAACAGTGAAGGCAATAACAAAGGTGGCACCAAAATCAGGTTCTAACATCAGCAAACCAAACACTAAACCTAACGGTAATACTGGTTTCATCACACCTAATATTGACTTTCGCACCATATCTACATGCCGAGTCAAGAAACCAGCCATATAAATAACGCTAATAAATTTAACTAACTCTGACACCTGAACTCGCGCAACACCTAGGTTTACCCAGCGGTAACTACCATTCACTTTTACGCCCAGGCCCGGTATGAATACAAGCACTAACAAGCCTAATGCCACCAAAATCAAACTTGGGCCGCTTTTTTCCCATACGCTTAAAGGCGTTTTAGCCAAAACAAACGCCATCACTAATCCCAATACAATGTGCACAAACTGGCGCAACGGGTAATGCGTTATATTGGTATATACTCTTTCGCCTAAGTGCAAGGATGCAGACACCACCATCACATAACCCAGCGCTAATAAACTTAAGGCCGAAAACAAAAACCAGCCATCAACATAGTAAGGTTGGCGGCGAGTCAAATATGCCGAATGCTCTTGGTTGCCCATCGCTACACTCATCCGTGCAACCTCTCAACAGCGGCCACAAAACGTTCTCCACGCTCTTGGTAATTAGCAAATTGATCTAATGAAGCGCAAGCAGGTGACAATAAAATAGTATCGCCTTGCTTCGCCAATTTATCTGCCAATTGAACTGCTTGTTCAATTGAATCAACAAACGTACAACTCACATCATTTACTGCCTGCTCTTTGAGCACAGGCCCATCCCGCCCCATTAACACGACATGTACCACATGATGTTGAATGGCATTTTTGAGTAAGCTAAAGTCAGCGCCTTTTGCATCCCCTCCAGCTATCAATATAATGGAGCCTTTCAACCCTTCTATTGCTGCTAAGGTCGCACCAGGGTTGGTGGCTTTTGAATCATTTATCCAAACCCGTCCGTTACTTTCTGCCACCCATTGTGTTCTATGCGCCAATCCAGCGAACTCCTTTAATGCTTGTTTCTGACCTGTCACGGGGATTTTCAAAACATCTGCCATTGCAATAGCGGCCAGTGCATTCTGAATATTATGAGAACCCTTTATTTTTAATTCTGGCACTGGCATTACGTATTCATCACCCTTAACCAAATAGTCAACATTCTCTTTAGCCATCACGCCGTAGTGCTCTGCCTCAGGCGCATCTAGGCCAAATGTAATACCTGCTCTAGTTTCATCTTGCATCGCCATCACAACGTCATCTGCACGATTCAATACAATTGCACCATTGCCCCGAAACACAGACGCCTTCACTTTTGCATATGCAGCCATATCTTCATAACGATCCATATGGTCCGCACTGATGTTTAATACGGTTGCGACAGAAGCATTAAGCTGGGTTGTTCTTTCTAATTGAAAACTAGACAGTTCCAAAATATACAAATCAGGCGTTTTTTCAGTTATTAAATCTAAGGCTGCCGTACCAAGATTGCCGCCAACTCGTACATCAAGCTTTGACGCCTCAGCCATCAATCCCAACAAGGTTGTTACCGTGCTTTTACCATTCGACCCCGTTATACAAGCAACCGGCGCATCTGCGCACGCTGCAAAAATATCTATATCACCCAAAATATGTGCACCGCGTTGAGTTGCCTTCACAATATCTTTTTGCTCAAGACTAATTCCCGGACTTACCACTAGGTGAGTTGCCGCTTCAAATGCCTCTTCATCGAAACCACCCGTAAACACAGCCATTTCTTCAACGGACTCTTCTAGCTCTTTTAACCCTGGCGGAGCTTTTCTACTATCCACAATTGCCGACTGAATTTGGTGTTTATTAAGAAAACGTGCAACTGATAGTCCCGTCACACCCAAACCAACGATCAACACACGTGCAGCCGCATCCGTTAAACCTAATTCGGTTAAACCTTGATGCTGTTCAGTTGCTACATTTTTCATCGCTATGCCCACCTTTTATCTAATCTTCAAGGTTGATAAGCCGATCAAAACCAAAATAACGGTAATAATCCAAAAACGAACAATAATCCGCGGCTCTGGCCACCCTTTCAACTCAAAGTGGTGGTGAATAGGCGCCATTCTAAAGATTCGCTTACCTGTCAACTTAAATGAGACCACTTGAATCATCACTGACAACGTTTCCATTACAAAAACCCCACCCATAATGACCAATACCAGCTCTTGCCTCACTAACACCGCTAGCAACCCAAGCGCTGCGCCTAAAGCTAGCGCGCCCACATCACCCATAAAGACCATTGCTGGGTAAGCGTTAAACCATAAAAACCCCATGCCTGCGCCGACAATAGCGCCACAGAAAACCACCAACTCACCCGCCTCTCTGAGATGAGGAATTGATAAATATTCCGCAAATTTATAATTTCCTGATAAATACGCAAAAATGGCTAGTGCACCCGCCACCAAAACCGTCGGCATAATAGCCAGACCATCTAGCCCATCTGTTAAATTAACCGCATTACTCGTTCCTACTACTACAAAGTAAGTCAAAGGAATAAACAACCAACCCAGTTGGAAGCTGACATCCTTAAAGAAAGGCACATACAACGTCGTTTCAACGGGCGATGCCGCGGTGTAATACAGAAACAGCGCAACACCTAAGCCTACAATTGATTGCCCTAAATATTTTTTACCAGCCGACAAGCCTTTTGGGTTTTGCAACGCAACTTTTTTATAATCATCAATGAACCCAATGACGCCAAACAACATCGTCACTATCAGCACCGCCCACACATATCGATTACTTAAATCCGCCCATAACAGCGTACTTAAAGCGATTGCCACTAAAATCAATGTACCGCCCATTGTCGGCGTACCCGCTTTAGTGAAATGTGACTCCGGCCCATCATCTCTAATGGCTTGACCTACCTTATGATAAGTCAACCGACGTATCATCGTCGGCCCTACCAGAAACGCAATAAACAAAGCGGTTAGCGTACCCAAAATGGAACGAAGCGTCAGGTACTGAAAAACCTGAAAGCCACTTTCATACTGTGTAAGCCACTCTGATAACATTAACAACATGGCGTTTCCTCCTGCTTAACCAACTGACCGACCACGTCTTCAAGCCCTTGAGAGCGAGAGCCTTTGACTAACACAACACAATCTATCTCTAAATCACGTTTGACTGCACCAGACAATGCTGCCTTACTTGTAAAGTGCTCAGCAACCACGCGCTTCCCCTCTTCACGTGAATTAAGTGCTTCCACTGTCAATTTCATATACTCCCCGACTGCAAAAACTCTTTCCACTTTTTCATTTGCTATTAAGCCAGCTAACTGCTGATGAATATCAGCCGCGCTCTTACCCAATTCCGCAAAATCACCAAGCACTAACCAAACAGGCTTATCTAAGCCGACAACACAAGACAACGCCGCTTTAAAAGAGGTCGGGCTCGCGTTATAGCAGTCGTTTACAATTAACGAATCGTTCACTCCAACTAGCGGCTGCATCCGCCCAGCAACGGGCTCTACCTTTGCTAACCCCGTTGCAATGTCTGGCAACGAAACACCTAGCGCTATCGCAAGACTAGCCGCTGCTAATGCATTCAAAACATTGTGATCACCCAATAGGTTGAGCTGAACATCTACAAATTGTTGTTGGTAATGTAATGTGAATGATATCTCGAACCTGCCACCAATCAGTTGACTACGAACGTTTGATTGCTCCGACCAAACCGATGCATTATCTGACCAACCAAAACTAAGCACCGACCTATCAACAGCTTTCTCTAAACAAGTCTCATACCAAGCATCTTCCTGATTCAAAATCGCAACGCCGTTCGCAGATAAACCTTCTACAATCTCCGCTTTAGCATTAGCAATACCTTCCACACTCCCAAAACCTTCTAAATGAGCTTCGCCAATATTGTTGATAACTGAGAAATTTGGTTTTGCAAGCTCACATAAATACGCTATTTCGCCCGCATGGCTCGCACCCATTTCTATGATGGCTACTTGGTGCTCCTTTGTTAGACGCAGTAACGTTAACGGCACGCCAATATGGTTGTTCAAATTTCCTTCAGTGGCCAGTACGTTGAAAGATTGCTTTAGAATCGCCAACAGCATCTCTTTGACACTGGTCTTACCATTGCTTCCCGTGATTGCAACAACTGGCGCATCAGCTTTCATTCGAACGGCTTGTGCTAATTTGCCTAACGCTGCCGTTGTGTCATCAACCAACACAGTTGGCAACACGTCGCAATCTTTACTGACCACTGCAGCAACCGCCCCACTTGCTTTGGCATTTTCAATAAAATCATTGGCGTCATAACTGTCGCCCTTTAGAACAAAGAACAAATCCCCTTTTTGCAACGACCGCGTGTCTGTACAAATGTTGGAAAAACTTACGTTTTCACCTTTCAATGACCCGTTTACAACGTGTGCTAATTGCCGTAAATCCATAGCGCCCATCATTACACGCCTCCTTTTAAACGGCGTTGAAGCGCTGAACGCACAACATCAGCATCATTAAAAGGTAGCTTTTTATCTGCTATAAGCTGAAAGCCCTCATGGCCTTTCCCCGCGACAACCACAACGTCATCCGCCGATGCCGAGTTAACAGCTTTATTGATAGCACTTTCTCTATCTAAAAGAACCTCAGCTTCTGCTCCCGCGCCAAGCATTATTTCTTCAGCAATTTTCTCAGCATTCTCATGACGAGGATTATCATTAGTCACGATAATTGAGTCCGCATGAGCATCTGCTACCTGACCCATCAATGTTCTTTTACTCGAATCCCTATCGCCACCACAACCAAACACCACCATTAACCTACCATCACAATGCTCACGCACACTCTTTAACACCGACGCCAACGCATCAGGTGTATGAGCAAAATCAACGATCACCAAAGGCAATGAATCATCAAGCGAAATACACTCCATTCGCCCAGGTATACTTTCGAGACCTTCGACCGCCTCTATCGCCTCTTGCACCCCCCAACCTTGAGCAAACAAAATAGCCAGTGTTGCAGTAACATTATCAATATTAAAACGGCCCAGTAAATCAGTACGGACATCATATTGCCGACCTTGGAAGTTTAGTGAAAAACGCAACCCATCTTTATCAACAACTTCATTTGTAATATGCAAAAGCGCGTTCACTCTTTCATTTACCTTCGACAAACGCGTATAACCCAACAGCGTTACTGGTGAAGCAAGCGTTTTTACTATGACTGAGCTGTAGCTATCATCCAAATTAACCACAGCAAACTTCAACGTTGGGCTTTTAAATAATGTTAACTTGGCCTCACCGTACGCTTCCATTGACCCATGATAATCAAGATGGTCGTGTGTTAAATTCGTAAACACCGCCCCATCAAACTCTACCGCAGCAACCCGATGTTGCTGCAAACCATGCGACGATACTTCCATCGCTATTGCTTGCGCCTTCTCATTGACCAATTGAGATAAACCACACTGAACAGACACCGCATCTGGCGTCGTATTAACCGTCTTAGTCAAACGCCCCAAAAAGCCCCAGCCAAGCGTTCCAATCACCCCACATGGCTGACGTATACCCATTGCTTGAGCCATAAAGTGGCTAATCGATGTTTTACCATTAGTCCCAGTAATTCCAACAACAGAAGTCTCTTTTGACGGATACTGATAAAAACGGGACGCTATTTCACTGACATAGTTAGACAAATCACTCAACTCAAGCAGCACGATATCATCGCGATTAACGAACTTTTTAGACAATAAGTTTCCGCCAGATTTTGGGTCAAAAATGATAGCAGCCGCACCATTCTTTATTGCTTGCCTTACATACTGCATACCATGATTTTGTGAGCCACTTATTGCCAAAAACAAACCACCAATTGCTATTTCTCTTGCATCAAGCGTTAACATAGAAACATCCACATCAACGTCTACTTCAGCAATACCTGACAATAAGTCCCTTAAAGAAAGCCCTGATTCAATATGTTGCGCGGCCATCATTGAGCGCCTCGTTGATTAAACGCAACAAGCGTCACCGGCTCTTCTACATTATCCGGGGCGACATTCATCAATCTTAGCGCACCAGCCATCACTCTTGAAAATGTAGGTGCAGCGACTAGACCACCGTAATAATCACCTGCACTCGGCTCATCAATCATCACAACCATCACTAGTTTTGGGTTTTTTGCTGGCGCCATGCCTGCAAACAGACCTAAGTATTTATCATCCGAATATCCACCAGCAACTGCCTTTTTAACCGTCCCTGTTTTACCCGCTACTGTATATCCTTGGATTTTCGCTCGGGGTGCCGTACCCACCTTACTAACAACGCCCTGTAACATATGACGAATGCTTTTTGAAATCTCAACCGGTATGACTCTCTCAGCCTCAGAAACGCCATCAGAAAGCAACGTCGCCGGCATTAACACGCCATTATTTGCAAGAACACTATAGGCCTGAGCCACCTGAAGAACTGAACTTGACAGACCATAACCAAATGACAAGGTTGCCCTTTCAATAGGACGCCAGCGCTCAAAGCCAACTAATTTTCCTTTTGCTTCACCAGGAAAATCTATACCCGTCTTTGCCCCAAACCCTAACCGATTCAATAGGCCCCACATGCCTTCCGGCGGAATGCCTAGTGCAATCTTGCTCGACCCCACATTGCTTGATTTTAAAAGCAATGTAGCAAGATCAACTTTTCCATAGTTACGGTGATCACGAACCTGACTACGCCCGACTTTCATGTATCCCGGCGTTGTATCGATAATGGTTGAAGTATCAAACAAACCCGACATCATCCCTGCCGCAACAGTAAACGGTTTCATTATTGATCCAGGCTCAAATACGTCAACAAACGCACGGTTTCGTACCCGGCTGGCAGTCAGCTTTGAACGCTCATTAGGGTTAAATGCTGGTTGATTTGCCGCAGCAAGTATTTCACCTGTTAGCGGATTCATTAATACCAATGAGCCCGATTTAGCTTTTTGCTGAGCAACAGCTGCTTTTAATTCTCTATAAGCCAAGTATTGCAAACGGCGATCGATTGATAATTTAACATCCTTACCCGGCACCGGCTCTCTAACACTTTCCACATGCTTCACCATGCGCCGCTTGCCGTCACGTAACACTTGCTCTACTCCCGACACACCTTGTAGCCGCGACTCGTATGCAAGCTCCAAACCTTCTTGGCCTTCGCCATCCACATTAGTAAACCCAACCACATGTGCAGCCACTTCACCATCTGGATAGAAGCGTCTATATTCTTTTTGCGCATACACTCCAACAACACCCAGGTCTTCAATGCGCTCTGCAAGCTGAGGATCCATATGTCGGCGTAGATACACAAACCTTCGCCCAGATGTTTTATCCGTTTTTTTCGTTAACGCTTTTTGCCCCAACTCAAGCATACTGGCTAGCTTCTTACCTTGGCCATTAGCATCGAATTCTTGAGGATTAACCCAAACAGAACTAACGGGCGCACTTATAGCCAGAGCATGCCCATCCCGATCTAATATTTGCCCACGGTACGCTGGAATTTTGATATTGCTAAGATGAACCGCATCGCCACGATTCTGTAAGAAACTGTTATTCAGCACCTGAAGGTCAACAGCCCGCCAAATCAACCCACACATCGCTAACATAAAGCACGCTAAAATAAAGCGACGACGCCCGGAAAGCTCCGGCACCACCACTTTGTTTGCATTATCTTTTAGTCGCTGATGTATCATTTCATTTTAATAAATATAACTTGCTCGGCTGTTGGCGCCTGCAAGCCTAATTGTTTTTTAGCAATCTTTTCAATTCGCGCATTTGATGACCATGTGGTCTGCTCTAATTGCAAACGGCTCCACTCAACCTCTAATACATCTTGGGCTTTTGTTTCTTGCTTTAACTGAGTAAACAAAACACGTGACTGGTATTTCACGTAAACAACCATCAGCGCTGACGCAACAACCAATGGCAAAATAATCATCAATCCCATTTTTGACCTATCAATCACAACTTCTCCGCTATTCGTAACACAGCACTTCTACTACGGACATTGCCAGCCAACTCAGCACTTGATGCCTTAATCGCTTTACCCATTGTTTTTAGCGTCGGCCCTTTAGCATCCAAAGGCAACGGCAATTTACGCGGCGCCACATCGCCTTTCGATGCTTTTCGCATAAAACGCTTCACTATTCTGTCTTCCAATGAGTGAAAGCTAATGACTACCAATCGACCACCTTCCGCCAACACCTCAAGTGATTGTTCTAGCACTGCCTCTAAATCACCCAGCTCGTTATTTACTTTAATTCTTATCGCTTGAAAACTACGCGTTGCTGGATGCTTGCCAGGCTCACGGCTTTTAACAACATCACTAATAACAGTTGCCAATTGAGCCGTTGTTAATATTTCATTTTTATCTCGCTCTGCAACAATATTGGCGGCTATTTTTCGCGCGAACTTTTCTTCGCCGTAATCGCGCAACACCTTAACCAGGTCAAGCTCATCCACATGAGCAAGCCATTCAGCTGCAGACTCACCACTTGCTGTATCCATACGCATATCCAACGGCCCATCTTTCATAAAGCTGAAACCACGTTCTGCAACGTCTAGTTGCGGAGAAGACACGCCCAAATCAAGCAGAATGCCATTAACGTTGCCAGTCAAATCACGCTTTTCTACAAACTCTTGGAGCCTAGCAAAACTGCCTCGCTCAAACTCAAACCTTGGGTCTAATAAATACGTTTTGGCGTTTACTGACGTCATTGCATCGATATCCTTATCAATCGCGAGCAATCGACCCTTTGCAGATAATGCCTGCAATATTTTCCCACTATGCCCACCACGTCCAAAGGTCCCATCGATAAAAACCCCATCTGCATGTTGAATTAATCCATCTACCGCTTCATTGAGAAGAACAGCCTTGTGCTCATTGTTAGCCACAATCACAGCGACAAAACGCCAAGTTCGGGTGACAAATCACCCTCTTCCTCACTCTCTTCCTCAAACCACATATCACGCTTAACTGTCCAAGTTTGTTCATTCCATATTTCAAACTTATTACCTTGACCAATCATCACTATTTTTTTATCTAATTCCGCAAAATCACGTAACGGCGGTGACACAAGCACGCGGCCTTGGCTATCTAGCTCACACTCCGTCGCATGACCTATTAGCAATCGCTGCAAGCGCCTTGCTTGCTTATTCAAGGTAGGTAACTTGATTAATTTGCGTTCGATATCTTCCCAAACAGGTAACGGGTAAAGTAGAAGGCTATGCTCACGGTCAACAGTCATGACCATTTGCCCGTCACAAGAAGCTGATAATTGGGCACGGTAACGCGTAGGGATAGACAATCTCCCTTTTGCATCTAACGTGACATTATTAACCCCTCTAAACAAACTTGACCCCTTTTCCCTTATTTACCACTTTTCACCACTTTTTTGCACTATAAGGAAGAAAACACCACTCTGTCAAGCATCCATTTCCCTAAATTCTTTCTTTATGAACAATGACTTAGCGAAGAAACCTAGAGATTTAGATATAAAAAAAAACACGGGGTAATAAATATATTTAAAATCAGTTATTTGCGGGGCTTAGTTAAAGAAAAAACTAGGAGGCTTATTGTTAAATATAAAAAAAACCAACTTGAAATGACAATTCGGTTTAATTTTTATAAAAAACCACAAACCATGACTTTAAAATTAATTTTAAGTAACGACGCTAAAACACCCTGTTTTTTTAATTATCCCAATTCGGGGAGGCGACAACTAGTCTGACACAGGGGGCTACCCTCTATTTTATTATTGTACTTGGGTTTATTGCTACGGCTTTTAGCTTGTATGGAACGTACATGTCCGTATCTAAAACGCATACGCTATTAACTGATAACATTCAAATTCAACAAGAGAAACGAACCCACTTAATCTCAATGTATAACGCTGCACGAGAACGTTCATTAACCTTACTTGAAATGCTCGATATTGAAGATGCCTTTGAGCTCGATGATTACGATCAAATACTTAGCTCGCACGCAACAAATTTTATAAACGCAAGGCAAGCGATCATGAAACTTGAGCTTTCTACTCAGGAAGAAGCTCAACTCACTCACCTTTTCACACTCACTTCTGCGAATGGCGTACGGCAAAGAAAAGTAGCCGACTTACTTATTGATGAACAAGTAACGCCCGCTAAACAACTGTTGTTTTCTAAAACCCTACCTGCTCAAGCAGAACTAATAAAAGAGATGGATAATATTATTGCGCAGCAAACCAGCGCATTAAAAAAATCCCTAAACATGTTAAATAGCAACCTTTTATCCTCATTACAAGGGTTGGCTTATTCTAGCTTCGCATTTTTTTTATTAAGCATCTTTACTGTATTCACCCTTATTAGCCGCGCCTCTAGAAGAGAAGCGAAAATTTTAAAGGAAAACCTTGATAAGGAAAAACTCATTTCAAAAGACATGACCCATCATGCGACACACGATTTACTCACCTCACTGTGGAATAGGCGCTATTTCGAAGAAACCCTCCTCCAGCTTAAACAACAAACAAAATCACACCATACTCAACACGTTCTACTGTATATCGATTTAGACCAATTCAAAATTGTTAACGATACGGCGGGGCACGACGCAGGTGACGACTTAATCAAAGAAATCGCCAACCTATTAGAAACCTGCGTTAGAAATACCGATACATTAGCAAGGCTAGGTGGCGATGAATTTGGTGTATTACTGCCTAATTGCAGTTTAAAAGATGGGCTAACCATAAGTGAAAACATGCGTAGCAAATTAGATGGTTTTCAATTTGTCTGGCATGAAGCCTCATTCCATATCGGCAGCAGCATTGGTGTCGCTATTCTTAACCACAACACCATCAATGAAAACATTCTATCGTTAGCTGATATCGCCTGTTACAACGCAAAAGAATCAGGTAGAAATTGCGTACATGTGTACGAAAAAGACGACCACCAGGTACTAAAGCGTGACGTAGACATGCAAACTATTTCCACCATTAACAAAGCGCTTGAATCTCAACGAATTCATTTATATGCCCAACCCATTTCACCAATTGATACCACGAGCGAGCTCCGCCAATATCATGAAGTCCTCACACGACTAGCAGATGAGGAAGGTAACCTTATTTCGCCCGATATATTCATATCCGCTGCCGAACGCTATGGCATTATGCCAAAACTGGATAATTACATTATTAGCCAAACATTTAACTGGTTAGTTAAACAGTCGGATAAAAACATAAAACTTTCGATCAACTTATCAGGCGCATCACTGAGCTCCACAGAGTTTATAAAGAACTTTTACACACACTTCTCGCATTTTGAATTAGCCCATAATGTCTGTTTCGAAATTACAGAAACAACCGCTTTACGTAACTTTTCTGACACCATCGCTTTCTTTAAATCTCTAAAAAAATCTGGTTTTAACATCGCTCTAGATGATTTTGGTAGCGGCCTAGCCTCATTCGAATACCTCAAAAACCTACCCATTGATATTGTTAAAATAGACGGCGCTTTTGTTAAACATATAGAAAGCAGCGATATAGACGTCACCATGATAAAAGCGATTGTTGAAGTCAGCCAAAAAATGGGGCTACAAACTGTCGCTGAATATGTTGAAAATGAACACATTTTATCCATTCTCAAAACATTACATGTGGATTATGCACAAGGCTATGTAATTGCTAAACCATTCCCACTTTCACAACTTGAATAAAAAGCACCGTGAGAACACAATCACAACAATGAAGTTATTGTATAAAAAAATTATTATTGGCTTAATTGCACTTCTCGGTAACATGACCGTACACGCTAGCACTGAGACAATTGAAATTGGTGTTTTAGCCAAACGTGGGGCAGACACTACTCATCAACGGTGGGCAAAACTAGCACAGTATCTAGATAAAAAAGTACCTGAATTTCACTTTAGCATCATACCTCTTAGCTTTGCCGATATAGAACAAGCTATTAAAGAACATCAGATTGATTTCTTATTAACAAATTCTGGTATGTTCAGCGATTTCTCCTTTTCTTACCAATTATCACCTGTAGCCACATTAAAACGTCGTATTTTAGGGAACAGTTTTACTCAGTTTGGCAGCGTTGTATTTACCCACAAAGACCGCCTTGATATTTCATCATACAAGATGCTAGGTGGACATAAATTGGCTGCCGTCTCTAAGCAATCTTTTGGCGGTTGGGTCGCCGCATATAGAGAAATTGACAGCGTCGGGTTATCCGTGAACTCCTTTTCTTCATTAGATTTTTTAGGCACCCACGATAAAGTTGTTTATGCAATTAGAGATGGCAAAGCAGATGCTGGCGTAGTAAGAACCGACACGTTAGAGACAATGGCATCAGAAGGGAAAATTAAACTAAGTGACTTTAAAGCTATTCCAGTACCGCTTAACAGCGTATCTAGCAACCAAAGCAGCTACCCTCTTCTACTCAGCAGCCGCCTTTACCCCGAGTGGCCACTAGCAAAACTTCCTCACGTTCCTGACCTCGTGGCAGAAAAAGTTGTTTCAGCACTGTTAATTTTAGATAAAAATTCTGATGCAGCTAAATCCGCCAGCATTATGGGCTGGACTATCCCACAAAACTACCGCGAAGTAGACATGGCTTATAGCCAATTGGGTTTAGGTGCCTATAAAAACTTAGTTAATTATTCTTTTATTGATGTCATCGTTCGGTATTGGAAATATGTTTTATTAATCTTTTTTGCAATAACAACATTAGCGGCAACGGTGATTTACATTTTATCGTTGAACAAAAACTTAAAACGTACTCAAGAAAAACTTGAAACCCTCGCGAATACAGACGGACTAACGGGGTTACCAAATCGCATTTTCTTTATGAAGTTAGCCGAAAAATACATGAAAATTGCAAAGCGTGAGAAACGTAATGCAGCCATTATGTTTTTAGATCTCGACCGCTTCAAGCCCATCAACGACACATACGGGCATGATGTAGGCGACGACATATTAATTACCATCGCCAAACGCATTCAAGATACGTTGCGTTTGTCTGACATCGTCGCACGTATTGGGGGAGACGAGTTCTTAATCATGTTATGGGACATTGATTCTGTTGAAAACCTTGAAGCTGTCGTTAATAAACTAATTAAAGTGTCTTCCGCACCCATGGTAACGACTAAAGGTGATCAAGTTAGCGTGGGTTGTAGTGTTGGCGTTAGTTTATACCAAGGCGGCGGCGACACTTTGAAAGACTTAATTAAACAAGCCGATGTAGCCCTTTACCAAGTTAAAGAACAAGGCCGCGGTTTCTTTATTATTCACCAAGGCGCTTAAGTAACCATAAGCGCTCCCTTTCAATGTAAGAAAAAATGGAGTTGGCCGATAAGCCGGGTTCTGTCGTGGACAGTCATTCATCTGGGATGCACATCACTATGCACCTCGAGCAACCTACCCAGAAGCCGTGTGGGCCACACGTGTAACTTGCGTTACCACTTCTCTATTTGGTCTTGCTTCAAGCGGGGTTTACCATCGCCGTGAAACGTTACCGCTCACGCGGTGCGCTCTTACCGCACCTTTTCAACCTTACCGGTCCGAAGACTTAGGCGGTTTCCTTTCTGCTGCACTATCCGTAGGCTCGCGCCCCCCAGGGGTTACCTGGCACTTTGCCCTATGAAGCCCGGACTTTCCTCCCTGCTTGCGCAGAGCGACTGCCTGGCCAACTCCACGTGCAGTGTACAAAATTGAACGCAATTCAGCTAACTATTTATTCAATGAAGTCTTAATTACTTGCCCGTTAACGTTAAGGCCAAGCTATACAGTGCTTTTTTTGGTTCACCAGTTAGCTCCACAGCCAGCTTAACCGCCGTCTTTAAGGAACATTCTTGCAACAACACCTTTAACGTACTTATCGAAGCATCTGAAAGCTCTGCTGACTTATTGCCTTTTTTTTGAACACCCTCAACCAACACAACAAACTCACCGCGTTGCATATTTTTATCTGCTTGCGCCTGCCCCACCACATCTACAACTGATCCACTGACAATAGTTTCAAATGTTTTGGTTAACTCCCTCGCTATCGCCATTTTTCGAGTGGGTTCAAAAACAACCTGTATATCTTCTAGTGTAGCTGTAATACGGTGGCTTGATTCATAAAAAACCAACGTTTTAGAGTCTTTTAAATACACTTCAAGCGCTGTTCTTCGTGCAGAAGACGTCCTTGGCAGGAAACCCTCAAAACTAAACCTTGCCGTCGCTAAGCCGCTAGAGCTCAATGCCGTTATGAGCGCGCAAGCACCTGGGATTGGCACAACCTTGATATCCATCGCATGCGCTTTTTGAACGAGCGAATAGCCCGGGTCATTTATTAAAGGCGTACCCGCATCCGAAATCAATGCGATAGAAGAACCATCCGACAGTTTTTCTAACAGCGTAGCACTTTTTTTATCTTCATTATGCTCATGATAAGCCGTCATTTTGGTTTGAATTGAATACTCGTTTAGTAATTTTTTACTATTGCGGGTATCTTCAGCAGCAATCAAATCAACGTTTTTCAATACGTCTATTGCGCGCAAGCTTATGTCCGCCAAATGGCCTATTGGGGTTGCAACTATGTATAAACTACCTTTTACGTTTGACATCATTCCACTCTAAAAAGATACTGGTCACTTAATCTCGCTATTCTAAGCATTAATTAATAATATTCCATGAATCAACTTAGACATTTTACGATGCTAGCAAAAAGAACGTTACTTATTATTGCTATCACACTGACCCTACCCTATTGTACTAGCATTCCAACGCCTAACATTGGTAGCCAAGCACCCAGCAACTCTTTAGAAGAGCACGCTCAACTGGCTAACTCTCAAGGCCAATACCTTAAGGCCGCAGCCTTATATGAAAAATTAGCAAGAAACACAGGGGATAATGAGCATTTTTTAACGTTTGCCGCTGAGTCTTATTTAAATGCAGGTGATATAGATAGCGCTGAACGCGTCATCAGTTCATTACCCAATCAACTAGCTAACAGTTCAGTTAATATTCAATTATTACGTTCAAAAATTTTATTAAAACAGGGGAAAGCGGAACAATCTCTTTTTGCCATAGAGACTATCGACGAATCTATTCTTACCAATCAACAACGCATTGAGCTACATAAACTAAGAAGCTCTGCATTTTTTCAATCAGGTAATATTTTTGAAAGTGCTCGTGAACGCGTTGAGCTTGATCATTTAATCACCGAACCTTCTGAGAAACTATCAAACCAAGATAAATTAATAGAAACACTTCTTTTACTATCTAACCAAGCGTTAGAAGTATTTAAAGCATCACCTTCAGACCCTGTAACCAGCTGGGTTGATTTAGCCATAACATTAAAAAACAAAACGCCCAACATCATTGATTGGCAACAGCGTTACCCTCAGCATTCAGCAAACACTAACTTTTTACCCAACTTCCTTCAAACCAAACAAAACAATAATAAACCAGCAGGAAAAGTAGGCGTGTTCTTACCTAACGACGGCCCGTATGCCAAGTCGGCACAGAGTATTCGTCAGGGTATTATTTCAGCTGCTTACGCCTTAGATAATAATCAGGCAGACGTTACTTTTTACGACACGAGCGTTACACCTATAACTACGCTATACCAACAAGCGTTAAGCGAAGGCGTCAAAACAATCATAGGCCCTTTAGACAAAAGAAACGTAGCGGATTTACAACTATTAAATAACCAAACTATTCCTATTATCGCTTTAAATAACTTTGATGGGGCAGCACCAAGCCAAACTGTTTCCTTATCGCTTGCTCCTGAAGACGATGTTATCCAAGTTGCCAGCTTAGCTTGGCTAAAAGGCCATCAAAGAGCCCTTATTCTCACCCCTCAAACAAAGTTTGGTCAGCGTATTGCTACGCATTTTGCCGATGTTTGGCAACAATTCGGCGGCACTGTTAATGACGTTCAAACATACCCATCAAAAACCTCAGATTATTCACCCTCCATTAAAAGTGTACTTAATATTGAAGACAGCGAAAGCCGGTTTAAACAACTTAGAAATAAGCTAAATTTAAGTATGGAATTTGTCGAACGGCGCAGACAAGATGTGGACTTTATTTTTCTTATTGCATCCCCCAGAGATGGCCGCCTTATTAAGCCACAACTACGCTTTTTTCACGCCATAAAATTACCTGTGTTTAGTATTTCTAAAATTTATGACGGCACCGTTAACCCCGTTGCTAACCGCGATTTAGATCAAGTAAGTTTTTGTGACATGCCCTCTTTAATTGAACCCACTAATTACGCCGAACTCGATACCTTATCTCTAACCAAACAATGGGGACGCTTAAACAGTCAATCAAGGAGATTGTTTGCCTTAGGACTAGACGCTTACCAAAGTATTTCTCACACTGAACGATTAAAAAACAGTTCGTTTGCTCGTTTTAGCGGTAGTACTGGCGTGTTATCTATAAAACCAAATGGAGAGGTTAGCCGACAGTTAACCTGTGCAACCTTTAAAAATGGCCATATTCAGTCACTTGGCCTTGCTCCTCAATTGGAAAAAACCGAATATTTCAACCTACTGGAAAAATCCCCTACACCACAAACAAGCCATCAAACCACCCCCCTTTAATGGACTTGTTTAAGAGCACTAAAGACAGCGGTCAACAAGGGGAAGATATCGCCCTAGCGTTCTTGCTAAAAAAAGGCTTCAAACTTATACAACGAAACTTTCGAAGCAGGGCTGGTGAAATCGATTTAATTATGCAAAATGAAAACTCCCTTATATTTGTAGAAGTTAGATATCGTTCTTCTAACAAATTTGGTGGCGCACTCTATTCAGTTGATAAGAAAAAGCAATCTAAATTGATTAAATGCGCACAGCAGTACTTACTTAAAAACCCAACAAAAACTGAAACACGTTTTGATGTCATTGCAATTTCACCCTCTGTAGGCCAGCATGAGATACAATGGATTACCAACGCATTTGATGAATTTTAGGCATGAGCTTACAAGATCGTATTTATCAACATTTTACTGACAGCATTCAAACTAAACATGAAGCGCTTGAGTTATTAGCAGCACCTATTGAAACTGCCGCTAGCCGTATCGTCGATAGTTTACTAAACAACGGAAAGGTTCTAACGTGTGGAAACGGCGGTTCTGCAGGAGACGCACAACACTTTTCCTCCGAAATGCTAAACCGTTTTGAACGAGAGCGTCCCAGCTTACCAGCCATTGCTTTAAGCACGGACACGTCGACCATTACCTCTATTGCCAACGATTATTCATACGATGAAATCTTTGCAAAACAACTTAGGGCTTTAGGACAAGAGGGCGATGTCTTATTAGCCTATACAACGAGTGGCAATTCCTCGAATATCGTTGCAGCAATTAAAGTTGCCCACGATAGAGGCTTAAACGTCATTGCCGTAACCGGAAAAGATGGCGGTCAACTTGACGCGTTATTAAAAGAAAATGATATTGAGTTACGGGTTCCATCAAACTCTACTGCTCGTATACAAGAAGTACATCTGGTTATCACACATTGCTTGTGTGATTTAATCGACTTTCAACTATTTGGCTAAGCTTATGAATCAACGTAACACCCTATTTATCGCTCTATCTCTTTCCATCGCATTACTGTCTGGTTGTGCAGCCGTTGCTGTTACAAGCGCTACGACTGGCGCTGCTTTAGTTCATGACAGAAGAACTGCTGGCACCGTCATTGATGACCAAGGGATTGAGTTTAAGGCACTATATCGCCTTTTCAATGATATACAAATTAGAAACAATACACATATCAATGTCACCAGCTACAACGGTGTTATGTTACTGACGGGTGAAGCGCCAAACGAAATACTTCGGAGCAAGGTTGCTAACAAATTAACCCGCATACCAAAAGTAAAAGCAGTTCATAACAATATAACGCTTGCTGCGCCTAGTTCATTAGTTTCTAGAAGCAGCGACTCACTTATTACCAGTAAGGCAAAAATAGCTTTGTTTAATATTTCAAAAATGAAGGGGTTTGATCCTACTCGGGTTAAAGTCATCACTGAAAATGGTGTTGTCTATTTATTAGGCCTATTAAGAGAACACGAATCTCAAGCAGTAATAGATACTGTTAGACGCATTAGCGGTGTTCAGCGCGTAGTAAAGCTATTCGAAATAATCTAGTTCTATTGAATATCAACACGCAACGATAAATCAATGGCATCGACATTTTTAGTTAGCGCACCAACAGACACATAATCCACGCCTGTGTTAGCAATTTTCCTGATGGTAGTTAAGTCAACGTTGCCTGATGCTTCCAGTTTAGCTTGATCTTCATTTAACGCCACTGCTTGCTTTAACTGTTGAATCGTAAAGTTATCCAGCAATAAAATATCTGCTTTTGCTTGCAACGCTTGCTTAACTTCATCCATCGTTTCCACTTCCACTTCAACGGGTACAGATGAAGCAGTTTGACGAGCCGCATCCACAGCAAGTTGAATAGAGCCAGCTGCCATAATATGGTTTTCTTTTATTAATATACCGTCATACAAGCCCACTCTATGGTTCGTACAACCACCACAGCGAACCGCATATTTTTGTGCTAACCGCAAACCCGGCAACGTCTTTCTCGTGTCTAAAACGACCGCACCTGTCCCTTCTACCGCTTTTGCATAACGCGCCGATACCGTTGCTGTTGCTGAGAGCGTTTGCATGACATTCAAAGCCGCCCGTTCTGCCGTTAATATGCCTCTTGCAGAACCAGAAAATGTACAAAGCACATCATTTTCTGATGCCCAGTCTCCTTCATTCTTGTGCCAACTTATTTGTATTGATGTATCCACCGCATCAAAAATTGCCTCTACCCAGGCTTGCCCACAAATCAACACAGCCTCACGAGTTATTAGGGTAGCATTTGCTTTCTTACCTTCTGGTATAACGAATGCTGTTAAATCGCCAGCACCAACATCTTCCGCTAGGAAACGTCTAGCATCATCCTCGACTAATAAGTGATCAATCATAAAATTAATAAGTGGTTATAAGAAAAGCCTCCGCGTAGGAGGCCTTATATTATCTCACAGAAAAACAACTATCGTGATAGCTACGCGATACTGAATTCTTGTCCTTCAGCACCAATTAACTTTTTCATACCCGTCAGCGCACGTTCTACTAATGGCGCTTTTTCTTGGCCGACTAATATCATTTTATCTTGACGAAGTTGATCAGCACATGCATCTAAACTTATATCCATTGCTTTAGTGCCACGCTCATCAACAAACAAACAATTAAGTGTCACCGCACTTTTCCAAGATAACTTTGCACGTAATTGCTCACCTTCTTCGTTTGTATACTCAACCCAGTCCCCTACCGCCATTTCATTAACAAGCTTAGTGTATTTATCATCTGGCATTTTAGAAACTTGTTCGTCCAGTTCTTTCATTAATTCGTCTTCTAAACTCACGCTGCATGCATTTGGAGCTGTATCAACTAATACAATTTCCTCAACAACAGGGATATCATCAACGTCCTCCGTTTTAAATGCCAAGACGTGACGGTGCCATGCTTCTAAATCTTTAAAAAATGGAGCCGCTTCATGAAAATCATACGAAATATTTTCTAACCCTATTTTGATGTCTTTCAACAAACGTGGCAGGCCTTGTAAAACTTGCTGGCCTTTATCCACATCATTTTGCTTGATAACACTCAACACCAAACGCTCTATAACACTTAAGCTTTGTTTAACTGATTCTGGCTCTCTTTCACGCCGTAATAAGGCTAATACCATTACATCAGCCCACACGTCATCTAAAAAGGTTTTAACAAACGCTGGAACCGTTGTTCCTTTTAATCTAAGTGCAATTTCATAAGCCGCTTGTCTCTTAGTTAGCTCTAGTTGCTCGCCGCTTTTAGTCACTTTTATTGACCGCTCTTCAATCACATCTATTTGACGTTGTTGTTGAGACATAAATAACTCAAATTCCTCATGCATATCGCTGAATATCTGAACATCATGTTCAAAGTTAAGCAGTATTTCCGATACTACTGTTTCCATTTTTTCGAAAACCACATTTCGAATTTTATTATTTTGCTCACTAACACCTAAGCCTGCATGAGAAAGTGAGTTTAAAAACTGCCTCGCGGGGTGGTTTTTGCGTGCAAAGAACTCTTTGTCCATCATCGCAACTTTTAAAATAGGAATTTGTAACTGAGCAATCATCGCCCTCACCACATCGGGCAACTGCCTATCTTGTAAGATGGCATCAAATAACATCGCCACCACATCGATTAATGTATCGTCATGCTCCGCATACGGCCTACGCTGGCCACCTACTTGAATCTGCATACCAATTTGAGAGCGTAAACCATCTTCTAGGCTTACACCATCAGCAGCGGAGGTTTTTTGCAATTCCGTTAATGACTGCAGTAATTCACCACTATGTAACTTCTCACCTGCCACTATTAAGCCATCTGAAATAGCTGATGCTGCGGCTGTTGCACGGTACGCTTGCGCCATTTCAAGCAACGGAGAATAAATCGCCGCTGGAATTTCAGAAACTGGCATATTATGCGCCGCACTGGCTTCTGTTTTTACGGATTGGGCATTCGTTGCTACGCTTTGTTCAGCACCCTCTTGACCTAAGTTATCAACATTGACTGCTTTTCGTTTTGGTAGTTTAGGAACAATGCCTGCTTGAATACATAAATTATTAATATTTTCATACACATCACCCATCCCTAACAAAACTGTCTTCTCAAATGATTTGTATAGTAGTTGTTTGGTTTTTTCTGAGAATAATTGGGATTTAACACGTTCTGCATACTGACCCATCAAAAACATAGGCGTAACAGGATTAGTACCCATCTTCAAAGAAGGGTTAGCAAATACGACCGCCAACCTTTTATTCAACGCATACAACACGTCTTTAAATTCAAGTTCACTGCGGTAAATACAGCCGTCAATGGCTAACTGGTTTTCAATTTCACCCGTCCCTAATAATGACATACTTTCAAACGTATCATCTTTTGATGCATCATGAACGACCGTTGGTTGAGTAATGACAGTCTTTCCTTGCACGTGCGTAAAGCTCTGCTTAACCTCATTTACACATAAAGAAACCAATCCTTCAGATGCTTTATTAAACACCTTCAAATCAATTGATACTGCTTCTAAACCATCCGTTTCTGATGATTTATACAGCTGTTCTTGAGCATCTTTTACATGCGTTTTAAGTGCCGTTTGCATATAATCACACAACGTTGAGCACACCATTTGGCCAATAGCATTGTGGTCCGCTAACGGTGCCTTAGCTGTTGTGTGTTGATTACGGTTTTCCATTGAAATAACGTTTGGCGAGGTTTTCTGCATGGCTCTTCATCCATTTAAAACTGTTGATGTATAGAGTATAGTCAACGGCTGAAATAAAGTGTGCGCTAGGCCACAAAACAAAAACTATCCCCAGGCTACCTAGGTATTTCGATGAAACGTGTTAGATGTTCGATAAAAAATGGCTGTATTGATAATGCTAAACAACTATCTTCACCTAACCGGAATGAGCGCCCTAACCCCGCTGATATTCGCCTCATTATTGTTCATAATATCAGCCTTCCTCCCGGTGAATTTGGGCACAACTGGGTTGATGATTTTTTCCTAAACACCTTAGACCCTAATCAACACCCCTACTTTCAAGAAATTTGTCACTTGGAAGTTTCCTCTCACATACTTATCCGTCGTGACGGCACATCAACACAGTACGTACCATTTCATGAACGTGCATGGCACGCAGGTGTTTCATCTTTCAACGGACAAAGTAACTGTAATGATTTTTCAATTGGAATAGAGCTAGAAGGTACCGATGACGTACCGTACACTGAAGCACAATATGTTCAGTTGGCAGAATATTGCAAACAATTGATCGAAACGTATCCACTACTTTCTGAAGAGAATATCGTCGGGCATTGTGACGTGGCGCCTGGTAGAAAAACTGATCCCGGAGAAAGTTTTGAATGGGCTAAATTTAGACGTTTACTCAGTAGCCTTTGACGACTCGCCCTTAAAAGCATCAATCAACATCATTACAACGCCTATTGAAATAGCTGCATCGGCAATATTAAACACCGGCCAATGATGCGCCTTGTAGTAAACATCTATAAAATCAATAACATAACCGTATGAAATACGGTCATATAAATTCCCAATCGCCCCACCCAACACCAATGAAATGGTCACTGCCATCCAACGTTCTGATGGTTTCAGCTTTCTAAGCCATATTAATAAAACCGTTGTGGCAATCAATGCAACGCCAACAAAAAACCAACGTTGCCACCCACCCGCTGAGCTCAGAAAACTAAACGCAGCACCAAGGTTGTGAACATAAGTGAAATTTAAAGATGGAAATAGCTGAATTGATTCGTACAATTCAAAATTTTTTACCACCCACAGTTTACTCGCCTGATCGAACACAAAGACTAATAAAGACAACCATAACCATTTATACATAGCAGCTAATTAGGCGTATAACCTAACTTCTCCTTGACCGTCTACGTTTTCAATACAACGACCACAAATCTCAGGATGCTCTGCAGATTCGCCAACATCTTCACGATGATGCCAACAACGAATACATTTATCGTGTTGACTAGCATTTACACTGATAAATACATTCTCGTTCTCAGTCGCTTTCGCCATATCGCCCTTTTCAGCCAATGGTTTTACCTGAGCATATGACGTAATTAAAATAAAACGAAGTTCATCGTCTAACTGCTTGAGGCTTGCATAAATGTCGCCTTCACAATAAACAGTTACTTCAGCATCAAGGCCTGATCCTATTTTTCCATCGACCCGTACCTGCTCAAGTTCTTTGCTAACTAATTCTCGAATATCAATGATATTTTGCCAAAATTCTAACGGTGACTCAGCAATCTCCCCGTCAGGAAACTGATCGTACGCCGTTGTTAAAAACACCGACTCATCACGCTCACCGGGCATCGCTGACCAAATTTCATCCGCAGTAAAACTAAGGATTGGCGCTATCCACCGCACAAAAGCTTCAGCTATATGGAACATGGCTGTTTGCGAAGAACGTCTAGCAACGCTATCTTGTTGAAGCGTATATTGACGGTCTTTAATAACATCTAAATAAAAGCTACCCATCTCTACTGAACAGAAGTGGTGTATCTTTTGGTGCACTTGCAAGAACTGATATTCGTCGTAACACGCCAACACATCTTGTTGAACCTGTTTTGTTTTTTCTATCGCCCACCGGTCAAGTGGCAACATATCTTCGTAGGCAACACAGTCTTGAGCAGGGTCAAAATCATCTAAATTAGATAATAAATAACGCGCCGTATTTCTTAAACGACGATACACATCAGCCGCCCTTTTTAAAATCTCATCAGACACCGTCATTTCGCCAGTGTAATCATTAGCAGACACCCAAAGGCGAAGCACATCTGCACCTAATGAATTAATCACTTTTTGGGGTGCAATCACATTGCCCAACGACTTAGACATTTTGCGGCCCTTTGCATCAACCGTAAAACCATGCGTCAGCACTGAGTCGTAAGGTGCAGCGGCATTCATTGCAACAGATGTTAACAACGAAGACTGGAACCAACCCCTATGTTGATCAGACCCTTCAAGATACATGGATGCTGGCAATGGCAAACCTTCTCGACGTTCAAGCACACATGCATGGGTTACACCGGAATCAAACCATACATCTAAAATATCATTGATCTTCGTATAGTTTATGGCGTCTTCACCTAACAATTCAGCGGGATCTAGTTGAAACCAAGCTTCAATTCCAGCCCCTTCAATTAATTCCGCCACCTTCTCAATTAGAGCAGGTGTATCTGGGTGCAACTCCTCAGTTTCTTTATGCACAAATAAGGCGATGGGCACACCCCAATTACGTTGACGAGAAATACACCAATCTGGGCGGCCCTCAACCATGCTATTAATACGTGCCTCACCCCAGCTAGGAATCCAAGAGACGCGTTTAATTTCTTCCAAGGCCTTCGCCCGTAGGTTGTTTTTATCCATCGAAATAAACCACTGAGGCGTTGCCCTGAAAATAATCGGCGTTTTATGTCGCCAACAGTGGGGGTAACTATGATTTAACGCTTCCTCATGAACAAGTTTCCCTTGTTCTTTTAATTCGTCGATCACATCACTATTGGCACTAAACACGTGCTTGCCCGCAAATAATGGAGTACTTGGAAGAAAGACACCGTTATCACCCACAGGGTTATCAACAGGTATATTGTATTGCTGGCCTACAATGTAATCATCTTGACCATGACCTGGCGCGGTATGCACAGCGCCCGTTCCCGCTTCAGTGGTCACATGATGCCCCAATATAACGGGTACTACCCTGTCATAAAACGGGTGATGCAACTCCATATATTCCAAATCTTTACCTTTGCAATAGGCAATAACTCGGTAATCATCTACACCATAACGAAGCATAGTGTCTTTTAATAAATTCTCAGCCAGCACCAGTCGTTCATCGCCGTGTTGAACCATTACGTAATCAAATTCCGGATTTAGTGAAACAGCTTGGTTAGCGGGTAAGGTCCACGGTGTTGTTGTCCAAATAACAATCGAAATTGGCCCGTGCCCTGGCGAACCATCACTGCTATGAAAATGCTGCACAAAGGTTGTTTCGTCCTTTACTGTAAACCGCACATCAATGGCTGGTGATCGCTTATCTTCGTATTCAACTTCAGCTTCAGCTAATGCAGAACCACAATCTGTACACCAATGAACAGGTTTAGAACCTTTATGTAGATGGCCTTTATCAATAATCCGCCCTAATGACCTAACAACATCCGCCTCAAACTGGAAATCCATACTTAAATAAGGGTTTGGCCAATCGCCAAAAACACCTAATCGCACAAATTCTTCTTTTTGCATGGCAACTTGCTTGGTCGCATACGTTCTACACGCCTGACGAAATTCAGCAGGAGAGACTTTTACACCCGCTTTACCAATCTTTTTTTCCACCATCAGCTCGATGGGCAAGCCATGACAATCCCAGCCTGGAACATAAGGCGAGTCAAAACCCAGTAAGGTTTTACTCTTGATAATCATGTCTTTTAAAACCTTATTGACCGCATGGCCAATATGAATTGGGCCATTGGCATAAGGCGGGCCATCGTGCAAAACAAACTGTGGTTTACCCGCAGACTTTTCGCGAATCTTTTGGTAAATATCTTGTTCTTGCCAACGCTTAAGCGTTGCAGGCTCACGATTAGCCAGGTTAGCCTTCATTGGAAAGCTCGTTTTTGGTAAATTAAGGGTCTGTTTATAATCCATGCTACATCTACAGTGTTCGTTTTTTATTAAAGTAAGTTTTTGCTTGTTCAGCGTCTTCTGAGATTTGGTTTTTTAAGTGTTCTAAGCTGTCAAATTTCTTCTCTTGCCGTATTTTTTTATAGAAGGTAACCGTTACGCGTTGCCCGTATAAATTACCAGAGAAATCAAACAAGTGTGCTTCTAATAAAACAGCCGTCACGTCTTCTATTGAAGGCCGTGTTCCAACGTTAGCAACACCTTCATATACCAATCCCGATTCGACGGTTATTGTAACGGCAAAAACGCCTTTTATCGGGGTTTTTCTGTTTTTTACACGTATATTTGCAGTGGGGTAACCCAGCTCCCGCCCTCGCTTTTGCCCATGCATCACTCGGCCAGACACCTCAAAACGCCTACCTAAATAGTCAGCCGCTATATCCAAAGCACCACTTTCTAGCGCTTCGCGAATAAGCGTACTGCTTACACGCTGTTCACTTATCTTGAATGAGTTAAACCGTTGAACGGTAAAGCCATAGTCTAAACCTGCTTTTTGCAAAAAGCTAAAATCACCTTGCCGGTTCTTTCCGAAACAAAAGTCGTCACCAATCACCACACTTTTAACATTCAGTTCTTTGTATAAGCTATCTACAAACTGTTGAGCGGACATGGTTGCCATTGCCTCATCAAACGGAACGAAATAGAGCACATTAACCCCCGTTTTAGACAGCTGTACTATTTTATCTCTTGCTGTAGAAATGCGTGCCGGCGCATTTTCGCCTCGAAAATATTCAACCGGTTGTGGTTCAAAACACATAACGACTGCGGGTAAGTTTAAGGTACTCGCCAGCTTTAGTAATTCGCCTAACATCATTTGATGCCCACGATGAACACCATCGAAATTACCGATAGTCAGTACGCAGCCATTTTTCAGTTCTTCTGCATTTATTAAATGTCTAACTAGCCTCATCGTTGCCTACTTTTTGTTTATACACTAAATGGTGTCGGCGAAGCCCCACTAACCAAGAACACAGAAAATACCCTAGCAGTACAATTATAATTTCTCCGAACAAGTTGATGCTTCGATCTAACGCGCCCCATTGGTACCATTGCAACGTGGCCGAGTCGTAAAAATACACAACGCAAACAAGCGCATTAGCAATAAAGACTTTAATTAGAAAAGCCAACCAGCCTGGCTGTGGCACATACGCACCTGATTTAACCAACGCTCGATACAATAAACCTGCATTAATAAAGGCTGCTATCGATGTTGCCAATGCTAAACCGGCGTGATTAAGAAAAAACACGAGAACGACACTCATCAGCATATTCGATATAACTGCGATAATACCTATTCTCACTGGTGTTTTCATATCTTGCCTAGCTGTAAAGCCTGGCACTAACACTTTAACTAAAATAAACGCGGGCAAGCCAACGGCGTACGCCATTAAACTTAACGTCGCCATATCCACATCATTTGTAGAAAAGGCATCGTACTGAAACAAGGTAGCTAACATTGGTGTGGCTAAAAAAAACAACCCTAGCGCCGCTGGCACACCTAAAAAAACAACCCAACGTAATCCAGAATCCAAGTTTGCTGAGAATTCATTAAGCCTCCCAGCTGCGTGGCTTTTTGATAAGGCCGGCAAAATAACTGTCGCCAATGCAATACCAAAAATACCTAACGGAAATTCCACTAATCGGTCTGAAAAATAAAGCCAAGACACACTGCCTGTTACTAAAAAAGATGCTAACAACGTATCAACCAATAAATTGATTTGCGTTATAGACACACCAAACAGAGCCGGCAACATCAATTTCATTATTTTCTGAACACCGGCATGATCGCGGTCAAACCGTAACGCCGGCATCAACCCAAGCTTACTTAGATAAGGAAATTGGAATGCCAATTGCACTACACCAGCCAATAACACACCCCAAGCTAACGCTATAATTGGCTCATCCAATAGCGGCGCTAGCCAAAACATAGCCGCTAATAATGATAAGTTTAAAAACACCGGCGTAATTGCAGGCACCACGAATTTACCAAATGTATTCAGTACGCCACCCGCCATAGCGGTAAGCGAAATAAAGAACAGATAAGGAAAAGTCAGCCTAAGCATTTCTACAGCTAAATCGTGACGTGTCCCTTCAGTATCAAATCCTGGAGCAAAAATAAATATCAATACGGGAGCTGCCAATACGCCAAGCAATGTAATAACAAATAATACGGCGGCTAATGATCCTGCCGTTTTTTCAACCAATTCTTTTAATTCTTCACGAGACTTGGTTTCTTTATACTCAGATAAAACCGGAACAAACGCTTGCGAAAAAGCCCCTTCAGCAAACAAGCGGCGCATAAAGTTAGGGATTTTAAACGCAACAAAGAAAGCATCCGTGCCTGCATCAGCACCAAACACACGCGCAATAACAATATCACGCACAAACCCTAAGACACGCGAAATCATTGTCATGCTACCTACGACAACTGTTGATTTTATAAGCGTTTTGCTCAGACCGTTCACCTTTGCAGACTTTATTGAGTAAACATTATAAAGCGATGAACGAGCATACACAGTAAAGAATCGTGTAAAGATTGCCAGCGTGTTGACATACCTCTAGAATCAAAAGAATATTGTGCAAAAAGGAATTGATTTGGCCAGCGAACAAAAACCCCAACAACAACCTCGATGGATAAAAAAACTAGTCGTCATCTCCATTATTTTGGGACTGTTAATGACGCTTTTGCCCTACGCTATCCAATATGGGATCACCGAGGGTTTAAAGAGCCAGGACATTAAAACCGCCTCAATCGAAGATGTTGACTTTAATCTTTTCACCGGCGAACTAGCAATAAAAAAACTACACGCTCAACGCCTCAATCAGCCTGATATCAGCATCAATCTTTTGAAACTAGCGTTTGATTGGATGCCACTCTTTAAAAAAAACCTATTCATTTCGTCATTATCTTTAAGTGATACAACTATTACCGTTCACCAACCCGATGAAACGCATATATTCATCGGTGGCATTAAAATCCCTTTATCTCAAAACGCCACAGAGCAAAAAAGCGAATCTTCTTCTGACTGGGGAATTGGCTTAGATAAGCTGGTATTAACCAACAACATTATTCAAATTGACACGCCCAATTTCGCTCACGACTTTTCTATCAGCGCTTTATCACTTAACGACGTATTCAGCTGGAAACCAGAACATTCATCAGACATCACTCTCGATACGATGCTCAATGGCGCTTCAATAAAAGGTGATCTCAAATTTACTGCATTCGACGAAACGCCAACTGTTAAAGGGTCGCTTGTCATCAACAACTTTGCCCTGTCCACCCTAAAACCTTTTGTCGCACAGCATCTTTCGACATTAGAAGGGTATTTAAATACTGATTTAACATTTTCATTAACTGTTAATAACAATTCGCTTGAGTATCAGCAAAATGGTCAATTTTCCATTAAGGAATCAGCCGTCGGCCTACCCGACATAAAACTGCAGCACGCAAACATAGGCTGGGGTGGCAGCATTAAAGTCAAACAAATTGCGGAAGCCATGACTATTGATTTGCACGGTGAATTATCAGCAGACCAACATCAAAACAACCTAACATCACCCAACTTACATACGAGCATCGATACTTTCCGCTGGAAAGGCACAACACAAATTAAGACGTCGGAAGAACAGCCATCAATAAAAGCCTCTGGATTAATAGACATTCAAGGTATCACCAGCAAAAACATTGATACTAAACTGATAGTCGCAGCCTTAAAACATCTATCCGTCGGCCAGCTAGAAATAAATGAACTAGACAGCATTAAATTGAATACCGTTACCTTGTCCGATTTATTACTGGCACAAAAACAAGAGAGTGAATCGCTCTTTCAGAGCAAACAAACTACTTTCGACTCTCTGCATATTGCCAACCTTAAAACTATTTCCATGAGCAAAACCGTGCTCGACTCAATATCGTCATCTATCAATATCAACAAACAAGGTCACTTAACGTTATTAGACAGCTTGACTGATAGCTTAAAAACCAACAGCAAGAAAAACGACGAACCCACGACAGAAAGCGACCCTACAAACTTCAGCATTAAAGGCATTGAACTGACCGGTAACAACCGCATCAACGTCGCTAAAGCCGCACAAAAAGGTTCTGTTAAAAAAACAATTTTAATAAACACACTGAATATTGGCGAAATTGATACCCAAAAAACCGAGCAGTACACGCCCATTGCATTGAAAGCTACCATAGACAAGCACTCAAGCATAAAAACAGATGGCAAAATTGCATTATTTAGCAAAACCACTAACGCTGAATTCAAATCCACACTAAACGCGTTCGAACTACCTGATTACTCACCAATCATTAGCGACCAAATAGGTTACGACATTCAAACAGGGCAGTTGAACGCCTCAGCTAACCTAAACATTAAGCAAGATATGTTAGACGGCAAAACTGATCTGGAAATTAACCAACTGGCACTAGTAACATCAGATGCTAAAACGGCATCTAAAATGACTCAGCAACTATCAATGCCGTTGGATTCTGCATTATCTCTACTCAGGGATGATAACGACGACATTGCTTTGAGCATTCCCATTAAAGGCAACATAACATCGCCAGATTTCAACATCAGTGACGTCATTAACACAGCGCTTGGCAATGCACTTCAAGGTACCGTTAAGAATTATCTAAAATATGCATTGCAACCGTATGGTTTAATTTTTATGGCCGCTGAAAAAGCGTACGGCGCTGCTACAGCGATAAAACTAGATGCCATTAGTTTTGAGCCAGCACAATCCACTTTACCTGCAAACTCGGCACCCTATTTTGAGAAGATTGGCACAATGTTACAAAAACGTCCAGGGTTACGCATCAAACTGTGCGGATTCTCAACAGAATTGGACAGGCTCACATTAAACAAGCTTACTGACCCTCAAAAACCGTCAAAAGAAAAACAAACCACTCTCAACGATAAGCAATTAATCGCACTGGCAAAAGACCGCGCTCAAGCCGTCAAATCACACTTTATACAACAATATAAAGTTGACGCAAAAAGGCTCTTCAGCTGCACGCCAACTATCGACATCGCAACCGAAAAAGCCCCTCCACGAGTTGAATTATCTATTTAGTTAGCAAATACCTTTTTTAACAAATCGGTACTTCTTGCTAATGGGTTTTCTCGAATTTGTTTCTCTTCAATCGCAATGTATTTAAACAAACCATCAAGCGCTTTATCAGTTACGTACTTATCAACATCCAAGGATTCTTGGCTCACGAACCCGCCTAAAAGAGAACCCGCATTTGCTGTTAGCCCTTTATACGCCGATGTAACACCCGCTTGATTAGTCGCTTTTTCTACAATGGGTTTAAACCGCTGAGATAATTGTTCGCCTGATACTTTTCTAAAATATTGAGTAGCAGCATCATCTGGGCCATTTAGAATTTTCGTGGCGTCCTCAACAGACATTGTTCGAATCGCCTCACCTAGTAACTCAGCCGCTTCAGGCACTGCTTGTTCTGCTGCCTGATTCATTGTTCCAATAAAATCATCAGCATATTGGCCTTGGCCTAAGGTACGCGCCGTTTTTTCCACTAGTTTCAGCGAATCTGGCAAAGGAATTTGTACTAGAGAATTCCCCATAAAGCCGTCTGTTTTTCCTAATGTGTTAACCGCCGTTTCAACGCCGTTGGCTAATGCCTCTTTCAAACCCGCAACCACTTCGCTTTCTCCTAATAAAGAAGATGCCGCTTCCGTTGTACTTTTATTTTCCGTGACCGTTTTAACAGCGCTATTTAAAATATCTTGCCAGCCTGCATGCGCAACACTCATGCTGCCTACCAATAGAATCACGCTGAGAGTTTTTACTCTTTTAATCTTCATGGTTAGATCCTTGTTATTTATTTAAATAATGATTTCAATAGATTCTTTGCGATTTTACGACCTACACTTGAACCGACACTTCTAACGACACTTTTAGCCATAGATTCCCACACTGTTTGACGCTGGCGCCCTTTTTTAGCCGGTTTTGACTCGTTGAGTTCTGCTTCTTTTTCAGCTATTTTTTTTGCTTTTTCTGCCGCTTCTTGAGATTTTTTTAATAACTTCTCATGAGCTGACTCTCTATCAAGCGCCTCATCATACTTGCCCAATACGGGACTGTTATCTAAAACAGTTTGACGCTGCGGTTTTGTTAATGGGTCCAATTGAGAAGATGGTGGGATAATTAACGTTTGCTCAACCATCGTCGGCACACCCTTGGTATCTAGCGTAGAAACCAATGCCTCCCCAACACCTAATGTTTGAATTACTTCTCGCACATCTAACTTGGGATTTTCACGAAAACTCTGTGCTGCTGCCTTAATCGCCTTTTGATCTTTCGGTGTAAACGCACGCAGAGCATGTTGAATTTTATTGCCCAATTGACCCAGTACATCATCGGGAATGTCCGCCGGATTCTGAGTGACAAAAAATACACCCACACCTTTTGACCTTATCAAGCGTACTACTTGTTCAATCCGATCAACTAAAACACGTGGCGCTCTATCAAACAACAAATGTGCCTCGTCAAAAAAGAATACCATTTTTGGCTTATCCGCATCGCCTTGCTCTGGTAATTCTTCAAAAAGCCTAGATAGCAGCCACATCAAAAATATTGCATACAATGATGGGCTTTCTCTCATCAACTTATCAGCCGCCAATACGCTAATATACCCACGCCCATCAATATTCGTACGCATCATATCTTTAAGCTCGAGTTCTGGCTCTCCAAAGAACTGCTCTGCGCCTTGGCGCTCTAATGTTAATAATTTCCGTTGAATAGCGCCAATTGATTGCGGGCTAACATTTCCATACGTAGCGCGTAGCTCCTTTGATCTATCTGAGATGTTAATTAATAACGCCTTGAGATCTTTAAAATCTAATATCGGCAGATTTTCATCTTCAGCTACTGAAAAAGCCACGTTTAAGATACCTTCCTGCACTTCATTTAACTCCAGCATTCGGGCTAATAATAAAGGCCCCATGTTCTGTACTGTTGCCCTTATAGGGTGCCCCTGCTCGCCATATAAGTCCCAAAGGATGATGGGAAATGCTTCTGTTATATAATCACTGTAATCTACTATCTTGGCCCTTTTTTCAAATGCCGGCACCGAACCACACGCTTCGGCCATACCAGACAAATCACCTTTCGCATCCGCCATAAAAACCGGAACACCTTGCCGACTAAAGCCCTCAGCCAAAATACGCAATGAAACCGTTTTGCCTGTTCCCGTGGCACCCGCTATTAAGCCATGCCGATTTGCTTGTTTAAGTAGTAAAGATTGAGAGCTCTCCCCTTTACCTAAAAATATTGATAAATCCGTCATGACTGCAGCTCGTAGAATGTGGAGTTGTTTTTGTACAGGCTCATAGTTAATCGGTCAAGCCTTACTATTTTATACTTGCAGCGTAAGATACCCACTCAAGGTGAACCTGAGCTTAAATATAGAGCACGTACTCCCTTAAAAATTTTAGTTTAATTATAAGTTATTGACGTATCTGCTTGACAAAAGCCTAATAACTCATCAAAATGCGCAATCTTTTTTACACCAGACTTAAGGATTTACCTTGGCTAACAGTGCACAATCATTAAAACGCGCCAAACAGGCAGAAAAACGTCGTCAACGTAATGTTACTTTTCGTAGCAAATTACGTACTCACATCAAACGTGTTGTTTACGGCGCTGATGAAGGCAATGTAGAAACCACAGCTGATGCTTACAAAATAGCTGTACCATTTATTGATTCAGCTGTCACAAAAGGCTTAATCCATAAAAATAAAGCTGCTCGTTTAAAAAGCCGTTTAAACGCAAGAATAGTTAAGCTTCAACAAGCTTAAGCTTTACAGGAATTCATAAAAAAGCCGACCAAATGGTCGGCTTTTTTATTGCTCAAGATATTATTGAACAATCAAATTATCTCTGTTTATCAGTTCCGGTTCTTCAACGAACCCCAATACGTCTTCAATATCAGCACTGTTTTTTTGTTTTATTTTATTCGCCTGTTCAGACGAATAGTTAACCAAACCGCGAGCGATTTCGCGACCTTGTTGATCCTCGCAAACAACCAAATCTCCTCGCTCAAACTCACCATTAACACCTATAACACCCACAGATAACAAGCTAACATCCGAGCCGGACAAGCTTTTAACAGCACCATCATCTAACGTTAACCAACCTTTTATTTTAAGATGAGTTGATAACCATCGTTTTCTTGCAGACATCGGTGCTTCATTGGGTACTAACAACGTACCTATTTGCTTCCCTTCAAATGCATCTAAAACAACATTTTTCGTTAATCCTGGAACAATAAGTGTGGCCGCGCCTGAACGCGCCGCAATTCGAGCAGCGCTAAGCTTCGTTAACATACCACCACGGCCCAATAAGCCAGCACTACCGCCAGCAGCCCCATCTAAGCAATCCTCATTAACATCCGCTTCAGAAATCAATTCGGCACTTACATTGCTGCGAGGGTCACTATCAAACAAACCATCTTGGTCCGTAAGAATCATTAACAAATCAGCAGATAATAAATTCGCTATCATTGCCGCCAGCGTATCGTTATCACCAACTTTAAGTTCTTCATTGGCTATCGCATCGTTCTCATTAATAATCGGCACAACTGAAAGGTCTAATAATGTCTTAATTGTACTTCTAGCATTTAAATGTCGAGTGCGATTTGACAGATCATCGTGTGTTAACAATACCTGAGCAGTTTTTGAACCATGCCGTTGAAAACTTTGTTCGTAGGCTTGTATTAAACCCATTTGCCCTACAGATGCGGCTGCTTGAAGTTTGTTTAGCTCATGCGGGCGTTCAGACCAGCCAAGTCTAACCATGCCTTCAGCGACTGACCCTGAAGAGACAACGACAACATCAACGCCTTGTTTTTTAAGCTGGCTAATTTGCTCAACCCAGTGATCAATTGCCGAGTGATTTAAGCCACGCCCGTTATCAGTTAGTACGGCGCTTCCAATTTTTATAATACAGCAAGTCGTTTTTTTTAAGTCATCTCGTGATTTCATCTAACAACCTTCTTATAGCGTTTTCGTTAGCCTTCTTCGTCTAGACTATTTTGTTCCTCAAGGAAATCCATAACCGCATAAACCAATTCTTGCGTACCTTTTTTCTTTAAGGCTGATATTTTGAATACTGGCCCTTCCCAAGCCAACTCATCGACAATCATTTGGCAATAACTGTCTACATCTTCATCTAACAAACGGTCAATTTTATTCAACACTAACCAGCGTGGTTTTGAAGATAAATCCCCGCCCCATTTTTCTATTTCTAATATCGCCGCTCTTGCTGCTGACACAGGGTCTGTATTTGTTTCATAAGGCTCAACATCAACCACATGCAAAAGTAGGTTGTTACGTGATAAATGGCGTAAAAACAAATTACCTAAACCCGCACCTTCTGCAGCGCCTTCAATAATGCCAGGAATGTCGGCTATAACAAAGCTTCTTAGCTCATCTGCTCGTACCACACCTAAGCTGGGGTGTAATGTTGTAAAAGGGTAATCTGCAACCTTAGGCTGTGCTGCTGAAATGGACCTAATTAAACTAGACTTACCTGCATTTGGCAGCCCAAGCGTGCCAACATCGGCCAACACCTTTAATTCGAGAAGCAACCCACGGTGCTCACCTTCAGAACCTGGTGAAAACTGCCTAGGCGCACGATTTGTACTACTTTTATAGCGTGTATTGCCCAAACCATGGAAGCCGCCAGCAGCCACTAACAGGCGCTGCTTATCCGTCGTCACTTCGCCAATTAACTCATCCGTGGTTTGATCATAGACGATAGTACCTAACGGTACTTTAACGTAGAGATCATCACCGCCTTTTCCAGTACAGTTCTGACTCATACCTCGTTGTCCATTTTCCGCTCTACAGACGCGCAAAAAACGCATATCAACAAGCGTATTTAAAGCTTTGCTGCCTTCTAGGTAAACACTACCCCCATCGCCACCATCGCCACCATTTGGGCCGCCAAAAGGAATATATTTTTCACGCCGAAAGCTAACATGGCCATTTCCACCATTACCTGCTTCAACACGAACATAAGCTTCGTCTACAAATTTCATCGTTAACTTCTAATGCCTTAAATTATAGGTAAAAAAAAACCCGTCATAAGACAGGTTTTTTTAATCAGCACCTGCCGTGTGAGGCGCCTAATACTTCATGTTAGGCTGCGTCTATTCGAACGAATTTTTTACGTTTCGGGCCTTTTATTTCAAACACAACTTTTCCAGCTTCAGTAGCAAAAAGAGTATGGTCTTTACCAATTCCTACATTTTCGCCTGGACTAAAACGCGTGCCTCTTTGGCGCACAATAATGTTCCCTGCTAATACACTTTCACCACCGTAGCGCTTAACACCTAGTCGTTTTGACTCGGAATCGCGACCGTTTCTAGTACTACCGCCTGCTTTTTTATGTGCCATTGATCTATCCTATTGTTTTATTAAGCAGAAATACCTGTAATAAGTACTTCAGTGAAGTACTGACGGTGCCCCATTTTTTTCATGTGGTGCTTTCTACGTTTGAATTTAATAATATTAACTTTCTTGTGACGCCCTTGTGACTTAATTGTAGCGGTCACTTTAGCGCCATCTAAATTTGGCGTGCCTACTTTAAGACCTGAATCGCCGTTTACTAAAAGCACAGAATCAAATACAAATTCTTGCCCTTCTTCAACGTCAAGTTTTTCGATCTTAAGGAAATCACCCTCGGCGACTTTATATTGTTTACCGCCTGTTTGAATTACCGCGTACATCGTCGTAAGACTCCTAGAATTGGGTGGTTTTAAAAAAGAGGCGAATTTTAGCCCTTAGAGGCCGATTGGTCAATGATAATTTCATTAATTCAACCTAACTTCTTAACAGCATTTATTACCTATACCTTGTATTATATAGCTTTACCCAGTCAAAAAACCAAATCAGATATATGAGTAGTCACCATAACCACGTCCAAACTTCTCCTAACCCCGTAGACTTTAGCGCTATTCAGCACCTAATGTCAGATACGATGAAGCAAGTTGACGCTGAAATTTTACGTGAATTATCATCAGACGTTGCCCTAATTAACCAAATTGGTTTTCATATTGTAAATAGTGGCGGTAAGCGTTTGCGCCCCATGTTAGTCGCGTTATCGGCCTGTGCATTAGGCTACGAAGAAAAACAGCACGTTACATTAGCCGCGGTTATTGAATTCATTCACACGGCGACACTTTTACATGATGATGTTGTTGACGAATCAGACTTAAGACGCGGCGAAGATACTGCAAATGCTATTTGGGGCAATGCAGCGAGCGTACTTGTAGGCGATTTTTTATACTCCAGGTCATTTGAAATGATGGTCAGCGTTGACAGCATGCGTGTAATGGATGTTTTGTCTCACACAACTAATGCCATTGCTGAAGGTGAAGTACTGCAGTTACTTAATATTAATAACCCCGATACCAGCGAAGCACAATACATTGAAGTTATTCGTCGTAAAACTGCTAAATTATTTGAAGCCGCCACGCAACTGGGGGCCATCCTCACCAATCAAAACCAACAAACTGAACAAGCTATCGCTGCTTATGGGCTTCATTTAGGTAATGCTTTTCAAATAATGGATGACATGCTCGACTACACTGCCAACCCTGACGAACTTGGAAAAAACTTGGGCGATGATTTAGCCGAGGGCAAACCAACCTTGCCCCTTATTCACGCCATGGCCAATAGTTCGAAAGAACAATCAACCATTATCAGAGACACTATAAGAGAGGGTGACCGTGACGCTTACCCTACAATACTCAAGATTATCGTACAAACTGGTTCATTAGAATACACTGCTGACTTCGCCAAAGTCGAAGCAGAAAAAGCCATTGCTTCACTGAGTGATATTCCAGACTCCGTATACAAAGACGCCATGAAAGAATTAGCCCTCTTTTCCATAGAAAGAAGCTTTTAGTTTCCAACAGAGCCTAGCTGCACTGCACAATTTTTTTAAAATTGCTATAATAGCGGTTTTATTATTCAAACAATAAGGACATAACAAATAATGAGTGACCAACACGATAGCTATTTAAGTGAATGGGAAAGCCGTCAAGAAATTGCTGAATCTATGATTCCTATCATTGGCAAAATGTACCGCAGCAGTGGCGTTGTCTTAAAAATTTATGGTAGAACGTTAATTAACGCTTCGCCCGTGAACTTACTCAAATTTCATCGATATGTTCGTCAATTTGAAAAAGTTGAATTAGATATACAAGACAGTTACAAAATTCTTATCGCTTTAGAAAAAATGAAGTTAGGCCCCGTTCGTATAGACCTAGGTTTATTGGCAGTCCAATATAACAACGATACACGCAACCTATCTATTGAAGATTTTCTAGCCGATAAATTAGCGGGTAGTATTCGCGAAGTTCAAGAACAATCCAAATCTGAACCAACAGACGTTGTTTTATATGGGTTCGGTCGTATTGGGCGCTTATTGGCTCGTTTATTAATTGAACGTATTGGCTCAGGTAATAAAATGCGTCTTCGCGCTATTGTTGTTCGTAAAGGCAGTGATAACGACATCCAAAAGCGCGCAAGCTTATTACGTCGTGACTCTGTTCATGGCTCATTTAAAGGAACAATTAAAGTAAACGAAGAAGACAATACTATTCTTGCTAACGGCAACTTAATTCAAATTATTTATGCAAGCCACCCTAAAGAAATAGACTACACAAAATATGGCATTAACAATGCGTTAGTTGTTGATAACACAGGTATTCGTCGTGATGAAGCTGAATTAAGTGAGCATTTTTTATCTAAAGGTGCTGCTAAAGCTCTATTAACTGCGCCTGGCAAGAATGTTAAAAACATTGTATTTGGTGTTAATACAGACGACATTAAACCAGAAGATAAAGTCATCTCAGCCGCCAGTTGCACAACCAATGCTATTACGCCAACACTTAAGGCAATAAATGATGAGTTTGGCATTATCAAAGGGCACGTTGAAACAGTTCACTCCTATACAAATGACCAAAATTTAATCGACAATTACCATAAAGGCGAACGCCGTGGCCGTGCCGCAGCATTGAATATGGTGATTACAGAAACAGGTGCTGCTAAAGCGGTTTCTAAAGCCCTGCCCGAACTTGAAGGCAAGCTAACCGGTAATGCTATTCGTGTACCAACGCCTAATGTTTCAATGGCTATTCTTAACCTTAGTTTAGAGAAAAAAACAGATAAGCGTTCTTTAAATAGCTTTTTACGTGAAACGGCACTTCATTCATCTATGCGCGAACAAATTGACTTTACGACCTCAACTGAAATCGTATCAACTGATTTAGTGGGTGCTCGTAAAGCATGTACGATTGACTCTAAGGCAACCATTGCCTCTGGTGATTCATGTGTGCTTTATCTATGGTATGACAACGAATTTGGTTATAGCTGCCAAGTGATTCGCGTGATGCAGAAGATGGCTGGTTTAGACTTCCCATCTTTACCAACTAAAGACTAATCTACAAATATTTAAGACAAAAAAAGCCCGCATAATGCGGGCTTTTTTAGAACTAACGTTTCTTACTTATTAGGGCGATTAGCAATCAGATCATCCACCACAGATGGGTCTGCTAATGTTGACGTATCACCTAATTCATCAATCAAGTTTTCAGAAATTTTACGTAATACACGACGCATGATTTTACCTGAACGTGTTTTAGGTAAACCTGGCGCCCACTGAATAACATCTGGAGACGCAATCGGGCCAATTTCTTTACGCACGTGCATCACCAACTCTTTACGTAATTCATCCGTTGGCTCTACGCCGTCCATCAACGTAACAAACGTATAAATACCCTGGCCTTTAATATCATGCGGATAACCAATTACCGCCGCTTCCGCTACTGCTGGGTGAAGCACGAGCGCACTTTCAACTTCAGCCGTACCCATCCGGTGACCCGATACGTTAATCACGTCATCTACTCGGCCGGTAATCCAATAGTCGCCATCGTCATCACGGCGCGCACCATCACCAGGAAAATACAAACCAGGATAGTTAGCGAAGTATGCATCGATATAACGCTGGTGGTCACCGAACAAGGTTCTAAACATGCCAGGCCACGGTTTTTTAATCACCAAAATACCTTCTGCCGGATTGCCGGTTACTTCTTTACCGTCATTATCAACTAAACCGAATTCAACCCCAAAGAAAGGCTGCATTGCAGAACCTGGCTTCAAATCAGTTGCACCTGGCAGTGGCGTCATCAAAATGCCACCTGTTTCTGTTTGCCACCACGTATCAACAATTGGGCAACGGCCGCCGCCAATCTTATGGTAATACCATTCCCATGCTTCTGGGTTAATTGGCTCGCCCACACTACCCAGTATTCTTAAGTTACTTAAATCGCAGGCTTCTACGTAGCTATCGCCTTTTGCCATAAGTGCGCGAATGGCTGTTGGTGCTGTATAGAAAATATTAACCTTATGTTTTTCACATACTTTCCAGAAACGAGACGCATCTGGGTACGTTGGGACGCCTTCAAACACCAATGTTCTAGCACCATTTGCTAATGGGCCATAAACTATATACGAATGACCAGTTACCCAGCCCACGTCAGCTGTACACCAGTAAATATCGCCTTCTTGATAGTCAAAAATATACTTGTGCGACATGGCTGCGTGTAACAAGTAACCACCTGTTGTATGCACAACACCTTTTGGCTTACCTGTTGAACCGGATGTATATAGAATAAATAATGGATCTTCTGAATCCATTTCTTCAGCAGGACAATCGCTTGATGCTGCTTCTAATAACTCGTGATACCAAACATCACGGCCATCTTTCCAAGCAATATCACCGCCTGTGCGTTTTACAACTACCATGTTTGTTACTAATGGGCAGCTTTCTAACGCTTTATCTGCATTTGTTTTTAGAGGAACCGCTTTACCGCCACGAACGCTTTCGTCGGTCACAATAACCAACGCTGTTTCAGAATCCGCAATACGATCTTTAAGCGCATCTGCAGAGAAACCACCGAAAACAATTAAATGAACCGCACCGATTCTGGCACACGCTAACATCGCAATCGCCGCTTCTGCCACCATCGGCATATAGATACAAACGCGATCGCCTTTATTAACGCCTAATGACTTAAGGCCATTGGCAAATTTACACACTTCTGCATGTAATTCTTTGTATGTGTAAGTCTTATCGACTTCTGGGTCATCACTTTCCCAAATAATGGCCGGTTGATCACCGCGTGTTTCTAAGTGACGGTCTAAACAGTTAACACTCACGTTTAACTTGCCGCCTTTAAACCACTGTACCTCACCTTTAGGGAAATCATATTCAACCGTGGTATCCCATTCTTGCGACCACGTTAAAAATTCTTTAGCTTTCTCGTTCCAGAAACCATCATTGTCCTCAATTGAACGCTTATATTCAGCTTCATATTGTGCTTTGTTAATATGCGCACGAGCTGCAATGTCGCCTCTAACTTTATAAACCTTACCTTCTGACATATTCCTTTCCTTTAATGATTATATTTCTTTGTTACTATTTTTATTTTTTATATCAAAAAAAAGGGCAGCTTTTAAAGCTGCCCTTTTTGATTTTTAATGCATAAACAAACCACCGTTCATGCTCAAATCAGAACCTGTTGTGTAAGCAGCCAATTCACTGGCTAAAAATGAAATGCCGTGGGCAATTTCTTCAGGCTTACATAACCGACCTGTTGGAATACCACCTTCAATCTTCTTACGAACGTCTTCAGCAATCGCCATCACCATGGGTGTCGCAACGTAGCCTGGAGAAATTGTATTAACTGTAACGCCTTTACGTGCAGTTTCGCGAGCTAGTGCTTTAGTGAAACCGTGCATGCCAGCTTTAGCAGCAGAATAGTTAACTTGACCCATTTGGCCTAATTGACCATTTACTGATGAAACGTTGATGATACGACCAAAACCACGTTCAACCATGCCTTCAAAGACTTGACGTGTCATGTTAAATACGCTGTTCAAATTCGTATCAATCACCGCATCCCAACGTTCGATAGGCATTTTTTTGAACATGCCGTCTTTAGTAATACCCGCATTGTTCACTAGAATATCGATAGGGCCAACATTGTCTTCAACCCATTTAATGGCAACGCCACAGGCGTCGAAGTCTGTTACTGGGCAATGAACGATGTCGATATCGAAACCCGCTTCTTTTTGAGCTATTTGCCACGCCTCTGCTTTTTCTTTGTTGTTATAAGCAGCAACTACTTTATAACCGTCCTGAACAAAACGTTGGCATACTGCTTCACCAATACCACCCGTACCACCTGTTACTAATGCAACTCGTTGACACATTTTATTTCCCTTTTATTATAATTTAAATTAATGCTTGTATAAGAAAGCAATTGTATTGTACCTAAAAAAATGTTGCGTTGCAATATATCCGCTTTTTGCTGCTTCACCAACTGTAACTTAATACCGTCAAAATACAATTTATTCCGATAATATTCAATGACAATTTTTTAAAGTTCACTAGCCGATGCAATTTAGACTACAATTTATTCGACACTCAACCCTTTAACCATATGAGGCACATATGATTGACCCATCAGAAAACAGAAAGTTTATTAGAATGGACGCCCATTGTGAAATGTCGTTTATGCGGCCAGGTTCTAGTAAAAAAAGCACGGGGTACAGTATAAACTTAAGTGCAGCGGGTATATTATTCAGCACCGAGAGTTTTGTTGAAGAAGGCTCTTCTTTAGATATAACTGTCAGCCCCATTAACCAAATCACCCCGCCGCTCAATGCACTAATCCAAATTGTTAGAGTGGTTGAAGTAGATGGCAACGCATATGAAGTAGCCGCTACTATTGAAGGCATTAAAGCAACTTAACTGAGGTTTCCCATTTGTATCGTATAACCAAAAAGTTCACATTCTGTTACGGACACCGGTTGATGAACCATCCCGGTAAGTGCAAACATCTCCACGGGCATTCTGCTCAAGTAGCAATAACTTTAGAATCTAAAACGCTTAATGAACAAGGTATGGTGTACGATTTTTCTGATATAAAAAAGTTTGTTGCAACCTGGTTAGATGACACCTTTGATCACAATATGTTGTTGCATAAAGACGACCCTGTTTTACCGTTACTTCAACAAGCTGGCGAACGCGTGATGGTCGTTGATGAACACCCTACTGCAGAGTTTCTTGCAAAGATAATTTTTGACCATGTCGCCCAAGGTGGCTTCCCCGTAAAAGACGTATCTGTATGGGAAACGGATAGCGCAAATGCAGGCTACTCAATTGATTAATGTTTAATCAAGTTCGGCCGATTAACAAGTCGTTTTGTTTGCAAATGCTGTGTGAAGAAAATTACGCAAAACTACAACGCTTAAGCCCACCTCTGCACGACGCAAAATTGGGGACACCGCTCATCGCCATAGATATTCTAGAAAAAGGGCCCTATACACACATCATAGAATTAAAACAGCGAGGAACTAGCGAACCGTCATCGTCAGGCTGTTTTACATGTCGAGTCTATTTAGATACTAAGTCTGTAGAAGTTATTAGCATCGACGGTTACACGCCTTCTTCTGCAAAAGAAGCGCGCTCACCTCGCGATGTTTTGAACCAAAAATGGGCATTAAATTATTTATTAGAGAAATGGTTAAACTACCAACTTCAGTCATTAAACCCACCCATAAAACGATATCAAGCAATAAGTGCCTAGGTACTTATATCATCTTAAATTAGGCATCATTTTTTATTCCTACTGATTTTAAAAACGATGGGGCTAAGCAGTAACAATGCTATTAAATTAGGTATTGCCATCAAGCCGTTTAGCACATCTGCCAATAACCAAAGAAACTCCAAATCCATTATTGCGCCAACCGGTATCACTAATACCCACGCAATTCTGTACCAAGGAATAATTTTTTCCCCTAATAGAAAACCAGCGCATCGCTCACCGTAATAGCTCCATCCGAGCAACGTTGTTAACGCAAAAATAGCTAAGCCAAAACTCACGACATACTCGCCATAACCAGGTAAGCCCATACTAAACGCACGTGCAGATAAAGATGAACCCGTTTCACCACTCGTCCAACTACCCGTAAGAATAATGACCAATGCCGTCATCGTACAAATAACGATGGTATCGATAAACGTTCCCAACATCGCAATTTTACCTTGCCTAACTGGGCTGTTTGTCTTCGCAGCTGCATGAGCAATAGGTGCCGTACCCAGCCCAGCTTCATTCGAGAAAACACCACGTGCCACACCAAAACGAATCGCCGCCATAATGCCTGCACCAGCAAACCCGCCTGCAGCCGCAGTACCCGTAAACGCATCATTTACAATTAATTGTAGCGCTGTTGGCACAGAATCTAGTCGTTGAATAATAATAATACTTGCACCTAATACATACGCAACACCCATAAAAGGCACCAACTTAGACGCCACATTTCCGATACGTTTAATACCACCAATCAATACCACATAGACAATAGCAGCCATCACGAACCCTGTTAACCAGAGTGGTATATCCAATGTGCTATTTAATACATCAGCAACCGAGTTGGCTTGAATTGTATTGCCAATACCAAATGCCGCAATAGCACCAAATAGTGCGAAAGCAACTGCCAGCCAATGCCACTGGGCTCCCAAACCGTTTTTGATGTAGTACATTGGCCCACCTACATACGCGCCATTTTTATCAACTTCGCGGTACTTAACAGCTAACACCGCTTCAGCGTATTTCGTTGCCATTCCAACCAATGCCGTCATCCACATCCAAAAAATAGCGCCTGGCCCGCCTAAAAATATAGCTGTTGCAACACCCGCTATATTGCCTGTGCCAATCGTCGCCGCAAGGGACGTCATTAATGCAGTAAAGGGGCTAATTTCGCCATCATCTAACTCATTACTTTCTCGCCCTCTCCACAGTAATGAGAATGTATTCATTAATTGTCGCAAGGGTAAAAAGGCAAGCCCTACCATTAAATACAAACCTGTACCCAATAACAGAGTTAATATAACCGGCCCCCAGACAAAACTGCTGATTGATGAAAGAAGCTGTGTTAATGTTTCCATATCGGGCGGCTCTACGTTTATGTTATTTTCCATCCATTATTACACAATATTACCCGAATCAATCCAATCACTCGGAGAACGAATATGTACAGCAAACAGTCACCTCACATCCTGCCTGCCAAAGAAAATGAAGAAGTCTATATTTGCCAATGCGGTAAAACTGCTAAGGCCCCTCTTTGTGACGGCAGCCATAGGCAAACTGATGGCATCAGACCGTTGGTACATGTTGCGAAAAGAGATGGAGAGCTATATGTTTGTGGCTGTAAAAAATCGGCCAATATGCCTTGGTGCGATGGCAGCCATAATAAATAAGGTCTAAATTATGGATACATTAATAGATTTTTTTGATTCTGATGACTTGTCAGACGACGTTATGTATTACCCTGAAATGCATGGCTTTTTGACTAGCTTAGCCATTCAACCAAGTGCTGCTGATGAAACAAAGGTATTGGATGAAATTTTGCCCGACACCCCAGTCAGCGCCCCTATAAAAGAAACCATCATTGCGCTTCAAAACAACATTAAGCAATCCCTACTTAATAATGAATTCCCTGACATTCCTGAAACCGGCATAGAAGATGAAGACGTGTTGATTTTGTGGAGCTCAGGCTTTATGCAAGGCATATTTTTTCAAGAGGAGGCGTGGTTTTCCACCCACCCTGAAGATATCGCTGAACTCACATTACCCATACTTAGCTGTTCAGAATTATTAAATGAAGAACTAGAAGACATTGCCCAAGATGATGATTTATTAGACCGCATGGCTGAAAAAATCCCCGATTGCGTTATTGACCTATATCTATTACTTAACGCCCCCGAGGAATAAAATAGCCTTGCTCAAAACACTACCGTTCAAACACACTTCTGTAAGAGACCTTGCTTGGCTAATTAACAGCCCTCCTATTATTCAAGAAACGATTAACCACACCCATTGGACTAACAGTACGTTTTGGTTGCAACAATACGAAGAAGTAAACGACCTGCTACGTCAGTTGGATGCTAATCCTTTTGAACTGCATGACCTCCTTGAGCAACAAAAAGACAAACGTTTGGGCCACCGTTTTGAAACCTTGTTAAGTTTCTTTTTTAAGCTTAACAAGCGATATAAGATTCTTGCTCAAAACCTGCAAATTCAAGATGAGAACAGAACCATTGGAGAATTCGACTTCATCGTCCGAGATACACTATTAAATAAAACCCAACATTGGGAAGTGGCTTGCAAATTTTATTTAGGTATCGGCGATACTCTTCAGCTTGCTAACTGGCATGGCCCCATGCTTAGAGACCGTTTGGACATTAAATTTGAACAGATGCAAACAAAACAAAGTCAATTATCCAGTCATGCCTGCGCAACTAATCAATTAAACACACTCGGCATTCACATTGACCAACGGATTTGTTTATTGAAGGGGCGGTTATTTCATCCCATCTCAAATGACCATCAGTATTCCCCACTCCATATATCTAACGATCACCAGGCCGGGTGGTGGACACGTGCAAATGATTTCAACACAAATACTAGCCACGGCAACATGACATGGGCGATTCTAAATAAAGACCAATGGTTTGCGCCACAAGAATTTAGCGCTACTACTGACACTTACTGTCATGATGAATTAGTAGATATATTTTTAGCCGAAAGCAACCCAAGGCCCATATGCATTGCTGGCTATAGCCGACAGCCTAACTCTGCAATAGAAACTACCCGAGGGTTCTTAGTTGCAAATGATTGGGCACATGAATTCACTACGCGTTATTAAAAGCAACAAAACAATACGAGCGTTAGAGTGAAACACCAAACCTATGGGTATAATGCCCTTCAATACAACTTTCACCATCGGTAATAATTTGAACCAATTAGCTGCTCAACCCACTGAAGAAGTCGTTGTTGACGACTGTAAAATCACGTTATTAGGCACGGCACATGTGTCAAAAACAAGCGCCGATGCCGTTCATTCACTCATATCCAGCGATCAGTTTGATAGCGTTGCCATCGAATTGTGCCAAAGCCGTTATAACGCGTTAATTGACCCAGACAGTCTTGCTCAAATGGATTTATTTAGCGTTATCAAAAACGGTAAAGCTGCCATGGTAGCAGCCAGTTTGGCTCTTGGTTCTTTCCAACAAAAAATGGCTGATGAGCTGGGTATTGAACCCGGCGCAGAAATGAAAATGGCAGCTAACCTAGCTGAAGAAAAAGACTTGCCCATATTGCTCATAGACCGTGAAGTGGGCACCACCTTAAAACGTGTTTACCGTAACGTACCTTGGTGGAAGCGTTTGGAGTTATTCTCTGGTCTGTTGGCCAGCGTGATGTTTTCGGAAAAGGTCAGCGAAGAAGACATAGAAAAACTTAAAGAAGGCGATATGTTAGATGCTACATTCTCACAATTTGCCGAGTCCTCAAAAGAAATTTACGTGCCACTGGTCAATGAACGTGACCAATACATGGCACAACGCATTGCTGAAGAAGCAGCATCTAGCCAACACCAAAACATGCTTGTCGTCATCGGTGCAGGCCACCTAAAAGGCATTAAAAACTATTTAGACAATGATTTGGCTGACACTAAAAGCATTGCTGAATTGGACTCCATCCCCCCAGCGAGCCGTTGGCCAAAAGCTATTCCATGGTTAATCGTCTCATTGGTATTTATTGGTTTTGCCATTGGCTTTAACCGTGCACCAGAATTAGGCTGGCAACTTGTTATTGAATGGGTTGTTATTAATGGCGGTTTGTCTGCGTTAGGTGCTTTATTGGCAAATGCTCACCCTATTACAATTATCACTGCCTTTTTAGCAGCGCCTTTAACCTCGCTAAACCCAACCGTTGGGGCGGGCATGGTCACTGCTGCTGTTGAAGCCTGGATACGCAAACCCCGCGTTGGTGACTTTTCAACGCTAAAGCACGATGTGGCAAAACTGAGTGGTTGGTGGAAAAACAGAGTATCGAGAACCTTACTTGTTTTCTTTTTTAGTACCTTAGGCTCCGCAGCTGGAACATATATTGCCGGCTTTAGAATATACGAACAACTTACTTAACGAGCTGATGAACACTTCGCCTAATTTGGTGACTCAACACCAAGCCTGCGTCATCAATAATAGAATTTAGAGCATCACCAAACGTTAACTTACCTTTTTTATCTGCCCAAATGATTTTCTGGTCATAAAGCATTTCAATAAACCCTTTGAACAAGGCCTTATCAAAAAACTCTGGCGAATTGAGCTCGTACAACATAGATAAACGTTCCGCTACCTGACTACACAGTTTTTCTAATTCCACTCGAGACAATACACCTTCACCCTTAGTTTTCAGTATCACAACCGTCAAATAATAACGCTCTAGGCTCAACAACACCCCTTTGGAAAGGGCTGTTACCCGCATCACATCGCTTTGTACCATTGTAAGCAGTTCGCCTTGCTGCTCAATCAATCCTTCATCCACTAAACAACTCAGCGTCTTATTCGTTACCGCTGTCAGTTGCCGAGTATTCCAGTGCATAGACAGTTCCGCTTTTAAGAAGGGGTATACCAACTTAAACCAGTGGATGACTTGTTTTTTATGTAACGTGGTATTGCTTATAAAACAACACGCAATGAACGACGGCAACGCGAACAAATGCACGACATTATTTCGGAAATACGTCATCAATATTGCCTGGTGCGGATCCACACACATGATGTCACCCATCGGGTGTGAATGGCGCTGAATAAGCCCAAATTCCTCACCATAGGCAATAATTTCTTGCCCGCTCATATCGGTCACAGTGATATCTTTTGAATATGGAACTGCTTTTAATAACGCTAAATAAAGGTTCAAGTGTGCAATCAAATCACTTTCAGCGATCGTCTGCTTCGGCGTACTTAACATCGTTATCGCCAACAAGCTTACCGAATTCACATGTGTCGCTTGGTTGATGCCCGCCATAATCTGTTGGCCCAACTTAGAGACAACATTAGGCACCCATTCTTGTTTGTCTGCCAATTCATCACGGCGCCAATCAGGCGATTGTTGATCTAATAGTTGATCCAACATAAGCGGCGAACCAAAATTCACATGAACTTCACCAAAATGTTCTTTTAACCCCTTAATAGAGCGTAAAACGCCCATCACAGATTCTGATTTTTTCGGCTTACCGCTTAACTCATTAATATAGGTTTCCCCTTCAACCAGTTTTTCGTAAGCAAAATTAACCGGCACAAAAACAACTGACCGTTTATGGTTGCGCAGGTAGCTACGAACACTCATTGCCAGCAGGCCGGGCTTTGCTTTAAGCTTTTTACCGGTACGGCTTCGCCCACCCTCTACAAAGTATTCAACGGCTGTACCATTACTTGCCAAATACTCCATATAACTTTCAAATACTGCCCCGTACAGTACATTACCTTTAAACGTACGGCGAATAAAAAAGGCCCCACAACGTCTAATCCATGGTCCGGCGATGGGAAGGTTTAAATTGATACCTGCTGCCACATGAGGCGGAGCTAAGCCTTTATCAAACAACACATAGGACAATAACAAATAATCCATATGGCTTTGATGACTCGGCACGTACACAATTTGATGTTCTCGTGATAAACGCTCTGTCCGGTCAAAGTGATGTAAAACAATACCGTCGTATAACTTGTTCCACAACTTACTCAGCAACCTTTCGAGCAAAATAGTTGCTCGAATGTTTATAACAGCCGCTATTTCTTGAGCGTACTCTCTTGCCTGACTGTTAGCGTCTTTCTCCGACACTTTCTTAACCCTTACTTCACGTTCAATGGCTTTTTGAACTAGAGGTTGTTGGACTAATTCATTGGCTAAGTTTTTTGGTTTTTGCTGGTCAGGGCCAATCGTGGCTAAACGCGTTCTTGCAAAGTGCAGACGTAAAACACGCGAAAGTTTTCGCGTTAAAAATGATGCCGTTTGATCTTCCTCAACCAACGCCTTAAGTGAAACTGGTTCGCTGTAACGCAAAATGGTTTGTCGCCCATTGAACAAGATGGCAAAAAAGCGAGACACTATATTCGATTTAAAACCGCCATCAGTAAACAAGCTACCTAATAAACTATCTGACTTTCTCGGCGATCTGCCCCAAAAAACAGACACTGGAACAATCAGCACGTCATCACAATCGCCTGAAACCACTGAATCTACCAATCTTTTTAACCGTTCTGGTGCTGGATCATAAAATAAGTTTTTTATTCTATTTAAAACAAAAACAGCCAGCTTTTCTTCACCACCATTCCACTGCACACCAGCGGATGGTAAGGGTAACCCTAAATCCCTACATGTTTGCTCAAGCACCACCTGTTTAGAACACACATCACTGTACATCACGTAACAGACTTTTTTACCCTTCAATGCATTCAGGCGTTCGCCGTCACTAGGCAAAACTTTTACTTTTACCCAGAAAGATAATATCCAACGTAAGAAAAAAGACCCAACCATTTAATGACTCACTTTCGTTGGTGTAAAAATAATGGGTTGAGCAACCACTCTTTCACGTGGGGGTTCAACATCTGTTTGTGTCAGCGCCTCAAAATCAAACAAGTTTTTATCCAATAGCTGCGACGGCCGTATATTTTTTAAACTATTGAATATTGTTTCAACGCGACCGGGAAACGCTTTATCCCATTGGTTTAACATCTTCTTCATCTGAACCCGTTGTAAATTTTCCTGATTACCACATAAATTACACGGAATAATCGGGTAATCTTTAAGCCCAGAAAACTCAGCGATGTCTTTTTCTCGTGCATACGCCAAAGGACGAATCACAATATGTTTGCCGTTATCGCTTTTTAATTTAGCTGGCATCGCTTTAAGTTGCCCGCCATTGAACATATTCATGAAGAACGTTTCTACAATGTCATCTCGGTGGTGGCCTAATGCAATTTTATTGTATCCGTTTTCTTCAGCATACGCGTACAGGGCACCACGGCGCATTCTTGAACACAAACCACAAGTTGTTTTCCCTTCAGGAATAACACGCTTCACCACACTGTAAGTATCCTGCTCAATTACATGATAAGGCACACCAATCGATTCAAGATATTCAGGCAGTATATGTTCTGGAAACCCAGGTTGCTTTTGATCCAAATTAACCGCCAATATTTCAAAGTTAATCGGCGCATTATGTTTCAGGTTTAATAAGATATCTAACATCGTGTACGAGTCTTTTCCACCCGACAAACACACCATAATACGGTCACCCTCTTCAACCATATTATAGTCTGCAATCGCCTGCCCCATTTCACGCCGTAAGCGCTTTTGCAGTTTATTAAACCTAAGTTTTGTTTTATCAATGTTAGTCATCGCCGTATTTTACCAGAGAACTTAAGCCGTCTCTAAGGTGATGCACACAACTCAACAAAGTGATATAACAATAAAAACCTAATCAGGAGAAAATATGTCCAACATTAGCCAACAAGAGCGTGCAATAGGCGCCATCATGGGTGCCTACATTGGTGATGCCTTAGGATTAGGCCCGCATTGGTTTTATGACTTAGATGAACAACGCAAACACTACGGAGATTGGATAAGCGATTACACCGACCCTCAACCCACTCGCTATCACGGCGGCATGAAAGCAGGTCAACAATCACAATCCGGTTTAATCCTAAACATGCTAATCGACTCTATGTTGGTTAATGGCGAATACAACGAAGAAGACTTTTGCCAGCTTTTGGATAATGACCTTTTCCCCCTACTGGATGGCACACCCAATGTTGGCCCCGGTGGATTCACTAGCCAATCAATACGAGAATCATGGGCGCTAAGAACACAACACCTTAAACCATGGGGTGAAGTAGCAGGTTTTACCGATAATACCGAAGCTGCCGAACGTATTTTGTCGCTAGCGGTGCGTTATGCTAATGCCCCTCAAGAATTAGCCCGTAGCATTTCAAGCAACACCATGCTGACCCAATGTGATGAAACCATTAACGCAATGACTGTAGCCTACGGCGCTATTCTAGGTATGCTAGTTCAAGGCCACCCGTTAGACGAAGAACTATCTGGTAAGTTAATGCAACTGGTTGGCAACCAACAACTGCCATTTCATGCGATGACAAAACCCGGCAGCAAGCCATCAGGTGCCGGCACATTTGCTTCACCAGACGCCCTTTTAACACCCTCTAGCATTGCTCGCGCAGCACATGAAGATTTAATTCAACCCGCATGGAAAGTGTCATTGGTTTATGGAATGCCTTGCGCTGTTTACCATCAATTCCCCGCTTGTTATTATTTAGCCGCACGTTATTCCGATGATTTCGAAAACGCTGTATTACACGCCATTAATGGTGGTGGCCAAAACATGGCGCGTGCGATGTTAACTGGCGCACTCGTTGGTGCACAAGTTGGTATACAAGGCATTCCTCAACGTTTTATTGATGGGCTAGAAGACTCTGGTGCATTACTTGGTCGCGCAGAAAAGCTGGCCAACCAAATACAATAGCCACATGCCACTGTCTAATGCTAAAAGCTGGAAACCCTTTTTAGATGAGGAACTAGAACAGCCGTATATGCTCGCGCTTAAAGAATTTCTGAGGCTAGAAAAAAACGAACAAAAAACCATTTACCCGCATTCATCAAACTGGTTTCATGCACTTGAAGCTACGCCTTTAGACGAAGTAAAAGTAGTTATCCTTGGACAAGACCCCTATCACCAACCACATCAAGCGCACGGATTATGCTTCTCTGTTCAACCTGATGTTGGCATCCCGCCATCATTGCGCAACATGTTCAAAGAACTCCAGGCTGACTTAAGTATCCCTTACGCTGTACATGGGTGTTTAGAAAGTTGGGCGAAACAAGGCGTATTACTTCTCAACAGCGTCCTGACCGTAGAATACAACAAACCAAATGCGCACCAAGGAAAAGGCTGGGAAACTTTTACCGACAAAGTAATCCAAACAGTAGCTGAGCAAAACGAACACGTTGTTTTCCTGCTTTGGGGAAACTATGCGCAAAAAAAAGGTGCCCAAATAAATACTCAACAACACTTAGTGCTTAAAGCTCCACACCCATCACCCTTATCTGCACATCGGGGTTTTTTGGGCTGTAAGCACTTCAGTAAAACCAACACATATCTAAAACAACACAACAAAACCCCCATTCACTGGACCTTACCAAAAATAGCTGGGCCCATTTGATTTAAGGCTTATCGCACGCGATCAAGTAACATCCTTAGATTTTGCTACTCTTATAATTTATGGTTAAACGTATTTTGACGAGAAAAATTATGAGCAATGAAACCGCTCTGGCGATACAAGACAATCAGCTTCTTGAACCACTGATGAGTCAGTTGGTGATACCTAGCTTCGTCTTAGATTCAAAAGGCAGCGTGATCATTTGGAATAATGCTTGTGAACGCCTAACCAATGTTAAAGCTAGCGAGATTATTGGTACTAAAAATCATTGGAAAGCCTTTTATGATGAACAAAGAGATTGCCTCGCGGACCTTGTCGTTAAAGGAAAAACAAAAGAACTAAACGAATTATATAAAACCCATTCTGATGACACGGAATTTGGTTTTCATGCTGAAAACTGGTGTGAAATTCCTAAAATACCTGGCCACTTTTACTTATCTATAGACGCAGGGCCTATCCATAATTCGGAAGGTCAGGTTATTGCTGTTGTTGAAACCATTAGAGACATCACCGAACAAAAACGCGCACAAGAAAATTTAAACCGCTTAATGCAAGATCATGTAACACCCACTTTTGTATTGGGTGCCGAAGGAGAAGTCATCATTTGGAACAAAGCCTGTGAAGTACTAACCAATGTAAAAGCTGAAACACTCATTGGTACAAAAAATCACTGGCAAGCCTTTTATGATGAACAAAGAGATTGCTTAGCTGACCTTGTTGTTAAGAATAAAACCGAGGAGATAAATGAGCTCTATTTAGAAAACAACGATAATGGCGATAAGCAAACCAGTTTGCATGTGGAAAATTGGTGTCAAATACCGAATGTACCCGGTCATTTTTATTTAGCCATTGATGCAGCGCCTATCCATGACCCTGCAGGCAACATGATCGCAGTCATAGAGTCGCTTCGCGACATGACAGAGTCAAAATTATCACAAGAAAAGCTTGAACGCATGGCTCAATATGACGGCCTCACAAACTTAGCAAATAGACGTGCCTTTGACGAACGGTTAAAAGGCGATTGGAGCCTCGCCCAGCGCAATAAAAAGCCTGTTTCATTGTTGTTTATGGACATCGACCATTTTAAACAATTTAATGACGTCTACGGACACCAAGCAGGTGATGATTGCTTAGTAGCTGTTGCCGAAACAATCAGTGGCCAATGCCTTCGCCCATCAGACTTAGCCGCACGTTACGGAGGGGAAGAATTCACTATCATCTTACCCGCAACGGACAAAGGTGGTGCATACGTCATTGCAGAGCGCGTTCGAAAAGCTGTATACGATATAAACTGGAAACATTCCGGCAATAGCGCTGCAGACAGAGTCACCATTAGTATAGGTTTAGCAACCATCACGCCAGAAACTGGCCAATTTGACGAAAGCATTCTTATTAAAGCTGCAGATCATGCCTTATACAAAGCCAAAGAATTAGGTAGAAATAGAGTCGTCTAACCCGCCTAGCATCTCTAGCTAGTTAGTGATAAACCTGTCCCCCCCAAACCACAATATCCATCCGGATTCTTAGCCAAATACTGCTGATGATAATGTTCAGCATAATAAAAAGTAGGCACCGGCAAAATCTCCGTCGTAATATCACCCATACCAGACTCATGCAATAGCTGCTGAAACGCATCACGTGTTTGCTCTGCTAAAACAGCCTCATCATCCATCGAATAATAAATACCCGACCGATACTGAGTCCCTGAATCATTTCCCTGCCGCATTCCTTGCGTTGGGTTATGTGATTCCCAAAATGTTTTTAATAAACCGGAATACGAAATAACCGAAGAGTCATACACCACCAACACCACCTCATTATGCCCCGTTTGCCCAGAACACACCTCTTCATACGTTGGGTTAGGGGTAAAACCAGCCGCGTAACCAACAGCTGTGGAATACACGCCTTCCAACTGCCAAAACTTACGCTCCGCCCCCCAAAAACAGCCCAAACCAAACACTGCTGTTTTGTAACCTTCTGGAAAAGGTTCTATTAAACGGTGACCACGGTTAACATGATGAGAGCTCGGCACGCGCATGGCTTCATCACGCCCTGGCAACGCGTTTTCTTTCGTTGGTAAAACAGATTTATCATTAAACATAATTACTTTGCATTAAACTACTCGTACCATCAGTGTAATCTTGATTACCAAGCAACAGGAAATTTATATTCATTACTGATGCCTATTTTTCTTTAAACTATATTCATAATTGAAAAAGAGCCTTTATTTTGACAACCAACACAGACCAACTTTTCCGTTTCCTTTTTGAAGACCTCGGCGTACGCGGTGAAATAGCATCCTTAGATACCAGCTTTCAAGCAGCGCTAGAATTGCACAACTACCCAACGGTAGTTGCTGATCAATTAGGCCAAGCATTAGCAGCGTCATTACTGTTATCCGCCACCTTAAAGTTTGATGGCTCCCTGATTATGCAAATTCGTGGCAATGGCCCCATTAGCATGCTTGTCGCCCAAGCAAACGACCAACAAGCTGTACGTGGCTTAGCGCATTGGGAAGGTGATGTGCCTAAAGACAACTTAACAGGCTTATTTGGTGATGGCGTTCTGGTAATGACCATTAAACCCACTAAAGGAAAAGCCTACCAAGGGGTTGTTAGTTTGGAGGGCGAATCTTTATCTGATGCTTTGCAGGCTTATTTTACGCAGTCTGAACAACTTAAAACACGCCTTTGGTTTGCTGTTAATAATGAACGAGCCGTTGGCATGATGCTACAAGAATTACCCGAACATGATGGTAAGCAGGTGGATTGGGAGCGCGTTGAAATGCTTGCTAACACGGTCAAAGATGATGAGTTACTTAACCTTAATTCAGAAGAAGTTATTCACCGACTATTTCATGAAGAAAGCGTCCGAATGTATGACCCGCAACCCGTAGAATTTAAATGTGACTGTTCTCAACAAAAGGTTGAAGCCAGTTTATTAACCCTTGGTATTAAAGAGTTGCGCTCATTAATTAAAGAAAGAGGCGTGATAGAGGCTGATTGTGACTTCTGTAATAAACACTATCAATTTGATGCCATCGACATTGAGCAACTAGCGAATAAAGGCAATACAAACGGGTCAGCGCTAAAGCACTAACTTTATTAGCTGTACGGTTTTAGCCACGCTTGAAACTGAGACAAACTCATCACACCTGCTTGTCTTGCCACTTCTTTACCCTTTTTAAACACCAATAACGTTGGAATACTTTTAATTTTAAAACGCGTTGCTAAACGCTGTTCTTTTTCAGTATCAAATTTAGCAAAACGGTAAGCAGGTTCTAACTTTTTAGCAGCCTGGTTAAACGTGGGAGCAAAAGACTTACACGGCCCACACCAACCCGCCCAACAATCCACTACCACGGGAATATCGCTTTGTTCTAGGTGCCTTTGTATATTAGCAGACGCTAACGTTACCGGTTTCCCAGCAAACAGTTTCTTTTTACACTTACCGCAGCTGCCACCTGCGCTTAGTTTATCAGCAGGTAGTTTATTGACCGCATCACAGTGCGGGCATACGATTTTTAATGAGTCTGTCATAGTCTATTTTACTTGTAAGGTGTTATTAATATGGCGATAAGTTTATACATATCAACTTAGGATGAGCTGCTCTTTTTGTTTTCGAGTCAGTTGTTTTATTTCGTATTCACGCACACTCGCCATACTTCGGTTGGTATGGCTTTCTGAAAAAACAATTTTTACTGGCTTACGCGCAAAAAAATATTTCGCCCCCTTACCTGTTAGATGCTGCTGGAAACGCCGACCTAAGTTTGTCGTAATGCCAGTATAAAGGCTATCGTCGCTAGATTTAATAATATACACATACCAAGTCATATCGCTTTTAAAACATCACCACATTCACGGCAAAAATATTGTGCTTGGCGTTTTATTATTTTGTTGTGTCGACGAACGCCCAATTGATGTTGCTGGCAACTACAACCATATGGAATGGTCGAATATTGGCGTTGAGGTATATCGGATAGATCAAAATTTGCAGTACGGTTATTATCTGCACCGAAGTCTGCCATAACAGACTTCCACTCTGCCCCATGGGGGCGCGTACCTTTTTTCACGTATTGCATATCAACAATATAATGCGCCACTTCATGCGGCACGGTATCTCGAATATTTTCTTCGAAGTATTTAGCAAAAACGTGTGAATTGTATCGAATAACTCGGCCTTTTTTAATGTGCTTATACATACCAATAGTACGTCCGGTAAGGTCAAACTTAACGGGCACATAGGCGAACTCTTGTTGATATAGCTGACTGGCTAACGCAATGTACTTTTTCGTTTCTTGGATAACAAGATCTTGTTGAACATCATCAAGCACGAAACTCCCCATCAAGAAATCACAACAAATTTAAGCTCTCAATAAGCGACCTAACTTCTTGTCTTGCCGCAACGTGCGACATGCTGTTCACTTTTTCGAGATCTAAAATGGTTAAACCACTCGGAAACAACTCTTTATAGATAACCCGTTCGTACAAACCGGGTACATGGCGAAACATAATACGTTTTTGCAATGACTCTAACGCCATATGTACCCGTTTATTATTTCTTGAGCTTAATGACGCCAACCTAGAACGCGTTACCACCCAGTCCATAGGTGGCTTGCCACTAGCTGATCTAAACTTACGGCTATCCCACACCATTTCGGCATAAAAACTTAGTTTTTTAACTTCGAAATCTATTGGTGACACCTCACCTAATAAATCCAAGTCAACAAAACTATCATTTAGCGGTGTTACTAATGTGTCCGCCAATGCATGCGCTAAGCGAGAAAGATAAGTATCGTTTCCGGGACAATCAAAAACGATAAAATCGACTGTTTTACGGTATACATCCAAGGCCTTAACAATATTAACTTGATCTTCTTTTTCACAGTCTTTAAGAACCGGCGCATCTGACTGGGTCAATACGGTAAATTTTGGCATGGCAACCTTTGCGCCGCCCTTTGCCATAAAGGTCTGTCTGTTTTGAATATAGCGTGCGATACTTTTCTGACGCGAATCTAAATCAATGACCGCTACTTTTTTTCCAGCTTCTAGCAAGCCAACAACAATGTGCATTGCCATCGTTGACTTACCCGTACCACCTTTTTCATTACCTAAAACGATAATATGTGCGCTTTTATCTTTCATACTAAATGAGCCTACCGCTCAAACCATGAGCAGTAACGACTTTAATTTCCTTATTGTTATAGTGTTTCGACGTTGAAATTTACTTCAGAGTTTTCATCATTATCGTAGTTCACGCCGTCTTTATTAAAGCCGAATAATTCTAAAAATTCATTTTTATAACTAGCATAGTCCGTGAGTTCGAAAAGGTTCTCAGTGGTAACTTGCGGCCATATATCACGACATTTTTGTTGCACATCATCACGCAATTCCCAATCATCAAGGCGAATTCGATTTGTATCATCCAAATTCTGGTCTACCGTATTATTATATAACTGTGTCCTGAATAAGCGGTTTATTTGCTCAATACAACCCTCATGAATGTCTTCTTCTTTCATGATTTTAAACACCATCGATATATACAAAGGCATCACTGGAATAGCCGAGCTGGCTTGCGTTACAACGGATTTTAAAACCGCCACATTAGCTGCGCCATTTATCGCTTTTAAACGGGTATCAATCGTACCGGCGGCTCGATCAAGATCCATTTTAGCTTTTCCTAACGCGCCATCCCAGTAAATAGGCCACGTGATAGAGGTGCCAATATAACTGTATGCAACAGACTTGCAACCGTCTGATAACACACCCGCTTCACTTAGAGCAGTCATCCACAACTCCCAGTCTTCGCCACCCATCACAGTCACAGTGTCTTGTATTTCCTGTTCTGTTGCCGGCTCAACTTCGGCCTCAATGATAATGTTTTTATTCGTATCAATAGCAGTGGAACGATACGTCTCACCAATTGGCTTTAAGCATGAACGTGTCACAGCATCATCTCCTGGTACTTTACGTACAGGCGATGCTAGCGAATAGACCACTAAATCAATTTGACCCAAGTCTTCTTTTATTAACTCAATTGTTTTTTGCTTAGCTTCGTTCGAAAATGCATCACCATTGATATGCTTTGCATAAAGCCCAACCTTTTTTGCTTCGGCATCAAACGCAGCAGTGTTATACCAGCCCGCTGACCCTGTTTTTCTTTCGGTACCCGGTTTTTCGAAGAACACACCAATAGTTGAGGCACCTGAACCAAAGGCAGCTGAAATTCTTGATGCCATTCCATACCCACTAGAAGAGCCGATAACCAACACATTTTTAGGGCCATTTTCAATCGCCCCTTGTTGCTGTGTTAACTCGATTTGTTCTCTGATGTTAGCAGCACAGCCAATTGGGTGTGCTGTTGTACAAATAAAACCACGTATTTTAGGTGCAATAATCATAAGCTCATCTTCTGTGAATTTTAAAACGTATTATTCTATACGCAACGGGCAAAACTTTCATTGAAGTAAAGAAAATAACTCTATTGAGTCGCTATGAAATAGCCTTTGTTGCTTTGTTTCTTATTCAACTATTAAGATGCTAACTACTCTTGCAATCGACCACCGCTCAGCAGACTATCCGCGTGTTGTATCACTAATTTAGTTCCATCTGCAGATAATGACCATTTCAACCAGTCTAATAAACGCTGCCAATCACTTAATGTTAAATGACCAAGCAAAGGCAACGCCAACCTTAAATATAAATCCCCCGTATTTAGAAAGACCGTTTGATCTACACCTGCCGCGGGTACTTCTTGCGACATTAATTGCCAATTTATAAAATAACCACTCAACTGCGCTCTTTTTAACTCAGCCAAAAATAATTTAATTTCATCTGTTGCCTTATAAGCCACTGCTTGTTTGAATTTTTTTTGTTTGAACGATTTAAATACAAACTGAAACTGCCTATCAATTTCGAATGCCGGTGTTAGCCGTTGATCAAAAATCCACGTTTCTTGTTTGACTATATCTAGCCTGGTATTTTCCTGAACCAGTATTTTTTCAGGCTTTAGCCAACTGCAATCATGATAACGGCAATATTCAGTTTTAACTGTACGAGCGATATTTGCATCTGATGCCTTTGGCCCAGACACTATCATGGGTATGCCTTCGACAACAATCAGCACCCATCCCTCACGTGTTACATTCAAAGAGAAAGGCAAACCTGATTCAATATATTGCTGCGCCAAAGCGACTCTTTCTGCATACTCATTAGTGGCTCGATACCACCGACTTACTTTAGGTGTTAATTGCTTATCTTCTAGATTTATTTTGTCTAATTCTTCAACGTATTTTCTCAACATAGCCAATAGGGTGATATTAGCGAAATCTCGTTTGAGAAGGTCTTCTTGCGTTTTAAGATGCTCTGCCATCCTCGCTAACGAAGATTTTTTTAAATGTACCTCTTTAGCAAGTTCAACCTGTTTTATCTGTGTTGCAGAGAACGCATCATTAACCACCATCAGTAATAATAGCGATACAAATAGGAGAGGCATTAATTGTTGAACCCTAAAAACAGCATGGCACGTTAAATCACGTGCAGTTTCATCATAAACTGGCGTTGCTTTAGGTAGTCCCACGTAATGTTTTATTTTTAGGGTTAACCAGCTGGTAAATAGAAGTCCAACGGATAATAATAATTGAAATAAAAATCAACAGGCAGCCAACAAAGTCATTCACTGATAATTGTTCACTGAACCAAGCGGCTGTCAACAGCGCAGTCCAAACCGGTTCAACAACCATAATAACAACGCCATGACTATTTTCGGACAAGCTTTGTGCATGTGTTTGAATGAAGAAACGTATTGCGGTTCCAATAAACGCACTGGCCAACACCCACCCCAACATCGCCATCGAAAACTCCTCAACTACAATTGAGGGCGATTCCATTAACAGAGATAAGCACCCAGCTATCACACCAACCACCAATAGCGTAATGGCTGTTAAGGGTAAAGAGGGCACTTTCTCACTAATTTCAAGCACCTCATCAATACCACCTACTTCCCTATGATTGGCAGCACGCGTATTTAAAATAAAAAACAAAGCAAAAAACAAAGAAGCCACCATGAACAACAACTGACCACTTTCAATGTTAAACCCAGACCCCAATGATAAAAAACCAACGCCAATTACCGCGACAGGTATCGCATACCAAGTTCTTGAAGGCACATATTCTTTAAAGAAAACGCGGGCTAATATTGGCGAAAAAAGAACAGCCAAACTTGTTAAAAATCCACCAATAGTTAAGCTCACCCCTGAATACAAGCCCATAATCCAGAAACACATTCCAACTGTAAAGACACAACCAACGAGAATAGCTTGTTTATATTGCGCCCAATTGAGTAATTTTATTTGATGAAAACCAATAATCGTTAAAAACAACCCTGCTAGAAAGAACCTCAAACTAATAAAAATAAGAGGAGGCATTAACATTATTGCTTCTTTAGAAAAGATCCAACTAACGGCGGCTAGTATTGTCACCAATACCAGCCATAAGTCAGCCTTTAAAGCGTTTGGCATAAATTCGTAGGTCTTCTTAACTTAAAACACAGTGGCCTGAAACATACAGCTAATACAAATGGATTACTTATCAACGCCCTGTTTGTTCTTTAGCTCTTCAACTAAATCAGCTGGCAATTCGGCTTCGCCAGCTAAAGGCATTTCATCTGGAACAGACTCTTCTTGCTTAGAGTCCTCGGCATCAGCAACCGGTTTTTCTTCAACCGTTGTTTCTTTATTTGAGTCTATCGGTTGTTCGCCAACCACATCAACCGATTCTGCCAATAAAGCAGGTTCTTCCATATCTACCTGCAATGCTTTTGCTTCATCGGAGCATAAGTCACCGGCTCCAGAAGCAATATGTCGATATACATCACGATACTGGTCTGTTAGCCCTTTAAACAAAACAGCCGTATTAACAAAATGGTCATCTACTTTTTTTCGATACTGCTCATGCTCAGCCTTTAGTTCTTTAACTTTAAACGAACCTTCACCGCCACCTAACTTTTTAAACAACAACGATAATACAAAACCCAGCACCGTACCTATTAAAATACCTAACATTAAATCTATCGTCACCATAACTAAAAACCTTCTACTGGAGAACCGATCTTGCTTAATACAAAACCTACAACTTCAGACACTAAGACCAATGAAATCATCACCGCTAGAATCTCCCCTTTTGTTCTTTCCCCAACTTGTTTCAAGCCGTAGAACCAGACCAAATACTGCCAAATAGCAACAGCGATCAACGGGATGGATAAGACAGCTGCCGTTGTCACATCTGATGTTAATTTTGCGTCACGGATTATGGTCGTTAAAGGGAGTTTTACAATTTCAACTAATAGCGCAACAAAGACTATCATCATGAATGTAGACAAAAAGTGTGCAGAAATATTGACCGATCTCATCCATCCGAGCAACACTCCACCCAATACAAGCATTTTAATAAAACTTGCCACAAACATTCTTATCATTTCGTTTCCAGGCGACAAGCTCAGCGAATACCCCTGGACTCCTGTAAATAAAAGTATAAAAACGACCAGTACCCACACCGGCGTATTAAAGTGTTGAGGGCCGGACTTAAAAGATGCAATTTGTAAAAGATGATTAAACATGTCATTTCCTTTTTTAGTATCGAACTATATTAACGTATTAACTCAACTTTTTTGACAAAAAAATTAAGCCTCTTTAAAGTAACTGTCTTGAATCTTCTCTCAAGGTATTAATAGACAGGCTGATCGATGCCTAAGTTCACTTTAGATTTGTTTTTTTAACTAACTATCATTATGAAAAAAACCGTTCTTTACATCATCATTGTTATGACACTGTGCATCACTGGGTTCACTGCTTGCTCTCACTTAAGTAAGCTGCATCATGGTGGTGCTAGCAACCATTATGATGGTGAACATTTCCATAATTTAGTCATAGACTCAAAAGGGCAACGTAGCGCTAAAGACTTTCTCACATGGTTTTTTAACCGCAACCTAGAACCTTGGACTAATCTAACTAACAAAACCAACACGTTACTAAATAAACGTCCTACGTCATTAAACGTAACGTGGGTTAACCATGCGACCGTCCTTGTTCAAGTGGATGGCATCAATATTTTAACCGACCCTATTTGGTCAGAGCGTGCTAGTCCGTTTAGCTGGCTTGGGCCACAACGTCAGATGCCACCGCCAATACCTATTAGTGAACTACCCCCCATTGACGCTGTTGTTATTAGCCACAATCATTATGACCATATGGACTTAGCGTCTTTGGAACAACTTAACAGCCTTTATCAGCCTGTATTTATTACACCCTTAGCAAATAAACATTACCTAGAAAGCGCTGGCATTACTAATATTGTTGAATTGGATTGGTGGCAGGCCCATTCTATAAACAGTGTGAAGATTACCGCCACACCTGCACAACATTGGTCAAAACGTACATTATTTGATGCAAATCGCGCCCTATGGTCCGGGTTTTATATTCAAGGCCTTCAGCAATCTGTCTTTTACGCTGGCGACACCGCGTATCAAGCACATTTCAAACTAGTTAAAGAACGATTGGGGCCTCCAAGCGTCGCATTATTGCCCATTGGGGCATACAAACCTCAGTGGTTTATGCAGCGCGCCCATACAAGCCCCGAAGAAGCTGTATTAGCTCATATTGACCTGAAGGCCAACATAAGCGTACCAATCCATTATGGAACGTTTAAGCTGGGCGATGACAGCCCAGAATCTGCTCTCAGTGATTTAGAAAAAGCTATTGTCACTCATCATTTAGACAACAAGGCTTTTTCTATTCTAGCGCCGGGTGAATTATTATCAGTTAAGCCTTAATCCAGCCTTGTAACGCCGCAATAATCCCTTCCGCTTGAGCAGCACTGGAAATATTAAACTTTGATTTTTGCTGATACTCACCGTTACGTTTTTGATAACGACGAATTGTAAATTTGTCTGGACCGTACTCTTCTTTAGTCCGATTCCAATCTTGATGCTTATAGATGATTGTCGCCCAAGCACCTTTAGAAAGAACAACTTTATCTAGTTCTTTTACTGTTTCAATACCGCCATCAGTATAACTAACGGTTAATTCTTCTACTGTTTCAGCCATTTTTGGTCCTAATTAAAATTATGTTGTTGATTAGTGCCTGCATTCTATCAACAATCACAGCCCTGTTGACAGCATTAGCTTTCTAAACTGTCTGCAAGTTGTTCGCCATAGCTTACCAAGTCTTCTAACAAGACCTGCTGGTCTTCGCTCCAACTATCTTCTGAAATCAACTCGTCCAATCTCTCAAAATAACTGATTAGCGTTAATCGCCCATCTTTTTTATCGTTGTTCAATGTTTGTTGTCGGTATACATGCCATTTTTTCTTCTCTTCCTCTGTTAATGTTTCAGGGAAATTTCTTGCACGATAACGAAACAGCATTTCTGGTAATCGATCGTCTTCAAAAGGTAAATCCAGTGTTGCTAGTTTCTCTTTAGGTGTCTGACGGATATGTGCCATATGACGCGCATCAGAATGACTAAAGAAACCGCCCCCATACAACATGAAGTCAGGGTCATTTTGTGTTTCAAATTCATTAATGATAAACACCGCGGATAATTTGTCCGCTATATCAGCCTTTAAAATGGTTTGCCGATTTGCTTCGCATTGCACTAAATCAATATCTAATTTCCTTTTTAGTTCATCCGTTAAGGTATTCAGCGGCGCTAACATTGGGGACTTGTTTAAATGTATAGTTTTCAGTGGAATGCGCTGTTCACCATCAGCCAAATCAGCTGTTGCTGTATATAGCCGTTGGTATATTTCGTCCGCCGATAAATCAATCAATGCTTGTGGGTCCACTGACAAATCAACAACCACGACGCCATTTTTGTTAATGGGATGAGTTATTAATGGCGCCACAACGCCTAAACAGGCTTGGCTTGCTGGGTACTTACTCGACACATGTGCAATCGCCGTATGATTTATTAAATCAAGGTTTGCACCGGCTTGTTTCTTATCACGCAAACCTAAGCCCCAAGAATATAATTTAGGCTGTTTTTGCTTAATCAGTTTTGCTAAGGCAATTGTTGCGTGTACATCAGACAGTGCATCGTGGGCAGATTCATGTGAAATTCCATTGGCTTTAGTTAGTGCTTCTAATCTAAAGCTTGGCAAATCTCCATCCCGTTTTGGCCAGTTAATGCCTTCAGGGCGCAACGCATGGGTCATTCTAACGACATCTATTAAATCCCAACGCGAATTGCCCGATTTCCATTCGCGCGCGTACGGGTCGAAAAAATTTCTATATAACAAATGACGCGTAAATTCATCATCAAACCGAATACTGTTGTATCCAACAACACAGGTTTGTGGCGTGCTAAATTGTTGATGTACGCGCTTTATAAATTCGCATTCGAGTAGACCTTTCTCATTAGCTAATTGAGGCGAAATACCAGTGACGAGGCAAGCCTCCGGATGCGGTAATATATCGTTATGAAGCTTGCAGTAAAATACGTCTGGTTCAGCGACAGGGTTAAAGTCTACATCTGTTCTTATGCCTGCAAACTGAACAACACGGTCTTTAGCGGCATCGATTCCTGTCGTCTCGTAATCGTACCAATAAAACGTATCAGACAAGGTCTACCAAAGTATATCTAACGCACGAAGCACATCACTTCGACTAATCTGCCCAACCAAACTACCGTCTTCATCGAGAACAGGGTAACGCTTATATGAAGAATTTATAAATTTCTCTGCTAAATCTACCACACTGGCTGAGTCGGACACTGTTTTAACCGGAGACGTCATATATTGAGACACCTCTCCGCCCACCCAATCTTCATAGTACGTAGATTGGAGCGCTACTTGTAAGCAATCTTGCTCTGACAGCATTCCAACCAATTGGCCTCGATCATTAACGACAGGAGCACCCGATATTTTATGTTTATTAAGGTACTTAATAGCTTCTGATATATCCATTTCAGGCGTAAACGTTGTTAAATTTTTTGCCATGTAATCTTTTACTAATACCGACTTAAGCATACATCCCTCACTTATATTAAATTGACCGTTCTTAAAACTAATCACGGCTTTCCCTTCGAACGTGCAAGATAATTAAAAAAACGCCACCTAATTTATCAAACAGGTTGTTATCACGTCTTTACTGTTGCTTTTTTTTCACACGTCTTATTACTGCAGAGCATACAATCGCCTTCTAAGCCATCAACGTTATTTAAACCACCACAGCTGCCTTTAATTGTTCTATTACTAAAAATGATACCAACTGCCATTGCCGCAACGAAAAGCATAAAAACTAAAAATGTAATTAAAAATGTATTCATGATTTTAATTCCTTAATCATTGTCTTAAATTTAGGGGTTTTCAATTCTTTTAAACTATCCCCATCTTTCACTAAAAACAATACCGCTAAATTAGCTTCAATGGCTAAATCGTACCCTTTTTTGCTGCCTAACACCATAAAAGCGGTTGCCCATGCATCTGCAGTCATACTGCTATCTGCTAAAACAGTAACTGACGCCAAACTAAGCTGAACTGGCCGACCAGTTGTTGGGTCAATCGTATGCGAATATTTAACGCCATCTTTTTCGAAAAAATTTCGATAATCTCCAGACGTTGCAATGGCTGTATCACTTACGTTAATAACTTGATGTATAGACCTTTCTACTGAATCTGGATTTTCAACAGCTATTCGCCATTTATTACCCTCAGGGTTATTTCCTTTAACCCGCATCTCACCACCAATTTCAACCATATAATTGGCATGACCTTTTGATTCGATAAAATTAGCCACTTTATCAACACCATAGCCTTTAGCAATTGATGAGAAGTCTATGTATATGTCAGGGTTTAATTTTTTTATAGCTTTCCGAGTATTATTAACAACAATATTCTTATAGCCAACCGCTAGTTTCGCCTGTTTAATCTCGGCATCGGTTGGTACGTCGTCTGCTTGAAAGCTCGGGCCAAAACCCCATAAATTTACTAAAGGCCCAACTGTAATATCGTATGCGCCTTGAGTGGCATCACTAATACGTAACGCTTCTTCAAGGACACGTATAAATTCTGCTGACTTAACCTGCTCTTCATGACTCTTATTTTGATTAAATGTTGATACTTCTGACGTTTCTATATACGTAGAAAAAGATTCATTCACTTGTAACAGCACATCATCAATAGCTTTTTCCATAACAACCGTCTCTTGCGAAGACAGTTCTGATGAGACTTTAATATGATAAGTTGTGCCCATCGTCCCACCCCTGAAAGAGGTAGACAGGCTTTGTTGTGATTCACAACCTGCGAGCGTAACAAGTATAAAAAAACCCGTTAAAAACAGTACGTTCTTAACGGGTCGTTTAATGAATTTCAATTAACCACCAAAATCATCAAGCATTATATTATCGTCTTCAACACCTAAATCTTGAAGCATTTTAATAACCGCTGAATTCATCATTGGAGGGCCACACATATAGAATTCACAATCTTCTGGCGCAGGGTGGTTTTTAAGGTATTGTTCTAAAATAACCTCATGAATAAAACCACTTAAGCCATCCCAATTATCTTCAGGTTGAGGGTCAGATAAGGCCACGTGCCACTCAAAATTATCATTTTCTTTTGCCAGCATATCGAAATCTTCTACGTAGAACATTTCTTTTAAGCTTCTTGAACCGTACCAGAATGATATTTTACGATCTGTTTTTATCCGGCGAAGTTGGTCAAACAAATGAGAACGCATAGGTGCCATACCAGCACCACCACCAATAAATACCATTTCGGCTTTAGTCTCTTTAGCAAAGAACTCACCATATGGTCCAGATATCGTTACTTTATCGCCGGGTTTTAAATTAAAGATGTAAGACGACATTTTACCAGGAGGGATATCATCCCCACCACGTGGAGGCGGTGTAGCAATACGCACATTCAGCATAATAATGCCTTTTTCTTCAGGATAACTCGCCATTGAATAGGCGCGAAGCACATCTTCTTCAACTGTCGATTTATAGCGCCATACATTGAAGTGATCCCAGTCGCCTCGGTACTCTTCTTCAATATCGAAATCTTTGTAATCAACCACATGTGGTGGACATTCTATTTGGATATAACCACCTGCACGAAAACCTACGTCTTCGCCTTCTGGAAGGTCGAGCACAAGTTCTTTAATGAATGTTGCAACGTTGTGGTTAGATTTAACTGTACATTCCCACTTTTTAACACCAAATACCTCTTCAGGTACCGTAATTTTCATGTCCTGTTTAACAGTTAACTGACACGACAAACGCTCACCATCTCTTTCTTGGCCTTTATTAATGTGCGTTCCTTCCGTTGGAAGCATTGATCCACCACCTTCTTGAACGCGTACCTTGCACTGACCACATGTACCACCACCACCGCATGCTGATGGCACAAAAAGTTGTGCATCTGCCAGCGCTCCAAGGAGCTTGCTACCCACAGCGGCCTTAACTTCTTTTTCACCGTTGATAAGAACGCTTACATTACCTTGGGCTACTAACTTAGACTTAGCCGCTAAAATAATAACAACCAGTATTAAGACGATGCCTGTGAAAAACGAAATACCTAAACCAATTTCTAACATACCGAGTTCCTAATTACAGTTGAATGCCGGAGAAAGCCATAAAGGCCATCGCCATTAAGCCTGCCGTGATAAATGTAATACCTAACCCTTGTAAACCATCGGGCACATCGGCATATTTCAGTTTCTCTCTTATGCCGGCAATTGCTGTTATAGCAAGCGCCCAGCCTAAGCCACTACCTAAACCAAACACGACGCTCTCACCAAACCCATAGTCACGTTCTACCATGAATAATGAGCCACCTAAAATGGCACAATTCACTGTAATGAGCGGTAAGAAAACACCTAACGCGTTGTATAACGCGGGCGTAAATTTATCCATCGCCATTTCAAGGATTTGAACCACCGCCGCAATCACACCGATGTAAACAATTAAGCCCAAGAAGTTTAAATCAACATCAGGTAAACCAGCCCACGCTAACGCACCGTCTTTTAATAAACCGTGATACAAAATATTATTCAGGGGCATCGTTAATGTTTGCACCAAAATCACCGCAACACCTAAACCCATGGCTGTTGAGACCTTCTTAGACACCGCTAAGAAAGTACACATGCCTAAGAAGAAAGCTAACGCAAGATTCTCTACGAATACTGCACGGACAAATAAACTAATATACGCTTCCATTAAATAGTCTCCGTTCCATTAACTTCTTTGATCTTGAAATCAGGTGCTTCTACTTGCGCAGGGCGCATTGCACGAATCCCCCAAATCATTAAACCAATGATAAAGAACGCACTAGGAGGTAATAACATCAAACCATTCGGCACGTACCAACCACCTTCGTTAACTGTTGTCAGAATTTCGATTCCAAACAATTTACCTGAACCAAATAGCTCACGAAAAACGCCGACAAATATCAACACCACTGAATAGCCTAGCCCGTTACCAATTCCATCTAAAAAGCTTACACCTGGTGGGTTTTTCATCGCAAATGCTTCTGCTCGCCCCATCACAATACAGTTAGTAATAATCAACCCAACAAAAACTGATAGCTGTTTACTTAGGTCATAAACATAAGCTTTCAATACCTGGTCAACAACAATAACCAAAGAAGCAATAATGGTCATTTGAACAATAATTCGAATAGCACCCGGCACATGGTTTCGAATCATGCTAATTGATAAGTTTGAACACGCACATACTGACGTAAGCGCAAGGCTCATCACCAATGCAGTGCCTAAATTTGTTGTAACCGCTAAAGCAGAACAAATACCTAAAACTTGTAAGCCAATCGGGTTATTATCAATTAACGGATCTAGTATGATTTTTTTTGATTCATTACTCATTTTATACTCCGTTTGCTTGAATTTTATTCAAGTACTGTTGATAACCTTCAGCACCCATCCAATACTTCAGCATATTACCTACACCACGACTTGTTAGCGTTGCACCTGCTAAACCATCCACTTGAAATTCACCGCCCTTCGCACCCGGTGCCACTGAACCTTTAACCACGTCAATCGCAACGTTGCCATCTGGCCCATAAATTTTCTTGCCAGACCATAAACTTTTCCATTTAGGGTTATCAACTTCACCACCTAAGCCTGGCGTCTCTGCATGCTGGTAATAACTCAAGCCAACAATTGTTTGGCCGTCATTTTCCACTGCAAGGAACCCGTATAACGTTGACCATAAGCCATAACCATTAATTGGTAAAATAAGCTGTGTTACTTTATCGCCATCTTTCACTTGATAAACGGGCATCAATTTAGGGCGCATTCGAATACTACCCAGATCTTTTTCTTTTGGTATTTGAACATTAAGTGTAGGGTCTTTAGCTGCTTTTATTTCATCATACGTAGCGGCATCAAGCTCAGTTGTGTATTCACCTGTTTCTAGATCAATCAACTTAATTTCAATTTTGGAAAACGCTGCTTCTATATCATCGCCATCTTGATATAAGCCAGCCACTTGCAAAATGTTCTTTTTCTTATCTAATTCTTTATTAAGTATTTGTAACGGTTTTAAAGCAACAGCAGAAACCGATACAAACACGGCACAAACTAAACAAACCAACGTTGCCATAATGAATGTTTTAGCTGTACTGTCATTAGATAGCGCTAGAAAATTCAAAGAACTAGCCTTCTTCTCTTGATTCTCATTAGGCATTTCTTTTCTCCCGTCTTTTAATGTTCGACTGAACAACGAAGTAGTCAATCAATGGCGCAAACATGTTTGCGAAAAGAATCGCCAACATCATGCCTTCTGGAAAAGCCGGGTTTACGACACGAATCAAGATCACCATTAAGCCAATTAAAATACCGTAGACCCAACGCCCCGTATTTGTCATCGCGGCACTTACTGGGTCTGTGGCCATATATATAGCACCAAAGGCAAAACCACCCAATACCGCATGCCAATACCAAGGTGTGGCAAACATAGGGTTAGTTTCACTACCAATAAAGTTAAACATTGTGCTGGTCACTATCATGCCAGCCAATACACCGAGCATAATGCGATATGAAGCAATACGTGTGTATAACAGGAAGCAGGCACCAATGAGGCACGCAATCGTAGACGTTTCACCAATTGATCCTTGCATTGTGCCGACGAAAGCATCCATCCAAGTAATACCTGAAGCCATCACAGCCTCAATACCACCTTCCGCCGCCATACCCAATGCGGTCGCTCCACTGAACCCATCAACGGCTGTCCAAATAGCGTCGCCAGACATTTGTGCTGGATAAGCAAAGAATAAAAAACAACGCCCAGTTAACGCAGGGTTTAAGAAGTTTTTGCCTGTTCCACCAAACACTTCTTTACCAATAACCACACCAAAAGAAATACCTAAGGCAACCTGCCAAAGTGGCGTAGTCGCTGGTAAAATCAAAGAGAAAAGCATGGAGGTAACAAAGAAACCTTCGTTAACTTCGTGCCCACGCACAACCGCAAAAAGTATTTCCCAAACACCACCCACAATTAAAGTAACCAGGTAGATTGGCACGTAATACATTGCGCCATGCACCATACAGGCTAATATACTGTCGGCATCATAACCGACCAAATTAGTCACTAAACCGCGCCATGTGTCTAACGATGTCATCCCTAAATCAGCCATCGCCATATTCGCAAGGTGACCAGTATTCCACATTGCCATGATGACGCACGGTAATGCGGCAATAAACACGTACGTCATGATGCGTTTTAGGTCAATTGCATCTCGCACATGTGTTGTACCGGAAGTAACGTCGCTCGGTGTATATAAAAAAGTATCTACCATTTCATAAATGGCATAGTACTTTTCAAGTTTCCCGCCTTTAGCAAAAGTCGGATGTATTGAATCTAAATAATTCCTTACTCGAGACATTACCCCTCCTTCTCGATGTGTGACAAATTAGCGCGTAATGCCTTCCCAAAATCATGTTTACCCGAATCCACAAATGAACATAAAGCCAAGTCCTCTTCATCTAACTCAAGTGCGCCTAATTGTTCTGCAGAATCGACATCCATAACAACAAGAGCTCTTAATAACTGTGTAGGTAATATATCCAGCGGCATCACGCCTTCAAAAACTCCAATGGGAACAATCGCACGAGGGCTACCATGTGCAGCGGTATCCATCGGGATTTTTTTCTTTCGATTGAAGCTTGAAAACAAGGCATTAGTGAATGAAAACTTCTCACCGGCTGGGTTTAACCAACCTAGCACTTGTCGTTCACGGCCTTCTTGAAGCGCACATACTTGAACATGGTAACGCCCAAGATATGACGCCCAGTTACTTGCTTTACGACCTGCCAATACAGAACCTGAAACAACGCGAACTTTACCAGCCTGCATCTCACCTTCAATAAGCTCTTCAGTATTTGCACCCAGTCTTGTTTTGATTAAACGCGGCTTATTAATCATTGGTCCCGCAAGTGAAATTACTCGTTCAACACTAAGGCGGCCAGTTGTAAACAACTTACCAATAGCAATCACATCTTGGTAACCTACTGTCCACGCAATATTGTTTGCATTAACAGGGTTGATAAAATGCATATGTGTACCAGATAACCCTGAAGGATGAGGACCTGAAAATTCAACTTTCTCAACAGATTCTGGCGCATCAACTTCTTGACCCGCAGCCTTACTAAGATAAACCGTACCTTCTGTTAGGTGAGACAAAACAGATAGTCCGTTTTTGAATGCGTCGCTATCTTGTGAGAGAATCACGTCAGGATTAGCGGCTAGTGGATTTGTATCCATCACCGACACATGAATTGATGCTGGCGTAGTTGATGGAGACGGTATTTTACTAAAAGGGCGTGACTTGAATGCTGTCCACAAACCAGACTCAGTTAAATTCTTAACAACAGCAGTCGAATCAAGCTTAGCCAATTCGCTTACTGCGTACTTTTCAAATCTGACTTCATCATCGCCATCAAGCTCAATAACAACACTTTGCAGCGCACGTTTAGCTCCTCTATGAATCCCTTTAACAGTGCCGCTACCTGGGGAAGTGAAATTCACACCGTCTGTTTTCTTATCTGTAAATAAGATTTGCCCTAACTTGACTCGATCACCTTCCTGAACTTTCATGGTCGGCTTCATATCAATGTAGTCTTTACCAATGATGGCAACAGAGGACACCTGATTACCGTCTGAAATAACTTGTTCGGGCTCGCCTGTCATCGGCAAATCTAACCCGTTTTTAATCTTAAAGTGATTCATTAATTAGGTTTTATTATGTTTGATTGGATTTTACTTGCTCCAACGTCGCCACATGAAACTACGCGAAATCGGCCAAGTGGCTCATATAATTATAGTGCAAAACAACAATAAAATTTTTGCAATTTTACAGCATTGCACTGCATCATTCAATCGAGAATATTTAGTCTCTAATGCCTATGCCCTTGCTTAACAAGCGTAAGCTTATAACTAAAAGTGCTGTTATAAACAGCGCGATAACAGAAAAACCATATACCAACGGTATATCTGAAGTACCCAAAATACTGTATCTAAAGACATCAATCATATACAACACTGGGTTCAATAAAGATACCGTTTGCCAGAACATCGGCAGCATGTCAATAGAATAAAATACACCGCCTAAATAGATCAGTGGCGTCAGCACAAAGGTGGGCACTATTGATATGTCATCAAAACTTTTTGCATAAACCGCGTTAATAAACCCCGCACACGAAAAAAGCACGCCCGTTAGCAAAAAGACAACCACCATCATGACAGGGTGGGCAATACGTAAATCCGTAAAAAACAACGACACGATAGTGACTAAAACCCCAACAATTAAGCCGCGCATAACACCACCAGAAATATACCCCGCTAAAATAACCCACCCAGGCATTGGCGCAACCAACATTTCTTCAATGTTGTGTTGAAACTTCGACCCATAAAACGAAGAGACCACATTTGAATACGCATTACTAATAACTGCCATTAAAATCAGCCCAGGAACGATAAACTCCATGTAGTCATACCCTTTCATTTGGCCAATTCTTGAGCCAATCAAGGTGCCAAAAATTAAAAAGTATAAGCTTGTTGTAATAATTGACGGCAACAACGTTTGCACCCAAATACGCGTAAAACGCTTAACCTCTTTAAATGTAATCGTCTGCAAAGCAACTAAATACTCTTTTCTAAACATTTATTGCTCCTCCTTGTTAGATAACAACTTCATAAACAGCTGCTCAAGCCGGTTTGACTCATTCCGCACACCGGTCACTTTAATAGACAAACGGTTTAACTCAATAAAAAGCGCATGTATTCCCGTTTCCTTAAGCACGCTCACTTGCCATGTTGTTTCGTCGATCACAGCAATGTCGCACCCTAAAATAATGGGTACTTCGTTAGGCGTATTTTCAAGACTTAAAACAAACACTTCCTCATCTGCTTTTTGCAACAGCCCTTTCATATCGGTGTTTTCAATCACCTCACCTTTATTGATAATAGCGATATGCTTGCATAAACTTTCTGCTTCTTCTAAGTAATGCGTTGTTAAAATTATTGTTGTTCCAGCCTCATTGATCTTCTTAAAAAACGCCCACATTGAACGCCTTATCTCAATATCAACACCCGCTGTTGGCTCATCTAAAATCAATAATGCTGGCTCATGAACTAACGCACGGGCTATCATTAAGCGTCTTTTCATTCCGCCAGACAGCTCTCTTGAAGGCTCGTTTCGTTTATCCCAAATTTCGAGTTGTTTTAAACAAATTTCAGCACGTTCAAGTGCTTTTTTTCGTGGAATTCCGTAGTAGCCCGCTTGCGATACAACAATATCAAATACGTTCTCAAACTGATTAAAATTAAACTCTTGTGGCACTAGACCTATGGACCTTTTGACTGCGTCCGGATCCTCATCCAAATTGTGCCCAAATACCTTTACAGAACCTGATGTTTTATTAACCAATGAAGCGATGATGCCAATGGTTGTGGATTTACCAGCCCCGTTTGCACCCAGCAACGCAAAAAAATCACCTTTTTTTACGTCCAGATCGATGCCTTTTACAGCAGTAAAACCATTTTTATACGTTTTCTTTAAATTTTTTATTTCTAGAGCATTCATGAGTAAAACTATTAACGTTAAATATCGTTGGCGCAATAAACACACAACGGGGAAAATTAGTTTTTTAGTTTACCGTATAATCCCCGATTCATATCAAACCAATTTAATATCTTTTTGCCATGTCTGAAAAACTTATCAAAAACGCGCTGTATTACCACCAGCACCCAAAACCAGGAAAAATAGAAGTTACTCCAACCAAGGCGTTGAGTAATCAAACAGACCTGGCGTTGGCCTATTCGCCTGGTGTCGCTGAGCCTTGTTTAGAAATTGCAAAAGACCCTTCAACTGCAGGCCTATATACTTCTCGAAGCAATCTAGTCGCTGTTATCACGAATGGTACTGCCGTGCTCGGGCTAGGTGATATTGGCCCTCTCGCATCAAAGCCTGTTATGGAAGGCAAAGGCGTATTATTTAAAAAATTCGGTGGTGTTGATGTTTTTGATATAGAAATAGATGAAAAGGACCCCGACAAGTTCGTCGATATTGTCGCCAGTCTTGCCCCAACATTTGGCGGCATAAACCTTGAAGACATTAAAGCGCCTGAGTGCTTTTTTATTGAAAAGAAACTCAGCGAACGCATGGACATCCCCGTTTTTCATGATGACCAACATGGCACTGCCATTATTACCGCAGCAGCCATACTCAACGGCTTAAAAGTAGCCAACAAAAATATTGCTGACGTTAAGTTAGTCGCATCTGGCGCTGGTGCGGCTGGTATCGCCTGTTTAGACATGCTAATTGACATGGGCATGAAGCAAGAAAATATCTTAGTCAGTGACAGCAAAGGCATCATTTATGACGGACGCATTGAAGGCATGGATGACCGCAAACAACGCTATGCTGCCAAGACTGACTTAAGAACATTAGCTGAAGCCTTAAACGGTGCCGATATTTTCTTAGGTGTTTCTCGTGCCGGTATGATGACACAAAACATGGTCGCCAGCATGGCCCCATCACCCATTATTTTTGCATTGGCCAACCCGGCACCTGAAATATTGCCAGAAGAAATAAAAGCAGTAAGAGATGATGCCATTATTGCAACGGGACGTTCCGATTACCCGAACCAAGTAAACAATGTATTATGTTTCCCTTATATTTTTAGGGGTGCGTTAGATGTAGGTGCTACCACCATCAACAAAGAAATGAAATTAGCCTGCATAGAAGCCATTTCCTCGCTGGCACATAGGGCGGTTAACGATGATTATGACAACTACGCCGGCCAAACCCCTGTTTTTGGCCCTGAATACCTTATCCCCCGGCCGTTTGATCCAAACTTAATTATAGAAATCCCTTTAGCTGTCGCCAAAGCTGCTATGGCTAGCGGTGTCGCCACCAAACCAATTGAAGATTTTGAACACTACAAAGCCTCTCTAGAACGTTACGTGTACCGCTCTGGTATGGTCATGAAACCTATTTTCGAACGCGCAAAGCTTACACCAAAGCGGGTTGTTTATGCTGAAGGTGAAAATGAAAAAGTTCTTCGCGCTGTACAAGAAGTTTTAAACGGCGAATTAGCAAAACCTATCCTCATTGGACGAAAATCCATCATTCAAGAAAACATCACAAGCCTTGGTTTAACGTTTTCTATAGAAAAGGACATCACCATCATTGAACCGGATAACAATCCCTTCTTTGAAGAATGCGTGCAAGCCTACCACCAAGCAAAGGACAGAAAAGGCGTCTCATCTGGGTTAGCTGAAACCTATGTTCGCACTAAGAACACAGTGATAGCCTCTTTACTCGTTAGACTTAATAGAGCCGATGCAATGATTTGCGGCATGGTGGGGAACTATCATAAGCACCTTGACCATATCACTGATATTTTAGATAAAGAAAAGGGCAAGAAAACTGTAGCAGCCCTAAATGCAATTGTTCTCCAAAAAGGTGTCTATTTCTTTTGTGACACGATGGTCAACAGCAACCCTCAAACTGATGAATTAGTTGCCATGACCCTTCAGGCATCAGAATATGTCCAACGTTTTGGTATAACACCCAAAGTCGCCATGTTATCTCATTCAAACTTTGGTAGCAGCCAATCTAACGAAGCTAAAAAAATGGCTGATGTGGTCCAAATACTTCATGAGCAACACCCCAACATTGAAGTTGAAGGGGAAATACAGGCCGATGCAGCGTTATTAGAAAACTTAAGAAATGAATTGGTGAACAATTCCAAATTAAATGGCGAAGCCAACTTATTTATTTTTCCAAACCTAGATGCCGCTAACATTTCGTTCAACTTGCTTCGAATTTTGGGTGACGGCATCACCATTGGGCCAATTCTTCTTGGTATTGAAAAGCCAGCACACGTCCTTAAACCACTCGCCTCCGTCAGGCGTATATTGAATATGACAGCCTTATGCTCAGCTGAACATTGCAAAGATTGAGGTGTTATCAGCATAACCCTGAGTAAAATCGTGAACTAGCACACAGTCTTACTCAGGTTAGTTAATATAATTAACTTGTCAAAACAATTTTTAACTACGATTATGGACGTTGGATCAATCAGTCATAATGCCTTAATTGGCATTAATAAAGGCATCAGCCAAGCTAACGAAGCTAGCTCTAAACTTGCTAGTGCTGAGCAGCTGAGCAATGAAAGTAGTACACAAGATACCACCAGCAATATTATTGAGCTAAAACAAGCTGAACTACAGGTTCAAGCATCCGCTAAGGTTGCACAAACAGCCGGGGATATTATTGGTAGCATTATTGATATAAAAGCATAACCAGTCTTTCTCCACACCAGCCCTTTTTACTTTCTACGCCGAAAACCCTCTTGTCAAACCACTCAATACCGATATTCGTGTAGAATGTTGCGTTTTATTATGACCGTAAAGAGGACAAAGTGGAAACTGACAAGCAAAAACTAAGCTATACAATGGGCCAACAAATTGGCGCAGGCATTCAACAAGATAAATTAGACGTAGAAACAGAAGCACTTGTTTTAGGTGTTACACATGCACTCAATGGCGATGCTAGCTTATTAAGCCCTGCTGAAATGCAATCTGTTATTGAACAATTTCAAAAAGATATGCAAGAAAAAGCTGGCGAAGTAAAAGGCGGCAATGCAGAAATAGGCGCTACATTCTTAACAGAAAATAGCACTAAAGAAGGCGTTCAAACGCTAGACAGCGGCATGCAGTACATTGTTCTCAATCAAGGCGATGGCAAAAAACCAGAAGCAACGGACACGGTGGATGTTCACTACGAAGGTTCTTTGATCAATGGTACTGTTTTTGATAGTTCAATTAAACGTGGCGAACCAGCTACATTCCCAGTTAATGGTGTTATTCAAGGCTGGCAAGAAGCACTACAGCTAATGGAAGTCGGTACAAAATGGAAAGTATTTATTCCATCTAACTTAGCTTATGGTGAACACGGTGCCGGTGGTGCAATTGGGCCAAACGAAACACTTATTTTTGAAATGGAATTATTGGCTATTAAAGCCGCGTAAGTAATTCTCATACCAAACAAAAAAGCCGCTCATTGAGCGGCTTTTTTATATTTAAAACGTTAACTCTAGGCTTCGTATCGCTTCATCACCAATGTCGCATTCGTTCCACCAAAACCAAAACTGTTCGACATCACCGTATTCAACTGCACATCTGTTTGCGCTTCTTGAACGATATTCACGCCTTCAGCCGCTTCATCCAAATTATCGATATTTGCCGATGCTGTTATGAAGTTATCTTTCATCATCAACATACAATAAATAGCTTCTTGCACACCCGCCGCACCTAATGAATGACCTGACAATGATTTTGTTGAGCCAATTGGTGGCGTACTGTCACCAAACACGACTTTAACGGCCTTCAATTCAGCCATATCACCCACTGGCGTACTGGTGCCATGCGCATTGATGTAATCAATCGGTGAATCGACATTTTCTAACGCCATTTGCATACAACGCGTTGCACCTTCACCTGATGGCGCTACCATATCGTAGCCATCCGACGTTGCACCATAGCCCACTAGTTCAGCATAAATTTTTGCGCCACGAGCCAACGCAACATCTAAGGCTTCAACAACAACCGCACCGCCGCCGCCAGCAATAACAAAACCATCACGATCTGCATCATAAGCACGAGATGCTGTTTCTGGCGCATCGTTTCGTTTAGTCGACAGCGCACCCATGGCATCAAACATCATCGTTAATGACCAATGTTCTTCTTCACCACCGCCAGCAAACACACGGTCTTGTTTGCCGAGCTGAATCAACTCCATCGCATTACCAATACAATGCGAGCTGGTTGCGCACGCTGATGTAATGGAATAATTAACACCTTTGATTTTGTACGGTGTAGCAAGCCCAGCTGACACAGTACTGCTCATCGTTCTTGGCACCATATACGGCCCAACACGACGAATACCTTTTGTATTTAATAAGTTAATTGCATCATCAACATTTTTAGTTGATGCGCCACCAGAACCCATAATAAGCCCTGTTTTAGGGTTTGAGACCTCTTCTTCTGTTAAACCAGCGTCATCAATCGCTTGCTGCATGGATACATAGGCAAACCCGGCAGCATCACCCATAAAACGTTTGGCTTTACGGTCAATATGGTCAGCAAGGTCAATCTGCGGCACACCCGCCACATGGCTTCGAAACCCTTTTTCTTTGTATTCTTCAACAAAGCTAATACCTGATTTTCCCGCTCTTAACGACTTAGCAACTGCATCTGCATCACTACCCAGTGATGACACAATACCCATTCCCGTAATAACAACACGTCTCATATTTAGTTCCTACTTAGAAGTTTTCAGTTGATTGAAATAAACCTACACGCAAATCTTTGCCTTCGTAAATCACTTTACCATCCACTTCCATTACTGCATCTGCAATACCCATAACAAGTTTGCGCATAATGACTCTTTTTAAATCGATTCTATACGTTACTTTTTTAGCCGTAGGTAAAACCTGGCCAGTAAACTTCAACTCGCCAACACCTAACGCACGACCTTTACCTAACCCGCCCTTCCAACCTAAGAAGAAGCCAACCAATTGCCACATCGCGTCCAAGCCTAAGCAACCTGGCATTACTGGGTCACCAGGAAAATGACAATCAAAAAACCATAAGTCAGGGTTAATATCCAACTCAGCAATGATTTGACCTTTGCCATTAGCGCCACCGTCTTCAGTAATAGAAGTAACTCTATCTACCATCAACATGTTTGGCATTGGCAATTGCGCGTTACCTGGGCCAAATAATTCACCACGTCCGCAACTTAGTAATTCTTCTTGGTTAAACGAGTTCTGTCTTTGGGTATCTGTCAAAACACTATTTCCTTATGGATGTTGAGGACTTGGCCTCTTTTAATTAATACTACGTATGATACTGGGTATTTAGCAAATGAGCGAGTTTCTTAATAACCGCATTCAATATCCCTATTGTCCAATTCCTAAAAAATAACCAGTAAGCAATAACACGGCACTCGCCATTAAATACATTTTAATAGCGTACGGTAAATTCCAGCTGAAAATCTCTCGTCCCGACACCCCATAACGACCATGCAATGCCAAGTTGATGCCAGACATCGGACTGGTAGAAACACATAAGGCCCAAGACATTAAAAATGTCATCGCCAATAAAGTTTGGTTTGGTTCTGTCGTGCTAATCCAATGCCCAATAACCGCAATACTCACGATAGGGTGTACGCCAAACAGCGCCAGAACAAACATAGTCAACATAACAACCGATGCCACAATGCCATCAAACTCGGCAAAGGGAACGTTGATTGATAAATTATCCAAAACCGCTGCCAAGCCAGCTCCAAAAACACCCGCTATTAAAAATAAAGATATTTCATTTTTCATACTGGGCAATTCAACCGTTACCTGTCTCAATAGTTGTTTGGAGGCCATCACCAATCCTGCGCGAAAAAATAAAACAGAGCCACTTATTAACACCGCTAACAACGCAATTAACAATATCACTTTAATATCCGGCATCAATTCATGAAAAACCATCACCGTTAATGCCAATACCGCTGGAAGCCAAAGTGCTTGAAACCGCATGGGGTAGCCAACAAATTCATCAATCGCAGTCTCATTCTTCCTCATAACATCCGCGTAAGTAATTAAAAATGCCACGCATGCCAATCCTAGTCCCGTCAAAATAACGATTGTTAACGAAGCATTTGGTGCGAATACCATGGCCGCTGCAAATGCAGCAAAAAAGGGTGACCAACTCGCTGCTGAGGTAAACGCCCTGGTCAGCAAAACCTGCTGCTGTTTTGTTAAGGGGGTTACGGACGTTAAACGATCAGCCACTAAAATAACCGCTGACATATTGATAACCGAACCAAATAAATGCAAACCCAAGAACGTTTTTATGAACGCTTTTTTACCCGTCGGCAAGGTTTCATTTATTTCACTGTCAGGCATAGCGACCAGCTGAAGAAACTGCACCCCCATCAACATCACAATCATTGATTGATTCATCGTTAATGCACCCAATAATTGGCTCGCATCGCCTGTTTGCCATGCGATTAGCCAACTCAGTAGAGCAAATCCACCTATCACCGAGATAATTAGTTTTTGTTTTGCTGCGAGCTTAAAAAACAGAATAATACCAGCTGACCAAACTAACGTTCCTTCCAGCCATATCGGCGACACGTTCAAAAATTGATTGGATATTGTTAACACAAGCCCCGTAAATAAGAGCCAACCCGCAATACGGTTCAGAGAATTAATCACGCCTATTGTTTGTTAACAAGAACACTGAGCAATGTTGAAATCGTTTTATTGTATGGTGCTTCACCACCCAACTTTTCACAACCACGAATAACCACGCCACATATCTCTTCAATTTCAAGTGGTCGATTCTTTTCGCGGTCTACCAGCATGGATGGTTTAATTGAATCAAAGGTTGAGATTAGCTCGAGCATTTCTTCTAAATCATGTCTCGATAACTCGACACCGTTAGCCTTAGCCGCTAATACCGCCTCTTCCATCGCGCTGCGTATTAAGGGCTTTAAATCTGCACGCGGTGTAGCATCACCCGTTTTTAGTTCTAATAATGCACACAAAGGGTTAACCCCATTATTGATGATTAGCTTCCGCCACAATTCTTTATTAATATCTGCAGCTACTTCTGTTGGAATATGCGCCTCATTAAAACACTCGGCTAACCCAGTGATTTTTGTTGATAACGATGCATTCAATTTTTGATGGTTAGGCCACAAACCTAAAATAACTTGTGCTGGCCCAATCGATTCCACCACGCCTGGTTCAATAATGTGCGCGCCAATTCGCCTTGCAATCCCGCCCAGTACCAAATCTTTTGGTAAGGCATCAACGAGGTATTTTTCATTTTCTACTCCATTTTGTAAAGACAACACCAAAGGCAAATTCGTTGTTTGGCTTTGTTTAAACCAACGGCTTAACTGTTCAGCAAACGCCTGCGTCTGCATGGCCTTTAAACACACGACAATCACATCAACTTGATTTACTAGCGTTTGATCAAACCATTCGTCTAAACTAAATGCTTGAACAGCCTGTTTGAAATTGAGCTCGGCGTGTTTAACAGTCAAGCCATTCTCTTGCATCGCTTGCAAATGCTTACCACGGGCAATTAGGGCAACGTCATTACCCGCATTTAATAAACGGGCAGCATAGTAACAACCTATACCGCCCGCACCAATAACAGCAAATTTCAATGTTCTACCTTGCTTTATTTTTCTTCAGCAAAAAAGTCTAACGCCAATTCAATGAATCGCGCGTTATGTTCAATTTGTGTCCAATGCCCACAGCAACCAAACATGTGTAACTGTGAGTTAGGGATCAAATCAAATAACGTTGTTGATGTGATCGGTGGCACGACTATGTCTTCACGTCCATGAACCATTAGTGTTTCGTGCTGAATTTTTTTAATGTCTTCAGGGTCACTAGCCAACGCTTCTACCCAACGCTGGCGTGGTGCAGGGAACATCGCACTAAAGGATTCTTGGAACCCTGGTTGAATACTCGCTTTGTAACGCAATTCAGCCAGTTCGTCTGTCACCAAGTTACGGTTATAGGCAAATAAATCCATCATTTTGCGCATATTAGCAACTGATGGTTCATAGCCCCATACTTCATCTAAGCCTGGCGTTAATTCAAAACTAACACCTGCCGCACCCATTAATAATAGGCGATTAACACGTTCTGGGTGTTTGATCGCCAATGCAATGGCTAAACCACCGCCAAATGAATTACCGACAAGGTGCGCTTTTTCGATTCCCAACGCGTCCATTAAATCAATGGCGTGCTGTACCCAGTTTTCCATCGTGTATTCATAATCATCAAGCCGTTCTGTAAAACCAAAACCTGCCATATCGGGTGCAATCACACGGTGATGTTTTGCTAATTCAGGAATCACCAAACGCCAGTTTGCCCATGCTGTCACGCCAGGGCCTGAACCATGAATCATGAAAACCGGATCGCCTTCGCCTACATCGTGGTAATTGGTTTTAAACGCGCCTGTTTGTATGCTTTTTGCTATTTCAGGATTACTACTCATAATGATCTCCAGTGTTAGTTATTTAGATTAAATTGTGCTGCTAATTTTTTGTATGACTCAATTCGTGGAGCAAATGAATGGGTAACATTCACAATCATCAATTCATCCACTTTATATAAATCGGCTATTTTCTCCAAGCGAGACTGACACTGTTCTGGCGTACCCGTCACCATTGTTGCCAACGTTTCATCATAATAGGCTTGATCCGACAACGATAACTGTTTCTTCTTATCCATCACAACTTCTGGTGAAAACAGCGCGTCCCGTGTGCCATGCCTAAACGCCTGTACTTTCCAATAGGTATGACTTGCGGCGATAAATTCAGCTTCTTCTTTAGAATCCGCACAAATAGAGGCAACCGCAATAATCGCTTCTGGCTTTCCAAGACTACCACCTGTTTGGAAGGCGTTTCGATAACGTTGAATAATTTCAGGTGGCCTATCGTGTGTACCAATAAATAACGCCAACACAAAACCTGCGCCTAAAACACCGGCCATTTCCGCACTGCCATCACTGGAACCCAGCATCCAAACAGGAGGGGCAGCTACATCTTTAGGTACAACTGTTGCGTTGCAAAAAGGGTGGTCAGACGGTAAGCCATTTTTTAAATAGCCGATTAAATCTTGTGTTTGACTTGGGTAGTACTCCGGCGGAATAGTTTGCCTAGGTGATGAAATTGCGCCAGAAGAAATTGGGTTACCACCGGGTGCGCGGCCCACACCTACATCGATACGCCCCGGGTGAAATGCTTCAAGCATTTTAAAAGTTTCTGCGACTTTAAAAGACGCATAGTGGGGTAACATGACGCCACCACTGCCCACGCGGATACGTTTTGTGGCGTGTGCAACATTACTCACCATCATCTCAGGGCAAGGGCTGGCATAGCCAGGCGTATCGTGATGCTCTGCTACCCAATAACGGTGATAACCCACTTCATCACAGGCTTTAGCCAACTCTACAGTGGTAAATAAACCGTGTGATTCAGGCTGATTATCATGTACAGGTGATTGATCTAATACGCTTAATTTCAAGTTACTCATCAGGGCTCTAATTATTTGTAGGTAATTGAAGAATTATATCAATGTTAAGTTTTTTTAAGTATGCGTGTTCGGATAAAAAAGCCGTGTAATCAGTTGATTACACGGCTTTTGTTAAAATAAATAACTTACTTTAAACCAAATGACTGCCTTACAGACGCCATATAAGCTTTCGCTTCTTCAGTAGCATCTGGTAAATCAGTTAACGCAGCACAGTATGCTTCTACTGCTTTATCCGCTAATGGCTGCCATTTATCAACCCAGCCCTGGATAGTCGTTGCGTTGGCTTCATTGGCCATTGCAAACTCCATCAACGATTTGGTTTGGCGTTGGTGACGTTCTGCATCACGCATTTGCGCATCATTAAGTAATGACAATAATGTATCGCCATTTTCAGCACCAGCTAAACCAAGTTGTTTTTGTACAGCCGCGGATACAGCCGGTTTTAGAACCACTTCTAAAACAACGGTTGCTTCTGCCCAGTCCCAAATCACCAATGTTTTTTCAGCCAGTTCTCTAAAACCCTGCCAAGCCGCATCTTTTTCCCAATGCTCGCGCTCGTTTTTGCCAAATCCTGCATCGTCCCAAGTTTTACCCAACTCACATGTACGGTACGCACTGTGCGTTACCCAACGTAAATGATCAGCAGCTTGGTAGGTTGATAAGTTTGAAATCGTACTCGCTGGTGACATTTGATGAAGATAAGATGCACACATTTGTAACGCGTGGAACAAGTAACGAGAAGGCGTGTATAACCGCGCCAAATCAGATGCCCATTCTTTCGATATCATCTGGTCATTACCACGTTCGCTAAACTGATTAAGTAACCCAGTCACATAAGCTTCTTGGCCTTCTTGAAGAATATTGTACGTTCTATAAACCAGCTGCTCAGGATCTCTAAACGCATCCCAATCATCATGTGTTAATGGGCTATTATTACGGTACTTTAAGTACCAATCGTTCATTTGCGCATCTTGCCCTACTTCAAAAGGCTTCTCTTTGTTGTTCGTGTGAAAATGAAGGTTAGTTGAAACGATTTCATATTCACTTGGTCTTTTTCGTTGCTTTGAAAGATGAGACCACGTTTTTAACGGTTTTAATGTTTCTGCTGAATCACTCATAATTTTTATCCTAACTTATAATGTTTTTTCAAAGAAAAAACGGATTTGTTCAGGCGTTACCTCAATTTGCCCTGCCATAGAACCCAAATGAATTTCAATTTCATTCATTTGAAAATCACGGCCTAATGCCTCTTCCATAGATTCACGCGTGATAATCATCTCTTGTTCAGCTGAAATTCTTACGTATGCGCCTTTATCATCGATGGTAATTTCTTTATCTGGGTTATCCCACTCTGCTGCTTCAATAGCAGCTTGAGCAACATCACCACCATTAAAGATTGGACCTACTTTATTCTGTTTGTATGCATCGTTTAAATTTGACATAGTTATTCTCTTTTATGTTCAGCCTTTCAGGTAAAGCGGTTATTTATGAATGCGCAGTGAAGGGTTCAATCCCTTCAATATCGACGAATATGTCGTCGCCTTCAGTTTTTATCGGGTACTCTGCAATTTTACAATCGGTTGGATTCAAACCTTGACCATTCGCAGTATCAAACTGCCAAAGATGGGCTTTACAGGTGAGCACTTTTCCATCAAATTCACCTTCTACCAATTCAATTTCTTGGTGCGGGCAAATCGCTTGGAACGATTTAAAACCTCCGCCATCAACACCTAAAACAAGTACTTGTGTTCCATTTTTTGTTTCAAAGGCATCCATATCGCCTTCCCAAACATCATCTACCGTACATATTTTTTCAAAAGCCATATCTATTCCCCCTAGCTTTATTGATCTGCAAAGATAATGTCTAACGTTTCAGTTGGTCGCCAACCTGCATCAGATACCTTCATATCACGAGGAAAATTATCGTTTGCATTGTGTAATCTAACGCGCATAACTTTCTCTGGTTGTGGTGCCACACGGCGACCCACAGAGTGGTACGCGCATTTTTCTGCTACTTGATCCATCGTGTCATCGGTATCAACTGGTACCAGTTGCATCACAAAGTCACCTTGGAAATTTGAATTAATCGGAAATGCTGCCATTTTTTTCTCCTTATCTAGCCCCCGCCCTCAGGCGGGGAGCTGTTTAGTTAAGCTACTTCTGCTTGTTTTTTGAAAGCTTCTGCCCATGCATAATCATGCGCATCTTTACCCATTTCACCTGGACCTAAACCCATATAAGCCAATGCACCTGGTAAATCGGCAGGTTGAATTTCACCTGCCAAGAACCGGTCAATCAAGTTTTGGTGTTCTTTATAACGCTCAGGGTCTTGTTCAAAGCACCAGCGATCAGCCTTAGAACCAAAGTGATACAAACGACCTTCAAATTCCAGAGGGAAATCTTGTACGTTCCATTCATTACCTGGTGTACCAACAATGGGCAATTGACACATATTACAAACATATGGGAGTGTTTCAGGTAAAGTAAGATCTTCACGGCCATTGTTTAAGTTGTCTGTAATAACATCCCAACATTTGCCCCATGTTTTATTCCAACCTGGGTACTTTTCCTCAAGCCACTCACGGTCCTCAGGTGATGCACCAGCTGCAGGGTTCCACCATACGGTTGGGCGCCAATACCAAACACCTAGGTGCATACCGTGATGTGTAACATCAAGGTCATTGACCAAATCATCCCAGAACCAAGGGGCATCTAAGCCTAAATCAGCCAGTTGACGTTCGAATTGGATAATAATCCATTCAACCATAAACTCTTTAAATGATTGGGATCTGTGTTCTAACGGTGTGTAGTAATCCATAATTGGGCCCGTTAACACAGAGAACAGCTTCCAAGCACGCCAAATTGACACGTCTACTAATTTTTGAGCTTCTTCTTTATGGCCATTAGCAATTAAGATTTTTAATGACGGCCCACCTTGCTGAGCGTGACGCGCTTCATCTGTTTGCACACTTGATATCAAGCTGGCGAACGTATGGTCACCTGCTTCAGACGCATCTGCTGCTAACCCTAAAAACTGCATATTAGTAAAGCCAGTTTCAAAACCAAAGGTCAACATAATAGACACGGCGACTGCATCACGACATAACATGATGTCATCAAAAAATGCTCGAGCAGCTATAGATGCCCAATCATTTGTGTGCATCGCTTTATGCGCCCAGTCCCATTGACGGCTACGTTTGATATTTGCGTGCGGGAAGAAGAGTTGAATTTGTCCATGACGATTTTCATCCAACGTACCAAACGTCGCCATATTTCGGTTACCCGGAGCCTTAGCGAAACGCGCCATTCTGCCCTCAGCTAAACTCGCTGCGTATTCATTTACCGCAATCGCACCGTAATGAGCAATCATGGTTGAAATCCAACCTGGGTCTGCACGGTCAACGTATGCATCACGTTCTAGCGCTGCTTTAACTGAATAGGCACCCGCATCTTTCTCGCGCTGAATAGCGACATATTCTGGGTATGAAACTTTATAAGGTTCATCGTATGTTTCCCACTCTTCGATAGGAATACCACGTGCTCCACTCATTTCTTCTGGAAACATTTCGTCTTCCGTCACATAACTGTATGTCCAGTTAGTAGCACGGGTTAAGTCATACCATTCTGCTCTAGGTATTTGATACATATTGTTCTCCTCTTAATTTAATAAGTCTTATCTACTCAGTTCTTTCGCTGTTTTACCCGCAATTCCAAATTGTGTTTTTGGCATTTCGTTAACAATAACACGAACTGCCTCAATGGGTGACCCCAGTGATTCACAAATTGCATCTGTCATATTTCTAATGAGCAATGCTTTTTGCTCATCTGTTCTACCTTCTACAATATTAATAGTTGCTATTGGCATAATTAACTCCTTATTACTCTACAAAACGCATGCTAAGAGTGCCTAAATCTTGGTAACGTACTGTTACGTTATCGCCTGGTTTAACAGCAGTAGCGGCCGTGATTGCACCCGCCATAATAAAGGTACCTGCTGGAATCACTTCGCCACGTTCAGCTAACATATTTGCTAAATGAGCAATAGCAGCAGCGGGGTGGCCTAGAATTGCAGCACCTGCGCCAAGATCCACGACTTCTCCATTAATTTCCATCACCACGCCAAGTGTTTTAAGGTCTAGTTCACTAACCGGACGCATACGACCACCTGTTACAAACCGTGCAGATGAAGAATTGTCTGCTTGCACACTTTTAATGTCAAACTTAAAGTCTTTGTAACGAGAATCGATAATTTCAACAGCTGGCATAATAAAATCTGTTGCTGATAGCACGTCGCCAATATGACAACCTGGGCCGCTCAGTTCTTTTTTTGTTACAAATGCAACTTCTGCTTCTACTTTTGGATGAATCAGTTCAGATATTTTAATTTCTCCACCATCTGGCACACTAAAATAGTCAGCTAAATAACCATAACATGGCTTATCAACACCCATTTGGCGCATTTTAGCCATGGAGGTCAGGCCCATTTTCATGCCCACTATTTTGGTGCCGCGCGCTTCTTTACGACGACGATTTATCCATTGAATTTCATCACATTCTTCCCATGTGATATCTGGGTAATCATCTGTAATTTTAATTACTTCATTACAATTTAATTCCGCATCTTCTAAATGCGCTGCTATTTTCTCAAGTGTTGCTGTATCTAATGCCACGGTAATCCCCTAAGCTAATTTCTTTTTAATGTTTAGCGCCACGTCTTCGATCATATCTTCTTGACCGCCCACAGCACCCATTCTTCCCAGTTCCATTAATATATCTTTTGCTGGTACACCGTGGTTTTTCTCAGCACGTTTTGCGTGCAATAAGAAAGACGAGTACACACCGGCATAACCCAACGTTAATGCGTCACGATCAATACGTGTTGGTGTTGGCATTAATGGCAGCGCGATATCTTCAGCAACATCCATTATTTTGTCCACATCCACACCCGTATCAATACCCATCCGATCGCATACAGCAACGAACACTTCTAGCGGTGTATTGCCTGCACCTGCACCAAAACCGGCTACAGAACCATCAATACGGCTTGCACCTGCTTCTACAGCAGCTAATGAATTTGCAATACCCATTGCCATGTTGTGATGTCCATGAAAACCGATTTCAATATCATCACCAAACGCATCATGCAAGATACCTATCCGTGACGTTACATCGTCCGGTAACAAATAACCCGCTGAATCCGTGGCGTAAATACAGTTTGCACCATAATCAACCATCTTCTGAGCTTGCTCTAATAACGCCTCAGGTTGTGTCATGTGTGCCATCATTAAAAAGCCAACTGTGTCTAAACCCAGTTCTCGGCCTTTTTTGATATGCTGTTCTGACACATCAGCTTCCGTACAGTGTGTTGCAACCCTTATTGTAGAAATACCACAATCTGCAGCCATAATGAGGTCTTCAACTGTTCCAAGACCGGGCAATAACAACGCAGAAATTTTTGCGTTCTTCATTTTAGGAATAACTGCATCTAAATATTCTTTATTGGTATGAAGACCAAAACCGTAGTTAACGGACGAGCCACCCAATCCATCACCATGTGTGACTTCAATAAGTGACATACCCGAATCATCAAGAGCAGTCGCCATACGCACCATGTCGTCTAGCGTAAATTGATGCCCAACTGAATGCATTCCATCACGTAGCGCATTGTCATGTAATCTTATTTTTTTGCCTTTTAAGTCCATCATCCTCTCCTAAGCACTTAGCTTGGTTAGCGTCAGTCTGCCTGCTTCTATTTCGTCGGCAAACATTTCGGCGGTACGTGTTGCTGCAGCCGTCATAATATCTAAGTTACCTGCATACTTCGGAAGGTAGTCACCTAAGCCTTCAACTTCCAAAAAGATACTGACACGGTTACCATCAAAGATAGGGCCATTTTTTAATGTATACCCTGGCACGTATTTTTGTACTTCTTTAATCATTGCGTGAACAGACGCGGTAATCGCTTCCTGATCTGGCTCTGTTTCTGTTAAACAATGAACTGTATCGCGCATCATTAACGGTGGCTCGGCAGGGTTCAGAATAATAATCGCTTTACCTTTTTTGGCGCCGCCAACTTTTTCAACAGCACCTGATGTTGTAAACGTAAATTCATCAATATTTTTACGTGTTCCAGGTCCTGCAGATTTTGATGAAATAGTCGCAATAATCTCACCGTACTCAACCGCTTGAACTTGGCTAACTGCCGCTACCATTGGAATAGTTGCCTGACCGCCACACGTTACCATGTTCACGTTCATTTCTTGCTCACCCACGTGGTCTTTCAAGTTAACGGGTGGCACACAGAAAGGGCCAATCGCAGCGGGTGTTAAATCAATAACCAACACACCTTTTTCTTGAAGTTTACGGTTGTTTTCACCGTGCACATAAGCAGAGGTTGCATCGAATGCGATCTGAATATTATCTTCTTCAATATGCTTTAACAGCCCGTCAACACCTTCGTGCGTTGTTTTCAAGCCCGCTTCGCGCGCTTTTAATAAACCGTCAGAATTTTCGTCAATACCCACCATCCAAACTGGGTTTAAGTTAGCGCTGCGTTTAAGCTTTGCCATTAAGTCGGTACCGATATTACCGGAACCAATCATTGCACAATTAATTGCCATTTCTTATTCTCCTAAATTATACGAAGCGAACGCCGCATGAACCGATACCACCAATGCTTACGCGCATTGAATCACCCGCTTTTGCATCGACCATCGCACATAACGCACCAGACAAAATAACCTCACCTGCTTTCAGGGTAACGCCTAATGCACCCATTGTATTAGCCAACCATACCATCGCATTCACTGGTGAACCTAACGCCGCTGCGCCAGCACCTGTGTGCATAAGTTCGCCATTTTTCTCTAACACAAGGCCACACACGCCTAAATCTACTTTACGTGGGTCTACTGCTGTACCGCCTAACACCAAATAACCACATGATGCGTTATCTGCGATGGTGTCTTGAATTTTAATTTTCCAATCTGTGATACGAGAATCAACAATTTCAAAACAAGGCATGACTGCTTCTGTTGCCGCTAGGATGTCTGCGCTAGTCAGCCCTGGGCCACATAAATCTTTCTTTAGAATGAACGCAATTTCGCCTTCAGCTTTTGGTTGAATCATTTTTTCAGAGACTGGAATTTCTTGGCCTTCTGAAATAATCATATCGGTTAACAAATAACCAAAATCTGGCTGGTATACGCCCAACATGTTCATGACTACTTTACTGGTCACACCAATTTTTTTACCGACAATGCTTTCACCTGCATCTATACGGCGTTTAAGCATTTGATGCTGAATTTTATAGGCATCTTCAATCGTTACGTCCGGTGAACGTTCAGTAATAGGCGCGATGGTTTGACGTGTAATTAACGCGTTATACAGCTCGTCACCGTATTGAATGATTTTATCTTGATCCATTGTTGTTCCTTATAATTTAATACAAACGTTAGTAAGCTCTGTGTAGAACTCTAACGAATAATGACCACCTTCACGGCCCGTTCCTGATTGCTTAGCGCCACCAAACGGTGTGCGTAAGTCACGTAGGAACCAGCTATTCACCCAACAAATACCCACATCCATTTGCGCAGATACTCTGTGCGCGCGTGATACGTTTTCTGACCAAACAGAAGCTGCTAAACCGTATGGCGAATCATTAGCTAATTTAATGGCTTCATCTTCTGTATCAAACGGGCTGATATGCGTACAAGGGCCAAAGATTTCTTCTTTAACAACCGTTGCAGTTTCCGGCAAGCCAGTCCAAATAGTTGGCTGAATCCAATAACCATCCGCTAAGTCTTCAGGCATGTCAGGAATACCACCACCTGTTACCACTGTTGCGCCTTCATCTGTCGCTGCTTTAAAGTAACTCAACACTTTTTCGCGATGAGACTTACTAATAAGCGGCCCCATGGTTGTATCAGAATCTTCTGAACGCCCTAGTTTAAGTGCTTCTGCACCTTCTTTTAAACGTGCAACAAACTCGTCAAAAATCGGACGCTCTACGTATAAACGCTCTGTACCTAAACAAACTTGGCCACAGTTAGCGAATGCTGAACGTAATGTGCCTTCAATTGCTTTATCCATATCGCAATCTGCAAAGACGATGCCTGCATTTTTACCACCCAACTCTAATGAAGAGTCACGCACGCCAACAGATGCCGCTTTAGCAATTCGTTCACCCGTTGAGGTGGATCCTGTAAAGGTAATTGCATCCAAACCTGGGTTTGTAATAAGCGCTTCACCAAGTTTACTGCCCTTACCCAAAATAACGTTATAAACACCTTTTGGTACGCCTGCATCATTCATTACTTCGCCCAATAGGCTTGATGTTAATTGCGTTTCTTCAGACGGCTTAACAACAACTGTATTTCCGCACGCTAAAGCAGGTGCGATTTTCCATGTCATTAACAATAAAGGTAAATTCCAAGGCCCAATAACGCCAATGACACCTTTTGGCTTACGAACCGTGTAGTTAAGAGCACCCGTACCATCAGGTGTAGGCATATGGAACGCTTCGTCTGCTGCGTTTTTGATCGTATCTGCAAAGATTTTAAAGTTTGCCGCACCACGTGGAATATCAATATGACTTGCTAAAGAGAAAGGCTTACCTGTGTCTAAACATTCGGCTTCAAGAAATTCATCAAAACGCGCATTAATGCCATCGGCAATTTTATATAAAACATCAACGCGATCTTGTATTGAATAACCAGCCCAAGGGCCTTTCAATGCAGCATTAGCAGCATCAACGGCTTCACCAACTTGCTCAATACTGGTTTGATGATATTTGCAAACTAACTCACCTGTTATTGGTGAGAAAACATCACCAAACTCGCCAGAAGTAACATATTCACCGTTTATAAATCCTTTAACTTCTCTCATAATTATTTACCTAATTCTTTGTTATTTAATTGAATCTATGCCTGCTTGAGCACAGACAATATCTTCTTCTTCTGAACCACCCGAGACACCAATCGCCCCAATCAGTTCATCGCCTTCCATAATCGGTAAGCCGCCACCAAATGTAACAACCCTTGGCCGCGCAACAATACCCGCTTGCAATTGCGTATTACCTTCAAGCGCACCAGCCCAACCCATAGTTGGAAAACCAAAACCAGCCGATGTATAGGCTTTATCTTTAGCGATACCCATGGATGGTAAGAATGAATTATTCATCCGCAAAAAAGCAATTTCTGTCGCGGAACTGTCAACAACACAGGCATTAATACCAATACCTAGTTCTTTTGCTTTTTCAACGGCCGCCTGTACCGCAGTACAAGCAGCTTGTGTTGAAATATTTTTTTTCGTAATACTGTTTGACATGCGATTAAGTAGTCACACTCATAAAACTATCCACCAGCTGACGTGAGTGATAGAAAATAGCTTGACCAACATTATCTGCCGTCCACGTTAGCACTGGGCTATCTGGGTACACATAACTGTCTTCAGCAAACACTTCATTGCGGTTACCTGAAGGGTCAAAGAAGTAAATTGTTTGACCACGCGTTAAACCGTGGCGTGTTGGGCCTGTTTCTAATGGAATGTCTTCCATAGAAATAATATCACCCGCTTTTAAAACACCTTCCCAAGACCCCAACAAGAATGAAGCATGATGCAGTTGCCCTGCCTCTTCTGAACGGATAAAAGCAATATCGTGTGCTTTAGTGCTACACGTTAAAAATGCCGCAAGCTGTAATTCTCCGTCCACAATTTGTTCGGTTAATTGAAATTCTAACGCTTCAGTAAAGAACTTAAAGTTTTCTTCAAAGTTATTACCATAGAATAAGCAATGGTCAAAACGAATAGGCTCCATCCCTTTTAAGCCCCTTGGCCATGGTGCTGGATTAGTCGTACTAATTCCGTTACCTACTTGCTCTTTTTCAGCAAACAATTCAAACGTGTGACCTGCTGGTGCAACAAAACGAACTCTTTCACCACAACCATTCAATTCACCGGCCGGAATTCTTTTAGTTTCAATGCCAAAGTTTTTAACATTTGATTCATAACGCCATAAGTCTTGCTCAGTCGCCACTTTAAACGCCATGTGGTCCATACCAGAGCGGTCAGACGGCTCCAACACCACAGAATACTTATCTTGCTCATCCCAACATTTAAGGTAAACACGACCTTGATCATCTCGATCAGTTTCGATCAAGCCCATATCTTCAACATAATGCTTAAGTGATTCTTCCATATCCAACACTCTTAGTTGGACGTGCCCTGGACGTAAAATTCCTGTCATAGCCATGATATATCTCCTATCAATAATTAATTTTTGTACCATTTAGAATAAACAAAATGGTGCGAACTTTTCAGTTTACCGCGTTACTGCTTTGCGTAAATGACCAATGACACTTAATGTGATGTCAGATGTTGGAAAAACCCGACAGGCCAATACAACTCCCTCGCTTTCTTCCTCAGCAGACACATGGTCTCTACTCATTTTTTTTGATGTGTATTCACCTGATAACACTTGGACTTTACACACACCACAACCACCACTTCTACAACCTACCGGAATGCCTTTCTTACCTAATTTCTGCATACCTGCCAATACATGTTTCGTTTCACTACAAGCAAACTGTTCGCCTGTATCCTCAATCGTAATTTGAAACGCCATGCTAAAGACTAAATATTCCTAAATAATGGACTCTTTTTACTTTCAGATTCCGCATCAGCCGCGCTAAAGAATTTTTCCATAAACATATCTTTTTCAAACAAACGACCGCGCATTAGCATCGTAATGCACGCATCAATCATTACTGGCGGACCACACATATAGGCGCGATAGCCTTCAAACTTATTATCCATGTGCTCTTTCGCCACCTCGTGGATATAGCCCGTCGGGCCTTCCCATTCAGGCTCAACATCAGGGCCTGACAAACCTGGCACATAGGTGAAATTATCATGCTTAGTCGCTAACTCTTCGAACAAATCTTTATAGTAAAGTTCTTCTATATTTCTAGCACCTTGGAACAATATAATTTCACGCGTATCACCCGACTCCAACAAATCTAGAACCATTGATTTAGGGCTCGCTAAACCAGAACCACCACCAAAGAACACCATTGGTTTATCATCGGACGTTCTTAGGAAGAAATGTCCATAAGGTGCAGACAATTCAAGCGTATCACCTACTTTTAATTCATTATGAATCCACGTTGTGCCTTCACCACCTGGTATTAAGGCAATATCGAATTCAAGAATTGTTTTTTCATTGGGTGATTGCGCCATTGAAAATGGACGCGGCGTATCTAGGCCAGGAATATTCAAGTTTGCATATTGGCCTGATTGAAATTCCACTTCATCGCCTTCAATTTCTAAAAACACACCAACGATTCTAGGTGTTAATTTCTCAATCTTAACGACTGTACCAGTAAAGTCACGTACGGGAATATTCGCTGCGTCAGGCTCTTCTTCTACGTCCGCTTCAATGACAAGGTCAGACTCAGGTACGGTGCAACACGTTAAGCATTTTTCTTCACGCTCAAAATCCATTAAAGAAAATGGCGATGCTTCATCACCAATCGCAAACTCACCTTCCAGCACGTCCACTTTACAGGTACCACACAAACCGTGCCCACAGGCATGCGGCAAGTAAACACCTTGCCTTAACGCTGCATCCAATATAGTTTGGTCGTCTTCAACTTCAATCGTAACGCCTAACGGTTCAATCGTGACTTCATAACTCATCGCTTATAACCTAGTTCCATTAATACCCATTAAGCCCGGTGTTTTGAAACGAATTAAAGACTTATGACAAACACCGTTGTCTTTTAACGATTTATCCATCTCTGGGGTAAAATTCTCACCATCCAACATCCACTTAACCGCTGCCCAATCAATTTTTTCATAATCTTCGTGATAAGAAAAAACGCTTGCCATCACTTCAGACACCAATGCCTGAAACGGCATTTCTGGTGGTAACGGAAACGCTTGTGCTGCTGAAAACAACAAATGATCATCCCAAGACACGTGAACCAGTTGGTTGCCGTGAAAATTTTCTACTTTATCTCTGACGATGTCTACATAACCGTCTTTTGCAATAACTGCCATATCTATGCTCCTATGCGGCTTAAGCCTGTTTCACTTTATCGTCTGCGCCTTTCCATTCCTGCCAACGCGCATGATCTTGAGAACCGATATAATCGCCGCCATCTTCTGGTGCGAATTTATACCACTCAAGCACTTCTGGGATGGTTGCTCCACCACTGTTACCTTGGAAAATTTGATGGACTGGCAACCATGCCTGTGCATATTTTTCAGGCTCATGATCAAAGATATCTTTACAACCGTCTGAACAAGTATTGTATTTATCACCCTTATATTCAGATACTCTAAAGCTAAGCTGCATCGGATCTGTTTCCACTTCGGTGAAAATCATTGGAATTTGACATACTTGGCATAACTGAGGCAACGCTGCTAAATATTGAAATGTTCCCTCTTCTTTTTGCTTTGCCCAATGCTCAAAACGTGGACGATAGTATTTATCAAACGTATTTGGATACTTTTCTGACAACCAATCCATTTTTTCTTCTGTTGGTAAGAACGTATGGAAACCCGTTGCATTACCAAGCAGGCAAAAGACTGACCATACTTGATGACTCAAATGCTCTGCTTCCGCCGTGGCCAACTCATGATACTTAGGCATTTTCAAACCATAACGGGATAAATCTTCAAATAACGCACCGCCGTTTTCAACGAAGTACACATCCCACGCTTCTTTCCAAGACAGCGGGCTATTAGTAAGCATGTAATCTTGCATTGCTGACACTAACGCTAATAAACGATACGCTCTCCAGAAATGCTTATCCATCCAGCGTTGAACGATTGGTAAATTATCTTCATGTTGTTCAAGCATAAATTTAATAATTTCAAGACCTAGCGTCATATGGCGCGACTCATCAGACTGTGCTGAGAAACCAAAGGTTACCGTCGCCATATCACCGTTGTAAGCTGCGCCAGACATAAACGGCACAAACAACATATTAGTTAGCACGTATTCAAATGCGAATGAAATTGATGTAATAAATTCAAATGGACCAGCTGTCATTGCATCTTCAACAAATGACTTAGGCACAGACAAATACCACACACGGTCAAACTGATGGAACGGGTCGTGCAACCCATTGAAGTGCTTATTGTAATGACTAATTGTATGAATTTGAGTTTGCGCATGACGCAACTCATCTATCGCCTGCATTTGGCAAGCAATACGCGCACCATCACCACGGAAGTGGCGACCCAAATGAGCAAACCCACGGTGAGCACCATATTCTAGCGGCGTAACACCCGTAATAAATAATTTAATCGCACTCAAGTAGCTGGCATCGGACAAGTTAGTTTGGCCGTTGTTTTGCGCGAAGCTATCAATAACTGCGTACAGTTTTTTCTCTTTTTCAGCTTGGAATTTCCAATAAGCATCCATCGTTAAACGGAACGGGTCTTCCCATTTATCCCAATCTGTAATCTTAATTCCTTCAAATGAATCGTAAGGAAACACATCATCCATATCTTGATGTGTTGTTTCCCATCCCATTCCACGCGTTAGTAACTCGTAACGCTTACGTAAATTTAATTTTTTTGCTGGCATCTTATTATCCTCTTTAACTCTGGCAGTTAGTGCCAGCTAAGTTCAAATTTATCTTCGTCTTCATCAACGTTACCCGCCAATGACACTAGAACAAGATGAAGTTCTTGCACATCCCATTCACGCCCGATTTGCTCTTCTACTGTCTCACGGTTAACAACCAACTGACCCGCTCCTTCCATACGAACCATTCCCGGCTGATATTGAATGTTAGCGTCTGGATTATCTTGTTCTACCGCTTCAATAATTGGGCGCGCATCTTCATTATCTTGAACAATTAAAAATACCGTATTTTTCTTATCTAACATACTTAACTCCTTTTTAATCCAGTAACGCCACTTTTAGTCAGGCGAGCTAGCAACTCTTCTTTAACTTTTGTTAATTGCTCAATACCATCAGCGCCGAATGCTTTAGCGGCCACTGGCTCCAACGCACCCACTAATCTATCGGTCCACTTATTGGTCCATTTGCTTAATAATTCTTGATTGGCTTCTGACTCTTTTGCGGTTACTTTTGCCAATGCATTTGTCCAACGTACCGTTTCTTTGTACCAATCATCCATAAACTCAGTCAGCATAGCGATAGTTGCGCCGCCTTCTACCGTTAATTTTTTTTCAAAACGATCATAAAGAAGCGGAAACACTAACCCGTCAAGTACGAAGTTTTGCGCAACCATCAATTCAAACCAATCATCCAGTACAAACATATCTTCGATTGCGTGTCGTAAACCTTGCCATTCAGGTGCTTCCATCCAAGCTTGCTTGCCTGCGTCCAACGATGTTTCTTCATTACCGTCTAATAACAAACCAAGGCGCGTTACATATTGAGCCATCCCCAATCTATCCATTGCGTTAAACATGGCAAGCGTACTAAAGTTTGAACCATAACACTCATCCGTAATTTGGCAGTTATTCATGTTCGCCGCCCACTCAACATGACGCAACGGCACTAAAATTTCACGCGCCGCTTGTTTTACTTCTTCTGGTACAGAATCAAACAAATCACGCTTATCGACAAAAGAAAAGTTATGCTCTGCCACGTCTTGCTGCTTAGAACGAGCAATTGTATAAGTGCCATAATAATATTGGCGCGGATCAGCAAAGCTGTACCAATCCTCCATCACTATGGCTGTTTTACTTTTATCGTAAAGCTCGTGCTTTGTATTCCAAATTGGAAGGTATTGAAAATTTGTCGTGGGCTGTACATCATAAACAGCTTCTTGATAACGAGAAGCTGGCTTCTTATCACCAAACCTTTCTTTTAAATTGCCATACGACAATCTAACTGGCTGTATGGTTTTTGCTGAAATCTCAATACTCATGTATATCTCCTAACCTTTAAATATTAATCTTATTGTTTATAAATCGTTTTCGTCAAAGCCTGGAACACCGAACCGCCATTTCAACTTATCGTAGTCAACAGCTGCCTCTTGTTCAGGCGTTAAGTGCTTCACCTGATTGGTTTCACAAAACTTTTTAAAATGCTCGAAAGGCAATACCAACTCAACATTAATAGTTGGGTCGGCTATTGCAAATTCAAACTCTACGTATTTTTCGTTAACAACATTCGTTACCCGCACATAGCGTTGCCCTGGAATACCTGAAATATCTTTGTTTGTCATAGTCATCTTGTTATATAGAGCAATATATATGCCATCAACGCTAAACCCTTGCCTCTATTAATGGCTTCATAAAACTCAACCGTATACGTAACATCTTTAGAGGATAAAATTTCATCATATGATAAAAAACTAACACTATTTATTCGCTTTTAAATTAGAGCGTCGAACTGTTAACAATACGTGCCTATAGCCCAAGACTCAAGCACTTTTAACGGCATAAGAAATACAAACAACCTACCACGTTAGCGCGAGCTCTCTCGAAGCGGCAAGGTTAAATTTCTGGCGTGTACATATCTGATAAAAAATTAGCTGGCATCAAATTTTTATTTGCAATCAACAAGTCCGCCACCGCTTTAACCATGGCAGGGGAACCGGCTGAATAAGCCTCCCATTCAGACATATCGCTGGGCATTAAACGTTCCACCACCTCGGTGATTAACCCCGTATGCCCCTCCCAATCCTCTCGATGGGACAATGCAGGGTGATAATGAAAACCTTGGTATTTGTCTGCTAGGGCGTGCATGTAATCTGATTCCAACAACTCATCCTCTTCACGGCACCCTAGAAAATAATGAACTTCACGGTGTTCCAAATGATTGGATTCGTCTAAAAAATGAATCATGGAGCGTATATAACTCGCGCCTGACGCACCCGCCACAAACACCACATTACGGTCACTGTCTTCGCGTAAAAAAGCACTGCCCATTGGCATATGCAGTTGTAACGAATCACCTTCTTTTAATGAATACAAATAAAGCGCGCCTGCACCAAACTCATCTTCCTTAACCAGCAACTCAACCTCGCCCGCTTTTTTAGGCGAAGAAGCAATCGAATAATAAGCGACCTTATCTGAATCCGGCAATAATACGGCCAAATATTGACCGGCTTTAAAATCAACTGAATTTGGCTCTGTTAATTTAATTCTCAGTAAAATAATGCCCTTGCTAACAGGTGCTGAATAGGTCACTTGACCGGTATGCGTTACATTCATTTAAAACTCTCGTGTTAACTAAAAAAAGCCGCACAAAACATTTTATGCGGCCGATATTAATTTATTGCTTCATCTAACGAATTACAACAACGGATGCCCTGATAAACCAAACTGGGTTCTACCGTAAGCCATCATGTTGTCTTCATAAATTTGGCCTAAATGGATGTACACCATAAAGGCATCCCGAGCCGCCGTTTCAAGTGGGTCGCCACTGCCTGTAGCAGAGGCACCTAATAAGCTCATCGCATGAAAGGCCAAATCAGACGCTTCTTTACCAACATGAGAACGCCAAGCGCTCATTTTGTTTTTCTCTTCTTCAGAAACAATCGGCGTACCCGCTTCGATCCAGTCTTCCAACTGGTCAATATAACGCGTATTCATTGCCTCAATAGCGTCTACTTTCACCATAACTTCAGCAAGGTTACGTTGCGCAATCGGTGACTCCCACTCTTTCATGTTATATAAAATACGTTGACGACCTTCTACGCGTACTTTTAAGTCACGCGCCACCCGTTGTGCAATACCCGTTGAAATAGCAGGAAAGCCTAAACAGAAAAACGCCATAAACGGTACTTTGAAAATCGGTTCATCCGAATAATGCCCGCCCACTGGCTCACCTTTATTTTTCGCGTTTAAAACAGGAAGAATACGGTGCCAAGGCACAAACACATCATCTACTTTCACACTGTGACTGCCCGTGCCACGAAGGCCAAACGGGTTCCAGTCTTCAATCACTTCAAGCTGAGCCTTTTCAACATTTACCAAACAAGGTTGCGGATCTTCACCCGGCACCTGAACAATAGCGCCCAAGCCCATCCAGTCATTCCATAACACACCGCTACCAAATGACCATTGACCGGAGATTCTAACACCACCGTCTACGTATTCGATTTGCCCTAACGGCATAAAAATATCACCGGTTAATTTATCACTGTCGTACACTTCTTGACGGCCCTTCTCGTCCAAAAAGGCAACCCATTGCTCGTGCAACACAACGAAATAAACCAACCACGCAGCCGATGCATTGTAATTAGCAATCGTCCGAACAATTTCAGAGAACGTAAATGCACCAATACCTGAACCGCCATACTGCAATGGCCTTAACGCTTTATGCATTTCAAGCTCATGAACATAATCGCGTAATTCTAATGAAAAACAGCCGGTTTTCTCTGCTTCCGCCACCATCGGCTCTGCTTTTTTACCAATTAAATCAGCCCGCCTTATCCATTCGTCATGTTCTATTACAGCCATTTATCACTCCCTCTTTAATTTTTAATTTTCACTGAATAATAAGCGTTCAATGCGCAATATGCCAGCACTTTATATTAGATTAATGATGCCAATCACTACCTGCACACAAAGTGCTTTTATTAAGCAATGAAACCTTATACATTAAAGCAATTAAAGCGCGGCTATTATCAAGGCTAAAAAAATAACAAAACTGCTTTAATTTTAATATTTCAAATTTTACGGAGAACAACGTGAGCGAAGATAAAAACACTGTAAAAAAACCCATGACGGGCGATGAATACCTAGAAAGCTTAGATGATGGTAGAGAAGTTTATATTTTTGGTGAGCGCGTTAAAAACGTCACTACACACCCCGCCTTCAGAAATTCTGCTCGCATGACAGCACGCATGTACGATGCTATGCATGATGAATCCAAGTCCAGCATATTAAGATCGCCCACCGATACCGACAGCGGCGGCTATACACAACCTTTTTTCAAAGCACCAAAATCCGTCGATGACCTTGTCGCTTCACGTGACGCCATTGCCGAATGGCAACGCATTGGCTACGGCTGGATGGGGCGCGCACCTGATTACAAAGCCAGCTTCATTGCATCAATGGGTGCTATGCCCGAGTTTTTTGGTGAATATGAAGGCAATGCTCGCCGCTGGTATAAAGAAACACAAGAAAACTTATTGTATTGGAACCACGCGATTGTTAACCCACCAATTGATCGAGACAAAGGCACTGCGGAAATTGAGGACATTTGCATTCACGTTGAAAAAGAAACCGATGCTGGCATTATTGTATCTGGCGCTAAAGTGGTCGCTACAAACTCCGCATTAACCCATCAAAATTTTGTTGGTTTATACGGCGTCCCTGTTAAAGACCCTAATTATGCCGTGATTTTCACGCTGCCAATGAACTCACCTGGCTTGAAAATTATCTGTCGTACATCCTATGAATACGCAGCTGGCGCAATGGGTTCACCTTATGATTACCCGCTATCAAGCCGTATGGATGAAAACGATTCTATTCTCGTTTTAGATAAAGTATTAGTGCCTTGGGAAAACGTATTTGCCTACCGCGATATTGACGTCGTTAACCGCTTTATATTTGGCTCAGGCTTTATGATGCGCGCATTGTTCCACGGCTGTACTCGCCTAGCGGTTAAATTAGACTTTATTACCGGCCTGTTAATGAAAGCTGTTGAAACAACCGGCGCAGATCAATTTCGTGGCGTACAAGGAAGAATTGGCGAAGTGCTCGCTTGGCGTAACTTATTTTGGAGCCTAACAGATGCGATGGCACGCAACCCATCACCTTGGGGTGAGAATGGTGCAGTACAAGTCAATGCAGAAGCGGCTAGCGCTTATCGCGTTTTTGCACCAATGGCGTACCCCATGATTAAAGATTTGATTCAAAAAGACTTAGGCGCTGCGCTTATATATTTACCTTCTCATGCCGCCGATTTCAAAAACCCTGAAATCAGGCCTTTCTTGGATCGTTTTGTACGTGGCTCAAATGGCATATCAGCTGAACAACGTGTAAAAGTCTTGAAATTGTTATGGGATTCAATTGGCAGCGAATTTGGCAGCCGTCATGAATTATACGAACGCAACTATGCGGGAAATCATGAAGATATCCGATTACAACTACTAGGTGGCGCAAAAATGTCTGGCTTAGCCGGTGAATTAACAGGGTTTGCAGATAAATGCCTAGGTGAGTATGACCTTAATGGCTGGACGGCACCAGATTTGATTAACCCTGATGATATTAGTATTTTGAAAAACAAACACAATTTATAGAGATGAACTTGCTTTCTGTTAATGTTGAGGAAAGCAGAGGGACCGTAAATTTTGTTACAGCTACATTAACGTCTGATATGTTATCCCCACCCTAGCCCTCCCCCTTAAAGGTGGGATGGTATTTGGGGATTTGGCTTAATTTCTCCTCTTCCCCTTAAAGGTGAGGGGAACTTTAGGAACAGTTACATTTGAGTTGCTTCCCCCCCCCTTAAAGGCGGGAGGGAAATTTAGAGCAGCATGTGGGTTGCTTTTACCCCTTCCCCTTCACAGGGGGAAGGTTGGGACGGGGGGGTTAACACTACATTTCACCAAATTAAGGCAATAAAAAGCCCCGGCAACATAGTCCCCAGGGCTTTTTTTACTTTATAGATTAAATATTATAAATATCTAGTACCGTATCAACAATATCATTATGTAACGTGATTTTTCTATAACAGATTTTTAACTCACCATCTACTTTACGCAAATGATGCTCTTGCACACCAAAAGCATTGCGAGCCACTTTCAAGTTATAACTGTGCGTTACCCAAGAAGAATGAACAACGACGTCACCCGCTTCATTTTCAGACACTCTAAAATTAGTATTAACATGGCATGTGCGAGGCAACGGGCTCGAAGAAAAAGATAAGTCTGTTTTAATTCTAAACACCCTATCTTCAAGGCCTGAACGATTACTGTAATAAATTAATGAAATCTCACGTTTTGGATTACTGGTTTGAGTATATTCATCAACCCATGATGGCATCCAATAGGTCGCATCTTCTGTGTATAAATTAATCCACTCTTCCCAACGTTTATGATCAAGGGCTGCAGCCTCGTTAATAATCACGTCTACTGCTTGTTCTTTTAATAACGCGTCCATCTATTTTTCCTCCGCTTGGCCTTTAATCATCATCTCAGCCCACCGCTTATGTTGCGCGACCATAATTCCTTCATCTTCTAAGTTAGTGCCAGACTCAACCGGATTAAGGCCGACGCTTTTAGCAACCTTTTCAGGCCCTGCAACCGTATTCATTGCTCCGCGACACATATCACTCCAACGTTGTTTTGCACCCATAAAACCTAGCTGGCTATTATTGAATGCGGTTAAATCATCCGGTGTTGCCATGCCTGTTGCATTAAAGAAATCCTCATACTGGCGAATCCGGCGTTCACGCGCGTCATCAGATTCTCCTACTGGCGCAATACAATACGTTGTCACTTCTGTTTTATTAACAGCGATAGGGCGGAAATGACGAATCTGTGTGCTCATTTGATCCATTAAGAACACGTTTGGATAGATGCAGGTGTTCCGTAAAAAGCCTGCCATAAACTCTGCTCTTTCTTCTCCAAACTCTTCTTTAAGCGCTGGCATTTTCCCGCCAACATAAAGCGGACGATCTTCAGCATTTGGGAATTTTGCCCATAACATAACGTGACCGTTTCCTAAGTGGTAGTAACCACCTGGTAACTCATCCGTTGAGCCTGACGTCATCGCACTAACATCTGCTGCTTTAACAGGGTCATTTTGCGCTTGAATTTTTTTGCGGTTAGCTAACGTCATCACATAATTACCATGAATAGCTTCTAAGTGGTAACCGTCCACACCATTTTCGGCTTGTAACTTCCAATTACCGTTATAGGTATAAGTTGTAATGCCGGGAATTACTTCAAGGCCCTTATCCGCTTGATCAACCATAAGGTCAATCGCTACTGTTGTTTCACCCAAAAATTCCTTTAAGCTACTTGCATTGTCATCCAACACACCAAACACAAAGCCACGATAGCTTTCAATATTGCCTATTGTCTGAAGTCCCAAATCATCTTTATTGAAATTTTCGCTATAACCAACATTATTTTTATGCTCGCCGCAGTCCAGCAGTTTGCCTTTCATATCGTAAGTCCACATGTGGAACGGACAAACCATTTTGCGTTTGTTGCCACACGCCCTATTTACAAGCTGTGCACCACGGTGTGAACAGGCATTAATAAAGCCGTGTATTTCGCCCTCTTTATCACGCGTGATAATAACTGGCTGACGGCCCATGTACGTTGTGAAGAAATCATTAGGGTTTTTAATCTGGCTTTCATGGCAAAGGTAAACCCAGTTCTTTTCAAAAATGGTTTTCATTTCCATGTCAAAAACATCTTCATCAGTAAACACTTTTCGATCAGCGCGATAAATACCTTTCTCTTTATCCTCTATCAAAAAACCTTCAAAATTGATTTGCTTCTTTCCCATGACTTACGCCCCATTAAGTTTTTCTAAATTGAATGTCTTATTAAACAGCTTTTTCTGGTTCATCGCCAAGTTTTAATATTTATAGATGACTTAACTCACTTTTCAATTAAGCAACCCTACCCAACCTGCTTTAGCATTTGCCTCTTTTGCCAACACCAACTCTTCTTCAGAGGCGTATTTCTCATCCCATTCTTGAAGGTGAACGCGCATTTTTTTATGCCATAACGGCGGCATTAAGGTCATCAAGAAATAGCCATAAGCACTGCCCGGGCGAATAACATCTTTGTACGGGGTTAGTTCATAGTACGGAACCGTCGGGTTGGTGTGGTGCTGTGAATGCGTCACAATCTCAAACGTTAATACCCGTGATAACGGGCGAATATGGTTAAGTGCGTGTCTTTTCTCAATCGGGGTGCCCGGTACGCGTATTAAACCGTAATGCTGCACATAGCTAAACAGGCAAACAATACACTGCCCAACCATTGAAATAGTCAATACAGTCAATGCTGCTGATAAGCTAACGGTTAATGCAAAAAATGTCAGTAAAATCACATAAGCTACCCAAGCCCATAATATTCTATTGCCTAACGACCAATGACTTTTTCCTTTAGACACAAACCGTTTCTTCTCCATTTCCCATGAAGCTATATGAAAATACGGCAATAAGCGCGGAATAAATGCATAACACGATTCACCTCTAAACGGTGTATCAATATCTAAAATGCTAGACGTCTCAATATGATGCCCCATTCTATGTTCTAACTCCACATCACCTGCCATTAACGTCACGGCAAATAAATTCCCGGTGAATCGGGCAACACCTTCAATAGAATGAAATAACTCATGCGAAACTGGCAGGCCTACAGCCGCTGTTATCAACGCCGTTGATAACACAGCGCCCAGCCAAGCGTACCACGAATAGTCGGCACCTAAAAACACCCACAGTGCGTACCAAAGAAAAACCCAAGGAATCAGTTGCAAATACAACATAAATACAGCGCCCGCATTACTCATTTTGCGTACGCTAAAATCATCTTTTAGAAAGTACTCTATAAAAGCAACGATTGGGAATAACAGCATCCCCAACCAAGTTGCAATACCACCAATTAACACCCCTACACCGGTAATAAACAAGAAACTGGCGGGTAATAAGTATTTTAAATAATCCATTAGTTCTCCTTTTTTACTGCCTGTTATCTCTAATCAACTATAACAAGAATCTTGTTATTTTATTATGATTATATTCACTGTCAATATCGCAAAAGAAAGCCGGCTACAAGCCGGCTTTCTTCATTCTTTTTAGCTAAAAAAATTACTTACCAAATGAGCGCATATACTGGACGCTGAATTGTTTCTTCTTAACTAAACTTGGATCAACAAGGCCTTTAAATTGACCTGTTGTGCAATGCATGCTTTGTACGTCCATCATACCAAACGAATCATCAACAGAAACACCTGTACCTTTGTTAACGGGGTGGTGTGAATCTGGGTGTGCTTGGCCAATCATCCAAGATTTCCAATATTTACCTTGGCGATCGTAAGTAACCGTACGAGGTAATGTAAAGGTTTGTGCATCCATATAATGCATACGTCTGCCAATAGGATGGTTAGGATCAACTGGGTCAGATTCAACAACATACACCTTTCTTAAAGAATACGTTACGTTAGGGAAACAGCCGCCTTTACCGTGATACGTAGAATATGTGTAGCCATCAGACTCATTAAACTCGGCTGTACGTTTTTGCTTAGAAGAGTCATACATAGGTAACAACATCGTCCTTGTACCTTTGAATGTCCAATTCATATCAGATATACGACCGTTGTAGCCCTCGAAATCCTCAATCATAAGGTCAGAACCCAAGAATGAATCCGTTACTTGGCCTGTTGCCAATCTACGCACGCGACGTTGAAAACCAAGATACAACCAAGCGTTATCACGTTTCAAATCATTTTGTGAACGGTGAATAAGAAGCTGCGTGTTTTTAACATCAAACGGTTCTTCAACATTCAAATAAATACCACGGAACAATTCACCTGGGTTTTTTGGAAACTCAGGTTTTGGCTCATGGTTTACACGGTGAGCAAAATTTAAAAAGTAAAAATTAAACTTAATCGTACGTTCGATTTGCCCCGTATTCATATTACGATACTTCCAATAGAAAGGTGAAATCGCAGCACCATCGCCCCAGTTATAACCGTACTGGAAGTTCCATGCCATTTTTTCACCAGCACGTGGGTCATCTAAACTTGGCTCAATTGGAAATGGACGGCCGGCCACATAACCTTCAATCTCACCTACTTTAGCGCCTAATTTATGGTTTTTTGCACCCGCTTTAGTCGCATCGATATACCCTTGGTTAAGCACAAAATCCATTGGCTCACCGACAGTAATTTCTACCCAACCGTCTTTAATGTGTTTAATCATACCTTCGTCTAAAACACTGGCGTATGTATCCACATTGTCTTTATTAATCACTAAACCTGGCACAACACCTTCAACTGTTGGAAAGCCGTTTGTGTAGGGTTTAAACGACTTATCAATATCTGCATCGGTTACCGCTGATGCGCTTGCAGCGACGCTTAATAAAGCCGCTCCAAGTAAACCTTTTGTTAATTTTTTCATGTTGTAAATCTCCTTAAAACTTTTTTAATATTCTGATTATATTTGGAAAACACAACGGCGCTCAACTGAGCGCCGCTGTCGTTATTCCTAGAAGCGGTAACGAAGTGAAATTTGAATTTCGTCTTCTTTTTGCGCCATACCGATAGGGCCAGATTGGAAACGACCTAGTGGTTCAAAACCACCTAAACCAATATCGCCTGCATCAGCAGCAAACGTTCCAGGAGGGAATGGTGGTGATGGAAGCGCAACCGCATTGTTATGCAATGGTGTTGCTGTAAATGGCGAAAATGGGTTACAAGTACGACAATCTGAGAACTTACGTGCGCCATCACCAAATTTCAAGTTAGCCGCAACCTGTAGACGCCAACTATCATTAATCAACCAATCCACAGAAGGAGAGACAACATATGCATTAGCACCCCAGTCATACGCTTGAATAATTTGTGGGCTAACACGATCTTGGAACCACCAACCTTTTAGCAATAGAGTAGAAATATAGTTATTCTCTCTATCTGGAATTCCAACTTCGCCTAACGGTCCATTTTCACGATCATGATCTAAAATATGTTGACCAAATGTTTGGAACGACGCTAAGAACGCTTTGTTCTTATTGATTGAACGAATAAAGAAGTTGTGATCGGCACCAATTACCCAACGAACTACTTCAGACTCTGAGAACAAACGTGGTTTTAATGTATTAGCAAATTCCTCACCCTTCGTCCAAGCCAACTCACCGCGGAAAGCTGTTTTTAGTGAATCAGCATAATAATCTAACGAACCACCTACAAGTACAACACGTGGGAAGTGAATATCAAACGAAATTAAGTATGGATAAACTTGTGGTTCTGGACCAAAAGCACCTTCAGGTGGTAACCCAGGTAATCCACCACCTGTAAATGGGTTGTCTGATGGTATACCACCACGCAGTGAAGGCAGTTGCGAACGAGTATAAAATGCGTTTAATGAGAAACCAATATCTCTGTATACACCCTCAAATTTCGCACCTAACTGAGAGTTTTCAAGAGACCAATCTGGTAGATGCACATCACGAATACCGAGAACGCCTGGGCCAAAGTTAGTTGTTGTATTTCCGCCAGCAAAGTTTGATACCGTACAACCATTGTCCCAACAGTTATTTAGCCCTCTAAACAATGAACCGGCATCTAAAATTTGGTATGGCGTACCAGCCTGTCCTAGCCTGTTTGGACGGAATTTATCGAATATCCACACAAACTGAACATTCATGTCATCAAGCACATCATTTGCGCCGAACTGCCATTCTGCAGTGGCCATCCAAAGTGGAATACGAATGTCTTCTAATTCGTCATAGATGTTTTGTCTTGAGAAATCAACTGGATTTAGAACATCCAACACACGGAACAAATCAGTACGACCCCAAACTTCTTGTTTTTTACCTACTTGCAAGTTGAAGGCTGTACCGCTATCCATATCAATAGTTGCATTAATATACAATTCACGAATAAAGTCCCAACGGTCATTAAAATCTGAATAACGCAAATCATCCAAATCATCATCCATATAGCCACCTAAGCAACCACGTGAATCCTCATCACATGGACGAACAGGGACTGGGAATGTAACACCACCATCAGCATCATGCAGGTGCTCGCCTAAAACAATCAAGCCATCATTTACAAGGCCAGCCGGCGTAAGAGTACCTAATGGTATCCCGCCGCCATTAGGTACTAAGTTCCCTGCGCCAAAATCAACTAGACTCTCTAACAACACTGAACCACCCGCATCATCACCGAACTCATTTGAGTTAAGGTCATACACACCATCATAAGTGGCCCTGAACGTGCCATTGATGCTCACTTCGCTAAACGCACCCAAATTACCGAGTAATTTTGTACCTTCTAATTGAAGTGTATTACGGAATTTTGTTAAACCAACGCTATCTCTAAAGTACGTTGCATTTTCAACAAAACCACTGAGTTCAGTTGTATCATCGCCTGTGTCGATTGACGCAACAGCTTGTTGCGACGATAGGCCAACTAATCCTACGAGTGCAAAAGCTACCGTTAATGGCTTAAGATGCCATCTAGAGTTCTTCATGTTTATCCCCTTTTAAATATTATTTTTATGCAAACAAGCTTATATAAGCCCACCCTTATGTTGCCTTTATACTACTCCGTACGAAATTAGCAACAACTTTCGTACGGTTTTATTGCCTTTTAAATAAGCCTTACTTTTCCTGAATAAATTTTGGCTTAAACGTCATCACCCAAGCTGGCACTAAGAACATTGCTGCCAAAGCATTAAGCAATAACATAACGATGAGCAACATCGCCGCATCTGCCTGGAAACGCATAGTGGATAACAGCACCCACATAATCACACCGGCTATTAACGAGAACGCAGTAAACCCAATCGCCACACCGGTGGTATTAATCGCTTTTTCAATAGCTGCTTCAAAGCTACCAAGTTTGGCGTACTGTTCTTTAATTTTATCCATTATGTAAATAGAGTAATCCACACCAATGCCGATACCTGCGGCCAAAATAGGCACGGTATTCACATTAATGCCTAAACCAACGATACCCATGTAGGCGTAAGTTAATGTGGTAGCGAAACCCATTGCTAATAACATGAGCCAACCCGCGTGAACAGACCAGTAAAACGCTGTTACAAATACAAGAATTAATAAAAAAACCAGAGGAATAACAACGACATTGGTTTCATATGATGCTTCGTTTACCGCTGCTGTTACCCCAATTAAGCCACCGGCCAGTTTCAATGAGAAACCTTCAACTTGCGCCGCTGCACTGTTGCTCCATTCTTTAACCATGTGTATTGCACGACGAATGGTTTCGCCTTTATGGTCTTTATAATAGAAAACGATATTGGCGTTTTGTTCATCAGGGTCAATGAACTCTAACAACGCACCCGGAATTGGACTAGACATCATATAGGCGAACATTAAACCGCCAGATTCAAATTCGTCTTTTGGGTACACTAACCAACGCGGGTCATCATTACGAATAATACGGCTTGCCTGCGACAGCAAGTCCGGTAGACCTTTAGTGCCACCCAGGTCTGGGTCGAGCATCATGTAATTCTGGAAATCAGCCAAGGCTTTAATCGCATCCGGTTGTTTCAAACCATGGGGCTTATCTGAATGCGCAAGAATAAACATTTCTTCAGAACCTGGAAACGCACTGTTAATGGCGTTAGCTGACACATTGTAATCATGGTCTGCATACAATAAAGGAGAACCAGATTCTGACTCACCAATTTGTACTTTGGAACTTAAGTAGGCTCCACCAATCACCAAACCCAATGAGACGAATAAGGTTGCTAACGCACCTTTACGTGTACATGAGATTTTTGACACGACTGGAAATAATTTTTCCAATAACGGATGCTCTGTTGGCCTTTCACCTTTTTGCGGAAGAATTTGCAGCACTACAGGTAAGAATATCAGCACCGTAACAATCACACTGCCCGCCCAAAGTGAGGCGTAAATAGCTAGTTTGTCGTTAATAGGCACGGTACCTAATGAAATAAGTAACAAACCAATCGCATCGGAAATAACGCCCAAAGAACCCGGTCTAAATAGACCTTCAAAGGTATTTCTTGCAGCCTCTTCTTTATTGCCACTTTCACCCAATTCAGTGTAGAACCTTTCTACAATTTGCACACCATGCGACATGGCTCTGGCCGACACTAAAAATGGTACAACCAACATTAAAGGATCTAGGTTGTAGCCCAATAAGGACAACATACCCAAACCCCATGTAGTGGTTAGTGCAATACCGATAAGCGGTAATAATAAACCGTAGAATTTTCTAAAATAAGCAATTAACAACAACAATAAAATGGCAATTGTGTAACCAAAAATCTGAATCACTTCGCTCACATAAGACGTTACCCAACCAACCAAAACAGGCTGTCCACTGGCATAAATGGTTAAGCCATCTGCCTTTTCTTCATCACGTAATTTTGTAAGCGCTGTAAATACTTCTTCGTAGTCAAGATCACCTTCATTCAGCGTGCCTTTAATAAGCGCGGATTTTAAATCTGGAGAAACCAGCAATCCGTAAACACGAGGGTTTGCCACCACTTGGTTTTGCATGGTTTGCAATTCTTCGTCCGTATAGTGTTCTTTTAACGGATCGTAATAAGGTGCTGACTTCATGGTGCCGTATTCGTTTAGCCAAACACGGCGCGTATTCCTGTGCGTTAAGCTGTTCACCAAGTTATGGTTGACCGCAGGCAGCGCATCCACTTTATCGGTTAGGCGTTTAATTCTAGCCAATACATCGTTGGTGAAAATAGTGCCTTCATCCACTTTTATATCTACGATAACCGTGTTCGCGCCACCAAATGTTTCAGTCAACGTATTATGCGTTTGAATATACTCATGCCCTTGCGGCAATAAATCAGCAAAGTTTGAAACCATTTTCACGGCTGGAATTTGCATAGCGAAGAATGCAGTAATCGCCAAAATAACGCCTGCCGTTACTTTTGGAAATGCAAAGACTAAGCGATCAATTTTTTTAAGTTGATTTGTTATCGCACCCACAATTACTCCCCTTCCTTAATGTTGGCAATGACCAGTTGACCTGAGCCATCATCAATCATTGCTTGAAGCGTTCCCGCTCCACCACCTAAAATAACCTTATTATCACCCAGTGGCGCAATTGCACGTAGATAAAAGCGTGTTGTAACCGCCGATGAACGTTTCCATGCAGCAACGCCGTCTACTTCTGACTGCCTTTCTAAAAACGTGCCAAAACCACCGGCTGCATATACGCCCAATGGGCTTGCTGACAAGCCATAAATGGGTGCATCAGTACCGGTGTCTTCTTTAACCCACGTTGCGCCGCCATCTGCTGTATGGAAAATAACACCGCTTGAACCACCGACCCAGCCATGTTGACTGTCAGTAAAATCAACCGCTAATGGGAAAAACTCATTGGGAATAAACTCTTCTTTTGGCAACCAATTTTCACCGCCATCTTCGGTACTATAAACACTACCAAACTCACCGACTGCCACGCCATTTTGCGCATCGAAAAATTTAATAAAAGTGAAAATTAAATCTTCATCAAACGTTGTTTGCTGCCACGTTTTACCTTGATCGGTACTGTTTAGTAAGGTGCTAAAACTGGCCGCAACCCATAATCGATTATCTGGCCCACAACTAAGGTGCTGTGGCGCTTCTTCTGTGTCCAGATTATTAGTTTGCCATGTTTTACCGCTATCCGTTGAGACCCAAGCCTGCTTTTCAGCCGTTACAACTACTTGCGTTTTATCGGGGCAAATAGCCCCACTAATAAATGCCGGTAAACCTTCAGGTTGAGTGCGTTGCCACGTTTTACCTGCATCGTTAGAATTTAAAATAAAACCAATGCCTGCAATCACCACATCATCACCCAAGGCGGCCGCTGTTTGAATACGGTCGGTTCGGTGAATTGGTTGTTTTTTAGATTGCTCAACTCCGTCTAATACCAACGGCGCTTCACAGGCTATTAACGTTAAGCAAGCTAGCGGTACTAACAACGCACGAAATTTCATATTTCCCCTCGATGAATCATTTCTTAATTCCAGTTTCAAGGCACAAAATATGCCAAGAATTACTCTAAACCATAAATCCAACCATGATAAGCCGCACACTTAACATTCAGAACCTATGCGACATTAAATCATTAAGTCATATAAGTCATTAAATCATTAAATCATTAAATCATTAAATCATTAAATCATTAAATCATTAAATAGCTTACGCCGTTGTTCCCATAGCTACCTTTATAATCTTTTTAGGGTTTCTAAATTGATCATCTAGACTTTTCCAACGACGAACGGCAGATTCAATATTTTGCGTTCTCACGTGCCCATAACCTCGAATAAACTCTGGTACACGCGCCATTTCTAATGCGGCTTCCTTATTATTTTCACTTAACCCATCAATAATTTGATTTAGCACGCCTTCGTACTGGTCCAACATTGCTTTATCTTCTTTACGTTCTTGAGAATAACCAAATGGGTTTAATGGACTGCTACGCATCCCTTTAAACAGTGACGCCATTTTTAATGCCGATAACATCCACCCGCCAAATTCACGTTTTTTAAGGTGCCCTGAAATGGGGTCACGTTTTGAAATAAGTGGTGGCGCCATATGGAATTTTATTTTGTAATCACCAGCGAATTTTTCTTCCAGTTGTTTTTTCCATGTGCCATCGGTGTACAAACGCGCCACTTCTAGCTCATCTTTATACGCCATCAATTTATACAGATAACGTGCCGCTGATTCGGTAATATCATCCGAGTTACCCGACAGCTTCGCTTCAGCCTCACGCACTTTATATACCAATGCCGCATACTTATTGGAGTAAGCCGTGTTTTGATAGCTAACAAGATCCTTTTTGCGGCGCGCAATCAACTCATCCGTTGTGGCTGAAAGCACTTCCCATTCAGGTGTTGGCGCACCTTGATCCATTAACGCTTGAACAGCTTCTGGCTCATGCGCCATTAAGCGACCTATTTTAAATACCCGCTGATTGTAAGCTACTGCTACACCGTTTTCTGTAATTGCATCTTCCAATGACTGACGCTTAACCGGTAACCAACCTTTTTGGCAAGCGTAACCTAACAACATCATGTTCGCGCCAATGGTATTGCCGGTGAGTGTTTCTGATACGTCTGTTGAATCAAAGAAACTACAGTTATCTGCACCCGTGAAACGTTCTAGTGCTTGTTTCATATCATCCACAGGAATAGTAAAGTCACCATCACGAGTAAATGCACCCGTTACAATACCGTGTGAATTGACCACACCTTTAGTGTGCCCTTCACGTAACAGTGACATGCCTTCATCGCTTGCGCTGGTCACAATATCTGCGCCAATTAGCAAGTCTGCTTTACCAATAGATAAACGTGTTGAGTTAAGATCTTCAACATTATTCGCCACTTTAAGGTGACAATACACCGCGCCAAATTTTTGCGCCATACCCGTTAAATCCAGCACTTGCGAAGCAAAGCCTTCTGCTTTTGCCGCTTCACCAATCATCGATGAAATAGTCACAACACCAGTTCCACCAATACCGCAAACCAATGAACCGAAGACGCCGTCTAATGGTTTAGGTGTAGGCTCTGGTAAAGCAGCGAACACATCATCCGACAAACTCACCGCATTGCCTTTTGCCAATTCTCCACCTTCAATCGTCACAAAGCTTGGGCAAAAACCTTTCACGCAGCTGAAGTCTAAGTTACAACCTGATTGGTCAATAACACGCTTGCGACCTAGCTCTGTTTCTAACGGCTGAACAGACAGGCAATTTGATTGAACACCGCAATCACCACAGCCTTCACACACACGTGAGTTAATGAACGTGAGTTTTTTAGGGGCTTCCACAATTTTACGTTTACGACGGCGGCGTAATTCTGTCGCACAGGTTTGTTCGTAAACAAGAATGGTGACACCTTTTGTGTCTGCTAATTCTTTCATCACTTGTTGTAAATCATCACGGTGATACACATCTGTACCCGGTGCAAATAATGATTTATTCAACGCCTCAGGTTCTCTTGAAACTACCACCACTCGAGCAGCGCCTTCAGAATGCATTTGTTGTGTAATGCCTTCTACAGACAAGGGGCCATCAAAAGATTGTCCACCTGTCATCGCCACAGCATCGTTGAACAGAATTTTATAGGTAATATTTATTTCCGACGCGATAGCCTGACGGATAGCCGTAGAACCTGAATGGTAAAACGTACCGTCACCTAAATTAACAAAGGTGTGTCTATTGCTAAGGAACGGTGACGCACCTGCCCAGGTGGCACCTTCGCCACCCATTTGCGTATAAGTGGTGCCATTTCTGTCCATTAAACCAACGAGAAAATGACAGCCAATACCAATAAGCTGTTCGCTTGAGCCTTCCGGTAACTTAGTGGACGAACTGTGCGGACAACCCGAACAAAAATACGGTGTACGCTCCACCGTATTACGTGGCACGCTAAGTTGCTTTTCGGTGTTATCTAACACATCAATCCATTTAGTCATGGAGTCAGTCGTTTTATAAGGCTTTAACCAATTAACCAGTGCTTTAGAAATAAGTGCTGGTGTTAATTCACCATTAGATGGGAACTGTGTTTGTTGATCACGGCCTTTTTTACCCATCACCAACGGACGAATATCCATTGACATATCAAATAAGATGTCTTTAACTTGTGTTTCTAGGAACGGACGCGATTCTTCAATGACTAAAATTTCGTCTACCGATTCGGCGAACTCACGTACTAACGTTTCTTCCATTGGCCAAATAACGGCTATTTTAAACACCGCCAAACCAAGCTCATCGCGCATCGCTTCATCAATACGTAAGTCATCCAATGCTTCTAGCGTATCAAGGTAACTTTTGCCGGCGGTGATAATACCCACACGGCGCTTTTGAGCATCCAGTGTTACTTTGTTTAATTTATTTGCGCGTGTGAAGGCTTTAACGGCAGGCAAACGCGCATTAACCATGCGCTCATCTTGGTTAACTGAATTATCCGGCCAACGTGTGTGCACGCCGCTTTCTGGAATAACAAAGTCGCTTGGGTCGGGTAATACCGTCTCTGTACGCTTAGGATCAATATCCACCATGTACCAAGACTCAGCGATATCGGACACCGACTTAACCGCCATCCAAACACCCGCATAACGCGACATTTGATAGGCAATAAGGCCATAGTCATAAATATCTTGCACCGATGAACAATGCATGATCGGAATACATAAGCCTGACAGTACATATTCACTTTGTTGTTGAATACTGGATGAACGACTCATTGGGTCATCACCCACTGCCATCACCACGCCGCCGTGTTTACTCGTTCCCCATAAGTTGGCATGGTGAAGCGCATCCGCTGCTTGATCTACGCCTGGGCCTTTACCGTACCAAAGGCCAAACGCACCTTCAAACTGTTGGCCTTCAAAAAAGTCAATCTGCTGCGAACCCCAAATAGCCGTCGCTGCCATCGCTTCATTAACACCCGGATTAAAATGAATATCGCGCTCATTTAAAGAGGCTTCAACACCTTTACATTCCGTATCGAAATTACCAAACGGTGAGCCTCGGTAACCGGAAATAAAGCCACCCGTATTTAAACCGGCATCACGGTCACGACGCTGCTGTTCAAATACAACCCGTAAATAGGCTTGGTTACCCGATAGAAATACAGGGCCTTCTTCGCGAATAAATTTGTAATCTTTAGAATTTGAATCAGACATTTTCTCTCACCTATTGACTGGCTTGTTTTAGTTTTGCAGGAATCGGCTTAACAACGGCCTCCCCTTTAACGAATTTACTGCCTTCCTTATCAAAACACTCAGTGCTAAAGGTGACAGTATTATTTTCTTTATTGATGGCGATAACTTCCACCACGGCGCGGTATTCATTATCAAAAAACCCGGGACGCAGAAATTCAACGCTTTGTTTTAACCACAAGGTTCCAAGCCCGGGTAAATCCATCCCCAATATGCCTGAAAACTGGATTACCGAAAACATGCCATGCGTCACGCGTTGTTTGAATATACTCGCCGCCGCGTATTCTTCATCGTGATGCGCTGGATTCCAGTCACCTGACAGTTTAGAAAAATTAACCACATCTTCATGGCTAATTGTGTAGACCTTTTCGGCCTTCATACCGATACTTAAATCGTCAATGCTCATGCAATTGCTTGGCTTTGGAATGGACATGTTTTCCCCTTTTTTATTATTTATCTAAGTTACCAACGCAAATTTAATGCCACAAGCTTTATCGTGCATTTAAAGGCCAAGAGTCACATTACTTGATAAACAACGTTTTAAAAGGTATTGCAATTAAGCAAAAGACGTCAGCTAATTCGCTCAAATGGTAAAACTTACCTTATTAAATAACAGGCCAATAACTTACTTATCGATTCAAAAGACAATTGAAAGCGGCATGCATTCTGCTACAGTAAACCACCAGACTAATTACAATAAGCCTTAAAACAGGAGAATCACATGAAAACAGCTATATATTACGGTCCTGAAGATATTCGTTGCGGCGAAAAAGCCGACCCAAGCATTAGCGAGCCACACCAAATTTTAGTGGAAGTTAACGCCACCTCTATATGTGGTTCAGATTTACATTTATACCGCGGTGCGATGGACCCCATTATGGAACGCGGGCATTCTCAAATTGGCCATGAGCTGATTGGACGCGTTAGCGACGTAGGCAGCAGTGTTGGCAAGTTTAAAGTGGGCGACCGCGTTTCAATGGCATATTCCTGCTCTTGTGGTGAATGTTACATGTGCGAAGTAGGCCAAACAGCGCATTGCGAAACCACCCAAAAAGCAGTCTATGGCTTTGGCGTACCTTTTGGCGATTTAAACGGCACGCATACCGAAGCGATGATTTTACCCCACGCTGAAGGGCATGTAATTAAGGTGCCTGATGCCATTGATGATGCATCTGCTTTGTCACTTTCCTGTAGCTTACCTTCTGCCATTATTGCGAATAAACTTGCCGATATTCAGCCCGGAGAGAACGTTGCTATTATAGGTTGTGGCCCTACTGGTCTTTTGTCTACTGATATTGCTTTGAGTAAATCAGCTGGTCATGTGGTGTGTATTGATACGCTTGATTACCGACTTGATGTTGTCGCTAAAAAAGGCGCCACCACGTTCAATTCAACAAAAGAAGGCTGGAAAGAAGAAGCTCTGGCACTCACTAGCGGACGTGGCTTTGATAAAGTGATTGAGGTCGTCGGTTACCCTGAAACTTTACAAATGAGCTTAGACATTATTCGACCAGGAGGCACCATTGCAGCCATTGGTGTATTTTGTGATGCTGAATTTAACTTAGTATTGGCTGATGTATTCTTGCGCGACATTAGCCTGCACATGAATGGTTTTGCTAATGTACAACCTTATATGTGGGAAGGGCTTCGGTTGTTAGAACGCAGCGTTATTAACCCCATGGAGTATTTCTCTCATGAATTCAGTTTAGATAATATTGATAAGGCGTTTAAGACGTTTTATGAGAAATCTGACAATGCATTGAAGATGCTGATTAGGCCTTAGAAAAACTTAATCCTACTCCTTAAAACGTGAGGGGTTTAAGCGTATGCAACACAAAAAAAGCCCGCATCATTAATGCGGGCTTTTTTATTTCTAAACCTAGTTAATAAATAAACACTACACCTGAGGCTTATACTTTGAATGGTCAAACGCCTCATGTGATTCAATGTTCGCGGGCACTAAACCAAATGCAGTTTGTTTGCTTAAATTATATTGCTCCAATTCATCCTTTTTTAAATCCCATGCTCGATGCATCTTATAAAAAGGTATTTCAGGCCAAAGATGATGAATCAAATGATAGTTTTGATAAACCAATAAAGGGTTCAATAGCCATTCCCAACCCATTCGCATAGTCGATGCCATGTACTTATCTTCAGTCTGGCTAACCGTAGCTGGGTAATGCGGCAATATAACAAACACAATCGCAATTAAAAACAACGTAATACGTGATGGAATAAACCACAGCATGAACAATTCATGGCCATAGCCAAAATGCAATGATGCGGAAAATAACAACGCTAGCATTGTGTAATACGTGACCAATTGCAACCAATGCCTCTTCATAACTTTACCGCCATGTTTTAAGAAGTAATAAATATACCAACCATCAAACAACGACCACCTAAGAGGCACCTGCCACCAAGGTGACTCATGCTCAAAACGATCTGGGTCCATTGGACCATTTGTATAATTATGATGCCGATTATGCACCCACCTTAACGCCACCATCGGCGCATAAGGAAAAAGGAAAAACAACCCAATCTTACCTATGGTTTCGTTAATGAACTTATTACTTGATAGCGAATGGTGAGACGCATCGTGAATAACGCTGAATAGACCATACGTTAATAAACCATTGATAATAGCGCCTTGCCACATGGGTAACGAACCGGCTAAGGCGTAATACCAAACCGCACCAATACTGCACATTATCACCACAAATATAATAAATGTTGGCATCGCTAAGGTCGGCGCTCGACGAAGTGATTCAAACTCCTCATCAGTTGTGGCGGTTGAATTTGCTTGAACAGTGCTCATGCTATCTCCTAATATTTATATTTTTAGCTTTCTACGCGTACATTAAAACAAATTAAATGTTGATGATGAAGTGTCATTATTTGACATAAAGGTGTCATTTGGTGACACTGGTGTCGAATAATCGTTTTTTTATCAGAGGTCAACGCATGTCTCAATTAAAAACATTACCGAACAGTTATGTCCAAATGGCTATTCGGGCCCTAGCCAATCAAGGCGTGTCTGCTGATCAGGTTTTGCACGGAACAGGCCTAACTGTGGACAACATGCTAGATAACGAACTCATTCCCCTAGAGCAGTTTGTTAAGGTTATTTTAAATACCAAAAACGCCACTAAAAACCCCGCCATTGGCTTATTATTGGGTTCTTTGCTTCACCCATCCACGCATGGTTCTGTAGGTTGGGCTGCTATCAATAGCCCAACATTATCTGATGCGATAGACATTTTTCAACGCTATAGCCAAATACGTACGCCATTTATTTTCTACAACCCTATTACCCGCGGCGATCAATACATTATTCGGCTAACCTTGACTGAAAACCTCGATGAGGCCCACATGGTGTTCGTTGAAGCCATGCTGATGCTGTTACAACATGTTATTGAATTCATTTTAGGCCGTTCTATGGGTGAGGCCGAGTTACATATTAATAGCGCAACCCCTGATTATGCAAACAGCTATGCTGACTATTTTCACTGCCCTGTATATTTTGATGCCGACTACCTTGAGATTCGTCTGCCGCTGACTTTAAAAGACACCCTAAACCCGAATGCAGACCTGCAGATGTACCAAATGGCATTGGAACAATGCCGAGAAACTGCCCATCAACAATTAAGAAACATTAATGTGAGCACAGAGGTACATGATTACCTTTCAACTCACTTAGGTGATGTGCTAACCATAGAACAACTGGCTGAACTATTTAATATGTCAAGCAGAACGCTGATTCGTAAATTAAAGCAACAAAACACATCTTTTCAACGTATTAAAGATGAGGTGTATGCTTTTCAAGCCAGTTATTACCTTCGTTACAGTAATATCTCTATTGATGCTTTATCGCTGGTTTTTGGTTACCGAGACGCTGCTAATTTTCGTCGCAGCTTTAAACGCTGGTTTGGTATTAACCCACAACAATTCCGGCATAAAAAATCCAAAGACTAATCAGATACCCTCCTTATCATCAAGCTTACCCAAACGATAAGCCAATTGTGGACGTGTCATCCCCAATGCTCTTGCTGCTTTGGACATATTTCCTTTAGACCGGTTAAGCGCCTCTTTTAATATCGTTTCTTCAATTTCAAATAAATTATTTTGCGCATCAAAAAACATATCTACAAATTGGTTATAAACACCTTTTTTAATATCTTTTAAGTCCCCAGTTGGACTCACCGCAGCTTCTGGGGATTGTTCAATGGCCATCATCGCAAACAAATGTTGCAGCTCTATTTTCTTTCCGTTATCACACAACAAAACCCCGCGTTCAATAACATTTTCTAACTCTCTAATATTGCCAGGCCAAGGGTGAGTTTCGAGTTGCGCCATGGCGTGTTGTGTAATGCCTTTTATTTCTTTATGGTATTTGACTTTATATCGATCGATAAAACTGTCCACCAATAACCTAATATCGCCTGGTCGCTCTCTAAGGGCTGGAATACTAATGGGAAACACGTTCAGTCGGTAAAACAAATCTCGTCTAAACTCGCCTTTTTCTACTTTCTCCAACAAATTAGCGTGTGTTGCAGCCACCACTCGCACATCAACATTCACGACATTGGTGCCACCTACTCGTTCTAGCTCTCCTTCTTGCAACACGCGCAATAATTTAGCTTGTGCCGAATACGATAAATCACCAATTTCATCTAAAAATAACGTGCCGCCATCTGCCCTTTCAAAACGGCCTTCTCGCGATTGATGTGCGCCGGTATATGCGCCTTTATCAACACCAAAAAGCTCTGCTTCTAATAAATCATCGGGGATTGCCGCACAATTGACGGCGATAAACGGCTGTTCTTCTCTATCACTTCTGCGGTGTAATGAACGCGCAAACAGCTCTTTACCTACTCCCGTTTCACCTAATAATAAAACTGTCACCGGCCCTTGTACCGCTTTGCCTAACAAGGTCAATGCTTCTTTAATAGCTGTTGATGTACCTATTACTTTGCAATTTGATTCTTCCTGATCGATCAGCGAAGAACGCAATGTCACCACTTCATCACGCAAATCAAGAATTTGATCCACGATGCTGTGTGATTCGTAATATTTTGTGAGTTCTTCTGGATTATCCCATTCGGCAACGGGCCTGCCTTCACTGACGCATGAATCGTGTCCACTAGCACGGCATTCATGTTCAGCAAATAATATCGATTGGCCTGTATAATCCGAACTGTAACCACTGGCATAGCCTATTTCCATCCAACAGACTGATTCTTTAGATGGGCCGAATGCTTTTACGTGCTCTTCACTTTCGTATGAACTACCCCAAAGCAACTTCATATGGAACTGATTTTTTTCTAAATCCATTTCGAATTTGAGCGGCGTAACGCGTACAAAACCTTCTAGTTGATGTAGCTGAGGGCCAACGAAAAACTGCTCTTCAGGACTAGCACTTGGGCGCAATTGTATGGCTAACTTCGCATCAGCAACTCCCGCTTGAAACCCCGTACGCATCAAAATTCCTTTCGCACGTTCAATACCGACTGTTTCGATCAGCTCTTTGCGTAAAGAGCCCATCGCCTCGCTGTGCATCAGCAACATGCGTTGTTCGCCTAACCACACATGCCCTGTTTCGAAAGAGAACCGAATACGTTCTTTTAAGTCATCAATTGAAGGTGTTATAAATTCAGTGTTACTCATTATTCACCGTTGCTAAGTGCTTGTTAACCCTAGCCTACACCTAAAATTTAATCATTTCATTAAATTTTTAAATTTTTACGAAATGATTAAATTAGCTAAACCATTCATCTAGCTCAGTCCCTTTTAGCTCTTTAATGGCATATTCATTAAAATCTTTGTACACGTTCCAATCGTGTATTTTTTGCGGCGCCGAATTTTTTGTTTCATCATCCCTTAATTGTTGCTCATATTTTTTCAACATTGAATCGCTGTAGTTATTACATTGTTGAAGAAACGCCGTAATAATTTGTTTTTTGTCGGCTAACGAAATTGTGCTTTCAATCATCTTCTATTCTCTTTAAAGTTGACGGTGTTTATATTTAGCGATATGGTCAATAAAAATTCAATTATAAAACCTGCATGAAGAAAAAAATCATCATCGCCATTACCGGTGCTACCGGCTCTATTTACGGTACTCGTTTACTTGAAATTCTGCAAACCATCGATAATGTTGAAAGCCACCTGATTCTTTCCAATGCGGGCGCTCTAACAGCCCAATATGAACTGGGCATCGACAAACAATCCATCGCCTCACTCGCCGATGTTGTGCATAGCCCAAAAGATATTGGCGCAACCTTGTCGAGTGGTTCATTTATAACCCACGGCATGGTGATTGCACCATGCTCAATGAAAACACTCGGCTGCATCGCCAACGGTATTGCCGACAATTTAGTCTCCCGAGCTGCTGACGTGATTTTAAAAGAACGCCGCAAGTTAATTTTAATGGTACGAGAAACACCATTGAATTTGGTGCACTTAAGAAACATGACGACCCTTTCTGAAATGGGCGCGATAATCGCACCACCTGTACCGGCTTTTTACAGCAAGCCCAGCTCAATTGATGACCTTGTCAACCACAGTGTGGGTAGAATTTTAGACACTTTAGATATTGGTACGGAACACGTAAAACGCTGGCAAGGTATACAAAAATAATGCATAGGAGACTTTGTGCTTACTAGAAGAACGTTTATTAAATCAACATTGGCTGCCAATATAGCGCTAGCCGCCCCGGCTTCACTTGCGTTAACTGCCATTAAAAATACGCAAGACGAACAAGCACTATTAATATTTGCTGACGAGAATTCTTCTAACGCTAGCTTGTTTTCTAAACAATTCAGCGAAGCAGAAGCCCATATCAGCCTTGATATTGGCTTACATTTTGATACCTTTAACGCATTTTGCAGAGAAAACCCTAACGGCTGGGTAAGCGGCATTACGCGTGATTCTGACTTTTTTGTTTTACAACAATTAGCAAGTCAACATGGTTATCACACGGCCTATTCAGCCACCCACACGGTGTCGAACAACACATTGGCACATCAAGTAACAAGCAGCGCCGAAAAAGCGCCTTTGCTTGCACGAGCCCTTGGTAATGCCGGTGACAAATGGCCAACATGGCTAGCAGACAACTTAGCCACGTTACAAAACACAACAGCTGCCGACAACACAGCTAACAGCCGAACCCAATCTTTATCGCAAGCCGGTGACAATCATGTTTTAGTCTCATGGCTTCTTATTCCAAGCAACTCAACCCAATCATAATAAACGATGAATAAACCGCTTCCGCAAGGCATTAATCTTGAACAATTTAACGGCGCTATCGCTGAGATTATAAAAATTATTGGTGATGAGTTTGTATTTACTGATGACATAAAAGAACTGCGCAGTTACCGCGACCCGTACAACACAACACGGGATGAAGACTTCGCGCCTTCGGCAGCCGTTGCACCAAAAACGCTAGAGCAAATTCAACAAATTCTTGCGGTTGTAAACCAATATAAAATTCCGGTTTGGACTATTTCTACTGGCAAAAACTTTGCTTACGGTGGTGCTGCCCCGCGTAAACCTGGCTATATCGTGCTGGATTTAAAGCGCATGAACCGCATTATTGAAGTCAATGAAAAGCATGGTTATGCCGTTGTTGAACCCGGCGTAAGCTACTACGATTTGTACAATTACATTCAAGAAAAAGGCTACAAACTTTGGATTGATTGCGCCGCGCCTGCTTGGGGCGGCATTGTTGGTAATACATCCGACCACGGCGCTGGCTACACCCCGTATGGCGACCATTTATTAATGCAATGCGGCATGCAAGTGGTACTGGCTGATGGCACTGTTGTTGAAACCGGTGTTGCTGGCGATAGCAAAGCAAGCTCACTGTATAAATATGGGCAAGGCCCTTGGGTTGATGGCTTATTCACCCAATCTAACTTTGGTGTTATTACCCGCATGGGCATTTGGCTCATGCCAGAACCTCCCGGCTACACACCGTTTATGGTAACGCTGCCGCATGAGCAAGACCTTGAGTTGATTACTGATTTAGCTCAGCCGTTAAAACTCAATATGGTCATCCCCAATGCCGCCACCACGGTGGATTTGCTATGGGAAGCTGCCATGTCGCACACAAAGGCTCAGTACTACACCGGCAAAGGCCCAATGCCCGATAGCGCACGGAAAAAACTGGGCGCAGATTTAGGCTTAGGTGTTTGGAATTTTTATGCAGCAGTGTATGGCCCGCCACCGATAATGAAAAACAACATGGATTTGATTCGTGACACATTTAGCAAAATTCCCGGTGCAGAATTTCATTACGATGACACGCGAAAAGGCACCCCCGGTTGGGACTACCGCGTGGAACTGATGCGCGGCAAACCTAATATGACAGAGTTCAGCTTACTTAACTGGGTTGGTGGCGGTGGTCATATCAACTTTTCACCCATTTCAGCGGTAGATGGCAAAGACTCTTATCGCCAATTTGACATGATTCGCAAACGCGCCCATGAATTCGGCTTTGATTACATCGGCGAATTTTTAGTCGGCTGGCGCGATCAACATCATATCTTTATGTTGATGTTTGACCGCATGAACGCAGAAGAGAAAAAACGTGCTCACGATCTATTCGATGTGCTTATTGACGATGCTGCAAACCATGGTTACGGCGAATACCGTACTCATTTATCGTTTATGGACAAAATTGCCGACTCTTATGGCTGGAACGATAGCGCCTTATTAAAAACCCAGCATAAGATTAAAGACGAGCTCGATCCAAACGGTATTTTATCACCCGGAAAAATGGGTATTTGGCCAAAACGTATGAGAGATGACTCATGAAAAGGCCCCTAATAACTGCATTAATTATCGCTGGCACCATCAGCTTATTCGGTTGTGAACAGACCGAACCGAGCAAACCGATTGTCGTTGAAAAACCTACACCCATCGTTAGCGCACCAGTTGTTCAAACTCCTAAAAGCACTGCCCGTGCTGGCAGAGTGACTTATGAATTGCACTGTGCTGGTTGCCACGCTGCTGGGCTTGGCCATGCGGCGACGATGAAGCTTAAACTTGCCCGAGCTGAAGACATGGCTGTGCTTGTTCAACGCACTGATTTAACCAGTGCTTATATCAGCCATATCGTGCGTGATGGCTTGCTTGAAATGCCTCCATTTCGCCCGACTGATATTAACGACGAAGAATTAGAAAGCCTTGCCCAGTACATGATTGAGCAAGGCAAAGCATACAAACAACAGGACACCAACAATGAGTGATAAGAACCCTCCTTTGTCAGACAAAGCACTAGAAGTCGCTAGACGCATTGGCAGTCTGCGTGACTTTCTGGAATTTCTAAAAGAAAACGGCCAATGCATTAATTGGTCAGAAGAAGTCTACCCCGAACCAGATATTCGTAATGTTGCAGTTGCTGCCGGTAGAGATTCAATGAATGGCCCCGCTGTTATTTTTGACAATATCGCCGGTTACCCCGGTAAAAAAATGGTGTTGGGCGTACACGGTAGCTTCACTAACCTTGCGTTGTTATTAGGCCACCCAAAAGGCACCACCATTAAAGAATTGTTCTACGATATTATTTCTCGTTGGGGCGCAGATGAGCCTTTATTAGATTTTATCGAACCGGATAAAGCCCCCGTTAACGAGAACAGACTGACCAGCAACTTTAATTTATATGAACTGCTACCGCTGTATCGTATTAACGAATACGACGGTGGTTTTTATATTGGCAAAGCCAATGTTGTTAGCCGCGACCCACGCGACCCTGATAATTTTGGCAAACAAAATGTCGGTATTTATCGTATTCAAGTACAAGCACCTGGCGAGTTCACCTTACTGAGCGTGCCTGCCCACGATATGGGACGACACATTATGGCCGCCGAACAAGAAGGCGTACCATTAAAGATTTCCGTGATGTTGGGTAACCACCCCGCGATGTGCATGTTTGCTGCCACGCCTATAGGCTATGACGAGTCCGAATTTGCCTACGCCTCACAAATGATGGGCAGCCCAATGCGCTTAACTAAGTCTGGCAATGGCATGGACATTCTGGCAGATTCTGAAATGGTGATTGAAGCCGAGCTGATGAATGGCGTACGTAGTTTTGAAGGCCCATTTGGTGAATTCCCTGGCAGCTACAGCGGTGTACGAAAAATACCGCGTTTTAAAGTGACCGCCATTTCACACCGTAATGACCCTATTTTTGAAAATATCTACATTGGCAGAGGCTGGACCGAGCACGACACATTGATTGGCTTAAATACATCCGCGCCTATTTATGCCGCATTGATCAAAGACTTCCCCGAAGTCGTTGCCGTTAATGCACTCTATCAACATGGCCTTACCGGTATTATTTCTGTTAAAAATCGCTTTGCTGGTTTTGCAAAATCGGTCGCCATGCGCGCTTTGGGCACGCCCCACGGCACCATGTATTTAAAGAATTTAATCATGGTTGATGATGACGTTGACCCCTTTGATTTAAATGAAGTAATGTGGGCACTGTCCACACGCACCCGAGCAGAAGACACCATCGTTATCCCTAATATGCCGATGATTCCGATTGACCCTGCGGCCGAAGTGGCTGGTAAAGGCCATCGTTTAATTATTGATGCCACCAGCTTTATGCCACCTGATAAATTAGGCGGCGATTCAAAAATAGTGACCCCGCCATCAGGCCCAGAAATTGACGCTATCGCCAAGGTTATTCAACTATTACAAAATGGAGGTCAATCATGAGCACTTGCCCACGTTGCCAAGCCGAAGAAAACAAAATTCGCACAGAACACAAAGGGCTAAACGCCAAAGGCGAGCTTGTTTGGACTATTTTTAACTGTGAAAGCTGTGCCTTTACCTGGCGCGATAGCGAGCCGGCTAGAACCATCGATTACAACTTACGTGAAGAGTTCTTTAGGGTTGACCCTGAAAAACCTTACCCCGTCATCATGCCGCCGGCACAATACAAATAGGCCTATACTGTGGAAAACATCGTAAGTAAACTAACCAGTCTTTTAAGCACTTCCAGTATCGTGCCTATAAAAGGCAATGACAGTTCTGACTATCAGTTTTTAGCCGACAGAATTAATAACGATAAACGCGACATACTGGCCGCAATCATCCCTACCACTGTTGATGAATTGCAAAAATTACTGGCCTTTTCAATAGACCAAGATTTCTCCTTATTTAATTTACTTAGCCCAGGTGAAATTGGCACCGCGCCGATTCCAACCAGCGGCGATATCGTTGTTATCGACCTACAACGGATGAATAGCATTATTGAGATTAACCAGAAAGATGCATACGCCCTAATCGAACCTGGCGTTAGTTATGAGCAACTCAACAAACACTTAGAAGACAACAATATTCCTTTTGCTGTTGATGTCGAAAAAAATGCGAATCAATCCGTATTGGGCAGTATTTGTAACCGTAATTTTGGTTACACTCCGTATGGCGACCAACTGATGATGCAATGTGGAATGGAAGTGATGTTGGCTGATGGCAGCCTGGTTAGAACCGGCATGGGTGCTATGCCAAAAAGCAACACATGGCAATTGTTTAAATATGGCTATGGCCCGTATATGGACGGCCTGTTCACCCAATCTAATATGGGCGTTGTGACTAAAATTGGCCTGTGGCTAATGCCTAAACCTCCGGCTTATAAACCCTTTATGCTACAGCTACCGAACGATACTGCAATGGAGCAAGCGGTGGAAATTTTACGTTCTCTTAAAATTAACATGCTGGTGCCAAATACCGTTGTTATTGCCTCGGCAGAATCCGAAGTCATGCAGTTTGTTAATGGCGGGCTTAGCGCGGCATTCGATAACACCACAGCAGAAAAGCACCAACTGGGTACATGGAATATTTATGGCGCATTGTATGGCATACCCGGTAATGTGGATGTTGTTTGGGGTGCTGTTAATGGCTCACTAGGGGAAATTGACGGTGCAAAATTCTTACTTAAAGATGACACCGACAAGCATCCTATTTGGGCGCAGCGTGAAAAAATAATGCTCGGGCAATTCAATAAGCGCAATTCAGAATTAGACAACACCGCCGTCATTAATTTACATTTCGCTAGCCCAATAGAAGGCAAAGATGCGCTGGCCATGCAGGCAATTATCAATAGTCATAGTAGCGAACAAAACGTTATCAGCCAGCTGGCACTAACTTGGCGCACGATGTTTGCCCAGTTAAGCATCAGCTATGGCAAAGACCAATTAAGCGCCGCAAAAAAACTCGCTAATACCTTAATTAAAGCATTTGATGCACAAGGTTATTCAGTTAGCCAATCTGATGCTGACCTTCAAGATACTGTTAACCAAACCCGTCACGCCGGATTACAAACGCTGAATAAACGTGTTAAAAAAGCGTTGGATCCTGAACGCAACTTTGGCTAAAAAGCCACCCCAATCTATTTAGGAAGCTCTGATGACAAAACAATACGACCTTTGGATAAACGGCGAACATTGCAAACCTAATAACGGACAGTACTTTGATGTGCTTAACCCTATTGATGACTCGCTTTATTGCACTGCTGCTGAAGGCAATGAAGCCGATATAAACAAAGCCGTAGAAAGCGCTCAAGCCTGTTTTAGCACGTACGGAAAAGGCTTAGCAAAAGACCGTGAAGCCATGTTGTGTAAAGCGGCTGATTTGCTGGAACGAGACCGACAAGAATTTCTTGATATTCTAATTGATGAGATTGGCTCTCCCATTAACAAGGCACAATTTGAAGTACAGTATGCTATTGGCCATTTGCGTGCTGCCGCAGGCTCCGCACGACGCGTTACCGGGCAAACCATCCCTTCTGACACGCCTGGCCGCCTAAGCATGAGCGTCAGAAAACCTCTGGGCGTTATTGCTGCGATTACACCCTTTAATGTACCCCTGATTAAATCAGCTAAATTAATTGCCTCACCTTTAGCGACGGGGAACACCGTGGTGTTACTTTGCTCTGAAGAAGCACCATCCCTGTCATATCGGTTCGCACAATTAATTCATGAAGCGGGCTTTCCTGCTGGCGCGCTGAATGTTGTATCTGGCTTTGGCATGGACATTGGTGATTACTTAACTGGCCATCCGTTGGTAAAAACCGTCATGTTTACCGGTTCCAGCCGAGTAGGGCAACATATTAGCGAAATTTGCGGCAAGCAAATGAAGCATGCCGTGCTTGAATTAGGCGGCAAAAACCCCTTAATTATTTTAGCCGATGCTGATATCGACAAAGCGGTTCAAACGGCTGTTTTTGGCATGTTTTTATACCAAGGCCAAGCCTGTATGGCATCCAGCAGAATTATTGTTGAAACGCCCGTATACGATGAATTTATTAAAAAATTCAGTGCCGCCGCTAACGGTTTATCGTTAGGAGACTTGCGTGAAATGAGTACCATTTTAGGCCCCATTATTTCACCGCGTCAACGTGACCGAATTCGCGACCATATTGAGAATGCCCGAGAAAATGGCGCAACCGTCTTAACCGGTGGTAAATGGGAAGGTAACCGCTGCCAACCTACTATTTTAACGAGCGTTACCAAAGACATGACCGTTTGTTACGAAGAAACCTTTGGCCCCGTGACCTCTGTTTATTCCGTTGCAGATATTGACGCCGCCTTAGAGATGGCTAACGATACGCGCTATGGACTGAGTGCAGCCATTTGCACAACCAACATTAATAGCGCCCTAATGCTCGCAGAAAACATCAACGCGGGCATGGTGCATATTAATGCACCGACACTGTACGATGAACCCCATGTGCCTTTTGGCGGTACAGGTGAAAGTGGCTTTGGGCGTGAAGGTGTAGAAGTAGATGTGGACGCACTGACTGAATGGAAGTGGATTACGGTGCAACTGCCAACAGATGCACCTGCTCACTAATGTTTAACTTAGGCAATGTCTACACTTTCTAATCGAGAAGAACGCGTACCTCTTATTGGGTTGTTATCCGCTGCATGGTAGCTAAACACTAAAGAATATTTAGGCTTGTCCGTTGTGTTTGCTCCGGCAGCATGAAACGTACGGCAATGAAAAAACAAAACATCACCAGCCTTCATATCCACATTAACGGCACTATCTAACAATACCTTGTTTTCATCTAAATCTTGCCGTAAAAACAATTTCGCATCTAATCTACCACGATCAAATTCCATTCGATGCGAACCTGGAATTAACTTCATTCCACCGTTTCCATGTGTCTCATTACCTAATGCCAGCCACACATTAATTAACTCTGGCTTATCAAAACTCCAATAACGAATATCTTGGTGCCAATCGGTACGGCTACTAAATTTAGGCAACTTAGTCATAATGCAATTATGGTGGTTTTGCGTTAGCCGTAACGTATCAGAACCTAATATTTGCTTTACACACGCCACCATATTTGGCCTACAAGCCCATTCACGAAACACTGAATCACGCGCGTAAGCATTCAATAATCGTCGCGGCGTGTCACCACCGTCATCTGCCCTAAATTGTGGAGCACCTTGGTAATGAACATCCGCTTCATATTCGAGCGGACCAATCGCCGGCGCCATCGACGCTGTTACAACGCCTAAAATTCGTTCACACAAATTATTGTCTGCAAGGCCTGACACCTTCAAAAAACCATCACGAGAAAATTGCTGCCTTTGCAAATCACTTAGCACGTCGTTTTCAACCATTGATTTATAGTTATCCATGCGCCTATTATATAACTTCACGACAAACATCACCTTTTAATATTAACGATAGGATAGATACCATGATTAAACCCGCCAGTGATTTTATTGCAGACGCACAGCAGCACATCAAATGCTTAAATCCCACACAAGCTAAAGAACTGATTCAAAGCACAAAAGATATCATTGTTTTAGATGTTAGAGAACCAGCAGAAGCTGCGGAATCTAAACTGGCCTGTTCTATAAACCTTCCTAGGGGATTACTTGAAATGAAAATTCAAGGCCATTGCCCTAATGAAGAGACAACCATTCTTGTCCATTGCGGCGGTGGTGGGCGAGCATCTTTAGCCGCTGCTAGACTCAAAGAAATGGGCTATGCAAACGCACACGCTATAACAGCAAAATACGATGAACTTAAAAAAATACTTGGCTAACCTATTAATAAGCCTAATAAACCCCGCCTCAAATGAGATACGCTGAAGGCACCATTCCAAAAGAACAACTCACAATGCATGCCAGCGATGAGATGTTAATTCTAACTAGCGTTATTGCTTTCTTCATCGCTATCGCATTAATTTACTTAGGTAGAAAAGGTAAGCAAATGTACATGTGGACGTGGGGAACAGGCTTAGCCATTATTAGTGTCTATCTTGGCCTATCAATTTGGCTGGATTGGACAGCATTTGAACATTTCTGATTATACAAATGGCAAGTATAAAGCAGCACCTCTTTTTAAGAGTCGCTGAAGTCGCGTAATTTGAGATGAGAGGGCTTGAAATGGTGGTCATGGGTGGACTTGAACCACCGACCCCGGCATTATGAATGCCGTGCTCTAACCAGCTGAGCTACATGACCATACTTTGAAGGGTGTGAATTTTCGTGGTTTCAGCCTATTTTGTCAAGACAAACAAGCATATACACACTAAGTTCTATACATTAAACCTAAAGTGCGTCACATCACCGTCTCGCATGATGTATTCCTTGCCTTGCACAGTTAACTTTCCGGCCTCTTTTGCGCCTTTTTCACCATTGTATTCAACGAAGTCGTCATAGGCCGTGATTTCTGCGCGAATAAAGCCTTTTTCAAAATCAGTATGGATGACACCCGCTGCTTGTGGTGCCGTGGCGCCTTTTTTTACTGTCCAGGCACGCACTTCTTTTTCACCAGCGGTGAAATAAGTTTGTAGGTTTAATAATTCGTAACCTGCTCTAATCACTCTATTAAGCCCAGGCTCAGTCAAGCCCATTTCTTCTAAAAACTCTTCGCGCTCATCTTCTTCTAGCTGAATTATTTCTGCTTCCATTGCAGCACACACAGAAACAATCGCCGCGTTTTGTTCATTTGCTAGGCTTGTTACTTTATCCAAAAACGGATTGTTCTCAAAACCATCTTCTTGAACATTGGCTATGTACAGCATAGGCTTCAATGTTAAAAGCTGGAAACCGGCTAACGATAACAACTCATCTTCCGTTGCTTCCAAACTTCTTAGCGTCATTGTTTCGTCTAGGTGCTTAAGCACTTTTTCTAAGAATACTTTGTTTTTTAACTCATCTTTATTGCCTGATTTTGACGCTTTGGTTGCTTTAACCACGGCTTTCTCAAGTGAGGCCATATCAGCTAACGCCAGCTCTGTTTGAATCACTTCAATGTCAGCTAATGGGTCAATTGTACCTGCAACATGAATCACATCATCATTTTCAAAACATCGTACAACGTGTGCAATGGCATCTGACTCACGAATATTAGCCAAAAACTGATTGCCCAAGCCTTCACCTTTTGATGCGCCAGCCACTAGGCCTGCAATATCTACAAACTCAAAGGTTGTTGGCAAAATACGTTCAGGGTTCACAATAGCCGCCAACTTATCTAAGCGCTCATCGGGCACAGGCACAATGCCCGTATTTGGTTCGATAGTGCAAAACGGGTAGTTTTCCGCAGCAATCGTTGCTTTTGTTAATGCATTAAACAGGGTTGATTTACCCACGTTTGGTAAGCCCACAATGCCACAATTTAAAGCCATACGTTTCTCTTCTTGATTCTATAAAGGCCGTGATTATACGTTATGCGCTTAGATACTTAAAAACTATCTATCTGATATTCAGCAACGCATGGCGCATATGTTCCCAGTCGAGTAAAATACGTTGTTTATTTTCAACACACTAAACTAAGGTAAGCTCATGAAAAATTACAAAATTGCCGTTATGGCTGGCGACGGCATTGGCCCAGAAATTATGGCCGAAGCAGTTAAGGTTTTAAAACTTGTTGAAGAACGTAACGACGTTAGCTTTGAATTAATGCCTGCTTTATTTGGCGCCTGCGCTTATTTTGAAAAAGGCGATGCCTTTCCACAAGAAACAAAAGATATTTGCGACGAAGCCGATGCGATTATTAAAGGCCCGATTGGTTTAAGCCATGAAGAGTCTAAAAAAATCCCCATCGACAAGCAACCTGAGCGTGGCGCCCTGCTGCCCATGCGCAAACGTTACAACACCTACGCAAACTACCGCCCTGTTTCATTACCTCAAAGCTTGGCGCATTTCTCTCCACTTAAATCCGACATTATTGGCGATGGCATTGACTTGATTATGATTCGCGAATTGGTCGGCGGCTTGTATTTTGGAGAAAAAGAAGTGGGCGTGAATGAACAAGGTTTACGTTATGTAAAAGAAACCTTGGAATACGACGAAGCGCAAATTCGCCAAATTATGCATCACGCGTTTAAATTATCAAGCAGCCGAAAAAAAGTATTGCACAACATCCATAAAAGTAACGTGCTGAAATCATCCGTACTTTGGAATGAAGTCATGGAAGAAGTGGCGGTTGAATACCCTGACGTTGAAGTAATTAATATTCTGGTTGATGCCGTGGCTACGTTGCTTTGCCTAAAACCAACACAGTTTGATGTAATGGTAATGGAAAACATGTTTGGCGACATTTTAAGCGACCAAGGCGGTGGCATCTTAGGTTCATTAGGCCTTATGCCTTCTGCTTGCTTAGGGGATAAAAAAGCCTACTACGAGCCGTCTCACGGTTCAGCGCCAGATATTGCTGGCCAAAACATTGCCAACCCTTATTCAATGATTGGTTCCGTCGCTATGATGCTGGAATACAGTTTTGGCATGGCTGATGAAGCAAAAAATGTTTGGGCGGCTATGCAAGGTGTATTCGCAGATGGTTACTCGACTGCCGACTTATCCAAACCTGGCAGCGGTGTAAAAATGATTAGCACGGATGCCTTTGGTGATAAGGTCGTCGAAAAACTGAAAGCGATGCCAACGGTTTAATTAATACACCACCCACCAACTAAACGTTGGCGGGTGGTCAATTTATTAACTACTTACCTGAGGGCTTACTAAGCGTCGTACAAACAAAGCGATAATCGCCATCACCCAAACAATGACAGCACCGCTAGGCAAGTCCACAATAGACGATAACATTAACCCCAACGCATAACTTAGCACGCCAATAATAAACGCTATCTTAAACGATTTAGCTGACTCTAAATCACGGCACGCCAACGCTGGAATAATTAAACTAGAAAACACCAGATACACCCCAACCAGTTGAACAGAGCTGGTAATGGCAATCGCAAAAATATAATAAAATAACGCCTTTCTTGCTGCTACAAACTTAAACCAGCAAAAAGCAATTAATACCGAAATAATTGCGACAGGAAGAAGCTGCTCCCATGTAATCCAAAGTATTTGCCCAACCAGTAAATCCTTTAGTTGCTGACCACCATGGGGGTTATTTGCCAAGAGCAAAAGGCTCGCCGTTGCTGCTAATACAAACACCACGCCAATGAACGCCTCTTGAAGATGTAACAATCGTTTTTCTAATAGCGACAAACCCCATGCACCTAACAACGCACTACCAATGGCTATTATCTGCACCTCAACACCGTGCGCATCAAACCCTAGCCAAAACGCAAAAATCACACCGGTTCCAGCAACTTGCGCAATGGCTAGGTCTATAAAAATGATGCCACGCTTAACCACTTCTTGACCCAATGGCACATGCGTCAGCAAGATGAGAAATCCTGCGACGAACGCGGGTGCAATAATGGTTAAATCAATGGCTTCCATTAATGATTTAGCTGCACTAATTGGTTAATTAAGCGCTCATACCACTGCACTAAACGCTCACCCGACGCAGGACTAAAGTCTAATGCTAACGTCGCCACACCTGTTTTATCAGATAACCAGTCTGCCGCTTTCTTATCTTGATAATTTGCGTAAACAATACCGTACACATCCGTTTGCTTAACTTGCGACACTAAACCACTGAGATGCGAACTGGTGGGCGGCACACCGGGTTTGGGCTCTAGTGCCGCCAGTTTATTCAAGCCCAACCATTGTTGAAGATACAGCCAATTATCGTGGTGAACCACAATCGACTGCCCCCGCAGTGGACTGGCCAATGAACGCCAAGCAACCATTTTTTCTTTCCATTCTTCTGAAAAAACCGCCAAATTGCGCTGATAATCTTCACTATTAGCAACATCAATACTAACTAATGTTTGCGTTACGCGTTCAGCCACTGTTAGCAACCGCTCTGGGTCAAGGTGAACATGTGGATTTCCAGCCGCATGGATATCGCCAAGACTACGATCCAACACCGCGGGCTTACCAAGTAACGTCATCGTATCCGTTGCCAAAAAATGCCCCTTTTGGCCCACTTGAATTGCAGGGTTACCCGATTTACGAATCAACAGCGGTAACCAACCAATTTCCAACTCTGCCCCCGTACAAACAAGCAAATCTGCCCGACGCGCTTTAGCAATTAGGCTAGGACGCGCCTGTATATAATGTGGATTTTGCTCATTGGAAGTCGCTGTATAAATACTGACATGCTCGCCACCTAAGGCCTGTGTTAACGACGCCCATTCTGGCTCGCACGCGAACACACGTACCTCACTATAGGCAGGTAGCGACAACAGACCAATGCCTAACGCAATTACGCTGCGTTTAACTAAGCTAATTAACATATGGCCCCCTAAAATGCGTGCGCGCCGTGGCTACCCAGGCTGTGTGTATATTGTATAAAGAGCTGATCACCCGTATCTTCATACGACTCGTCATGGTTATATTGCAAACGAATACGACTAAATTCACTTGGCACCCATTCCAACATAGCACTAAAACGCTTCGGTGTATGACCTTCATTATCAAGACCTGCTTCGCCCAATACATCAAAGTCTGAACCTGAGTTACTGCTATCAAGCTCGTCGTATCGCACACCCATTCGCCATTGCGGTTTAAACTGATAAACCCCTTGTGCGTACCAACCGGACTGGTCGCCATCGTAGCTTGTTTCCTCTAACGGCGCGCTGTTCAACAAGGCCACAACGCCATCTTCTTCACGCTCAAAGTATTCGAACTGGAATTTGAAATTGCGATTTTTCGGGTTCCCATTAGGTGCCCATTTGTACACCACATCAAACGCGTTGATATGACTATCACCAGCAAACGATGGAATCTCATCGGCACCACCGCCGTGACTATGCCCGCCACTGGTTCTGTCTTCAATATCATCAGCCCGCCAATGGCCTACGCCCATTTGCCAGCTGTGCTCAATACCAATATCACCACCAACATTTGCATAGGCCGTCCAAGCACCTACATCAGCTTGTTCACCACCTGCAGGAAAACGGCTACCTCTAAAGGCTTCTGCACCCACTTCAATAAATAAATCAGTTGGCGCAACATAACTTATCTGTACACCGTCATCATACAAACGGTTTCCGAATAGACCGCGATAAATTAATGGTGCATCCGCAAAATCCCAAGCGTGTTCATGTTGCTCATTCAAATAACCTAAATTGGATGCAAAGCGGCCAGCCTTAACGGTCACACCATGCCCTAACCCTAAGGTTTGAATATAGGCTTCCTCAAGCTCTAGTTCAATTTCGCCATCATGATCATCTAATACGATAGTTGCCTTCCCAAAAAACAAATTATCAATCGTTGCACTCATCACCAACTCTGTATGCCCTAGTGAAAAACCTTCTTCTCCAAGGCCTGCTTCACCTCCTAAGGCAAACCCAGGTAGTTCATAATCATCTGCCTCATTATCAAAACTGGCAAATCGACCATCTAAAATAAGGCTAATGTCTGGGTTAAAGTTACTCTTAGTAGAAAAAGAAGCCACTTTCTTCTCTTGTTGAACCATTTTATTTTCAACAACCTGAACTTTATCACTTGCTTGTACAGCCTTATTTTCTGCTTGTTCTAGCCGCTTCTCTAACGCCACGATGCGTTGTTCGTAATTACTTTTTAAGACTCCTAGCTGTTGTTTTAACAACTCAATATCACTCGCTGCAAATACCGAGTTCACGTTTAGTACGGCAACAACAACGGTCGCCAATAATGTGGTACGCATGTAACACTCCTTTAATTTAATACATATTACTAAGCAACCCACAAAGGAGCTGCTTCAAAAAAACCTGTAACACTAAATTAAGAACGTGGTGGTGCGCGAGCCTGATTCGCTAAAGAAATATGGGATAGGACGAGTGGTTGTCCACAATCCAAGAAAAATGGCGAGAAATCGCCAACTAAATTTGCCTGCGTGTCGCAGAATACCGCATTGCCAGAACGCTCAACGGTGGCAAAAACATCGCAGGATGCTTCGGCTTCGTGAAAATTATGCTCAACCGAGTGTGCCAGTGCAAAAAATTGCCCAGCGAGCAACACAACACATAACAGCGCAATGTTAACTAATTTAATTTTCGATTTAGCCAACGTCATTTTTACAAAACTAAAAAATCATTTATGAAATGATAGAAATTTTAGCATATCCTTTAAGGCAAAACGTTAATTATTACGAACAACAAACAAGTACCACTTCTATCTATCACCCCAAATTTTGGCCACTGCTCGGTCGTTTCCTAGAAAACCCACCACCTCACAAACCAACCCAACCACAAAAAATACAAGAAAAGGCACGAGACCACCTATTTGCCCAGATACAACAGTAGCTACCGCTGATACGCCCGATAATACCAAAAACAAGACACCCATAAACATCAGCACCTTTCGATGAGACGCTTTATAGCTGAATGCTTCATCGCCCGATTCAAAGCGGTTAAGTATGGGTGAGAATAGCTTTCTAAGTGATGCTTTCATTTATTAACTAACTAAGCAATTAAAAACCAAGACAATAATATTAAACATGTTTATTCAAACAATGAAGACAAACATTTAATATTATTTAAATAGTTACGCTTTTTCGTGTAGCTGAATATTAATCATCCGTACGGCAGCAGATATAGATGCAAACACTTGATTAGAATGAACACCACGCGTTTTGCGTTTTTTAAACGGGTCATCCCACGTAATTACACACTCGGTTAATGCACTGGTATGCCCGCCTTTTGGGATTCTAACCTCATAATCGACCAACTCGGGCAATACAACGTCATAATCAGCTAGTACTTTATTAATGGCATTGATAAACGCATCAAATCCGCCATTGCCATTTCCTGTTGACTCGTGCTCGCTGCCTTTTATATTAACTCTGATAGTTGCTGCAGATGACTCATCTAAACGGCTAGTAATAGAACAAGCTAATAATTTTATGTGTTTGTAACTTTCACTTTCTAATACGTCGGCAATGATAAACGGTAAGTCTTCTGTGGTAATCGTTTGCTTGGAATCACCCAAGCGCACGATACGCTCTAACACCTTCTTTTGATTTTCTTCAGATAGCTCAATACCCAAGCGTTCTAAGTTTTTGCTCAACGAGGCTTTGCCGCTCATTTTCCCTAAGGCATAACTGCGTATTCTTGAGAAACGTTCGGGGCTTAGTTTGCTTTCGTACAAGCCGCCTTTTTTATCGCCATCGGCATGAATACCTGCGGTTTGTGTGAAGACATCTTCACCAACAATTGGCGCATTGGCCGACACCCATTTGCCCGAAAAGTTTTCCACCATATTGCTCAAGCGAACAATATTACTTTCATCGATCGATAATTCCATACCCATTTTATCGCGCAATACTACAGTCACTTCTGATACAGACGCATTACCCGCACGTTCGCCTAAGCAATTAACTGTACAGTGAATGGCGCTAACACCTGCACGAACCGCTGCCATAATATTAGCTGTGCCGAGGCCGTAATCATTATGAGGATGAAAATCGAACTGCGTGTCTGGATAACGCGTACACATATCACTCAACGCATCAAATACTTCCTCTGGCGACATAACGCCCAATGTGTCTGGCAACATAAAATGATTGATGCCTGCATCTTTAATTGCGTCCATATAGGCAAACACGTAATCGGGGCTATCAGCATAACCATTCGACCAATCTTCCAGATACACGTTAACTTTTAGGCCTTGCTCTAACGCGTAATTAACCGTGTTTAATACTTGCTCTACGTGTTGCTCTAAGGTTTTTCCTAATTGATCTCGGCAGTGCTTTTCGCTACCTTTGGTCAGCAAGTTAATAACCTTGCCATTCGCCGCTACAATCCAATCAACGCTGCGCTTATGGTCGGAAAATCCCAACACTTCAACCGCATCACCAAACCCTTCAGCTTGCGCCCATTCGTTAATATTACGAACAGCCTCTTGCTCACCTTCAGACACACATGCGGATGCTACTTCTACACGGTCCACACGTAAGGACTCTAATAACGCCTTAGCCACACTGACTTTTTCAGCGGGCGAAAACGACACACCCTGCGTTTGTTCTCCATCACGCAGGGTGGTATCCATTATTTGAATGTGGCGAGGTGCCATTACATCACTCGTTAATTATTATGATTAGCCTTAAGACTTAAGCCCAAAGCCAAGGTAAGCGCTGTTTGTGACCTTCTTCAAACGCGCTAATTTTATCAACGTGTTTTAGCGTTAAACCAATATCATCCAAGCCATTAAGCATGTTGTCTTTACGAAATGGGTCAATCTCAAACGTAAAGCCATTTCCACCCGGTGTTGTGACCGTTTGATTCTCTAAGTCTACCGAAAAGCTCACGCCTTCGTTGGCATTAATTTCTTCCATTAATGCATCCAACTGAGCGGGCTCAACCACAATCGCTAAAATGCCGTTTTTAAAGCAGTTATTGTAGAAAATATCAGCATAACTGGTAGAAATAATGGTGTTAAACCCAAAATCTGCAATTGCCCATGGCGCATGCTCACGCGATGAACCACAACCGAAGTTATCTCCTGCCACAAGCACTTTTGCGCCTTTAAATGCCGGGTTATTCAATTCAAATTCTGGGTTATCTGTTACGCCATCTGCGTTATAACGCCAATCGTGAAACAAGTGCACACCAAAACCACTGCGCTCCACTTTTTTTAGAAACTGCTTTGGGATGATTTGGTCCGTATCAACATTATTACGGTTCATTAACGCCGCAACGCTTTCGTGTTTTTTATATTGTTCCATAGCCTTAACCTAATTTGCTGATATCAACGAAGTGGCCAGCCGCCGCCGCCGCCGCCGCCATTGCTGGTGACACAAGGTGAGTACGACCACCCTTGCCTTGACGCCCTTCGAAGTTACGATTTGATGTCGATGCACAACGTTGCCCGTCTTTTAGCTCATCGCCATTCATGGCTAAGCACATTGAACAACCTGGATCACGCCATTCCCAACCCGCATCTTTAAAAATTTTATCAATCCCTTCTTTTTCGGCTTGAAGCTTCACATGAACCGAACCTGGCACGGCAATAGCCGTAACGCCTTCTGCTACGCTTGTACCTTTTGCCATTTCAGCGGCATCGCGGAAATCCTCAATACGGCCATTAGTACACGAACCAATGAATACGTAATCAATTTCGATATCCGTCATTTTTGTCGAGCCTTCAAGATCCATGTATTTAAGTGCGCCTTCACATGCTAAACGTTTGCCTTTATCATCAAAGCTTTCAGGTGTCGGCACCGAACCGTTAACACCAACTACTTGTTCGGGTGATGTGCCCCACGTAACTTGTGGCGCAATATCCGCTGCGTTTAACGTAACAACTGTGTCGTATTCAGCACCTTCATCTGTCACTAAAGACTTCCAGTACGTTAATGCTTGTTGCCACTGTTCGCCTTTAGGTGCAAATTCTTTACCTTCAAGGAAATCAAACGTTTTTTGATCTGGCGCCACCATGCCTGCACGTGCACCGGCTTCAATGGCCATATTACAAACGGTCATACGGCCTTCCATTGAAAGCGCATCGATCGCTTCACCAGCATACTCAATCACATAACCCGTACCACCTGCTGTACCTGTTACGCCAACAATAGCGAGCGCAATATCTTTTGCAGTACAGTGTTTTGATAACTTGCCATCAACCTGCACCAACATGGTTTTAGATTTTTGTTGCGGTAAGGTTTGTGTTGCCATTACGTGCTCAACTTCAGACGTGCCAATTCCGAACGCCAAAGCACCAAATGCGCCATGCGTTGCTGTGTGACTATCGCCACAGACCACGACCATACCGGGGTGTACAAAGCCGTGCTCAGGTACAACCACATGGATAACGCCGTTATGCGGGCTTTCCATGTCGTACAAATTTAGGCCGTTCTCTTCACAATTATCCGCCATCGTTTCAATCTGTTTTTTAGCGATGGGGTCAGCAATAGGAAGATTACGATTTTTAGTCGGCACGCAATGATCCATTGTCGCCAAAATACTGTGGGGGTTGCGTACGGGTCTATCCGCCATACGCAAACCTTCAAAGGCTTGAGGGCTAGTAACCTCGTGCATTAAATGCCTGTCCACATACAACAAAGGAGCCTGGCCGGGTTCTTGGTGAACAAAGTGGCTTTCCCAAATTTTCTCGTACATTGTTTTTTTCATAATTCTTTCCAAAGCTAGTTCTTTTACCCACTAACACGTAGGGCTAAAAGGAATTAAATCGGCGCAAGGCCAAATGAACCGTGTATTTTCGCTAAATTTAGTCAACTTTGCAATTCCTACTCGTTTAAAACTCGCATCAATATCAAAAATGTAAGCGCCATTTTGCTAGAAAACCAACAAAAACCTTAACAGTTTTATTATATATGTTTTTTCATATATATTATATTTCATATATGCTAACCTATTTCCCATATGAGTGAAATTAAGGATTATCAAATAATGAGCCCCATACAGTTTTACAAATGCCTAGCAGATGACACGAGACTACGTTGTTTATTACTCATTGAACAAGAAGGCGAATTATGTGTTTGTGAGCTGATGGCCGCGATAGATGACATACAACCTAAAATATCCCGGCACCTTGCTCAACTACGAAAATGCGACCTTCTCGTAGACCGCAGACAAGGCCAATGGGTGTACTACCGCATCAACTCTTCATTACCGATTTGGGCAAAGTCAGTACTGTCGACAACACTAGCAAACAACCGCTCATTCATCATTAATGACATTGAGAGATTACAACAAATGAACAATAGGCCCGACCAACCAAAAGCCTGTTGCTAGCCGGAGAAAACATGACTATTAAAGTGGGAATTAACGGCTTTGGCCGCATGGGACGATTAGCGCTTCGCGCAGCATTTGATTGGGACGAGATTGAGTTTATTCAGATAAACGACCCTGCCGGCGATGCGGCAACATTATCACACCTTCTTACGTTTGACTCTGTTCACGGACGATGGCACCACGATGCAGGCCATCAAGGTGATGATATCGTCATTAACGATCAGGTCATTAAATGCACTCAACATTCCACTATCAGCGAAACCGATTGGTCGGACTGCGATGTGGTTGTCGAAGCCAGCGGAAAAATGAAAACAAAAACCTTACTCCAACAATACATCGACCAAGGTGTTAAGCAGGTTGTTGTAACCGCGCCTGTTAAAGAAGAAGGCATATTGAATGTTGTTATGGGCATCAACGAGCACTTATTCGATAAACAACAACACGCCATCGTGACGGCGGCATCTTGCACCACTAACTGTCTTGCACCTGTTGTTAAAGTGATTCATGAAAAACTGGGGATCAAGCATGGTTCCATGACCACCATTCACGACATCACCAATACCCAGACCATTCTTGATGCCCCACATAAAGATTTACGCCGTGCTCGCGCTTGTGGCATGAGCTTGATTCCTACGACCACAGGTTCTGCAACGGCCATCACGCACATATTCCCCGAACTGGCAGGCAAACTAAACGGCCACGCTATTCGTGTGCCCTTGGCTAACGCATCCATAACCGACTGCGTATTCGAAGTTGAGCAGGCGACAACGGCTGAAGACGTTAACCGGTATTTCAAAGAGGCTTCAGAAAATGAACTGTCGGGGATCTTGGGTTTTGAACAACGCCCGTTGGTATCCATTGATTACAAAACAGATCCGCGTTCTAGCATTATCGATGCCTTATCCACCATGGTCGTGAACGGCACCCAAGTGAAAATTTATGCTTGGTATGACAATGAATGGGGCTATGCAAACCGCACAGTTGAACTGGTTAAACTGGTTGGCGCGTAAAGTCTAAAACGCATGAGAAAATTAACAACACTCCCCTCTAATGTTCAGCAATATTTGCTGATAACTGGCAACTATTGGGCCTTTACGCTCACCGACGGCGCGTTGAGAATGCTCGTTATTTTGTATTTTCACGGGCTTGGCTACAAACCGCTAGATATCGCGTTATTGTTTGTTTTTTATGAAGCATTTGGTGTCATAACCAATTTGATTGGCGGCTGGCTTGGTGCACATATTGGCCTCAATCGAATCATGAACGCTGGGCTATTTCTACAAATTATTGCCCTCAGCATGTTGCTAATCCCAGAAACGCAACTAACTGTGCTGTGGGTAATGGCCGCACAAGCATTATCTGGAATAGCAAAAGACCTCAACAAAATGAGCGCTAAAAGCGCAATAAGGCTGTTAGTTTCCGCAGATGCTCAAGACACACTATTTCGTTGGGTTGCGGTCTTGACGGGTTCAAAAAACACACTAAAAGGCGCGGGATTCTTCTTAGGAGGCGCACTATTAACCGCTTTGGGGTTCCATGCCGCCATTGTGGGCTTGGCATTTGCATTGTTCTTAGTTTGGATTATTAGCCTAGTCTTTCTTAAAAAAGAACTAGGGAAATCTAAAGCCAAACCAAAATTCACTGACATCTTATCCAAAAGTAATGCTATCAACACCCTGTCCGCTACACGCATGTTTTTATTTGGCTCCAGAGATATTTGGTTTGTCGTCGCCTTGCCTGTTTACCTGTCCTCAACATTTAATTGGGACCACTGGCATATTGGAGGCTATTTAGCGGCTTGGGTTATTGGCTATGGCATTGTACAAAGCTGCGCACCTTATATTATCGGAAAGACAACAAGCAACGTACCAGATGGAAAAGACGCATTCATATGGGCGCTCGCTCTTTGTGCTGTGCCAGCCTGTATCGCATTAGTACTTAAATACAACTGGCAGATAGAAAACGCCTTGTTAATTGGGCTATTAGTCTACGGCATTTTTTTTGCTATCAACTCGTCGTTACATAGCTATTTAATTGTTAGCTACGCAGATGAAGATAACGTATCCCTTGATGTTGGCTTTTATTATATGGCAAACGCCATGGGGCGACTAATAGGCACCACTCTTTCAGGCTGGTTGTTTCAAACATATGGTTTAGCTGTCTGCCTTTGGACATCTGCAGGATTCGTCTTACTAGCCACCCTGTTATCGTTGGGCCTACCCAAACACTCAGCAACACAAACCATTTAAATCCTTAAAACAAAAAAAGGCCTCACAAAAGTGAGGCCTTAATATATGGAGCTGGTGAGAGGATTCGAACCACCGACCGGCTGATTACAAATCAGCTGCTCTACCGACTGAGCTACACCAGCATCAGGGCGGCTATTCTAAGCTAAATGCTCAAGCCGGGCAATAAATTAACAATTAATTTTTTGTATATTTGGTTCACTATCTTCAAAACGCAAACTTAGTTGCTTAAAAATATCATTTGGCTTAACTATATTCTCTAATCGGATACTGTATTTCTTTTCTGTGAGATTAGACAATTCAACATTAATTTGCATGCCCCTTAACTCTTGTAATTTTTGTTCCGCTTTGCTTTGCCGCGAATACAGCCCTAATGACACCTTCCCTTTGTCTTTTCCTTTTGGGATTAGCCAAATATCAGAGATACCTTTTGAGCGTATACTCGACGCATTGTTTACCGAATCTTGCCATCTTTTTTCTGCCGGGGAAAAAAGCCAATACCTTTCTTTCACCACTGTATCGTTGGGGATAACAAATAAATATTCAGACAGCCCGGCCAAAGAGTTACCAACGATGACCGCCTTATCTTTTTCATAGTCACCAATACTTAAGCAAAGCACTGATTCTTTCTTCTGCTCTCTATTTTTATTATCTTTGATTGGGCTTGTACCCTCTATTATAGTACGAGGAACAACATGCAATATTTCCAGTATGGCCTGATTGTATAACGGCACGTCACTATTATTTGCCACTTCACTCGTCTTCGTCAGACTCGCCCAAAAATACACCAGCAAATTAAAGAATATAAATAGTAGTAAAAAAAATTTCATTTGTGCTTAGCCGCTATCATTGCAATGCCATCAAAAATTAAATTTTCTTCTAACGAGTATTCAATATCTAACGTGGGTGTTATTTGAGCAGCAGCACCACCTGTTAGCACCAGTTTTATAGGTGAAGAAAACCTTGCTTTTGCATCTGCGACAGATTGTTTAATAAAAGCACTCAGCATGTTTATAACGCCAGACTCTACCGCTTCTCGCGTATTTTTACCCAACACGCCATTACTAAGTTGGTCTGTTAGCGCGATTTTGTGAGTATTGTTAAGAAGTGACCGCCTTTGTAATTGTGGCCCAGGGACTATAAAGCCGCCCATGTGCTGCCCATTTTTTAAAACAAAATCCATGGTTAATGCGGTCCCTACGTCTACAACACATAAGTTCTCATCAAATTTATTATGCGCTGCAATCACAGCAAGCCACCTATCAACACCTAACTGTTCTGGGTTTTCATACCCATTAATCACACCACACTCTTCCCTCATACTTTTAATAAAAAGAGGCGCCGGAAACGTATGATCAATAGCCCACGCACTGACTTCATTTTCGAAATCCGCATCGGCGACATTAGCGACGTATATGCCTGATAAAACAACATCTGTTAATCCATTAAATACGCCTGATATCGGAATATCTTTGTCTTCTATACACGTCGCTTCTACAATATCTGACTGCCTAAGCTGCCATTTAAGTCGCGTATTTCCTTTATCAATTAACAATATAGACATTCGTTTTACTCTAAACGTAAACTCACTTCACCGGACGTTATATGCTCAATTTCGCCCACACTATTTAACAATTTTAATTCACCTAATTCAGTTACCCCTTTCGCCACACCCAAAGAAGAAGTGGTTCCAGCAATAATCTTAACGTTCTTATCTTTGCAAGCATCATATTTATTCCACTCAGGTAACAATGGCTTTAGCCCTTCCGACTCAAACGCACTAAGCACTTTCAAGACCTGACCAATAAGCTCACTCGCTAATGCGTTTCGACTAAACGGCTTTCCCAATATAGCTTTTTTAATGTCTGTCCACGGCTGATTAATTTGATTGGCCTCCTGTGCTGTCATATTGCAGTTTATTCCAATGCCTACTATTGCCGTGTATTCATCTTGGCTTTCTCCCTGAATTTCGACGAGTATGCCAGCGAGCTTCTTGTCTTCAAATAAAATATCATTTGGCCACTTTAAGGCGTGCCCATTCAAACCAATATTTTTTAAAGCATGACAAACAGCAATACCACAGGCCAAACTAAGCCCCGATAAAGCCCCAATGCCAGTTTTAAAATTCCATAAAAATGAGATGTATAAATTTTGAGCGAATGGAGACACCCAGGCTCTTCCTAAACGCCCTTTACCTGATGTTTGCATTTCAGCGATGCACACCATGCCACTATTTAGTTTTTGAGACTGGTTTTTTTGCAGCAAATACTTGCTCGTAGAAGGCAAACTAGTTAAAAGCTCTAACTGACTTATAAATTTAGAGGATTCAGGCGACAGCCCCTCTAATATCAACTGTTTATTCAATAACTCAATAGGCTTAGCTAATCGAGTCCCTTTACCTTTCACAGCATGAAAATCAATCCCAAATTTTTCTAAATTTTTAAGATAATTCCAAATCGTGGTTCGGCTAACACCAAATTCTAACGCGAGCTGTTTACCAGAATAAAACTGTCCATCTGACAGGTATTGGAGTAGCTTAATTTCTGTTGTCGTTAATTCCATCGCAACAGGATAACAGCTTCCACCTTTTCAAAAAAGCAATCAGAAAACTACTTATGTTCGCGTATTTCATTCATTTGTTTTTGAACAACATGGCGAATTAAAATCTCTCTATCGTCTTCATTCAACCAACTGAATTCAACCGCAATTTTGTATTTCCCATCATCTTGAGGGTCGCACGTAACCACTTTAGAATAACTATGAATACAGGTTAGCGACGGGTTTAAAATAAACTTAAGCTCCAACATCGCATCAAGCTGTAATGCTTCATCTGTCGTAAAACCCAAACCAGATGCACTGATACTTACTGATTGTGTGTTCTTAGTAAACAATCCATCCGCACCCATCATCACATGACGAGCAATCAAATCAATTTTCTTTTCTATGTGCGTAAAGTAACGTGCAACTTCCGGTGTTTCTTTTTCTACATGTCGAAAATGTATACGAGATGCCGCTTTCATTTTTTCTAATTCGGTTGCGAGCGTCAAGCTGTCTGCTTCGTTAACCCGAAGACCTTCGTTATTATTCAACTCATCTTCAGTCGCCACTCGATAGTTCAATGCTATTTCATCATCTACCCTAAAAAAGTCCCTGCGTTCTTGATCGCTCATTCGCCTCTCACTACATCTAAAATTGGATTACTCAACGTTTGCGGCATCTCACCTTGAGTCAAAATAATTTCTACACGCCTATTTTGCGCACGGTTTTCAGGCGTATCGTTATCAACTAGAGGCACCGTATCAGCATGCCCATTAATAACCAGTCTGTTTTCATCCACCGACCCATCAGTCAGCAGCGTTTGCGCTATTGTTACAGCACGAGCGGCTGACAGCTCCCAATTTGACCTATACAAGCCTGATTTAATAGGGATGTTATCCGTGTGCCCAGCTACCGTTACCGTTCCTTCACTACCATTTACCACCGCCGTAATTTTATCCATAATGGGTATAAATTGCGGATTAAATTCTGCACTGCCTGATGAAAATGAGCCTTTTTCATGAATTCTTATGATGACCCGGTCAAGGTTAGTTTCGACACTGACTAACTCTTCTTCCATTTCTTCTATCATGAATTCTTTTATTTCTTCAGCAAGGTTTTCTGCATTTTGAATTTTTTGCTCAGTTGCTTCCACATATTCCGTGACGATTTGAGCTTTAGCTTCAACCTCTTCTTGTTTGGCTTCTTGTTCTTTTTTCTCTTCGGTATCTGATTCTGAGTCTTTCCCTAAAAATTCTTTTTCAGACTCGGTTGTTTGCTGCCTTACTTCATCAATTATAGTTGGGTCGCCGGCGGCAGGGCTAAAATGTTGAGCCACAACACTCGTCCCTTTAACTATTTCGTATGCAACAACCTGGCGTTGCACACCAAATGCATCATTTAATGATTCGGCCATTTTTTTAAACCGGTTGGCATCCATTGTCGCCATTGACAACAACAACACAAAGAAACACATTAATAATGACATTAAATCGGCAAACGTACCCATCCATGCAGGTAGACCTTCTACGCATTTTGGGCAATTATCATCACTCATACGTTAAACCAGGATAGTCGCTTAAGCTGCTTCATCTTCAGGCTCACCAATCGCAGAACGTTTACTTTCAGGTAGGTAAGTTTTAAGCAACGTTTCTAAAACGCGCGGGTTCATGCCATCTTGAATGCTTTGAACTGTTTCTAAAATGAGTGCTTTGTTGAGGCGTTCGTTATGGCTAATACCTGCCAACTTCGCTGACATAGGTAAAGCAAATGCATTCGCAATAATCGCACCATATAACGTCGTTAACAAAGCAACCGCCATCGCCGGACCAATAGCTGCGGGATCAGCCATGTTTGCCAACATTTGAACAAGCCCAACGAGCGTACCAATCATGCCCATCGCAGGGGCCATATCACCCACCGACTTCCACATTCTTTGCCCTACTTCGTGCCGTTCAATAGCCAAATCCATATCACGACTCAACAGTTTTTGAACCATTGTTGCTTCATGACCATCCACGCATAAACTAAGCCCTCGCTTGAGGAAATCATTATCAACTTCTTGATCTTCCAGCGCTAAAAGCCCATTTTTTCGTGCTATATCAGATAGCTCAACTGCTTGTTCAATCAACGCGACAGGGTCATCATTTTTATTCATGAACGCTTTAATGGCCACTTTAAAGGAGCCTAAAAACTCCCCTAATGACAGCTGCATTAATGTCACCATAAAGGTGCCCACGACCACAATAAGTACCGATGGCACATCAACAAACATGCCGACATCACCACCCGTTGCAATGGCTGCGATAATGATACCAAGCCCACCTACAAAACCCACCAGTGTTGCAATATCCAATGTTCTTCCCTTAATAGTTTTTAGTATCCAACACAAACAAGTCGGATTTACATACTAAAACTCTAGCAGAGAAATTAGATTATTGAAGTTTTTAGGGCGAATTTTCTTACATTTAACCTTTCGTGAATTTATGACGTTTTATGTGAATACCATTTTCAATATAAAAAAGAAAATAATAGCAAGGCCCGCACCAATTGGCAAAGTGATAACCCAAGACATGAAAATGCTACGTATCACACCAAGGTTTAACGCAGACATACCTCGAGCTACGCCTACACCTAATACAGCACCCACTAATGTATGCGTTGTTGAGATTGGCAAGCCAATTCCAGAAGCCAACACGACTGTTGTGGCTGCAGAAACTTCGCAGCAAAAACCACGGCTTGGCGTTAATTCCGTTATCTTTGTGCCAACAGTTTCAATTACCTTCCGTCCATACATCGCCAAGCCTAAAACAATACCCACACCACCTACAAACAATATCCAAATTGGCAAAGGCGACTTTTGCGAAAGCTCACCTGTTTCGACAATACTCGCAACTGCCGCTAAAGGGCCAATCGCATTTGCTACATCATTTGAACCATGTGCAAACGCCATTGCACAGGCAGTTAATAACATAAGTACACTAAAAATCTTTTCAACGTTCGCGTAATGAAATTTCATATCATTAGATTCTTCAAATTCCAACCGGCTTATTAAAAACTTACCTAAAAACATCACAGCCAACCCTACAATAGTAGCAGCGTAAACAGCCTCCCTTCCTGTGATCTCAAGGCCAACATGCTTTAGCCCTTTAACGATTGTTACCATGGCAATGATGAAGCCAACGAAGAAGACGTAAAACGGTACGTATTTTTTTGCATTATCTAAAGGTGCGTCTGTTTCTAATATTAATTTTTGCACACTTCTAAAGATTAAGAATGAAAGAATCGCCGCTAGTAAAGGCGAGGTTACCCAGCTCATGACAATCGTACCGACTTTGCCCCATTGAACCGCATCAGCCCCAACCCCAACGATAGCAAAACCAACAATTGAACCCACAATTGAGTGCGTTGTCGAAACGGGCCAACCTTTATGAGACGCTATCAATAACCAAGTTCCAGCAGCCAATAATGCTGCCAACATGCCCATCACCAGTATTTCAGGTGTCGCACCTAAATCAGTGACATCTACAATACCCTTTCGAATCGTCGATGTAACCTGCCCACCGGCCATTATTGCGCCTGCAAATTCAAACACTGCTGCAATTAAGATGGCTTGTTTAATAGTAATCGCTTTTGAACCAACGGATGTTGCCATGGCATTAGCCACGTCATTGGCACCAATACCCCACGCCATAAATAAACCAAAAATAACCGCTAAAACTAAATAAGTTGTTCCGTAATCCATCGTAAACCCCTTATTTAGACAACATAATTTGGAAACGACGACCAACGCGCTCAGCATCATCTGCAATTTCCGCGATAGACTCGATAATCCGGTACATAAACATCACGTCCACGGGATATAAATCCTTTTCAACTTCAAATAAAGCGTTGCGCAATTCAACCTGAATACGGTCAGTTTCAGACTCCAGATTATCCAGCTCTACCAACATACCTTCAACCACCCTCACTGCATGGCCTCTGAAACCTGTCTCAATCAGCTCATCCAATTCGTTAACTACTTTTAGCGCCTGGTGACAGGTTACAACCGTTGCTTTAACTAACTCAATGGCGCGTGTGCTAGCGTTTTTAGGGAATTGAAGCTTACGTCCAACAACAATTCCGGCGATGTCTCTTGCGCGATTAGCCAGTAAGTCTTGAACCCGTAATGAATCAAGTAAGTCTTGTCGATCAATAGGCATAAACAAACCGCTTGGCAAATGCTCGCGCAATAAATGCTTTTGGTCGTCGGCTTTTTGTTCCAGCGCCGCTATCTCGTGGTAAACCTTTTCCACCGCAGCATCATCGCCTTTCGCCATGTTTTCAAACAAATCGACTAACTTTGAAACACATTGGTCGACAAGCCTCATGTGCGATTGAAGAGGAGCTACGGGAGATGGGCCAAATATACCCGATAAGTAATTTTTAGATGCCATGATAATCTAACCTTCTTTAAGTTATATTTGTCGCACAATATAAATGTAAATGCTGAAATCACCTAGTAAAAGACAAAAAAAACCCGGGCATCATGCCCGGGCAAAAACGGAAACTGTTTTTAAATAACGCTCTTTAGAACTTAGCTTTTAAATCAATGTGCCAAGTATCAACATCTAAATCACCATTCAAGTCACCTACTTCAGCCACATAGTAAGTCGTTGCTAGACTGAAATTTTTATCAATCTTGTATGATAGTTTGAAACGGTGCCCTTCAGCATCTGTACGACCACCAGCAAAATCAGAATCATTGAATGCACCATTAACTGCGTTCAACTCTGTTTCCCGATAGTCGTAACTGGCTTTCCAAGCACCCACTTTCGTACCAACACCTACTAACCATGCAGAATCTTCGCCGTCATTGACACCATTTGCATCATTATTCGTAGCGTATTGACCATACAGTTTAATTGGCAAGCCCAAATCAATCGTCGTTTGGCCAAAGATTTCCGAAATTGAGAATTCAGTAGAATCATTGCCACCACCAGATATCAGATTATTATTTTTATCTTCATCATACGAGTAAACACTAACACCCACTTTAGTGTTGCCTGCTTTAACCGCTAATTGACCAAATTGTACTGTTTGGTCTTCATCAAAACTGTAACCATCAACATCATTTAGCACGAGGTGTCCTAAAGTTCCAATGACTTTTGCCCCCGCTAATTTTGTTGTATATCGTAACGTACCACCTTCTGGATTTACGTCACCATCCCAAATTAGGCCGGCACCGATAGATTGCCATGGCTTTTTGAATTTACCTCCGATTACTTCTAAGCCTTTTAATGGCGACCAGTTAATGTAGGCCAAATCAAAAAACACGGAGTCATTTGAAAAACCATCACCTAATGTTTCATTGGTTGATGTCGCACCACCTGCTGAAACTAAACGTACACCAGCTTTGACGTTATTTGTTACATCAGCATAAATACCAACACGGGCACGGTAACGTTGACGGTCTTCGCCGTCACCAGACCCTGTAACGGTATCTTCTGTTTGATATTCTTGACGAACGCGCAAATCACCTTTAATTTTTATTTTGCCAGCCCATGCCATTTTTTTAAGCATTTCATCAGAGGGCTTGCTCTGCTTATTCATCATATTTGACATTGACAGTTCTGTGTACTGATCTTCTGTAATAGCGCCATTAGCCTTTAAAATATCTAATAACTCTTTGTCGGCTGCAAATGCTGTAGGAGCAAGTGCAATTGAAGCACCTAATAATGTCGCTTTAAGCGCAATTGATAATGTTGTTTGTTTCATTTTGTCTTCCCTATTTAATAAATAATATTTTTCTGTAACACGGGGAGATTCTATCGAGCTTAAATGACAGTCTTGTGACAACCAGATGACAGTTGTTGTTTTTTTGGCAATTTACAACAAAAAGCCCGCTAGTAAGCGGGCTTGGGGGAGGGATATTGTTAAAGATTATTCAACCAACGCTTCTAGCTCATCAATATGGATATGCCTTACATCCTTACCTTTAACTAAATAAATGATGTATTCACAGATATTACAAGTGCGGTCTCCAATTCTCTCTAACGCCCTCGCTGACCACATTAAATCCAGTGATTCATGAATTTTACGCGGATCTTCCATCATGTATGTTATTTGCTGGCGTGTTAAATTCTCATAATCCTTATCAACTTTCCTGTCGTAGTTAATCACACTTAAGGCCTCCTCTATGTCTTTCCGAGCAAACGCATCTAAACACCTGTTTAGCATATCTTTAACACGTGCGGCCATTTGCTCAATACTGTTAAAGCGCTCAGGCATATTCACAGCCCGTTGGGAAATATCTATAGCTTGTCGTGCGATCCGTTTCGCCTCATCGCCCATCCTTTCTAAATCATTGGTGGTTTTAATGATGGCCATAATTAACCGCAAATCCGTTGCCGTTGGTTGGCGCATAACGATGATTCGGTTACACATTTCATCAATTTTGACATCCATTGTGTTTACCCTAACATCATTATCAATAACGACATCAGCAAGCGCTTTATCGCAGCTTATTAACGCCGTTATCGCCGCCTCAATTTGCTGTAAAACCAGCCCTCCCATGCTCAGCACACTGCTCATGACCTCATCAACTTCTTCATCAAATTTATGTGAAATATGTTGTCCTGTGTTCATCTTCTCTCCTTAGCCGAAACGACCACTAATATAGTCTTCTGTTTGTTTAACGGACGGTTTCATGAAAATAGTATCTGTTTGATCGAACTCAATCATCTCACCTAGATACATAAACCCGGTATAGTCTGAAATTCTTGCCGCTTGCTGCATATTATGCGTCACGATACAAATGCTGTACTTTTCACGCAAAACCGAAATCATTTCCTCAATCGCCAATGTCGATATAGGGTCTAATGCACTCGTCGGCTCATCAAATAAAATAACCTCAGGCTTTAATGCAATGGCACGTGCTATACACAGTCGTTGTTGTTGACCACCACTTAAACCTCGCGCATCGTCATTTAAACGGTTTTTAACTTCATTCCATAACGCCGCATCTTTTAGTGATTTTTCTATCACCTCTTGTACTTCAATTCGTTTTTTAACGCCTGTTAACCGTAAGCCATATGCTATATTTTCTGCAACCGTCATTGGAAACGGTGTTGGCTTTTGAAAAATCATCCCAACACGTTGGCGCAAGCGAATCATTTCAGCTTCCTTTTTAAGCCCTAAAATATCTGTATAAGCCTGCTCATCACTATTCAATAAATTGATTGCACCCTCATAATGATGCCCTGGATACAAGTCGTGTATCCGGTTCATAGCACGCAATAAAGTAGACTTACCGCAACCACTAGGGCCTATCAGCGCAGTCACCTTGTTTTTCTCAATGGGCAACATTATATTGTTTAACGATGGCTCTGGAGCACCACTGTAGGTAAACGTTAAACCTTGGACTTCCATCATATTAATCATCTATTAGCGTCTCGTTTTATTACTGGCATACCTGCCAATTATATTAATAAAAAGTACCATTGCCGTTAGCAAAAAAGCCCCTGTCCAACCTAATTGAACCATCTCTTCATCTGGCATCGTCGCCAGGTTATAAATTGAGACCGTTAACGATGGAAAAGTACTCGTTAAATCGGTTGACCAAAATTGGCTGGAACCACTGCTATATAGCAGCGGTGCAGTTTCGCCCACCACTCGAGCGAACGCTAACAATATACCCGTTAAAATACCCGCCCTTGCATACCTAATGACAATATTCATAGTCACGTGATATTTAGAGGCACCTATTGCCATGCCAGCTTCACGTAACTCGATCGGCACCAACTTCAACATATCATCTGTCGTTCTTACGATAATTGGCACCATTAATATAAACAGCGCTAACACACCTGCCCAACCACTGGTATGCCCCGTTGGTATAACAACAACGGCATAAACAAAAGTACCAACAACAATTGATGGCGCCGACATCATCACGTCACTTAAATCTCTTATAAACTCTGTTAACTTAGAATTTCCACCATATTCCTGAAGATACACGCCTGCAAGCATGCCCAATGGAATACCAAACAATGTTGCGATGCCTGACAGCATCAACTGGCCAACAATAACATTACGCAAACCACCATTAACTAAGTCATTAGTAAACACATGCAAATTAATCCCTGCCACACCTTTTATGCAAAGCGTAAATAAAATCCACGCTAAAAAAAACAGACCAATCATTGCCGCAGTCGTTGCTAAAACCAAAAACACTTTATTCATTAACAGCCGCATTACTTTCTCCTTAGGAAATAAAATTTCGCAACTATAATCACTAAAAAGCTCATTACAAAAAGTATCAAGGCAAGATAAAACAGCACCGACAAACTTAAACCGCTCGACTCTGCGAAACTATTCGCTAAAACAACCGGTATTGAATTCGTAGGGTCCGTCACTTTTCCAGCAAAGCTGTAAACACCGCCAATAACAAATGCGACCGCCATGGTTTCCCCCAAGGCTCGACCAAAAGAAAGAATAATGGAACCTATCACCCCAGCTTTTGCATAAGGAAATACAATATCTTTTATAACTTCAAGCTTCGTCGCCCCCATCGCATACGCAGATTCCTTAAGCATATCAGGCACTGTATTTATCGCATCTCGGCTCAAAGCCGCCATAAAAGGTATCACCATAACGCCTAACACCAACCCGGCGACCAATAAAGAAACGGTTTTGCCACCAAAAATATCAGCGATAAATGGGCCGAAGTAAAACAACCCCCACATGCCATAAATAATACTTGGTATTGATGCTAACAATTCAATCGCAATGCCAATGATTTTTGAAAAAACACCACCCGCAATTTCGGATAAGAACACGGCTATACCCATTGCAATGGGTATGGAAAATATCATAGCGATCATTGTTGAAAAAATAGTACCAACGATCGGAACCAATGCACCATAGACCACCTGAGAGTCATTTGAATCGCCTTCCGCATCATCGTCTGTTACAAAGTCTTCATCATCATCTATAAACCCTTCATCCTCAACAAAGCTGCTCTCAGATGATACTGAGTCGTTTGCCATGTCTTGAGGAGAGCTTCCACTCGATTGCTCAATTCTTTCTTCTACTGCCCATCTGGATTCAAAAAGGAAACCGGCCCCAAACTCTTGTATTGCTGGCTTTGCCGACAAATACAAGACAATGGTCGTTGCCGCTAAAATAACAAACAAAAGGCTAGCACTAATTTGGGCAAGTTTTTTAAAAATTAATTCCATGACGACATTTTCTCATTAAAAAACCTCCTCAACGACATATTGAGGAGGCCTTAAGTATTTTATATAGGGTAAAACTATTTCAAGCCCTTTTCTACCCAGTAGGCTTGAATCTTTTTAATAACCGCGTCAGGTAAAGCAACGTAGCCTACTTCTTCGATTAGGTTGTTCTTTTTTGTTAGCGCATATTCAAAGAACTTAATCACCTCTTTTGAATTTTCACTTTTTTGAGGTACCAGCGCGAATGTCGCTGTTACAACCGGATACCCCTTTGGTGGGTAGGCAATGTTTGCATAGAAGTCTTTTTTAGGATCCAAGTCGGCATAAACTGCGGCTGCTTCGAATGTTGCCGGCTCAGGTTTTACGAACATCTTTTCTCGGTTTTCAATAACTGCCATATCTAAACCGTTCTTTTTTGCATCAGCATAATCAACATAACCGATTGAAAATGCGTTATTTTTAATCGCGGTTGCCACACCAAAGTTACCCTTGCCTGCTACACGATTTTCGGATGGCCACGCCACTAATTTTTTAGCACCAATAGTTTTACGCCATTCCTTATTCATTTTGCTCAAGTAGTAGGTAAACGCAAATGTTGTGCCTGACTTGTCACTTCTGTGAACAAATAAAATATCTTCGTTTGGCAATACAAGTCCGGCATTATCCGCAGTAATAACAGGGTCATTCCACTTTGTAACCTTACCTAACATAATGCCCGAAATGGCAGCTTCGCTTAATTTCAAGCCGCTGACACCTTCAACATTGTAAGCAAACGTTACCGCACCAATTGCTGTTGGAAACTGTACCAAACCCGCTTTTGCTAACGAACTGGTTTTTAAAGGCTTATCAGAACCACCAAAATCTACGTGGCGTGCAGTCACCTCTTTAATACCGGAACCACTACCTGTTGGCGTGTAATTTACTTGATTGTTTGTATCGCCGTAATAAACCTTGCTCCATGCTGTATATGCTGGGTAAGCAAAACTTGAGCCTGTGCCCTGAATTTTAGCCGCATGTGCAGCAGCACCAATTGTTAAACTAAGCAACCCTAAGGCCAATGTTTTTTTCATATTCATTTTATTTTCCATATTTAATTTAATTTACCAGCAAAGTTTTGCTTTACCTTGGTAGCAACTGTAATCGTGGTATATGGCATTATAATGAACGTTATATGACAGCTTGATGACAACCGTTCACACGTATTATTTTGTAATATTGACTTTTGTTATTGGAAAGACACAGTGAAACCAACTGCCCTTACCCACGACACTATCAATAATCAAACGGGCATCATGTCTTTCCAATTCATGTTTAACTATTGCAAGACCCAGTCCTGTCCCGGTTTTATGCATTACATTATTCTCCGGCACCCGATAAAAGCGTTCCGTCAATCTTGATAAATGACGCGCTGAAATCCCCTTACCTGCATCCTTTACGGTAAGAACCCCCTCGCCCAACTCGTTCATTGACCAGAAAATATGTATATCCCCAGCTTTCTCAGAATAGTTAATCGCGTTAGTCACAAGATTTCTCAATACTGTCACCAGTGATGTTTTATTACCCCTAAGGTTTACTGTTGGTGAAACATCAACAATAAAGTTTTGTTCTTTAGCATCAGCAACGGGTGCCAGTTCAGATTTAATTTGCTCACAAAGACTACGAACATTGACCAGCACCTCCTTGAAATCAGCGCCCCCTTCTTCGAGACGACTCAGGGTTAACAGCTCCTCCGTCATGGTTTGCATCTTAACCACTTGCTGTTCTATTTTTTTCAGTGGTGCTCTCACGTCAGCGTCAATTACGTCCGAAGCAAGTAGCAATTCAGAATACCCTTTCATCACAGTTAATGGCGTTCTCAATTCATGTGATGCGTTCGAAACAAAATCTTTTCGCATTTGGCTTGCGCGTTCCATTTGCGAGACATCTCTGACTAACAATAACCGCTCATTGTCCCCATAAGGCAATAAACGCACTTCAAGTTTCTTCACTGGCCATTGGTCTTCTGATGTCGGCGCATCAATAGTCACCACCGCGCCCTTAGACCCGCGATTAATCAGCTCTGAAACTTTTGGGTGCCTCAACAAATGGTTTATTGGTAAGCCTATATCTCTTTTTTCCAGAAGCAATAACCTTGTGGCTTCATTATTAAACCATTGAATTTCATCAGATAATGACAATATAACCACACCATCTGGAAAGATTGAAATCAATTTTCTAAAGCGCTCTAATTGATACTTAACACTTTCTTTTTGCTCAAATCGCTGTTTTTTACATTGATAAATATAGCTTGATAGAAGCCCTAGTACCCCATTCTCATAAGGTAAATTTTCCATATTTGAGCTTTGCGCCCATTGATACAGCTTTTCAAGTTTATAAAGATATATAAAAATATAACCCACCAGAAAAACAGCGATTAGCTCAACTGTATATCCTGTTAACAAACCCACTAACACCAAAACTAAAAGGTAGAAAAATAGCCAGTTACGTTCAAATTTTGGCTCCAAATTCATGAGTTTTTACTCACCAGTTTGTAGCCAAATCCACGCACGGTTTGAACCAAATCAGCACAACCTTGCGCTTCTAATATTTTTCTTAAGCGGCGAATATGCACATCAACTGTTCGATCTTCGATATAGACGTTATCACCCCACACATTATCTAATAGCTGATTGCGAGAGAGTACTTTATTGGGGTTAGTCGCGAAAAAATAAAGTAATTTGTATTCAGTTGGGCTCATCATGATGTCAACGCCATTAAGACTCACCTGGTGACTTTCAGGGTCAATCTGTAAAGCACCCAAATTAATAATCGTCTTTTCTTCTTCGATACTAGACCGCCTTATAACTGCATGCATTCGCGCAATAAGCTCGCGTATAGAAAAAGGCTTGGTGACATAATCATCCACCCCTGTATTTAACCCTGACACCATATCTTCTTCTGAATTTCTAGCAGTCAACATGATAATAGGAATGCGTTTGTTTTCTTCTTGGTTTTTTAGAAATGCTACCCATTCCGGCCCACTAATCCCAGGCAACATCCAATCTAATAAAACAATATCCGGTGTAGAGTCGCGAAGGGACTCCTGAGCTTTCACTACATTTATACGCCAATCGACACTCATGTTATTGGCTTGAAGCGACATTTCCAACATTTCACCAATGTCTTCGTCATCCTCTACCAATAGAACTTTGATTTTTTCCATAACAACCATCTATATATTTATTGATGCAGCATACATCTCCATTATGACGACAATGTGACAAACTTAATACTAATCAATGGGCTAAAGACATTAGCCAAAAAAAATGACCACCACAAATGATTCTTTAAATGTTAACGGCGAGGCAAGCAAACTCACAATAATTAAAACTGATTTCATATTTTCAAAAACATCTCCTTGCGTCTTTAAGACATATAAATTAGTGCTCGCTACGCCTCGTTTCACCACCATTCGACGCCATTTTAATAAGAACTGATTTTTGCCATTAAACAATAAGTCAATCATTAAATTAATGAACTTTTAACGGCTTATTACCTTTGCTTCCTTTACAGCCTATTATTAGCAGTGAGGTTGTAAAAAGAACATCACTATAGAAAGTGTTAAGCTACACTCATAGCCTACAATTACCCGGTGTAACAAAACATGCTTTATAAGCACACCTTATTACTCATATTATTTAGCTTCTCGCCCCTAGTGCTAACCGAGAATATTATTGTTGGCAATTTTTCTACTAACAACCTATCTGGTTGGGAAGAAAAAGAGTTTGAAGGCAAAACCACATACCGATTAACACATTTTGATGGCCGTAACGTTTTAAAGGCCTCAAGCTCTAATGCAGCATCTGGTTTATTCAAAAAAGTGGAAATTGACCTCAACAAAACCCCGGTTATTCATTGGTCTTGGAAAGTAAAAAATACATTAAAAAGCCTAAATGAGCGTGAAAAGTCAGGCGATGATTTTGCGGCGAGAATTTATATTGTTTTTTCCGATGGCCCCTTTTTTTGGCAAACAAAAACGTTAAATTATGTTTGGGCAAATCAAGCTCAAACAGAAGACCATTGGCCAAATCCTTATACGAGTAATGCTCAAATGTTCGCTGTACGATCAGACAATGAAAACACTGGGCAATGGCACGTTGAAAGTAGAAATGTATTAGATGACATACAAAAAACGTTTGGCAAAACAGTCACAGATATTGAGGCGATTGCCATTATGACGGATACCGACCAAACAGGGACTTCTACTCAAGCATGGTTTGGTGATATTTGGTTTAGCGATCACTAACGACCGCTAAACCAAAATCATTACGCGACTAGCCTTTTTTAAACGTCAACACATCATCTTTAACATCAACACTAATCACATCACCTGGCAAAAACTTTCCTGCCAATATATCTTGCGCTAAAGAGTTTTCTAAACGTTGCTGAATAGCACGTTTTAAAGGCCTTGCACCATAAACCGGGTCAAATCCTGCGTCGCCTAGTTTATCAAGCGCCGCCTCGGAAACGTGCAATTCAATGTCACGCTCTAGTAACCGTTTGCGTAACACATCCACTTGAATCGTGGTAATCGCACGGATTTGTTCACGGCCTAATGGGTGAAATACAACGGACTCATCAATGCGGTTGATAAACTCAGGTCGGAAGTGGTTACCCACCACGTCCATCACCGCATTTTTCATTTCGTCGTAATTCGCCTCACCCGCCAACTCTTGAATACGATCAGACCCTAAGTTAGACGTCATCACTATCACCGTGTTGCGAAAATCAACGGTACGGCCTTGTCCGTCTGTTAATCGACCATCATCCAACACTTGTAATAAAATATTGAAGACGTCAGGATGAGCCTTCTCTACTTCATCCATCAAAATCACAGAGTAGGGTCTACGGCGAATTGCTTCAGTTAAATAACCACCTTCTTCATAACCAACGTATCCCGGAGGTGCACCGATTAAACGTGCGACGGAGTGTTTTTCCATAAATTCGGACATATCGATACGTACAATCGCTTCTTCAGTATCAAATAAAAACTCTGCTAATGCTTTGCACAACTCTGTTTTACCTACGCCTGTTGGGCCAAGGAATAAGAACGAACCGTTCGGACGATCGGGATCGGATAGCCCTGCTCGTGAACGACGAATTGCATCACTCACGGCTTTTACTGCTTCTTGCTGACCAATGACGCGTTTGCCTAAATTATCTTCCATTTGAAGCAACTTTTCGCGTTCACCTTCAAGCATTTTGGATACAGGAATCCCAGTCCATTTCGACACGACGTCGGCAATTTCTTCTTCCGTTACTTTATTACGCAATAATGTGAACACCTGGTCGTCATCACCAGCCTCAGCTTCTTTAATTAAATTTTCCAAACGAGGAATTTCACCGTATTGCAATTCTGACATCCGCGTTAAGTCACCCGCCCTACGCGCTGTTTCCATTTCCAATTTAACGCGTTCCAACTCTTCTTTATGTTGGGCACTACCTTGCATAGCTGCTTTTTCAGACTTCCATACTTCGTCTAAATCAGCATAGTCTTTTTCCAGCTCATCAATTTCTGACTCAAGCAATCCAAATCGCTTTAGCGAAGCCTCATCGCTTTCTTTCTTTAAAGCCTCTCGTTCTATTTTGAGTTGAATTAAACGCCGCTCTAGCCTGTCCATAGACTCCGGCTTTGAATCCATTTCCATGCGGATTCGACTGGCTGACTCATCAATTAAATCAATGGCTTTATCAGGCAGCTGCCTATCTGTAATGTATCTATGTGACAGTACCGCAGCCGATACAATCGCCGGATCGGTAATATCCACACTGTGGTGCACTTCGTAACGTTCTTTTAAACCACGCAAAATAGCAATCGTGTCTTCAACGCTTGGTTCATCCACTAACACTTTTTGAAAACGACGTTCTAACGCCGCATCTTTTTCAATGTATTGACGGTATTCATCCAACGTTGTTGCGCCTACGCAGTGTAAATCACCCCGTGCCAGTGCAGGCTTCAACATATTCCCTGCATCCATTGCACCATCACCTTTACCGGCACCCACCATAGTATGCAGCTCGTCGATAAACAAAATAACCTGCCCTTGCTGTTTAGTGACGTCATTTAAAACGGCTTTTAGCCGCTCTTCGAACTCACCGCGGAATTTTGCCCCGGCAATCAACGCAGCCATATCTAACGACAACAAGCGTTTGCCTTTTAAATTTTCTGGCACCTCACCATTAACAATCCGTTGCGCTAAACCTTCTACAATCGCTGTTTTACCAACACCGGGCTCACCAATTAATACTGGGTTGTTTTTTGTACGACGTTGTAGAACTTGAATGGTGCGGCGAATTTCTTCATCGCGACCAATCACGGGATCTAGTTTTCCCTGTTCTGCTCGCTCAGTTAGATCAATGCTGTATTTTTCAAGTGCTTGACGGTTTTCTTCGGCGTTGGGATCGCTCACCGTTTCGCCACCACGCACGCCATCAATCGCTTCTTCTATTAAACTTTTTGTAGCGCCAGTCTCTGCCAATGCCTTGCCAACAACACCTTTGTCATCCAATGCTGCCAAAACAAACAACTCACTTGAAATATAAGCATCTTTACGCTTTTGGGCCAACTGATCGGTAACATTCAACAAACGCCCTAAATCATTGGACATTTGAACATCACCCGCCGCGCCTTCCACCGTTGCTATTCTATCTAATGCCTCACCTAATGATGAACGAAGCTTATTGACATTAACACCTGCCAATTGAAGCAAATGGCGCACACTCGCGCCTTGCTGATCAAGCATCGCAATGAGTAAATGGACGGGGTCTATAAATTGATGGTCTTTGCCTAACGCTAAACTTTGCGCATCGGCTAGCGCCATCTGAAATTGGTTGGTAAGTTTATCCATTCGCATGATTTAAGCCTCATTAGTTTTGTCTGATGACTTATTAATGGAGACAAGTAGTCATTTTTTCAAGCACGGATTGAATCTAGGCGCCTTCGAAAAAGTTATTTAGTGAATAAAGCTGTGCAGCCAAGCAATTAAAAAGATACCTGCCAAAATCAAACTAATTTGTTCTATGGCAGCCGCCAAATTAACACGCTTATGTAAGGTAGGTATTAGATCTGCTACGGCAATGTATATAAAACTAGCTGCAGCAAATGCCAAAATATACGGCAAAATGTGTTCAAAGTCTGCAAGCCAAAAATATGCAAGCAAGCCACCCACTAGCGTGGCGACACTTGAAATCATATTATAAATAATCGCTTTTTTTCGCGTAAAGCCGCTTTGCAATAAAATGGCAAAATCACCAATTTCTTGAGGGATTTCATGCGTTGTAACAGCTAATGCGGTCACAACGCCTAAATGTATATCCGTTAAAAATGCAGCAGCAATCAATATGCCATCTACAAAGTTATGCACGGTGTCACCCACCAATATTAATGTGCCGGCAGACTTATGACTGTGTGCATTAACATCAACGTGCCCTTCGCAATCGTCATGATGACAATGACGCCAAAGCACGAGCTTTTCTAAGGTAAAAAAGAATAGCAACCCCGCAAGAATTGTCATCGATAAGGTGTGGAAATTTCCTACACCCACCTCTTCTAATGCATGAGGAATAAGGCCGACAAATGAAACGCTTAATAAAGCACCGGTGGCAAAACTAACGCTAAATGGTAAGGCTTTTGAGATGATTTTTTTTGGTAAAAACAAAACCAGCGACGCACCCAATACACTCAGAATAGCCCCGAATAAGGTAAACAGAATAATCCACGTTAAAACAGTCATGCGACAATCAAAAAATTAAGGTTGAATCCAAATTAACGATGCCATCCGCCCTGTGATGGGCTCTCGTCGATAAGAGTAAAATTTATTGGCCTGATTATACGTACAATATTCACCACCAAATATATTTTTTACACCACAATCCAGCAACGTCATACGCGCCAAGGCATACAAGTCTGCAAGAAAATGTGATTGATCAACTTGTTGAAATGCTTGTTTCATTATTGTTTTCTTTTCTACAAAGGCCTTTTCAACCTCTATGCCTACCTCAAACTTACCTGGCCCAATGGCAGGCCCACACCATGCTAATAATTCTTCAGGTTCGCCTAATTGATTAATCGTGTTTTCAACCACACCCGCTAACAAACCGCGCCAACCCGCGTGTAGTGCTGCGACGACAGACCCCTGTTTATTACACAACAATATAGGCAAACAATCAGCCGTCATAACCGCACAAACCAATCCTTTCTTCTTAGCAAAAGATGCATCCGCTTGAATAGGCGTTACACAGTTTTCATTGGTATTTTCAACGACTTTTATACTATGAATCTGATCTAGCCAAAAGGGCTGAGAAGGGAGCTCAGCGTGTTTAAACAAGTATTCTCTATTTTGTTGAACTGACAGCGCGTTATCACCCACATGGCTCCCTAAATTTAAACTGGCGTAAAAGCGTTCACTCAAGCCACCGTCACGAGTTGTTGTTAACGCCCTAACTTGGGTGGGCGCAGGCCAATCTGGTGTAATAACGTCCATTATTATTTTACTGGCGTCTCTTTTTCTAGCACTCGAACCAGTTCTGTCATATCGTCCGGCATATCGCATTGCCAAGAAATGTCTTCCCCCGTCAGCGGATGAACAACACCCAACCGTGCAGCGTGCAGCGCTTGCCGCCTAAACCCGCTTAATGTATCAGTCAATAATTCACTAGCTTTTGCAATCGCTCGATAGCGCCCCCCATACACCTGATCGCCAACGATGGGGTGTTTGATATGACTCATATGAACACGAATTTGGTGTGTACGCCCTGTTTCCAGCTTCACTTTCAATAATGTATGTTTAGCAAACCGTTTTTCCACACGGTAATGCGTTACCGCCTCTTTACCACCATTACGAACAGCATATTTTTTCCTATCTGTCGGATGCCTTGCTAATGGCTCATCGACCGTGCCGCCAGCCGTCAAATAACCGCGTACAACCGTTAAATACTCTCTTTCAAACGCACGTGCTTGTAATTGTTCCGACAAAATCTTATGTGCTGTTATATTACGAGCCACCATCAATAAACCACTCGTTTCTTTATCTATACGGTGCACTAAACCCGCGCGTGGCAACCCTTCTAAAGACGAATCATGATGTAACAACGCATTTTGCAATGTCCCCGCCCAGTTACCTGCTGCTGGGTGCACCACTAAACCGGCGGGCTTGTTCACTACAATCATCGATTCATCTTCATACACAATAGCTAAATCAATATTTTCAGCTGCTACTTGTAAGTTCTTATCCGCCACTGGGTTAATCGAAACCAATTCGCCGCCTTTAACTTTATCACGAGGGCGTAACAAACCTAAGTCGATTTTAATATGACCATCAACCAACCAGCTTTTTAAACGACTACGCGAATATTCAGGACATAATTCCGCTAACGCTTGATCCAACCTAAGGCCTGCCATCGTATCCGGAATGATTAATTCAATTTGTTCTTCAGTTTTCAAGCTAATATCATTGTAATAATTGGAGTGCTGCGGCATTATAACCGCTTAATTTGTCTCAACTTGTTATTTAAACCATGACTTTAGCTTATCGACCTTTTTTCAAACTTTTTTTACTTACTGCTTTATTTAGTCTTATTAGTGCCTGCAGCACGATGGATCTCGTTACACCCGATGAAGACGTTGATGAAAAAGCCAATTGGACTGCCTCACAGTTTTACGATGAGGCCAAAGCTGAGTTAAAAGATGAAAATTACCTCAATGCTATCGAATTATATGAGAGTTTAGAAACACGCTATCCCTTTGGCCGCTTTGCGCAACAGGCCCAAATAGATTTAGCGTACGCCTATTATAAAAATGACGACCCCGATTCTGCCATCGCCACAGCTAATCGGTTTATACGCGTACACCCTCGCCATGCCAGTGTTGATTATCTTTACTACCTTAAAGGCTTAATTAACTTTAATCGTGGTATTGGCTTTCTTGAACGCTATTTACCTACTGATAGATCACAACGTGATCCGGGTGCTGCCGTAAATTCACTTGATGATTTTGAAACGCTGCTACGCAGATTCCCAGACAGCAAATACGCTGCTGACTCTAAACAACGTATCGTCGCATTAAAATCCACGTTAGCCTTATACAACTTGAATGTTGCAAAATACTACATAAAAAGAGGCGCTCACGTTGCAGCGGTAAATAGAACTAAACACATTATTGAAAAATACCCTAGAAGCACTGCCGTGCCACGTGCTTTGCTTTTAATGGTCTCATCTTACAAAGAAATTGGTATGAACGATTTAGCGGCAGATGCACAAAAAATTTACAACTTAAATTACCCGAATGGCATGCCACCGTTAGATAACCCTGTACTGTCTAGAAAACCCACTACGTCTGAAAAAATATGGGAATTCCTTGAGTTAGACAAATAACGTTATTTCGAAGAAAACACCATCTGGCTATAACCAGACGTAATCGGGTAACGACGTTCTCGACCAAAAGATTTTGACGTAATTTTAATACCTGGCGGTGATTGGCGCCGCTTATACTCATTCTGCTCTACTAACCTCAATACCCTGTCCACCACAAGTGGTTCAAAACCCGATGCAATGATCTCTTCTCTAGATTCATCTTGCTCGATATACCTGGCCAATATGTCATCTAAAATCGTATAAGGTGGCAAACTATCCTCATCTTTTTGGTCTGGTGCGAGCTCAGCTGATGGCGGCCTATCTATCACTCTTTTCGGTATAACTGGCGATATCTCATTTCGGTATGTTGCTAAGGCATATACCATTAATTTAGGCACATCTTTTATTGGCGCAAAACCACCCGCCATATCACCATATAGGGTCGCGTAGCCAACACTCATCTCACTTTTATTACCGGTCGTCAGCAGAATTTTTCTTTTTTTATTAGAAATGGCCATCAACAAAACGCCTCTACAGCGCGCTTGTATGTTTTCTTCTGTCACATCATTAGCTAACCCATCAAAAGCATCCGCTAACATTGAAGAAAAAGCGTTCACAGCGGGTTCAATTGGAATAACGTCATACCCAACATCCATAGCCTTCGCTTGCTTTACTGCATCTTCATTACTCATGTCCGCCGTATAACGCGACGGCATAAGAAGCACTTCTACCTGGTCAGCACCTAACGCATCTACTGCAATAGCCATTGTCAGCGCAGAATCAATACCTCCTGACAACCCAAGAACAGCGCCAGAAAATTTGTTTTTAGTAACATAATCCCTTACACCTAACACCAACGCACTATAAATACTGGCGAAGTCTGATAAACCGGGTTTTTCCTCTTTTGAAACGGGGGAGACGTTGTCTTGCCTGGCGAACTCAACCACATCTAAAATCTCTTCAAACGGCTTTAGGCTTTGTGTTACCACGCCTGTTTCATTCATGACGAAAGACGCGCCATCAAACACTAATTCGTCTTGCCCCCCAATTTGGTTTACATAGACAATGGGTAAGTGTGATTCTTGCGCCCTATTTCGTAACGTCTCTCGCCTTTTGTCTAGCTTATTGAGTTCAAAGGGCGAGGCGTTTAAATTAATGATTACTTCTGCACCTGCATTTTTACTTTGAATACACGCACCCGCCGTCCAAATATCTTCGCACACGGTTATTCCAAACATCACCCCTTGAATTTCAACAACGCATGGACTCGTGCCCGCTTCAAAATACCGTTTCTCATCAAACACGCCATAGTTAGGTAGTTGTTGTTTACGGTAATTTGCCGTTAATTTGCCGTCATGAAGTACGGCGACACTATTAAACAATCCGCCTTCACCCCGTTCCGGATAGCCCAATATCACGTTAAGCATCGGGAATTGATTGGCAATATTATCTAGCTCGTACTCAACTTTAGAAATAAAGTCCGGCCTTAACAACAAATCTTCCGGCGGGTAGCCGGTAATGGCTAACTCAGGAAAAACTATCGCAGCCGCACCTTTTTGTTGAGCTTGACGACAGAACTCAATTATTCGGTTGGCATTTCCAACAATATTTCCAACAACGGGGTTGAATTGAACAATAGCAATTTTCATAACATCCTATTTTACTTAACTATGAGGCAAAAAAAAGGGCTGTAATAAACAGCCCTTTAAACAACAAAGAAAACCTTAGCCTAAAATTTCTTTCATTTTTGCGCCCATTTCTGTGGGAGATTTAACAATATGTACACCGGCTGCTTCTAATGCTTCAAACTTAGCATCGGCTGTTCCTTTTCCGCCAGAGACGATGGCACCAGCATGCCCCATGCGTTTTCCAGGAGGCGCTGTGACACCAGCAATATAACCAACAACAGGTTTAGTAACATGTGCTTTGATATATTCGGCCGCTTCTTCTTCCGCAGTTCCACCAATTTCACCCACCATGATAATACCTTTAGTATTTTCATCTTCTTGAAAACGAGAAATCACATCGATAAAGTTCATGCCATGAATCGGGTCACCACCAATACCAACACACGTTGTTTGGCCAAGCCCTGTTACCGTTGTTTGGTGAACCGCCTCATACGTTAATGTACCTGAACGAGACACCACACCAATACAACCTGCTTGATGAATAAAGCCTGGCATAATGCCAATTTTACATTCTCCAGGTGTAATAATGCCCGGGCAGTTAGGGCCAATCAGTACAACATCTTTATACTTCTCTAGTGAGGCCTTAACTTTAAGCATATCTAATACAGGTATCCCTTCAGTGATGCAGACGATAACTTTAATGCCTGCATCGGCAGCTTCTAATACTGCGTCCGCAGCAAACGGAGGCGGCACATAAATCATTGTGGCTGTAGCACCGGTTGCGTCTACCGCATCTGCTACTGTATTAAAAACAGGCAAATTTAAGTGTTTTTCGCCACCACGACCTGGCGTAACACCACCTACCACGTTAGTACCATATTCAATCGCTTGCTCTGAGTGGAATGTGCCTTGTTTTCCAGTAAAGCCTTGGCAAATTACTTTTGTATCTTTATTAATTAAAATACTCATTATTTTTCCCTACTTAAGATGCTGCTTTAACAGCAGCTTTTGCAGCCAGTGTTAAATCATCAGCAGCAATAATATCCAAACCAGAATCTTTCAAGATTTGGCGACCTTGGTCCGCATTCGTACCTTCTAAACGAACCACGACAGGGACGTTCACACCCACTTCTTTAACTGCCTGAATAATCCCGTCAGCAATTAAATTACAACGAACAATACCGCCAAAAATATTCACTAAGACTACTTTTACTTTATCATCCGATAAAATTAGCTTGAATGCTTCTGCAACACGCTCAGCAGTTGCGCCCCCACCTACGTCTAAAAAGTTAGCTGGAAAGCCGCCTTCTAACTTAACAAGGTCCATCGTTGCCATTGCCAAACCAGCGCCATTCACCATGCAGCCAATGCTGCCGTTTAGCGTAATATAATTAAGGTCGTGCTGTTGAGCTGCGTGTTCTTTTGCATCTTCTTGAGACGGGTCTCGCATCGCTACCATGTCCGGATGGCGATAAGCTGCGTTATCATCTAGGTTTACTTTGGCATCGAGCGCCATAAGATCACCTTCGCCGTTAACCACTAATGGGTTAATTTCAACTTGGCTCGCGTCTTTTGCTTTAAACATATCTAACAAGCCATTCATCACTTTAAATAACTGGCCCACTTGCTCACCTTTCAAGCCCATTTTAAAGGCCATATTACGGCTTTGGTAAGGTTGCAACCCTGCAACAGGATCCACTTCCGCCAGTAGGATTTTTTCTGGTGTTTCTTCTGCCACTTCTTCAATATCCATACCGCCTGCTTCTGACGCCATAAACATAATACGCTTGCTACCACGGTCGACCACAGCACTTAAATAAAGCTCTCTTTCAATAGGCTTCACTTCTTCCACAATCAAGATTTCTATAGGTAAACCCTCAGCATCCGTTTGTGGAGTGACCAATCGAGAGCCCAATAATTTTTTGCTGAATTCTTCAACTTCTGCAAAACCATCACACAGCTTAACGCCGCCAGCTTTACCACGCCCGCCGGCATGCACTTGGGCCTTAACAACCCAACGGTCACCACCCAGCTCTTTTGCCGCGTTCACCGCTTCTTTAATCGATCTTGCAGGCTTACCCATTGGAACAGGCACGCCAAATTCTGCAAAAACTTGCTTTGCTTGGTATTCATGTAAATTCATGTAGTTTCCTTAGTGTTTTTAATACGTTCCTTAACCACCCTAATAGTAAACTAAATATCAAAAAAAACCAGCCATACCACTATAATATTGGTATGGCCATAGAGGAAATCAATCCGAAACAAATTAAAACATGCCCGCTTGGCAAAGGCTTTTTCCTGCCTGCCTCTCAAGCTTGGGGAACATTAAATGTTTTCAATATCTACCAGCTGACATTATCCTCGGCTTTTTTAATGCTTTTTATCAGCAAAAAAGGCCCTTCCTTATTTGGTCAACTAAATCCATCTCTTTTTCTGAATACGGGTATTTTTTATGTTGCAGTGGCCATCGCCGGCCTGTTTTTTCTCAAAAAGAACACGCTTAGCTATGCAGCACAAGTTCAATTAAAGGTTGTTGCTGAAATTCTTCTTCTAACAATTATCATGCATAGCTCTGGTGGCATTACCAGTGGCATAGGTGTGCTACTAGCCGTCACAGTCGCTGCAGGCGGTTTACTAGCCGGTGGGCAATGCACCCTAGCATTTGCCGCCCTTGCAACTTTTTCAGTTCTCGGTGAACAGGCATACGCCTCCTACACACACGCATTTGCTTCAACAGCTTACACATATGCCGGCGTCCTCAGCTCATCTTTCTTTGCCATTGCTTTACTCGCAATGGTACTGGCTAAACGAGTTGAAGTATCAGAAGATATTGCCAAGCAACAAGGCAAAGATATTTACGACCTTGAACAACTTAATAGCTATATCATTAAACACTTACAATCCGGCATTATTGTTGTTGATGCTGATCACAATGTCCGCTTATCAAATGAAGCTGCTGCAGAGTTTCTGGGTAAACCTTTAACTTGGGGCAACCCCCTTTCATCCGAGGCCAGTGAATGCTGGCATTTATATAACCGTTGGTTGAGAAACTCTGAAAAAGACAATGCCGTTCTTAACTCAACATCAAACCATCAACGACTAAAGTTACGCTTCAATGCTTTAAGCAACCTCCGTGAACCTGCATTTATTATCTTTATCGATGATTTATCCGCCATTGACCAACAAATCCAGCAAGGCAAGCTCGCTTCTTTGGGGCATCTTACCGCGAGTATTGCACATGAAATTCGTAACCCTTTAGGCGCCATCAGTCACGCAGGGCAATTGTTATCAGAGTCAGAAGATATTAAAGATGGCGACAAACGTTTGTTAGACATTATTCACAACCATAGCGACCGTGTTAATAGTATTGTTAAAAGTATTTTGCAATTATCACGTCAAGAACAAACGTACAGTGAAGCTATTAATATTGAAGAATGGCTAGTACAGTTTGAAAAAGAGTTTAAAGAACAGTTTGGCTTGGATATACCACCTTTTACAACAATCCTACCTAGCAATGCCTTCTCTATTAATTTTGACAGCAACCACTTAAAGCAGATTCTTAATAACCTTTGTAGCAATGCTCTCAAACATGGTTCCAGTTTTGGCGAACCAATCACCATCACCATTGAACAAAAAACCAATAATCAACAAACCACCATTGCTATTAGCGACAAGGGCCCAGGAATTAACAAAACAATAGCCGAGAAGATCTTTGACCCTTTCTACACAACCTCCTCTACTGGCACCGGGCTTGGGCTATACATTTCGAACCAACTGGCTGAGATTAATAATGCTAAGCTAAGCTATCACCAGCCTCAGCACGGCGGTAGTTGTTTTACCTTAACTATAACTAACAAAAACCTTCATCAATGAGCCAACCTCTTGCACTAATCGTCGACGACGAACCGGATATTCGTGAGTTGCTTGAAATCACACTATCTAGAATGGGGATAGACAGCAAGTCCGCAGAAGACCTCTCAAACGCAAAAAAATTACTAAAGAACAATGACTTTGATATTTGCCTAACAGACCTGCAATTACCGGACGGCAATGGCTTAGAGTTAGTCGAGCATATTCAAAAATATTCCCCTTCTTTACCTACAGCAGTTATTACTGCCTACGGCAGCATGGAAACAGCCATCAATGCGTTAAAACTCGGTGCGTTTGATTTTGTTTCTAAACCGGTTGATCTAAAAATATTAAAAAACCTCGTTAGTTCAGCCATAAAAATCAATGATACCGTATCCCCTGTCGATAGACGCAGTCGCAACCAACTACTTGGTGACTCAGTACCAATCGCTCAAGTACGGGCAAAAATAGCCAAACTGGCCCGTAGCCAAGCGCCTGTTTATATCAGTGGCGAATCCGGTACGGGTAAAGAACTCGTCGCCAAACTCATTCATGAAAAAGGCCCACGAGCCGCTAAACCTTTCGTTCCCATCAACTGCGGCGCCATCCCCAGCGAATTGCTCGAGAGCGAATTATTTGGGCATTTAAAAGGCAGCTTTACTGGCGCAGTTAGTGATAAAAAAGGGCTATTTCAAACGGCTAATGGCGGTACATTATTTTTAGATGAAATCGCAGACCTACCCCTTCACATGCAAGTCAAACTACTGCGCGCCATTCAAGAAAAATCCGTTAGGCCGGTTGGTGGTGATCGCGAAATTCCTATTGATGTGCGCATCTTAAGTGCGACACATAAAAATTTATCTAACTTAGTTAACGATGGACAATTTAGACAAGATCTTTTTTATAGAATCAATGTCATTGAATTGCCACTACCTAGCTTACGCAGCCGCACAGAAGATATACCCGTATTAACGAATCATATATTAGAAAAACTCGCGGCTTCTTTTGAAGAAGACGCCAAAGAGCCTTCCAAAGAAGCACTTAAAAAGTTAAAAGGATACGCCTACCCAGGGAATGTTCGAGAACTAGAGAATATATTAGAAAGGGCGCTTACATTATGTGAAACGGCAGACATCATAGCTAACGACATCCACCTCCCTGAAGGCGCCCAAAATCTACATGAACAATCCTTCTCAACTGACAGCGTTCAGCTGGAAGACTATTTAGATACCCTAGAAAAACAAGCCATTGTAGAAGCGCTCGAAAAAACCAAATGGAACAAGACTGCCGCTGCGAAAGAACTAGGCATCACATTTAGAGCGTTACGCTATCGATTGAAGAAACTTGATCTGGGCGACTGACAAAAAAGGTCACTTTGTGACGCAACAAATCTAAAAACACTCATCGCGCGTACGTCGTAAAAATGAAACGTCGTACATAACGTACAAAAGGGTTTTACCCTAATCGAATTAATGATTGTGGTAGCCATTATCGGTATTTTGGCTGCACTAGCGATTCCTGCTTACCAGGATTACACCATTAAAGCGAAGGTTGCAGAAGGCGCATCAATGTCAGGCGCTGCTAAAACAGCCGTTGATATTTATTTTAGTGAAAACGGTACGCTATCAGGTGCAAACGGAGCTAGCACACTGGGTATTTCCGCACCTACCGCTTACAGCGCAAAATATGTGTCTACTGTCACCGTAACAGGCCTTGGGTTAATTGATGTTGAACTTAGAGACATAGCTGAACTTGGAACTGCTTCAGGCGCATCATTTAGAATGACACCTAATTCAAATGGTGGTTCGGCTCTACGGTGGTCCATTTCAGGTACAGGCAGCACACCAATGCCATCAAAATACCTACCTAAAACATAATATTAAGCAATTAATAAAAGGCGGCCTTTAAGGCCGCCTTTTTTATTTCTATTACTATACTAATCGTATGATGCCTCCATCACTATCTAAAGCGCACTTAGCATTTTTTCTTCTTGCTTTAGCACTTACAACTATAGCCGTATATCACCAGGGCATACATGGGCCTTTTGTATTTGATGACCACGGCAACATACAAGAAAACACACAAATAAGAATTACCGAGTTAACTCCGGCCACGGTAGCGGATGCTACCTTATCTGGCAGGGCAGGCCCTTTAAAACGCCCCGTTGCTATGTTGAGCTTTGCGCTCAATTATTATTTTGCTGATGGTTATCAATATTTTGCATTTAAATTAACAAACGTTTTAATTCAGGTAACCTGCGCATGGTTACTATTTATTTTTAGTCTGCAATTATTACGAATGCCTGTCATTGTGAAGAACAGCAACCTTCACGATAAAATCGTTCCATATCTTGCCTTCTCTATTGCCATGCTTTGGGCAGTACACCCAATTAACTTAACCAGCGTATTGTATATCGTGCAAAGAATGACTTCGTTGAGTACCTTATTTGCACTTGCGACGTTGATTTTTTACATTAAAGCGCGTCAAAACATAGCTAATAAACACCCCATAAAGAACTTCTTCACTTACATTACTAGTTTTGTTTGTTTCTTATTAGCCATTTTTAGTAAGGAAAACGCCCTCCTTATTCCTGCATATCTATTCCTCATAGAATGGATGTTCTTTAGTGATAAAAACCCTTGGACAAATTACTCAACTCTACCCATTCGAGCAAAGAAGTTCATTTACACCCTATTAGCGCTCTCCGCCTTCACTATCTTAATTTTAGCCTTCGATTATGCTGCTGGTGGTTATAGCAGCCGTTCTTTTACACTCATTGAACGCGTGCTGACCGAATCAAGAATCATCACTTTTTATATATCTCTTATCGTCTTACCACGCATCAATGCATTTGGCTTGTTTCACGATGATATTCAGCTATCCACATCTTTAATAGACCCATGGACAACACTGCTATCCATTGTTTTTATTATTAGCTTAGTAATTCTTGCCGTTCGCTGGCGCGTTAACAAACCCCTAGTATCATTTGGTATTCTTTTTTTCTTTACTGCACATTTATTAGAATCAACTATTTTCGGATTAGAAATTGCGCACGAGCACCGTAATCACTTGGCATCAATAGGCATTATTATTGCTTTAGTTGGGTTTTTTATTCACTGGCCATCATTTAACAAGCGTATTTATACAGCCGCCTGCTGCGCCTTTTTTATCGTACTCGGTGCAACCACCATGTTCCGAGCATATCAGTGGCAAAATGACTATACATTAGCCTCTTACGAGGCCTCACACCACCCAGAGTCACCCGCTACGTTAGCGCTGCTTAGTAATACCGCCTACAAATACCAAGAATATGGCGTTGCTGAAGAAGCCATTAACTCAGCACGAACATTACTACCGACTGAAAGCTCCTATGCTATTAACAGCTTGGTGATAGCTGTGTTATTAAAAAAACCTATTGATGTCACCCTAGTTAACGAAATTAATACGAAACTTAAAAACAACCCATTTTCGACATCAACACAAATTTCCTTTGCACATATCAGCACCCATTTATCAAAAAGTGAGTTTGAACCTCTAAGGCCTTATTTCATTACATGGCTTAACATTATTCTAAAAAATTTGGGGGCGTCGAAACAAGCTTCTATTTACCAGTACTTTTTAGCTAAAGCTTATTTAATAACGGGCAATACACTCGGCGCCATTAATGCTCACCAACAAGCATTTCATCTAAATAACGAGTTTCTTAACCCATTGTTTGAAACAGGGAATATTTTTTTAGCCCTTAAACAACCAGATAATGCTCGTATTGTCTTAGCTCAAATTGAAGATGCCAATACTAACCCAGCATTAACAATTAATTTCGACCGGCATATTAATGAACTTAAACTGGCTATTCAACAGATTGAGAACAACTCCTCAATACATTCACTAAAAGGAGCGTTAGTTAAATAGCTAAGTTCAACATATTATTAAGCGCCTTCTTTGCCATTAACTGATCTTCTTTAGACACAATGATTTGATTCACCACAACACCATTTGCAAGGTTTTCCATTACCCACGCTAAGTGCTGAGGGTCAGTTCTAAACATGGTTGAGCACATGCTAACAGTCGGCGACATAAAGTGAACTTCTTTGCCTTCGCCTTTAACTTCTTCCTTTAAACGATTCACCAAATTAAGTTCTGTCGCTACCAACCAACGAGTATTGGGCTTAGCATCTTTTACTGTTTTTAGAATCATTTCAGTAGAACCCACATAATCCGCTTTTTCACACACTTCAAAGTTGGCTTCTGGATGCGCGATAACCAACGTTTCGGGATAACGCTTTTTAAAGTCGTCAATTTGGCTTGCTTCAAACATTTGATGAACTGAACAAAACCCTTTCCAAAGAATGAGTTTTGCGTTGTTAATTTGCTCTTTTGTTAAGCCACCCATTGGTTGGTTAAAATTCCACACCACCATTTCATCTAATGGAATACCCATTCGGTAACCCGTATTTCTACCTAAATGCTCATCGGGGAAAAATAGAATCTTTTCGCGTTTTTCAAAACACCAGTTAAGCACGTGTTGTGCATTAGATGATGTACAAACGATACCTTCGTGTCTGCCACAAAAGGCTTTTAAGTCGGCGGCTGAATTAATGTACGTGACAGGCGTTACTTCTTCATCCGCATTGAGCACAGAATTTAATTCTTTCCAACTGCGCTCTACATTTTTTAAATTTGCCATGTCTGCCATGGAGCAACCCGCTGCCATATCCGGCAATATAGTCACTTGGTCTGGGCGCGACAAAATAACGGATACTTCCGCCATAAAGTGCACACCACAAAATACAATGTATTCCGCTTTAGAATCAGCAGCATGGCGGGACAGCTTTAAAGAGTCCCCACTGTAATCAGCATGCTTAAACACTTCATTACGCTGGTAATGGTGCCCTAATATCACACATCGGTCACCTAGCTTCTCCTTTGCTTTTAGAATACGTTGGTCGCATTCTTCATCACTTAATAAAGAGTAATCTTGAATAGCACGGGCTGATGTAGACATATATTTACCTATTCTGCTTCTAATTGTGGAGGCTTTCTTAAGCGAATGCCTAACTCTTTTAATTGCCCATCACTCACCATGGCTGGTGCTGATGTTAACGGGCAAGCGGCTGTTTGGGTTTTTGGGAAGGCCATTACATCTCTAATAGTTGAAGCACCCGCCATAATCATTACCAAGCGATCCAAACCAAACGCCATGCCGCCGTGTGGAGGGCAGCCATACTTTAGTGCGTCGAGTAAAAATCCAAATTTTTCTTGTGACTCTTCCGCATCCATTCCTAATAAGTCAAACACGACTTGCTGCATATCCGTTTTATGAATACGTATAGAACCGCCACCCACTTCCGTACCGTTTAAAACAAGATCATAGGCACGCGATAATGCGCCGCCTGTATTTGCTTTTAATTCATTAGCAGAGCAGGAAGGTGCTGTAAATGGGTGGTGAATAGCATTCCAACGGCTTGATTTTTCATCCCAATCAAACATAGGGAAATCAATAACCCAAACTGGCTTCCATTTACCTTCTAACAAGCCCTTGTCTTGACCAATTTTATCTCGCAACGCACCGAGCGATTCATTAACGATCTTCGTTTTATCCGCGCCAAAGAACACAATATCGCCCGTTTCAGCGCCTGTCCGTTGCATGATGTTTTCTACTACATCATCTGGCAAGAATTTCAGAATCGGCGACTGCAGCCCTTCTATACCCGCAGTTCGATCATTTACTTTGATATACGCCAAGCCTTTGGCGCCGTAAATACTTACGAATTTAGTGTACTCATCAATTACTTTACGGCTAAGTGAGCCGGCACCTGGCACGCGCAACGCTGCCACTCGTCCATCATCACTATTTGCTGGGCCTGAGAACACTTTAAATTCAACCGACGCCATCAAATCACCCACATCCATTAGCTTTAATGGATTACGTAAATCGGGGCGATCAGTGCCATATAGGTGCATCGCATCAGCATAAGTAATCTGCGGAAATTGTTCAGGTAATTGAACATCAATTACTTCGTTAAATAGACGACGAATCATGCCTTCCATTAAGCCCATAATTTGTGTTTCGTCTAAAAACGACGTTTCAATATCAAGCTGTGTGAATTCTGGCTGGCGATCTGCCCGTAAATCTTCATCACGGAAACAGCGCACGACTTGGTAATAACGATCCATACCAGCAATCATCAACAACTGTTTAAACAGCTGAGGGGACTGAGGCAATGCAAAGAAACTATTTTCATGCGTACGACTCGGCACTAAATAATCCCGCGCACCTTCAGGCGTTGCCTTTGTTAAGAAAGGCGTCTCAATTTCGTAGAAATTTTCATCTTCTAAAAAACGGCGCAAATTTAATGTCACATCACGACGCAAGCGTATTTTTTCCAACATTTCAGGGCGACGAAGGTCAATATAACGATAGCGCAACCGCGTTTCTTCGTTCACTTCAATATCACCATCCACTTGAATGGGTGGTGTTTCTGAACTGTTAAGCACCTCTAATTCCAAACCAAGCACTTCAACCTTGCCTGTTTTCATTTTATCGTTAACAGTGCCTTCTGGGCGCGCACGTACGCGGCCTTTTAGCTTAACAACATACTCACTACGAATGCTTTCCGCAATAGCAAATGGTTCCGCTCTATCCGGATCATAAACAACTTGCACAATACCTTCACGATCACGCAGGTCAATAAAAATAACACCACCATGGTCACGCCTTTTATGTACCCATCCACAGAGTTCAATTTCTTGACCCAAATGAGCTTCGTTTATTTCGCCGCAATAATGGCTTCGCATATTAATTCCTTACTGTGTAAATGGAAGAGTGGCTTATTTGCCGCTCGTTGAATCCTTTTTAGTGCTCTTTTTTTCTGCCGGAGCAGCAGACGAGCTTTCTGCTAAATTTTTCTTATTGGTACTTTTAAAATCAGTTTCGTACCAGCCTTCACCTTTCAAACGGAAACCTGCCGCCGAGATCTGTTTGGTCAGCGCGTCTTCACCACACTCTTTACAGGTTATTAACGGCGCATCACTAATTTTCTGCAAGGCTTCGCGGCGCTCACCACAAGCTTTACATTGGTATTCATAAATTGGCATTTTGTATAAGTACTTTTATGTGAACTGGGTATTTTCGGTGATTTCAACCGTCCATAGCAAGCAATGCATGTAAAATAACGGCATATTCTTTCATTTTATAGCCTTTTTGGCACAATCACATGAAACAGTTAACAATAACTAAGCCAGATGATTGGCATTTACACTTGCGAGATGGTGCCGCATTACCAACAACCGTGAGCTTTACTGCGCGTCAATTTGGCCGCGCTATCGTCATGCCAAACTTAACGCCGCCAGTTGCGTCTGTTCAAGCAGCCACACAATACCACGACCGAATACTTAAAGCCGCACCTGCTGACAGCAACTTTCAGCCACTTATGACGCTTTACTTAACAGATAATACGACCGTCAACGACATCATTGAGGCGAGTAAATCGAACGTTGTTTATGCCGCTAAGCTATACCCTGCCGGCGCAACGACCAATTCGGATAGTGGCGTAACCAATATATGCAACATGGCGACCGTTTTTGAGGCCATGCAAAAACATGCGTTACCGCTATTAGTACACGCTGAAGTGACTGACGCTGATATTGATATATTTGATCGCGAACAGGTGTTTATTGACCGACACTTAAACAGTATTCGTGCAGATTTTCCAGACCTTAAAATCGTACTTGAGCACGCAACGACAGAGCAGGCGATTGATTATGCTCTTTCTAATGATCACGTTGCCGCCACTCTAACGCCCCAGCATTTATTACTAAACCGTAACGACCTTTTAGCCGGCGGTGTTCGCCCACATAACTATTGCCTACCTATTTTGAAGCGAGAGAACCACCGACAAGCACTTCTTAAGGCTGCCACGAGCGGGAACCCCAAATTCTTTTTAGGAACTGATAGCGCCCCACATGCTGTTAACGCAAAAGAAAATAATTGTGGCTGTGCAGGTTGCTTCAGCGCACATGCAGCTATTGAGCTTTATGCAGAGGCGTTTGACAATGTAAATGCTTTAGACAAGCTTGAAGGCTTTAGTAGTTTTTATGGAGCAGACTTTTATGGTTTACCAAGAAACACTGAGCAAATCACCTTAATTCAAGAGAGCTGGCAAGCACCCGATAGCTATCCCTATGCCGGAGAAACCATCAAGCCCTTTAGGCAAGAAACTCCGCTTCAATGGCGCATTAAAGCCGGATAAGGCAACCAAGCCTTGGCTTTCATGCACGGCTATTTATAAAACTATTTCCACAACACATAAAAAAGCCCCGAACCGGGGCTTTTTTTATTAAGGCGACTACTCGTCGTCTAAAAATTCTTCGTCATCCATCGGTGGATTACCATCAAACACTAGATATTCACGACGCTGGAAGTAACTACTACGTAAAAACTCATAAGGGTCTAATGACGCTTGATCTAGCAGTTTTTTTGCTGAAATTAAATCTGCTCGTGTATCAATGGCTTTTAGCCCAATGACGCCCCACATAGTATGAGACTCTTCTATATAGTAAATTGGATCCACATTAGTATCTGCAACGATGCCCACTGTGTCTCTTAAGTTGCTTGGGCCAAGGAAAGGTAAAACAATATAGGGGCCTGTCCCCACGCCATAAGCACCCAATGTTTGACCAAAATCTTCATTGTGCTTTGGCATACCCATGCCCGTTGCTACGTCTACGAAGCCTAAAACACCTACTGTGCTATTCACTAAAAAACGTCCGCCATCTGAAGCTGCTTGGATTAATTTAAATTGAAGCACATCATTAACAAAAACAGAAATATCATTTAAGTTGCTGAAGAAATTAGTAATGCCAGTATCGACTATCTCTGGGGTAACAAACTGATATCCTTTGGCAACAGGTTCAATCACGTATTTATCGGCCGTTTCATTAAACGAATACACGCCTCTATTCACTAATTCCAGCGGGTCATTTTCCTTTTGTGACGTTAAGCTTGCGCAGCCAGACAACATAACAATAGCCAAAAGTGCGGCAACAAGTATTCCTTTTCTTTTTGCTTGTATAAGTAACATTAAGAACTTCTCCAACAATATTTTTTAACGGGTTAACCCTAGTTGATTTATTATAGATGAAATTAAACTTCATGACAGACTGATTACAATGACCGAATCAAAGCAAAACACAATGGCAAACCGATTTAGAGGTTATTTACCCATTGTTGTTGATTTGGAAACCGCCGGGTTCAACTCAGCAACTGATGCCTTGTTAGAAATGGCTGTCGTTATTCCCGAAATGAAAGAATCCGGTGAACTTGTCATACAAGCATCATATAGAGAACATATCGTGCCTTTTGAGGGTGCAAACTTAGAGCCTGCCGCCTTGAAGTTTAATGGCATTGATCCCCATCACCCCTTTCGAATGGCGATAGATGAAAAAGAAGCCTTAACTAATCTGTTCAAGCCTGTTAGGCAAGCCGTTAAAGACCAAGGTTGTACGCGCGCTATTCTTGTTGGCCATAACCCTGCCTTTGATATTGGGTTTATGAATGCCGCTGTTGAGCGCACCCAATTTAAGCGTAACCCCTTTCACCCATTCAGCACCTTTGACACAGCCACGCTTGGCGGCCTTGCATACAAACAAACTGTTCTAGCAAAAGCGGCGAAAGCAGCAGGCATTGAGTGGGACAGTGAACAGGCCCATTCAGCTCTTTATGACGCTGAACAGACGGCTCTTTTATTCTGTAAAATTGTTAATCAGTGGGATGCGTTTAGCTCTTAGCCGGAAGCGCATCAAGCAATTCTTTTAGCTCGCCATTTTCAAACATCTCTATCATGATATCGGCGCCACCTACTAGCTCACCATTTGCATATAACTGCGGGAATGTTGGCCAGTTAGAGTACGCCTTTAAACCTTCACGCACCTCGTCGTCGTCAAAGATATTTACATACGCGAATTCTGTTTCGCAAGCCTGTAAAATTTGCACTGCTTTGCTCGAAAAACCACACTGTGGAAAATAAGGCGTGCCTTTCATATATAGCAAAACAGAATGCCCATTAAGTTGCTCTTCAATTCTTTCGTTTATACTCATCAATCTAACCTTTTGAAATTTTAATAACGGAATTATACAGGATTTATAGCTTATAAACCGCTCTCTCCATAGCCTCCGCCGCCAGGCGTCATCACTTTAATACAATCACCTCGTTCAACATTCACGCTCGTTTTTGCTGCTAAGGGCTTTTCGTTTAACCAGTTTTTTCCAGCGTCACCATCTTCACCGCCTAACAGCCCCCATGCTTTATTTCTTCGTCTTTCAGTTAACAATGTTACCTGTGCCGGCGCTAAAAACTCCATTTCACGGACTATGCCATCGCCGCCATTATGCAGACCACCGCCACCCGACTTCCATCGAATGGCATATTGTTTCATTCGTAAGGGGTAATGCATTTCTAAGGATTCTATTGGTGTATTCAACGTGTTTGTCATATGCGTTTGTACAGCTGACAACCCATCATTAAGCAGCCCTGCGCCCATCCCACCACCTATCGTTTCATAGTAACTCCAGCTATCAGCCCCACTATTCAACCCCATTGCCACATTGTTCATACTGCCATGGCTCGCGGCCGGTATTTTTTCTGGAATAGCTTTACTCAGCGCGCCCATCACCACATCAACTAAACGCGTGCTGGTTTCCACATTACCGGCCGCTACAGCAGCTGGTTTTTCTGCATGAATAAACGAGCCTTTTTCAGCTAATATATCAATACGTTTAAAAACGCCATAACACGCTGGTGTATTATCTGGCATTAAACATCTAAAGACGTAACACACTGCCGCCGCAACAACCGACAACGGGCAATTAATATTACCTACCACTTGCTTATCAGTGCCCGCAAAATCTGCTATTACTTTTTTATTATCAATGGTGAGCTTTAGCCTAATTCTTATATTTTCTGTTCCCAACCCATCATCATCCATCACGTCCGTGAATTGATAAACACCACTCGGAATAGTTTTTAACAACCCCAACATCAATCGGTCACCGTAATCGTTAAGCTGACCAACAGCGTTGGCAAACTCACCCACACCGTAATCACTCACAATGGTTGATAGCCTTTCAATGCCTCGCCAATTTGCACTGATTTGCGCATTGAAATCGCCCGTTGATTCCACACTGTTCTTTAATTTATTTAACAATTGATGGAATTCGGGCTTCTTTTTGTTTTTTCTCACTATTTTCATAGGCGAAATAACCAAACCTTCTTCATCCAGCGACGATGATAGAGGCATTGACCCTGGAGACTCTGCGCCAATGTCCGCGTGGTGGGCACGGTTGGCTACAAACCCAACTAAATCATCATTTACAAATAGAGGAGAAACCAATGTAACATCAGGTAAATGAGTCCCTCCAAGATAGGGGTCGTTCAACGCCACCACGTCACCCTGCTCCCATTCAAAAAGGCTAACAATGTCTTGCATCGCATAGGCCATACTGCCTAAATGGACGGGTATATGAGCCGCTTGAGCGCACAACTTTCCGCCCACATCAAACACTGCACACGAAAAATCCAAACGGTCTTTTATATTAGGGGAAAACGCAGCGCGTTGAAGAATTGCGCCCATTTCGTCGCAAACGGACTCAATTCGGCTAGAAAATATACTTAATTGAATGGCATTCATGCGTGTTTAGTTGCTGATTTACAAACAGATAATTATAATAACTGATTAAACAAATAGGCAGTCGAATTAGACTGCCTTTTATTTTTGGCAAAAAGAAAAAAATCATGACCACAAAACCTACCCACATTATGCCCACTTACGCCCCCCTGCCTGTTAGGTTTATTAAAGGCGAAGGTTCCTGGCTATTTGATGATAAAGGTGACAAATATTTAGATGCCCTATCCGGTATTGCTGTCTGTGGATTAGGCCATGCAAATCCAGACGTTGGTGATGCTATTAGCAAGCAAGCCAATACATTGGTGCACACATCTAATCTGTATCATATTGACCAGCAAGAAAAACTAGCCGATAAGCTATGCGAATTAACCGGTATGCACGATGTTTTTTTTGCAAACTCTGGCGCAGAAGCTAATGAAGCTGCTATAAAAATTGCCCGCCGTTTCGCACACAGCCAGCAAATTCAAAACCCAGTCATTGTGACAGCCACAAACAGTTTTCATGGGCGCACGCTGTCAACACTCACCGCAACTGGCAACCCAAAAGTTAAAGAAGGGTTTGGGCCTTTACCCGAAGGGTTTTGCCATGTCCCATACGATGATATTGCCGCATTGGAAGAGCTAGCCGAGCAAAACAAAAACATCGTTGCTGTACTTATTGAGCCTATTCAAGGTGAAAGTGGGATTAACATTCCTGCTGACGACTACCTTAATAAATTACGGTCACTTTGCGACAAACATAACTGGCTATTGATGCTAGATGAAATCCAATCTGGCATGGCACGAACAGGTCGCTTTTTAGCAAGCCAACATAATGGTATTAAAGCAGATGTTGTTACCATGGCGAAAGCCTTAGGAAATGGCGTGCCTATTGGCGCCTGTCTAACATCTGGAAAGGCAACGGGGTTATTAACTACTGGGTCACATGGGTCAACATTTGGTGGCAACCCGTTAGCTAGTGCCGCCGCACTAAAGACCATTGAAATTATTGAGCGAGACAACCTTGCCGAACGCGCCAAACAATTGGGCGAATACATCGCCCAGTCTTTTAAACAAACGTTGAGTGACTGCTCATCCGTCATAGACATTCGCCATAAAGGTCTAATGATAGGCATCGAACTCAATAGCCCTTGCCTAGAATTAGTGATGCAATCGCTTGAAAAAAAATTACTCATTAATGTAGCCGCTAATAATATCGTTAGGCTCCTTCCACCTCTTACTATGAGCGATGAAGAAGCCGACATGATGGTATCTATTATCAGCGAATTAATAATTGCACGATAACCTTACCCTTACGTTAAAGTAACCGCTATGCAACCACGCCACTTTATAACCCTTAACGATTTAAGCGCCGACGAACTTCGCTTTATCATCAAGCGTTCAATAGAACTGAAAGCGATTCGTAACAATGGCACTATCCATGAGCCGTTAAAAAACAAAGTGCTCGGTATGGTGTTTGAAAAATCATCAACACGCACTCGCATTTCTTTCGAAGCAGGCATGGCGCAGCTTGGCGGCACCGCGTTATTTCTATCACCCCGAGATACACAACTTGGGCGCGGCGAACCTATTGAAGACTCTGCAAGAGTTATGTCCAGAATGATCGACGCAATCATGTTAAGAACCAACGAACATGACACAGTCACAACATTTGCGAAGCACTCGAAAGTTCCCGTTATCAACGGTTTAACCGATCGTTTTCACCCTTGCCAATTACTAGCTGACCTACAAACTTGGTTTGAAATGCGTGGCGACATTCAAGGCAAAAAAGTTTGCTGGGTTGGTGATGGCAATAATATGTGCCAATCCTATATGAATGCGGCAAAACTATTAGATTTCCAACTGACTATTGCATGCCCTGTTGGTTACGAGCCAGAAGCAGAGTTGCTTAGCGCTACAAAAAGCCATGTGGTGATGTATCATAATACGCAAGAAGCCGTTAAAGATGCTGACCTAATTGTTACCGATGTATGGGCCAGCATGGGGCAAGAACAAGAACAAAAGCTGAGAGAACAGGCATTCGTTGACTTTCAAGTAAACGACCAACTGATGTCCCTTGCTAAACCCGACGCTCTTTTCATGCATTGCCTACCAGCACATCGAGGTGAAGAAGTTAGTGCTGATGTTTTAGATGGTGAGCAAAGTGTTGTTTGGGATGAGGCCGAGAATAGACTTCATGCACAAAAAGCGCTAATGGAATTTTTAATTAATGGGCACTAAATCAACTATCAAACAATTAACCTAGGAACTATTCGTGAAGAAATTTTTATTTATTTTAATGCTATCTGTCAGCTCATCAACCATTGCTGCCACCGCGTATGTATCAGATGAACTTGAAATCATGGTGCGTTCAGGCAAAAGTTCTACACACCGAATTATTGCCACGCTTAAAAGCGGCACTCGCCTAAACATTCTTGAAAAAGATGCTGCCTCCGGCTACTCAAAAATACAACTAAAAGGCAATCGTGAAGGCTGGGTTCTAACACGCCTATTGCTTAACACCCCCTCTGCAAAAGCACGTTTAGCAAGAAGTGAAGCCGCCCTAAATAAATTAACAGCCTCTCATAAATTAGCAAAGGAACAACTCGCTGAGCTAAGTGAACAAAAAGGCTCATTAGATTCCAAGAGCTCTGGCTTAGAAAAAAATAATGAGCTACTGGCCAGTGAATTAGAAACGTTAAAACAGACCGCTAGCAATGCAGTTAAAACCCAAGAAGAGCGCGACCAATTATTACAACGTGTTGTTGGCATTGAACGCGAACTTGAAACCGTTAAACGTGAAAATGATGTTTTAAAAAGCAGCGATTCACAAGACTGGTTCCTAGTAGGTGCCGGCGTGCTGTTATTAGGCGTGCTGTTAGGCTTTGTTTTACCCAAACTAAGCTGGCGTAAAAAATCCTCTTGGGAATCTTCTTTTTAACACCTTTTTAATTAAATTATTATGACTGACAAAAAAAACACTGGTAGAACATTTTCCTCTCAAGTAGTAGATGGCATGGAACGCGCGCCAAGTCGCGCCATGCTTCACGCTGTTGGGTTTGAAGATGCTGATTTCAAAAAACCCCAAGTGGGCGTCGCATCAACTTGGGCGATGGTCACACCCTGTAATATGCACATCAATGGCCTTGCCGATGACGCGGTAACTGGCGTAGATCAAGCCGGTGGCAAAGGCGTTATTTTCAACACCATCACCATATCAGCTGTCTCTTATACACATCTCCGAGCCCACGAGACGGACTCCTATC